>Ga0209678_1000521_pt1 | contig 12109 bp, 10 predicted proteins | sample WorMetilvaeELBA1_FD_187404 | JGI IMG/M metagenome (GOLD analysis project Ga0209678, IMG submission 187404) | Marine gutless worms symbiont microbial communities from Max Planck institute for Marine Microbiology, Germany - Olavius ilvae ELBA.1... ...
TTTAGAGAAAACGCTGCTAAATATTGATTTGCTATTGTTCGCCATCGTTTTGAACGGCAGTAATTTAATGAGTGATAATTAGCGGCCGGGCTAACTGGAAAAACGGCCACTTTTCGTTCAGGCACTATTTAGAAAGGTTTAGAGGTTGAGAGGTTCAGACCTCGGAATTTAGGAATTCAGGAATTCAGGAATTCAGGGATTCAGGGATTCAGGAATTCAGGAATTCAGGGATTTAGGAATTCAGGGATTTAGGAATTGAAGGAATCCTATCTCTTCTAACTTATGGATGTTATCTTTTAATCCCTCAATTCCTCAATTCCTCAATCCCTCAATTTGGTGTAAATTGACATAGATCTTATCCAAGAATTTTGACTCATTTTATGTTTAAGCTACGGGATCTGTCGGTTCACAGTTTGCGTATTTTGACCTTGGTCTTGCGTTGTTTTTTAGACAATCTTCTGCTGGGGCCTTTCTTCTTGGTGGTCGGCTTCCAGCCCTGATATGCATCGCGATCGATATCCATTCCCCCGGCATATTGGGACAACGTCAGTTTATATTCAAAATCCGGCGCACTGATGGTTGCAGACCCTCCGGTTTCCACGGCCCGGACAATGTCTCGATCGGAGCTCACCACCAGGGCCTTTTCGCCCTCCTGACGTGCCATGCGCTTTATGACGGTGTCCGCCGATTCGCCGCTATGGGAGAACACAATGGTGATGCCTTTTTGTCGATCCCGCTGGAGGGTGAGCATGGGCGATCGGGTGCCGTCGAATACAACCGTGATGCGATGGGCTTTTATCTTTTTGTAGGCGGCCAGCATGTCGAGCAGCGCTTCGCGTCCCAGTTGTATATCCTGCAGATCGAGCGCGCTGAGCTGCTCTGATTGTCGGATCAGGTTGTAGCCATCTATGATTATATGAATGGACATCAGGATCGTCAATATCCGTTGATTGCGCTGAATTAAGGGCGCGAAATTGAGGACACCAATTTGAGGGATTTAGGACACCAAATGACACCAAATTTAGGAATTTAGGGATTTAGGAATTGGGGGATTAAGGGCACCAAATTGAGGGATTGAGGACTCCAAATTGAGGGATTAAGGAATTGAGGGATTGAGGGATTGGGGACACCAAATTGAGGGATTTAGGAATTGAGGGATTAGGGGATTAATGGATAAAATCCCTAAATTAAAAGAGATAGAATTCCTGCAATTCCTAAATCCCTCAATTCTTTAATCCCTAAATTCCTAAATTCCTGAATCCCTAAATTCCTAAATCCCCAAATCCCTAAATCCCTAAATCCCTGAATCCCTCAATTCCTGAATCCCTGAATCCCTAAATTCCTAAATCCCCAAATCCCCAAATCCCTAAATCCCTAAATCCCTGAATCTCTCAATTCCTCAATTCCTCAATTCCTAAATCCCTCAATTCCTCAATTCCTAAATCCCTAAATCCCTAAATCCCTAAATCCCTAAATCCCCCAATCCCTCAATTCGCAATTATTTTATCTGCCGCAGGCGCTCTATCAGGCGCTCGAGATCGTCATTGCTGTAAAATTCGATTTCAACTTTTCCCTTTTGCCCATCCTTTTTGATCATAATTTTGGTGCCGAGATGGCGGGATAAATCCTCGGCAAGGCCGGCCAGATGAATTTGCTCCGACCGATTTACTGACACTTTTGGTCTTAGTTTTTCAGATTTCAGGCGTCGCACGAGATTTTCGGTCTCCCGGACCGATAATTTTTTGGAAACCACCGCGCGCCAGGCTGTCAGCTGCTGGGCCGCAGTTTCGGCGCCCAGCAAGGCCCGGGCATGGCCCATGCTCAAGACGCCTTCGGTGATGCTGTCTTTGATGCGGTCCGGCAACTGGCGCAGACGCAAAAAGTTGGCCACTGCCGATCTGCTTTTCCCCACCCTGACAGATGCCTGATCCTGGGTCAGGTTTAACTGGGTTATCAGCCGATGATAGGCTTCGGCCTCTTCGACCGGGTTTAAATTTTCACGCTGGATGTTTTCAACGAGGGACATTTCCAGCAGTTTGTCATCGGTCACCCGTTTAATCACCACCGGGACCTGGGATAAGCCCGCCCGTTTGGAGGCTCTCAGTCGTCGTTCACCGGCAATCAGCTCAAAGCCGGCATCATCTTTGCGAACCAGCAGGGGTTGCAGGACCCCCTGGGTCTTGATGGAGTCGGCCAGTTCCTGCAGATCATCTTCGGAAAAAGCTGCGCGGGGCTGAAAGCGGTTGGGTCGTATCAGGTCGATATCACAGTGAAAAAAATCCTGTTTACTTTCCTGATCGTTTTCAATGCCTGTTATCAGAGCCCCCAGCCCTTTGCCCAAGGCCATTTTTTTGCGCTTGCCTTTACCGGAGACGGTCTTTTTTTTAAGCTTGTCTTTTTGCATTATGAACCTCGGCCGAAATAACTGAAATTGAATATTGAAAAATGAAAATTGAATATTTATGGAAGTCGCTTGGCTCCGCCATTTTTTAGATTACGCCTTTTGAAATTGAACCGCTTGAGATGGACCTCAAATATTCAATCATGCCAATCTGGAATCGCCATTTGTCAAAATTTCATTGGCCAACTCGAGATAGCTGCGAGCACCGGTGGATGTCGCATCATAGAGTAAAATGGGCTTGCCGAAGCTCGGCGCTTCACCCAGGCGGATATTTCTGGGGATCATGGTTTTAAATACCAGGTCTTCGAAATATTTTTCGGCTTCTTCTGCGACCTGGTATGAAAGATTGGTCCGTTTGTCGAACATGGTCAACAGGATGCCGGCAATCTTAAGATTCGGATTCAAGGCATGCCTGATGCGCTTTACGGTTTGCAGCAGCTGGCCTAATCCTTCAAGGGCATAAAATTCGCATTGCAATGGAATCAGGAGCGCATCGGCGGCGGTCAGTGCATTGACGGTCAGCAGGCTCAATGAAGGTGGACAGTCTATGATGATGTATTCAAATGAGTCGTCCAGATCGGCAAGGAGATTTTTTAAGGCGCTGTCACGGTTCGGGCTTGACATCATTTCGACCTCAAATCCGATCAATTCCACATTGGCCGGGATGACTTTTAAGGTGGCGATGTCACTGTCCTTGATCAGGCTTTGGGATCCCGCCTGGCCCAGCATACCGTGGTAAAGGGTTTTGTCGGTGGTGGAATGATCGATCCCGACGCCCGAGGTCGCATTGGCCTGGGGGTCGCAATCTACCAGCAGGGTGCGTTTTTCAGAAACAGCCAGAGACGCCGACAAGTTGATGGCGGTGGTCGTTTTGCCCACGCCTCCCTTTTGATTTGCGATGCAGATTACTTTTGCCATAGGTTAATGATCTAACACAAAATTTGGTGTTTGAAAAGAGGATAAAAATGTGTCAACATGCGGATGCCATATTACCGGTGGTTGTAATGCCGGGATTCTGTCATACTATAAAATATAATTAAAGCCTGTTGTTAAGAATTTCCTGGCGGCGCCCGAAGCGACACCACATATTTACAATAGTCCTTCGGCAAACCCGGCTCCGGCATTGCCACTGATGTCAAAACTGGACGCTTTAACCCATTTTTAAACTCTACAGGCTTATCGTGTGAAAAGAATGAAATCATATCAAAAAGCCATCGCTATTGTAATCGTCGCCGTGGTCGCCATGGTCAGTCTGATTCCGCCGGCGGTTCGCAGTATCACCATCAAAGAAGAAGAGGACCTGTCGCGCCAGATGATGGCAGCGATTTACAAGTATTACGATGTGATCGATGACCCGATGGTCGTCAATTACGTCAATGACATCGGCCGACGGATTCTGGCAACCCTGCCGCAGCAGCCGTTTAGATACCAGTTTCATGTCATCAAAGACGATGTCTACAATGCCTTTGCCACGCCGGCCGGTCACATTTTCGTTTATACCGGTTTGATCGACGCAATGGAGGAAGAAGAAGAGCTGGCCGGTATCCTTGGCCATGAAATCGCCCATGTTTATTGTCGCCATATCTCGCAAAAGATCGAGCGGCAAAAGAAGATGGGCTGGGCATCGCTGGCCGGAATGGCGGCCGGTGTCCTGCTGGGTGTCGGCGGAGCCGGGGAGGCAGCCCAGGCCGTTACGGTGGGGTCACAGGCCGCAACGCAATCCGCCGAGCTGGCTTACGGCCGTGACGATGAAATGCAGGCCGATCAGTTTGGCGTTGAATTTATCACCGGAGCCGGCTACAATGCCGAGGGGTTGTTGAAAATCTTAAAGAAAATCCGGGGCAAAACCTGGTTCGGATCAGATCAGATTCCCACCTACCTTAAAACGCACCCGGCGGTTGAGGATCGGATCGCCTTTATCGGCTCCTGGATAGAATCCCACGACGCCGTGGCCAAACCCATTCCCCCGGTCAATCCGGATAATTTCACCCGGGTGCACACCCGGGTCGAAACCCGCTATGGTGATGAGGAAACCATCCTGAGCAGACTGGAATCCGATGTGGCCAGAAACCCCGGTGATCCGCTGACCCATTACCGCTACGGCTTGATTTTGGCCCGGGCCGGCAAACGTTCGGAAGCCATCAAGCAGATGCGGGTTGCCCTGACGAAAAGAGCATTTGATCCTTACATATTGAAGGACCTCGGCTGGATATATTTTCTAGACGGCCAGTTTCCCCAGGCGCTCAAGACACTGAAAAGCGCTCACAGCATGAATCCGCAAGATCCGGAATGCGCTTTTTATCTGGGGCGCACCCAGATGGAGCTGGGGAATCTGCCGGAGGCCATTGGCCACTTTCACAAGCTGACCGAACAATATCCAAAATTTACACCGGCCTATTATTACCTGGGACAGAGTTTGGGGCAGCAGCAGGATTTGGGCGACGCCCACTACTATCTCGGTGTTTACTATCTCAGAAAAAGAGACTACAAAAACGCCCTGGTCCAGTTGCAGCAGGCCTTAAAGCATATGAAAGACGACAATAAAAGGAAGCAGATCGAAGGTTGGCTGGCTAAAATGAAGGGGCCGGCGAAGAAGAAAAAGTAAATGGGCTTGGGCCGGATGATTGGGTATTGATACCACCCATTTCCGGAGTGTCGGAGTATTGGAGTGCTGGAGTAATGGAGCATTGACAACGGGATTGGTTTTTTTTCAACCCTCCAATACTCCACCACTCCAGTACTCCCCAACAGAAAATGTAAAGAACTCAAAGCAGCCCGATTATCTTCGAATGGGGAAATATTTGGGAAAGAAAGAATTCGTTGCTAGCTGCGGTCAAAATGGGAAAATTGCATGGTAAAGGTGCCGCGGCCCTGGGTACCCGATCGCAGGGAAGTCGAATATCCGAACATGCGGGACAGGGGAACGGTGGTTTTAATGATTTGGGAGCCCAGCTTATGATCGATCGACCCGATTTTGCCTCCACGGGCGTTTAAGTCGCCGATTACTTCACCCATAAACGTTTCGGGCACAAAAACCTCCACATCCATGATCGGTTCCAGTAAAAAAGGTTTGGCTTTGGACAGGGCCTCCCGGCTGGCCATGGATGCACTCACGGTGTATGCCAGTTCGGTACTCAGGGAGTCCTTGTGCTGCACGCTGAGCAGGGTGACCTCAACATCAACCACCGGATAACCCATCAATGAACCGCTGGCGAGTGATTCCAGCGCACCCTTGCGGACGGCCTCGATGAAGACCCCGTCCAACTCTTCTTCTGAAATATCAGATTTAAATTTGTTGCCCGTGCCGCGGTCCAAGGGTGCAACGGCTATGTTTACCTCGCCATACAGGCGCTGCCCGGCGATTTCCTTGTCGAAAACTGCTGTTGCCTGAGCCCGGTCGTCGATGGTTTCCCGATATACGACCTGGGGTTTGCCGACGTTGACGTTGGTGTTGAATTCCCGCTGCATGCGGCTGGTGATAATTTCCAGGTGCAACTCCCCCATACCCGACAGGATGGTCTGACCGGTATCTTCGTCTTTGCGGACTATGAGGGTTGGATCTTCAGCCATGAACTTTTGCAGCACTTCGTCCATTTTTTCCTGGTCGGCATGGGTTTTCGGCTCCACCGCCACCGAGATAACCGGCTCGTAAATCTCGATATTTTCGAGCAATACCGGATGATCGTCAAAACACAGGGTTTCACCGGTGGATGAATCTTTTAAGCCCACAACACCCACAATATTGCCCGCGCCAACCGTATCGATGCGTTCGCGTTTGTTGGCATGCATCTGCAGGATCCGAGCCAATTTCTCTTTTTTCTTCAGCGCGGGATTGTAGACCTCGCCGCCGGCTTTCATTTTGCCGCTGTAGATCCGGACAAATGACAGCTTGCGCCCCTCGATCATGGACACCTTGAAAATCAGGGCCGCCAGGGGGGCGGAATCTTTGGCGACACATGGGACTTCCTCACCGGTTTCAGGGTGTGTTCCTTTGATGGGCGGGATATCGGCGGGACTCGGAAGAAAATTGACAATGGCGTCCATCAACGGTTGGATGCCCTTGTTCCGCAAGGCGGATCCGCACAATACCGGGACCAATTCCAGGTTGATGGTGGCCTTGCGAATGGCCTTCATCAGGGTCGCCGAGTCGATCGGCAGCTCCGATAAATAGGCCTCCATCACCTCATCATCGTACTCGGCTACCATTTCGATCATCTTTTCGCGGTACTCCTCGGCTTGCGGCAGAAAATCATCCTGGATGGGGATCTGCTCATAGGCGGTCCCCAGGGTTTGTTCATCCCAGCGGAATTGTTTCATCTGTATCAGATCGATGACATCGCTGAAGTCGTCGCCCTGGCCGACCGGCAGCTGCAGGATCAGCGGGTGGGCCTTGAGACGCTCCGTCATCATTGCAACGGTTGCCAAAAAATCAGCCCCGGTCCTATCCATCTTGTTGATAAAGGCCATTTTGGGGACGCCGTATTTATCGGCCTGATGCCAAACGGTTTCGGACTGGGGCTCCACGCCTTCCACGGCACTGAAAACCCCCACAGCCCCATCCAGCACCCGCAGGGAACGTTCGACTTCGATGGTAAAATCCACATGCCCCGGTGTGTCAATCACATGAATTTCATGGTTTTCCCATTGGCAGGTGGTGACAGCCGAGGTAATTGTGATCCCCCTTTCCTGCTCATCGACCATCCAGTCCATCACTGCTTCACCATCATGAACCTCACCGATTTTATGGGACCGTCCCGTATAGAATAAGATCCGTTCGGTGACGGTGGTCTTGCCCGCATCGATGTGAGCGATGATTCCGATGTTTCTGATGTTGTTTAATTTGGATTTGCTTTTCATCGTATTAGCAGCATATTGGCTTTGAAAGGCAATTGCAGGTTAATATGTCCGGCCAGGGTAGGCGCTTCATTTCCTTCAATCAATATCTTAACTCGTTTTATTTCTGAAACATTCAATATTAATGAATTGACCACCGAATAAATGGTTAACAACTCTGATTTGACGCCACCGGTGTGCTTTGTCCTAATTGAATCCGATAAATCGACGTAACACACGTCTTTCGGATCAATATAAATCGCACTGAGCTCCGTGCCGACCGGAATTGTCCGGGTAAGTCCTTTTTGCGGGCCTTTTATCAAGGCCTCAATGATAGCTCGTCCAAACTCGACCGGATCATCCGGTTGGTGAATGATTCTGAGCTCGGATTTCAAAAAAGAGTTGTTGCGATCTGCGAAATACAGATGCGCTGGAATTTTGCCGGACTGCTGCGGCGAATCCGAATTCAATTGGCCGTCATCGCGGCTGTCTGGCTGCGTTTGAGCGTCTGCGAGCTGAAAAGGAAGAATGGTAATGTATCCAATCAGAAGTGCTCCCAGAAGCCATGGAAAAAATCGTATGCACGGTGATGGTGCAGGATCGATCATCGGATCATGCCTCACTTAACGTTACTGCAATCGCGGGGTATGCCCAATAAAAAAAGGTTAGCCGGACAAGGTTGTTTCAATGAATCCATTTTTTACTCAATCTTGGCTGCGGGGCGCTGCCGACAAATCTGCTATGCACCGGCTTTAATTGAACAAAATTGAATGCTTGAAATTACCTCTTGATACTAACCTTTATATAGGGTGGTGGAGCTGAGGGGGCTCGAACCCCTGACCTCATGACTGCCAGTCATGCGCTCTCCCAGCTGAGCTACAGCCCCATTCACAAAAGCTGATTTCTACCAAATACAGATTGGGGTGTCAATAACTATTTTCCATATGCAGTTGACAAAAGATGGATAAAAAAATATTATAAGGCGTTCAAATTTAAGGGGTAGTTTCGATTCTGCTAGATACCGCTGGGTTGGATGAAAGAATGTTCCGTTTTAAGCCCGGCCGCCGGCAATCCGGTTGCCGGGCTGTTTCCAGTTGAGAATATCGAAATAAAGTTGTAATATAGAATGGTTGTAACAAAGAAAGGAATCACATGCTCAGTTTAATGCGTAAACATGCCGGGTCCTGGTTGATCAAAGTAATTTTGGGCGCCATTGTTGTGGTATTCGTACTATGGGGGGTGGGCAGTTGGACTTCCCAGCGGTCGGGTCGGGTGGCCTCCGTTAATGGCGATACCATCACAGTTGATGAATATCGGATAACCTACAAGCGCCTGATCGATCAAGTACGGCAGAGCTTCGGCAACAACGCGAATGAAGATCTGATCAAGAGTCTGCAACTGGAGCAAAAGGCGTTGGATCAGCTGGTGGATAACCTCCTCATGCGTCAAAAGGCGTCTGAACTGGATATCCAGGTTTCCGACGAAGATTTGTCCCGAGCCATCAGAGGCATTAACGCTTTTCAGGTGGCCGGCGTTTTTGATCCCCGGCGCTATCAGGTTATCCTTTCCAGCAATAATCTGACGCCCGAGTCATTCGAAAACTCTCAGCGCGATGCCCTGTTAGTCCAGAAACTCAATAACCTTATAACGTCCAGTGTCAAGGTATCGGATCAGGAGGCGATCGATTGGTATAAATGGAACAACGCCACGGTCAACTTGGACTTTTTTCTGCTGGAGCCCGATCACTATAAAGATATTGCCGTGACTGATGAAGAAATTGAGCAATACTTCGATACGCATAAGGACAATTACAAGACCGATCCGGCCCTGACCGTGCGCTATTTGAAATTCGATCCGAAATCATTTGAGGCTCAAGTTGTAATCAGCGATGATGAGATCGGCGAATATTATGATGAACATCCGGCGGAATTTCAAAATCCGAAGACCGTCGAAGCCCGGCACATTCTGCTGAAAGTCGACCCACAGGCCGGCCCGGAAGATGTCGCCAAAGTCAAAGCGCGTATCGAAGATTTACTGCAAAAGGCCAAAGACGGGCAGGATTTCGCCGAGCTGGCCAAACAATTTTCCGAAGGCCCCAGCAAGGACAAAGGCGGCTATTTGGGCACCTTCCGGCGCGAGGCGATGGTCAAACCTTTTTCGGACGAGGCGTTTTCAATGAAAGCCGGTGAGATCAGCGATCCGGTGAAAACTCAATTCGGCTGGCACATTATCAAAGTCGAAAAGGTCAATGACGCATCCACCACAGCACTGGCCGATGCCAGCGGCGGTATCCGGCAAAAACTGGCGGCTGACTATTCCAAAAACCTTGCTTACGATGCGGCCGATTCCGTCTTCGATGCCACCTTTGCCGGCGACCCATTGGATTCAATCGTCGCTGAGCAAAATCTTACTCTGACCAAAACTGATTTTTTTACCCGCCGGAATCCGCCGGCAGGGGTGCAAAAAAAAGCGGAATTTGCCGAGGCGGCTTTTAATCTGACCGAGGGTGAAATCAGCGATATTCAGGATTTTGGTGATGGCTACTACATCATGGAGTTGGTTGAAAAACGACCGTCACAAATTCCCGAGCTGAGTACGGCTCAGCCGAAAGTCAAAGCTGATCTGATACAAGATAAAAAGGAAGAAAAAGCAAAAGCCGATGCCGAAGCCGTGCTGGCAGCCCTGAAAGACGGCGTATCTCCGCAGGAAGCCGGCCGGCAATTCGATCTTAAACCCTCCTTAACCGGCTTTTTCAAACGTAACGACGCTATACCGAATATCGGCTACGAGCGTGATCTGGCTCGGATGGCCTTCGAACTTTCGGATCAGAATAAACTGCCCCAGGAGGCTGTTAAAGGCCGCAAGGGATATTACGTAATTCAATTCAATCAGCGAAAAAGCCCATCCATGGATGAGTTTGCCGAAGAAAAAGACGGCATTAAAGCGCAATTGCTGCAACAAAAACGATTTAAAACTTTCGAGGCATGGCTTGAACAAATAAAAAATCGCAGTGAGATTATTGTTGAGAATGGCTTTTTAAACAGTTGACGTTCGTTCACGGATATTTATCAGTTGCCCTGAAATTGTTATCCGCTTTTGATTGAATCTCAAAAAAAGGACAGAGCCAAGCGATACCACAAATCCATAATCCGAAATTGATCCACAAAGCTGATTAAACGGAAGAAAACTGAATGAACGGCAAGCCATGCTTTGAGTGAGTTACATCACACCAGGAGGATTCATCGTGGACCCTAAAGAACAAAGTTTCGCAAAGTCGGATCCCCCCAAGCATATCATCAAAAAATGTCCGTCATGCTATGAGTACCTGCCTTTGCGTGCCAAAGTGTGTCCGGCCTGCCAGACTAAAGTCGGCGACGTGGACAAACTGGGATTTGCGGGAAAACCCTTTGACTGGCTGGGATACCTGTTCGCAGGGGTAGCGATTGTCGGGTTCGTCATTTTTATATGGTGGGCTTTTATTCGTGAGTAGCGGGGGGGGCATATTGAATATTGTAGATTGAAGATTGAATATTTAAGGTATTCTGTCCATTGGAATTTTGGATTTATAGCTGTTCGAATTAAATAGGCGAAAGTAATAGTTCGTACTGCCAGGGCGGGTATCGTTTTCAATCCGGAAAAACAGGTCTACTATATTAAAAATAGACTGAGCGCAGCAAAATCCAAAAATCTTCAATCTTCAATCTTCAGTTTTCAATATACCCGCTACCTCGCCAGCATGGCCCGCATCATATCTCCGGCATTTTCGGCGTGATCGGCTATGGATCCGATGGTTTCCGCCAGCCGGATCATGTGAAAAATGATAACCGACTCCATGGTCATGTTGAGCACTTTCTGTTTGATTGCATCCTCGACCTTGTCGGCCTCATGCTCCTGCTGGCGCAATGTGTGGATAATGTCTTTTACCAGCCGGCGCTGCTTAGCCGAGAAGTTTGTAAAATATTTGCGGGCTTCGGACACCATGCGACACATTTCTTCCACCGGATCCAATACTGCATCAACCAGCATATAAAAGTCCTTTTCAAGGACTTTGGGAATGCCGGGCTCGGTCCTGAAGGAGAGCCAATCCAGCGCTTCTTCGACGGCATCAAGGACCTTATCCTGCTCATGCAGATAGCGAAATAACTCAAACTTATCGATCGGCATCAGGGTTCCCTTCGGCAAATGTCCCCGAATGCGTCTTTTAACAGCATCGGTCTCACTTTCCAGCCGGTCGACTTCCAACCTGAATTCCTCAAAAGACTCGCACTGGTCGGTTATATGACATTCGATCGCCTGTTGGAAGGCCCAGGTGCACTCTTTTATTTTCTCAGCATGCTCCTCCAACCCGTCAAAGGGTGATGACATAAATAGTGATAGGAATGGTATTCGCATAGCCCCCCCTAGCTAATGAATATTGTAGATTGAAGATTGAATATTTAAGGAACCCCTAGCGATTGATTTTAGCTTTACTCAATTTAACTTTTAGATCACTTATCACTTTTGAAATACAATGACTCAATTAACATCGACAAGCAATTATCGATATGGTGCCGCCAAGCGCCTAAATAACCAGTCGCAGTATTTTAAAAATGGCCATGCTGGTAATCGCCGCGGCCGGGACCGTGAGCACCCAATAGAGCATTATCCGAAAAACAATGCCGAAATTAACGGCCTCGATGCCGCCGGCCAGGCCGACACCCAGCACGCCGCCCACGGCGGCATGGGTGGTGGAAACCGGCAAGCCTAATTTCAGGGCTCCTGACCTCGCGTAATTTCAATTGCAACTTATTGCGCGGCAAATACCAATTTCATTCGGGTGCCGGGGTAGACGTATGACTCCTGATTCATGACATCGCATAATTGTTTGAGAGCTCG
>Ga0209678_1000523_pt1 | contig 12075 bp, 10 predicted proteins | sample WorMetilvaeELBA1_FD_187404 | JGI IMG/M metagenome (GOLD analysis project Ga0209678, IMG submission 187404) | Marine gutless worms symbiont microbial communities from Max Planck institute for Marine Microbiology, Germany - Olavius ilvae ELBA.1... ...
CGGCGCAACGTCGTCGAGCGCGCCATCTGCCGGCTCAAGGACTGGCGCCGCATCGCCACCCGATACGACCGCCTCGCGGTCAACTTCGCCGCCGCCGTCTACCTCGCCGCCATCGTCTGTTGCTGGTTATGAGTCCGGAGCCTAGAACAGGTTCTGCGCCGACACCATGCACCACAGCATGGGGATCGAGAGCAGCGTGTTGGTGCGCGAGAACAGCATCGCCGTGCGTGCCGACTTCGCTTTCGCGTCCGAATCGGCCTCGACGAGGCCCAGCGCCCGCTGTTGGTTGGGCCAGATCACCCCCCACACGTTGAAGGCCATGATGGCACCCAGCCACATGCCGATGCCGATCATCGTGTGCTTCGGGTCGGCGCTCGCGATGCCGATGATGACGGCGTCGACGATGTAGCCGTTGATCCAGGCCAGCAGCAGGCCGGTGATCAGCGTCGACAGCGCCGCCCAGCGGAACCAGAACAGCGCCGCCGGGGCGATCACCTTGCCGATCGCCGGCTTCTGCTCGTCCGGGATCTTCGGCATGTTCGGGATCTGGACGAAGTTGAAGTACCACAAGAGCCCGATCCACATGACGCCGCTGACAACGTGCAGCCAGCGGAACAGGAAGGCGAACCAGGCGTGGTCGAAGCCGAGGCCCGCGCCGCCGTGCCACACGGCGACGACGATCGCGACGACGACCAGCAGCACGACGCCGGAGATGACGGTGTTGCGCAGGTCGGAGAGGATTGCGGCCATTGTTGGATTTCTCACCCCCAAGTGAGTCGATTGTTAAGATCGTACCACAAGATGTTGTGGTATCAAACGAAGTCCCGCGCATTTGTGGGTTATCGAGCGCCCGGCGCCGCCGTCGAGGCGACGTTATCCCCGCGGGACCGCGGCGTGAACATGCCACGCGCGGCGCGGAAGGCAAGGGCGGCGTGGCCGCAGAACGGTGGATACCCTAGTTAGCTGGCCATGCCCGCGCCCGACAGCCTGACCTACTGCCTCGCCGAGGTGCGACGGCACGACCGCGACCGCTACCTGACGGCGCTTTTCGCGCCCGCCGTGGCGCGGCCGGCGCTGTGGCCGCTCTACGCCTTCAACCTGGAGGTCGCCAAGACCCGCGAGGCGGTCAGCGAGCCGATACTGGGCCGGATCCGTCTCGAGTGGTGGCGCGAGGCGCTGGACGGCATTTACGCCGGCACCCCGCGCCAGCACCCAGTCGTGCTGGCGCTGAACGAGGCGGTCGCCCGCTACGACCTCAGCCGCGCCCGCCTCGAGCGGCTGATCGACGCCCGCGAGGTCGACCTCGACGACGCGCCGCCGCGCGACCTCGCGGCGCTCACGGCCTACGCCGAGGGCACGGCGGGCACGCTGCAGGAGCTGGTCATGGAGGCGCTGGGGCGCCGCGACGACCCGGCGTTGGACGCGGCGCGCGCGATCGGCAGCGCCTGGGCGCTGGTCGGCCTGATCCGCGCCGTCGCCTTCCACGCCCAGGCGCAGCGCCAGTACCTGCCGGAAGGCCTAATGACGGAACTGGGGGCCACTCTGACGCCATCAGCCGAACTGTCCGCCGTCGTCGAACGCATCGCCGCGGAAGCGGCGCGGCGCCTGGCCGCCGGGCGGGCGGTGCGGGGGCTGCCGCAGGCGGTCAAACGCGGCCTGCTGGTCGCGACGCTGGCCGATGCCGACCTCGCCGACATCCGCCGCGCCGGCAACGACCCGTTCGCCCTGCCGACGAGCCCGGGGCGGCCCTGGCGCTTGGCGCTGGCCGCAACGCTGGGCCGCTATTGACGGCGGGCGATGAGGCGCGTGACCGCGGCAGTGCCGCTGTGGCCGGTGCCTTCGTCGAGCTCGGTGAGAGTCTCCTCCGCGAGCACGATCTCGGCATCGGCGAAGTCCTGACACAGCCCCCAGGCGGTGTAGAGCATGTCCAGGTGCGGCGACCCGCCGGTCCTGTAGATGTGCTGATAGGGGCTGAACGCCTCCAACAGAACCGTGCCGCCGGGTCTCAGCGCGCCCAGCACGTTGCGGTGAAACGCGACCCGCTCGTCGGGGTGGAAGTGCACGTAGGTCAGCACCGCCAAGTCGAAGACGTCGCGCGGCCAGTCCCAGGTACGCAGGTCGACGACCTCGGTGGTGAGGTCGACGCCGTGCTGGCGCGCCAGCGCTTCGGCCTTGGCGAGGCCCTTCGCCGAGGCGTCGACCGAGAGCACGTGCAGGCCCTGGTTCGCCAGCCAGACCCCGTTGCGGCCCTCGCCGTCGCCCGGCACCAGCACACGCAGGCCGGGCCGGAGATAGCCCGTCTGCGAGGCCAGCCAGGCGTTCGGTCGCGTGCCGTAGAAAAAACCTTCGCCAGCGTACTTGCCGTCCCAGAAGGCGTGCGGATCGCTCACTCCGCCGCCAGCCGCGTGGCGCCCAGCCAGGCGTCGAGGTCGGCGAGGGCCCGCGCGGTGTAGAGCCGCTTGCGGTCCTTGCTCTTGACCCTGCGGCCCTGCGTGTCCGGCGGCGGGAACAGGCCGAAGTTGACGTTCATCGGCTGGAACGTCTCGGCTTCGGCGCCGCCGGTGATGTGGCCAAGGAGGGCGCCGAGCGCGGTGGTGACGGGCGGCATGCTGGGCACGTCACCCAGGCGCTCGGCGGCGGCGAAGCGGCCGGTCAGGAGGCCCATGGCGGCGCTCTCCACGTAGCCTTCCATCCCGGTGACCTGGCCGGCGAAGCGCAGCCGCGGCAGCGCCTTCAGGCGCAGCGTTCCGTCGAGCAGCTTCGGGCTGTTCATGAAGGTGTTGCGGTGCAGGCCGCCCAGGCGCGCGAACTCGGCGTTCTCGAGGCCCGGAATCATCCGGAACACCACCTTCTGGGCGCCGTACTTCAGCTTAGTCTGTAAGCCGACCAGGTTGTAGAGCGTGCCGAGCGCGTTGTCCTGGCGCAGCTGCACGACGGCGTGAGCCCTGCGGCCGGTGTGGGGGTCGGTCAGCCCGACCGGCTTCATCGGCCCGAAGCGCAGCGTGTCGCGGCCACGCGCCGCCATCACCTCGATCGGCAGACAGCCCTCGAAGTAGGGCGTGTCGGCCTCCCACTCCTTGAACGCCGTCGCCTGGCCGGCCAGGAGCGCGTCGATGAAGGCGCCGTACTGGGCCTCGTCCATGGGGCAGTTGATGTAGTCCTTGCCGGTGCCGCCGGGCCCGGGCTTGTCGTAGCGCGACTGAAACCAGGCGCGGTCGAAGTCGATGCTCTCGCGGTAGACGATGGGCGCGATGGCGTCGAAGAACGCCAGGTCGGCCTCGCCGGTGAGGCCGATGATTGCCTGGCTGAGCGCCGGCGAGGTGAGGGGTCCCGTGGCGACGATCACGGAGTCCCACGACTCCGGCGGCAGCCCGGCGACCTCGCCGCGCTCGACCGTGACCAGCGGGTGGGCCGCCAGCGCCTCCGTCACCTGGCCCGCAAATCCGTCGCGGTCGACGGCCAGGGCGCCGCCGGCCGGCACCTTGTGGGCGTCGCCCGCCGCCAGGATCAGCGAGCCGCAGCGCCGCATCTCCTCGTGCAGCAGGCCGACGGCGTTGAACTCGGCATCGTCGGAGCGGAACGAGTTGGAGCAGACCAGCTCGGCCAGCCGGTCCGTCTGGTGCGCCGCGGTGCCGCGCACCGGGCGCATCTCGTGCAGCACCGCGGGCACGCCGGCGCGCACCAACTGCCACGCCGCCTCGCTGCCGGCCAGGCCGCCGCCGATCACATGGACGGGGGAAAGGGACATGCGCGTTCGAGACCTCCGACTCACCAGCGGATGACATAGGCGGTTTTACGCCGCCGCCCAAGCGTCATGGCGCAAGTGATTGAAACGTCATGACATCGCCCGGCCGGGCCGCCGTGCGGTTTGACGCCGTGCCGGCGGCCGTGAGACCCTTAGCGCCTTCCCCCTTGGAGGGACACCCCATGCCCCGTTTCTTCGCCTTCCCCGCCGCGGCCGCGTCGCTTCTCGTCGCCCTTGCGGGCAGCGCCGCCGCGGCGCCGCAGATCCTCGGCCTCGTCGCCACGCTCGGGCCCGTGCCGCTGGTCTGCGCCGACGGCCTGTGCGCCGCCGAGCTCACGCCCATTTGCCTGGAGGAGAAGGCCGCCCAGCCGGTGCGCGGCACGATCTACCTGCCGCACGGCGGCAAGGGCCTGCGCCTCGTCGGCGTGCGCGCCGACGGCACCCGCGTGCGGCTGCCGGACGAGCTGATGGCCCTCGCAACGGCGAGGGGCCACACGTCGCTGCAGGCCAGCGTGCCCGTCGCCGCGTTGGCGGTGCACGACGTGGCGTCGTTCGAGGTCGAAGTCGCCCGGAACGTCACCATGGTACCCAAGGCCATACCCGGCGATCCGCGGCCGCTCAACGAAGCCGACATCGCGCTCGTTGCCGGGCCGTTGCGGGCGCTCGCGGCCCGCATCGTCGACGACGGCGGCGCGCGCATAGACGCGGCGCGGCTGACCGCCCGCGTGATCTCGGCGCTGCCCGGCCACGGCACGGTCGACAAACCGATGCGGCAGGCGGCCTGGGAAACGGTGTCGATGCAGGCGCCCGAGGTCGGCCCGGGCCGGGCCATGGCGAAGCGCGCCTTCGAGGGCTGCGTCGCCCGTACCTCGGCCGGCTTCTACACCTTGCGCCAGTGCCTCGGCGCCCGCCACGACGGCTTCGTCGGCAGGCTCAACACCGAGTACTGGGAAGTGCTGAAGACCGGGAGTTAGGTCGCGAAGCGCGCCAGCGTGAAAACCTCCTGAGGCGCTTCGAAACCGCGTAAGCGCTGGCGGCCGCGGCTGACGAACGCCTCGGGCCAGCACGCGGCCAGGGCCGCCGAGACGACCAGCGGCACGCCGAGTTTCTGGCACAGGGGTTCGAGCCGGGCGACCAGGTTGACATCGGGGCCAATCACGGTGAAGTCGAGGCGCTGGGCGGCGCCGATGTTGCCGTACATCGCCTCGCCGGCGTGCAGCGCGAGGCCGAAGCTGAGCGGCGGCGCCCCGGCGACCGGGCGCTCGGCATTGAGCGCGGCGACGCCCTCGATCGCCCGCTCCGCGGCGGCGATGGCGGCGCGGCAGCAGGCGCGGCGGTCGCGCCCGCCGATCGGGAAGATCGCCAGCATGGCGTCGCCCATGAACTTCAGCACCTCGCCGCCTTCGGCCTCGACGGGCTCGACGACGCAGTCGAAGAAGGCGTTCAAGAGCGCGATCAGGTCGTCGCGCGCGAGCCTCTGGCTTAATTCCGTGAAGCCGTCGATGTCGCAGAACCAAAGCACCGCGTCGATGCTGTCGCCGGCGCCGCGCAGGATGTCGCCCGACAGGATGCGCTCGCCCGTGGCGTGGCCGACATAGGTGTCGAGCAGGTCCTCCGCCGTGCGCCTGAGCTGGCGCATCTCGGCCAGCGGCGCTGCCGCCTCAAGCACGTGGTCGAGCACAGCCATGTCGCCTGCATTGAAGCCGTCGGTGGCCTTGGTAACGAAGCCCGCCGCTACTTGTCGCCCGTCGCTGAAGACGATTGGCCGCATCGTGTAATCCGTGTACCCCTCAGCCGCGAGGTCGGGCAGGATGCCGTAGTCGAGCTGCGCGTCGGGGCCGACCAGGCGCCGTCGAAACGCGCCACCACCGTCGAAGATCGGCGCCACGGGGCTGCGGCGATACATGTCGGTCGTCTCGATGCCATGCTCGCGGTTGATCCCCTCGGTCGCCCCCGCCGCCGACGTCCAGACATAGGCCCTGGTGAACAGTTCGGGGTGGAGCTGGCGGATGCCCAGCGTGATGCGGTCGACGGGCACGCCGGCGCCGCGCAGCCGGGCTGCCAGCGCGGTCAGCAGGTCGGCGGTGTGGTGGAGGCGGTGACCCTCGTGCAGCAGCCAGTCGACGACGGGCTGGCCGCGGTCTTCAGTCGGCTCAGCCATCGGTGAGCGCGAAGACCTCCTCGGGTGCGGCGTGGCCGGGCAACGCGTGCCGGCCACGGCTCTGGGCGCGGTCGCCCAAGTGTCGGGCGACGCTGGCGCTGACCAGCACCGGCGCACCCAGCTCCGCCGCCACGCGTTCGATGCGGTGCACGATGTTGACCGTCGGGCCAATCGCGGTGAAGTCGAGGCGGTTGGAGGCGCCGATGTTGCCGAAACTGATCTCGCCCAGGTGCAGGGCAATGGCGAAGTCCAGCCGCGGCTCGCCGCACTCAAGCCGCGCCAAGTTGAGTTCGGCCATGTTGGCGTTGGCGCCGTCGGCGGCCTCGACCGCCGCCTGGCAGGCGCCCGCCGCGCCGTCCGGGCCGTCGGTCGGGAACATGGCCAGCAGGCCGTCGCCCATGAACTTGAGGATTTCGCCGCCGGCCTCCTGAATCGGCCCGGACAGCGCGTCGAAGTGGGCATTCAGCAGCGCGATCAGTTCGTCGCGCGGCAGCTCGTCGCTCAGCCGCGTGAAGCCGCGCAGGTCGCTGAGCCAGATCACTGCGCCGATGCTCTCGCCGCTGCCGCGCATGATCTCACCCTTGAGAATGCGCTCGCCGGCGCACGGCCCGACATAGGTGTCGAGCAGGTTGACCGCCAAGCGCCTGAGGCTGATTGGCTCAAGCACAAATCGCAAGCGATGGAAGGCGTCCGCCAGCAAATTGAGCTGCGCCGTCGTGAAACCGCCCACTTCGTCGGTGGTCCAGGTGCCGATCACCCCGAGCTCATCGGGAAAGCGCTCCGCCAGCACGACGTAGTCGGTTGCGCCCATGTCGCGCAGCTCGGGCAAGATGCTGAAGTCGTCAAGGTGCGGCCTGTCCAGGCGCCGCCGCAGGCACGCATAGCCTTCGTCCAGGACGAGTTTGTACGGGCTCCTCTCATAGAGTTCGTTTGCGATCGGGGTGCCGCGGCCGCGTACCCCTCCTCCGTCACGTTGCTCTCGCGCGTCCACACGAAGCCAATGCCGAGGAGCTCCGGGTGCAGCGTGCCCAGCGCGATGTTGCTGCGCAGCAGCGGTACGCCCAAGGCGACGAGGCCCTGGTTCCAGGTGTCGACGAGCGCGCGGACGTCGCCGACGTTCCAGGCGGGGCCGTCGAGCCAGGCCCGGAAGGCGGCGCCGTCCGTCGTTCCCGCCGGCGTGGTGGCGTGGCGTGCAGCCTCGTTCATGTCCCCTGATATAGCGTCACCGGTCGGTGAGAGCGAACACCTCCTCGAGCGAGGCGTGGCCGCGCAACTCGTGCCGGCCACGGCTCTCGGCGCGGTCGCCCAGATGCCACGCCACGCTGGCACTGACCAGCACCGGGGCCGAGAGCTCGACGGCCAGGCGCTCGATGCGGTGCACGATGTTGACGGCGGGGCCGATGGCGGTGAAATCGAGCCGGTTCGAGGCGCCGATATTGCCGAAGCTGACCTCGCCCAGATGCAGCGCGATCGAATAGCCGAGCGGCGGCTCGCCGGCCTCGCCGCGCGCCGTGTTGAGCTCGGCCATGTTGGCGATGGCGCCGTCGGCGGCCGCAACCGCTGCCTGGCAGGCGCCGGCGACACCCGCCGGTCCGTCAGTCGGAAACATCGCCAAGACCCCGTCGCCCATGAACTTGAGGATCTCGCCGCCGGCCGCCTGGATCGGCTGGGCGAGGGCGTCGAAATGGGCGTTCAAGAGCGCGATCAGCGTGTCGCGCGGCAGGTCGTCGGAAAGGCGCGTGAAGCCGCGCAGGTCGCTGAACCAGATCACCGCATCCTGGCTCTCGCCGCTGCCGCGCAGGATCTCGCCCATCAGGATGCGCTCGCCGGCGCGCGGGCCGACATAGGTGTCGAGCAGGTTGATCGACAGGCGGGTGAGGGCGATCGGTTCCAGCAGTCGGCGCAGCCGGGTGAAGGCGTGTGACAGCAGGTTGATCTGCGCCGGCGCCAAACCGGCGGGCTGGTCGCACGCCCAGGTGCCGATGACACCGGTGATATGGCGGATGGGCTCCGCCAGCACGACGTAGTCGGTGGCGCCCATGGCGCGCAGGTCGGGCAGGATGCCGAAATCGTCGGGACCGTCGCGATCCAGCCGGCGGCGAATGCACCGCACCCCGTCCTCCATGATCAGCTTGTAGGGGCTCTCCTCGTACCCGCCGGTCAGGAACAGCTCGCGGCTGCCGGCCTGCTCTTCCGTCGTGCCGCCCTCACGGGTCCACACGTAGCCGAAGCCGATCAGTTCCGGGTGCAACGTGCCGATGGCGATGGTGCGCAGCAGCGGCACGCCGGCGTCGAGGAGCAGCCGGATCCACCGGTCTACCAGCTCGCGCGGGTCCTCCATCTGCCACGCCGGCCCTTCCAGCCAGGCGCGCAGCTCGGCATCGGTGACGCTCGGCCGGTCCAGGACCGAGTCCATGGTCAAGCGCGCCTTGCCGGGCGCGGCTTCTTGGCGCCGGGGAGATGTGACGCCAGGTACTGGCCCGTGTAGCTCTCCGGCGTCTTGGCGACCTCCTCGGGCGTGCCGCGGGCGACGATGCGGCCGCCGCCGTTGCCGCCCTCGGGCCCGAGATCGAGGATCCAGTCGGCGGTCTTGATGACCTCCAGATTGTGCTCGATCACCACCACGGTGTTGCCCTGCTCGACCAGCGCGTGCAGCACCTCCAACAGCTTGCGCACGTCCTCGAAGTGCAGCCCCGTGGTCGGCTCGTCGAGGATGTAGAGCGTGCGCCCCGTGGCGCGGCGGCTCAGTTCCTTGGACAGCTTGACGCGCTGGGCCTCGCCGCCACTGAGCGTCGTCGCCGCCTGGCCGACCTGGATGTAGCCCAGGCCGACGCGCTGCAGCGTCTCCATCTTGTCGCGGATCGACGGCACCGCCTTGAAGAAATCGGCCGCCTCGTCGACCGTCAGCGCCAGCACGTCGGCGATCGAGCGGTCGCGGTAGAGGATCTCCAGGGTCTCGCGGTTGTAGCGCCGGCCCTTGCAGACGTCGCACTGCACGTAGACGTCGGGCAGGAAGTGCATCTCGATCTTGAGGACGCCGTCGCCCTGGCAGGCCTCGCAGCGGCCGCCCTTGACGTTGAAGGAGAAGCGCCCGGGCCGGTAGCCGCGGGTCTTGGCCTCGGGCAGGCCGGCGAACCAGTCGCGGATCGGCGTGAAGGCGCCGGTGTAGGTCGCCGGGTTCGAGCGCGGCGTGCGGCCGATGGGCGACTGGTCGATGTCGATCACCTTGTCCAGGTGGTCGAGCCCGTCGAGCCCGGTGTAGGGCCCCGGGTGGCTGCGCGCGTTGTGCAGCTGCTTTGCCGCCGCCTCGTAGAGCGTGTCGATGATCAGCGACGACTTGCCGCTGCCCGAGACGCCGGTAACGCAGACGAAGGTGCCCAGCGGGATCTCCACCGTCACGTCCTGCAGGTTGTTGGCGGTGGCGCCGGCCAGCCTGAGGCTCTGCCGGCGGTGGCCCTTGCGGCGCTTGGCCGGCACCGGGATCTGACGCAAGCCGGTCAGGTACTGCCCCGTCAGGCTGTCGGGCGTGCGCAGCACGACGTCCGGCACGTCGGAGGCGATCACCTGGCCGCCGTGCACGCCGGCGCGCGGCCCCATGTCGATCAGGTGGTCGGCGGCGCGGATCGCCTCCTCGTCGTGTTCGACGACGATCACCGTGTTGCCCAGGTCGCGCAGCCGCTTGAGCGTCTCCAGGAGGCGCGCGTTGTCGCGCTGGTGCAGGCCGATCGACGGCTCGTCGAGTACGTAGAGCACCCCGGTCAACCCCGAGCCGATCTGCGAGGCCAGCCGAATCCGCTGGCTCTCGCCGCCCGACAGGGTGCCGGCGGCGCGGTCGAGGGTCAGGTACTCGAGGCCGACGTCGTTGAGGAAGCCCAGCCGTTCGTTGATCTCGCGCAGGATGCGGTCGGCGATCTCCTGCTGCTTCGGCGTCAGTCGCTCGGGCAGCGCCTCGAACCAATTGCGCGCCGCGGCGATGGACAGGGTGCAGGTCTCCGAGATCTGGCGCCCGCCGATCTTGACCGCCAGCGCCTCGGGCTTGAGGCGCGCACCCTCGCAGGCCTCGCACTGGGTGGTCGTCTGGTACTTGCCGATCTCCTCGCGCACCCAGGAACTGTCGGTCTCGCGCCAGCGCCGTTCCAGGTTGCGCACCACGCCCTCGAACGGCTTCTTGGTCTCGTACGTCCTCAGGCCGTCGTCGTAGCGCATGGTCACGGGCTCCGAGCCGGAGCCATAGAGCACGGCGTCGCGCGCCTCCTCCGGCAGGTCGGCCCAGGGGTGCGCCGTCGAAAACCGGTAGTGGCGGGCCAGGCTGTCCAGCGTCTGCATGTAGTACTGGCTGGTCGAGTTGGCCCAAGGCGCCACCGCCCCGTCGCGCACGGACTTCGCTTCGTCGGGGACCACCAGTTCCGGGTCGATGGTGACCTTGGTGCCCAGGCCGTCGCAGGACGGGCAGGCGCCGAACGGGTTGTTGAAGGAGAACAGCCGCGGCTCGATCTCCTCGATCGTGAAGCCGGAGACCGGGCAGGCGAACTTCGCGGAGAAGACTGTTTCCGCGCCGCTGTCGGCGTCCTCGGCGATGGCGAGGCCGTCGGCGAGCTCCAGCGCCGTCTCCAGGCTGTCGGCGAGGCGGGTCTCCAGGCCCTTGCGCACGACGACGCGGTCGACGACGACGGCGATGTCGTGCTTGCGCTTCTTGTCGAGCGCCGGCGCGTCGTCGATCTCGTAGGTTTCCCCGTCGATCTTCACCCGCTGGAAGCCGCGTTTCTGCAGCTCCGCCAGTTCCCTGCGGTACTCGCCCTTGCGCCCGCGGATGATCGGCGCCAGCAGGTAGAGGCGGGTGCCGTCCTCCATCGCCATCACCCGGTCGACCATCTGCGACACCGTCTGGCTCTCGATCGGCAGGCCCGTCGCCGGCGAGAACGGCACGCCGACACGGGCGAACAGCAGGCGCAGGTAGTCGTAGATCTCGGTCACCGTGCCGACGGTCGAGCGCGGGTTGCGGCTGGTCGTCTTCTGCTCGATGGAGATGGCCGGGCTCAGCCCTTCGATGGCGTCGACGTCCGGCTTCTGCATCAGCTCCAGGAACTGGCGCGCGTAGGCCGACAGGCTCTCGACGTAGCGCCGCTGGCCTTCCGCATAGATCGTGTCGAACGCCAGCGACGACTTGCCGGAGCCGCTCAAGCCGGTGATCACCACCAGGCTGTTGCGCGGCATCTCGACGTCGATGTTGCGCAGGTTGTGCTCCCGCGCGCCGCGGACGCTGATCTTGTCGAGCATGTCGCTACCGGTCAGGGGAGGCCAAGCGTGGCCAATGTCTTACCATGGTGTCGCGGGCCGCCAAATGCCAGTGGGCGAGGGCGGTCACGAGCAGGGCGCCGCCCTCTTGCAGTGCGAACAAAACAAGAATATCTTGTGGATCGATTCGGGACAACGGGGGCAACTGGCCCCGGCCCGTGCTTGGAACCGCCCGAGCCCCTGTGCGAGTGTGGCGCCGCGCCGGGCGAGCCGGGCGAACCCGCGAACGGCGGTCTTTTTCTCAGGAGCGAGAGTTATGTCAGGCAGCGTCAACAAGGTCATCCTGGTCGGCAATCTGGGCCGCGATCCGGAGGTGCGCTCCATGCAGTCGGGCGACCGGGTCTGCAACCTCAGTGTCGCCACGTCGGACCGCTGGAAGGACCGCAACACCGGCGAGCAGCAGGAGCGCACGGAGTGGCACCGGGTGGTGATCTTCGACCAGCAGCTCATCGACGTCGCCGAGCGATTTCTAAGCAAGGGCCGCAAGGTCTACCTCGAGGGCGAGCTGCAGACTCGCAAATGGACCGACCAGTCGGGGCAGGAGCGCTATTCGACCGAGGTCGTGCTGCGCCGCTTCCGCGGCGTGCTGCAGATCCTCGACAGCCGCGAGAGCGCCGGGGGCGGCGGCTACGACCGCGGGGACTACCAGGCGTCGAGTGGCAGCGGCCAGCGTCAGCCGGAGCCCGCGGCGGCCCCCATGGGCGCCGACCTGGACGACGAGATCCCGTTCTAGGCTCCGGACTCATAACCAGCAACAGACGATGGCGGCGAGGTAGACGGCGGCGGCGAAGTTGACCGCGAGGCGGTCGTATCGGGTGGCGATGCGGCGCCAGTCCTTGAGCCGGCAGATGGCGCGCTCGACGACGTTGCGCCG
>Ga0209678_1000524_pt1 | contig 12074 bp, 9 predicted proteins | sample WorMetilvaeELBA1_FD_187404 | JGI IMG/M metagenome (GOLD analysis project Ga0209678, IMG submission 187404) | Marine gutless worms symbiont microbial communities from Max Planck institute for Marine Microbiology, Germany - Olavius ilvae ELBA.1... ...
CGTTCCTTCTCGTGAACCGGTTTCAATTGGGGACGAAAGACCTCCCATGGGATCACCGCCGTCAGCCGCTCCAGCGGGTCGCCTAACTGGCTGATACTCTGCAACCGGTTCTCACGATCAAAAAAGCCGGGCTGGCCCATGGCTCCCCCGTCAATGAACGTTCAGTTTGGACGAGCGTGAGTTTAACCTCCGCTAAATCCACAAGGCAGGTAATTTTGCAAGGTGCCCTTGAAGCTATGACCTTGGGCCAAAAGGTCGCAGGATAGAAAAATCGTAAATCTACTTCAGCCGTCAACACCATGAATCTCGCCACCGAAGACATCCGGTTTATCAAGGAACACCTCGGGGAGTGGCTCGCCGAACGGTCGTTGGGCAAGCCGGCGGCGGTCTATGAGATCGAGCTGCGCGAGCGGATGGTGCGCGTAGAGGAAGAGCTCAGGCACCAGCGGGAGCTGATCAAGACCATCCTGGAGCAGATGGATAAACGCTTCGAGGCCTTGCAGAACGAGATGGACAGGCGCTTCGAGACCCTGCAGAAGGAAATGGACAGACGCTTCGATGCCGTCGACAGACGTTTCGAGGCGCTGACCAGGCGTATCGACCGGTTCATGATCTGGTCATTTGCCATTACCCTGACCGTGGGCGGTCTCGTCGTGGCTGCACTGAAGCTATTGCTGTGAGCCGAGAGATCGGAGGCCACAAGATCGAAGAGAGTAGATCCTATGTCAACTGCTGCTGCCGATACCATGAACCTCGCCACTGAAGACATCCGGTTCATCAAGGAGCACCTCGGCGAATGGCTCGCCGAGCAGTCGTTGGGCAAACCGCCGGCGGTCTATGAGATCGAGCTGCGCGAGCGGATGGTGCGCGTGGAGGAAGAGCTCAAGCACCAGCGGGAGCTGATCAAGACCATCCTGGAGCAGATGGATAAGCGTTTCGATGCCGTCGACAGACGTTTCGAGGCGCTGACCAGGCGTATCGACCGGTTCATGATCTGGTCATTTGCCATTACCCTGACCGTGGGCGGTCTCGTCGTGGCTGCACTGAAGCTATTGCTGTGAGCCGAGAGATCGGAGGCCACAAGATCGAAGAGAGTAGATCCTATGTCAACTGCTACTGCCGATACCATGAACCTCGCCACTGAAGACATCCGGTTCATCAAGGAGCACCTCGGCGAATGGCTCGCCGAGCAGTCGCTGGGCAAACCGCCGGCGGTCTATGAGATCGAGCTGCGCGAGCGGATGGTGCGCGTGGAGGAAGAACTCAGGCACCAGCGGGAGCTGATCAAGACCGTCCTGGAGCAGATGGATAAGCGCTTCGAGGCCGTCGATAAGCGCTTCGAGGCCCTTCAGAAGGAGATGGACAGGCGCTTCGATGCCGTCGACAGACGTTTCGAGGCGCTGACCAGGCGTATCGACCGGTTCATGATCTGGTCATTCGCCATCACCCTGACCGTGGGCGGTCTCGTCGTGACCCTACTGAAGTTATTGCCTTGAGCCGAAAGCTCGAACATCCTCTCCCTAACTCGATGCCATTAAGTTAAGTGTGTTACGGTCGGCAAAGAAGAGGAAAAACTACGAATCACGCGAATCCTCGCGGATTGATTCGCGCGGTTCGTGGTTTTCTCTTACCCCTACTCCTGAAATCAGCAGGAAGCCGACGACCGGAAACTCGCCATCCCAGGGCTACCGAATAATAATCTCTGTTGAAACATCGCTTTGGCAATGAACCACAGAGACGCTGAGGACGCAGAGGAAGCGACAACAGGAATGTTTCTGCGCTCGGAACGCCGCGGAAAATCCGCATTGACCGGCAATCCAACAAAGGCCTAGTCGAAAACAATCTGTGCCCTCTGTGTGCTCTGTGTCTCTGTGGTTCAAATTACCTAACCAATTGCTTTATATCTATCTATCATTCGGTTGCCCTGCTCGCCATCCCGACCAGAGCTCCCGCCGCCGCCATATCAGATAGATGGCCGGGATTACGAACAGGGATAAGAGAGGGGCGGTAATCATGCCGCCCACCATCGGGGCGGCGATGCGGCGCATGACCTCGGAGCCGGTGCCGTGGCCGATCATGATAGGGAGCAACCCGGCGATGATGACGGCCACCGTCATGGCCTTGGGGCGCACCCGCATGACTGCCCCTTCCATGATGGCCGCCTCGAGGTCGGCAACGCCGTTCAACCCGCCCGCTTCCCGGAATCCCTTGAGGGCATTGTCCAGGTAGACCAGCATCACGACACCGAACTCCGCCGCCACGCCGGCCAGGGCGATGAAGCCGACCGCTACCGCAACCGACAGGTTGTAGTCCAAGAGATAAACGAACCAGAAGCCGCCGACCAGGGCGAAGGGCAGCGAGAGCATGACCAGCAGGGCCTCGCCGGTGCGGCGGAAGGTGAGATAGAGCAGGCTGAAGATGATGACCAGGGTAAAGGGAACCACCTGGGTAAGCCGCTCCTGGGCCCGCAGCATGTATTCATACTGGCCGGACCAGGTGATGGAGTAGCCGGGAGGCAGCCGCACCTGATCGCGGACCACCGCCTGGGCCTGGCGGACATAGGTGCCTACATCCACCCCCCGGATATCCACGAAGGTCCAGCCGTTCAGGCGCGCGTTCTCGCTCTTGAGCATGGGCGCCCCGTCGACGACCTCCACCGCGGCGATCTGTCCCAGCGGTATTTGGGCACCGGTCGGCGTCACCAGGGGCAGTTCCCGCAGCTTGACCAGGTCGTTGCGCCGCTCCCTGGGAAAGCGGAGGTTGACCGGATAGCGCTCCCGCCCCTCGATCGTCTGGGTAATATTGATCCCCCCCACGGCGGCGGCGACCACCTGGTTGATGTCCTCGATATTGAGCCCAACCCGGGCCGCCTGGATGCGGTCGGGGCGGATCTCTAGATAACGCCCGCCCGCGACCCGCTCCGAGAAGGCGGATGCGGTCCCCGGCACCCCCAGCACCACCCGCTCGACCTCCTTACCGATCCGTTCGATCTCCTTGAGGTCCGGCCCCGCGACCTTGATGCCCACCGGGGTCTTGATGCCGGTAGCCAACATATCGATGCGGGTCTTGATCGGCATCACCCAGGCGTTGGTGACGCCGGGGAAATCGACGGTCCGATCCAGCTCGGCGATCAACTTGTCGACGGTCATCCCCGGCCGCCATTCGGACTCGGGTCTAAGCTGGATCAGGGTCTCGATCATGGTCAGGGGCGCCGGGTCCGTGGCCGTGTCGGCCCGGCCGATCTTGCCGAAGACCCGCTCCACCTCCGGTAAGGTCGCGATCAGCCGGTCGGTCTGCTGCAGGAGCTCCTGGGCCTTGCCGATGGAGAGCCCCGGCAGGGTAGTGGGCATATACATAAGATCGCCCTCGTAGAGCTCGGGCATGAACTCCGAGCCCAGGCCCGAGCCCAGGTCTTCCAGTAAGGGAACGCCGCGGGTTGCCTCCTGCCAGTACTGCACCAGCCCGGCCTGCCAGCCCTCGATGGTCGCCAGGGCACGCCGGTGGGGACCCTCCGGCGCTACCCGCCCCACGGCCTGGAAGGGCCACTTCAACGGTTCCAGGGAGCCACCGATACCATAGATCGGGATCACCAGGCTGCCCAGGATCAACCCGGACAGCAGGATCGTGGTCCAGGGCGCCGCCAGCACGCCCCGGAGCAAGGGCCGGTAGATCCGGATCAGCAGCCGGTTGAGGGGATTGGTTTTCTCCCGTGGGATACGGCCGCGGATAAAGTAGCCCATGAGCACCGGCACCAGGGTCACCGCCAACCCGGCCGCGGCGGCCATGGCATAGGTCTTGGTGTAGGCCAGGGGCGCGAACAGCCGTCCCTCCTGGGCCTCGAGCGCGAATACCGGCAAGAAGCTCAGGGTGATGATGAGCAGGGAGAAAAAGAGGGCCGGTCCCACCTCGGCCGCTGCCGTGGCAATCGCGGTCCAGTGTTCATGCCCCGCCGGTGCCCGTCCGTGGGATTGGTGGAAACGCTCCAGGTGCTTGTGGGCATTCTCGATCATGACGATAGCCGCGTCCACCATGGCCCCGATGGCGATGGCGATGCCGCCCAGAGACATGATGTTGGCGTTGATGCCCTGATAACGCATGACGATGAAGGCCGCCAGCACCCCCAGCGGCAGGGTGACGATGGCGACGAAAGCGGAGCGCAGATGGAACAGGAACAGCAGGCACACCAGGGCCACCACCGCGAACTCCTCGATCAGCTTCTCCTTGAGATTGTCCACGGCACTCAGGATCAGCTCAGAGCGGTCATAGGTCTCCAGGATCTCCACCCCTGCTGGCAGTCCCTGCCTGAGCGCCTCCAGCTTTTGTTTGACCGCAAGGATGGTGCTCAGGGCGTTCTCCCCGTAGCGCATGACCACAATGCCGCCGGTGATCTCGCCTTCGCCATCCAGGTCCGCCACCACCCGCCGCATCTCGGGACCGATCCGCACCCGCGCCAAATCCCGCAGCAGGATAGGCGTACCCCGGGCATCGACCTCGATGGGGATGGTCTCTATGTCCTCCAAGCCACGGAGATAACCGCGGGTGCGGATCATATACTCGGCCTCCGCCAGCTCCACCACCGAACCGCCGACCTCCCGGTTGGCGGCGCGGACGGCGGCGGTCAGCCGCGCGAGCGGGATGCCGTAGGCGCGCAACTTCTCCGGGTCCACGACAAGCTGGTACTGGCGCACCATGCCGCCGACCGTCGCGACCTCCGCCACGCCGGGGACGGTCTGGAGCTCCAATTTGAGAAACCAGTCCTGCAGGCTGCGCAGCTGGGCCAGGTCGTGGCGGCCGGTGGGATCGACCAGGGCATAACTGTAGACCCAGCCCACCCCGGTGGCATCGGGTCCGAGCCGCGGCTGAACCCCGGCCGGCAGATCCTGCGCCGCCTGGTTCAGGTACTCCAGGACCCGGGAACGCGCCCAGTACAGATCCGTGCCGTCCTCGAAAATGACATAGACATAGGAGTCTCCGAAGAAGGAGTAACCCCGCACCGTCCGCGCCCCAGGCACCGCCAGCATGGTGGTCGTGATGGGATAGGTGACCTGCTCCTCCACCACCCGCGGAGACTGCCCCGGAAAGCCCGTGCGGATGATGACCTGCACATCCGACAGATCCGGGATGGCATCCAAGGGCGCCTGCCGGACGGAGACGATGCCCCAACCGGTCAGCAGCAGGGTGCCCAGCAGGACCAGAAAGCGGTTCTTGATCGACCAGCGGATGACCTGTTCCATAGCGGTGAGTGAGGAATGATGAGTGATGAATGATGAGTGTGGCACGGATTTCATCATTCATCATTTAGGACCGTAGGTTGCGTTTTCCTATAGGAAAAACCGGCTCATCCCCGCGCGAGGGTGTCGCAAAAGCCCATCCGCAGGGCTCCTGGGACCGCCGACATCTTGTCGGCCTACGGACCCGATGACCAGCCGTCGGTAACGGCTGCTTCGATGCGGTTCGCGCCGTCTTGTGGTGCCATCATCGATGCGGTTCGCGGTCGGGATTGGTGTAATCCTGCTATGGTATACCGCGCTCACCGCATCCTACGGGCTTGATCGACCAGCGGATGACTTGTTCCATAGCGGTGAGTGAGGAATGATGAGTGATGAGTGTGGCACGGATTTCATCATTCATCATTCAGGACCGTAGGTTGCGTTTTCCTATAGGAAAAACCGGCTCATCCCCGCGCGAGGGTGTCGCAAAAGCCCATCCGCAGGGCTCCTGGGACCGGCAAGGGGGGCTGAATGATTACGCACCGGACCGATAGGCAGATTGAATTGGCTGTTTAGTGGGGAGAAAATGTAGTCTGTCCCCATTTTCTACACCACTGGAAAATCTTATGACCACCAAATCTCCCACAAGGCCGACCATCGAGGTCTCGCCGGATTCTCGTGACAAGTTGAAAAGCCAGGCGATAGCCCATGGCAAGACCCTGAAAGACTATGTGATCGACGCGCCGATGGAGCGTATCGGACGGGATTCCGTTGCGGAGGATAAGGTCTGGGGCGAGATGTCCGAAAAGGCCAAGCAAGAAGGACTACTGAGCGTTGAAGAATCTGAAAGCCTGTTAACCCGCATGAAAAATGCGTAGGCTGCAATTCACCACCCAGTCGGCCAAATCGCTCGCCAAACTCATCAAACGCGCACCGGAAATCGCCAGGACAATCGCCGCGCAAACCGAAAAGCTGCGTGAAGATCCAACGCCGCACAATTCCAAAAAAATTGTTGGTTATCCCTGCCACCGCATCCGCGGGGGCGATTACCGCGTCATCTATGAATTTAATGATGACACACTGCTGGTCACCATCGTCGAGAAGCGTGACAAAGTCTATCAGAAACTGAGAAAGCTCCATACGTGAAAGCTGAGAGGCTGTCTAAAAAAGGACCGTAGGCGTAGGCTGGGTTGAGGAACGAAACCCAGAGGAACGAAACCCAGAGGAACGAAACCCAGCGGATAGCCTCGCAGCATTTGACTCATTTGAGGTTCGGAACCTCACCACCTTCCTCTATGGAGGGTGTCGCAAAAGCCCCTCTCCCGCCGGGAGGGAGCCTGCCCCGAGCGCAGCGAGGGGGCTTGTGGAGAGGGGATCAAGGGGCGAAGATCGGTGCCTTTTATGACACCCTCCTATGGGAGCCAGCCTGGCCCTTTGCCCAACCCGCTGACCCTTCTCGATGCCGTTTCCAGCGCAAGCGTGTGGGCATGGGGGTTGGCTACTCCGTCTTGCTCGTTCCCGCGCTCCAGCGGCCAGGCTGGATGACTTAGAGGCGTCCGGGATACGCCCTGACCTCCAGTACCGATTCCGACGCCGGATCGTAATCACACTCGTACACATGATTCTCCCAAGCGCCGAACCCGTTTTGGAACTGGATGGCGTCGCCCGTGTAGGTGACGATGCCCTGTGCCTGATCGCGCCAGCGAAAATGGCCGAATTTGGGCTCCAGCCACCCATCCGTCCATTTGTGCGCATAGCAGGCCAAGCGCTCCACGGGGCGCCGACAGACGATCGTAGCCGCCATATTGTGGTCATTTCCCCAACACGCCAAGTCCTCTTTGCACTTGGCTTCCGCTTCCGCCTTGGCCTTAGTCGCCTCCGCCTCGGCCTTAGCGATTTCGGCTTGGGCTTGGGCTTGGGCCGCCGCGGCCTCGCGCTTGGCCCGGACCTCCGGTGGCACCGGGATGACCACAATCAACGCAATGAGCACGCCGAGCCAAATCAGCACCCCCTTGACGAGCACGGCCTTGCGGTGCGGCTGCTTGAGCCAGGCCGGCTTGATGAGTCCGACTATGACCAGGATCGGCCACAGCAGGAACAGGCTCCCCAGGATCGTTGCGATAGTCTGCATACTGCCCTCCTCGTAGGCGGTCCGCCCCGGCCCCCAAGTCGGGGCGGGTTGGGGTTAACGCCTGGCGCGCAGGGTATCCTGCACGGCGGTCCTCGAGCGTCCGACCTGGCGGGCGATCGCCCGCGCGCCCAGGCCGTCCGCGTGCAGCGTCCGGATGCGGCGCTTTTCGTCGTCACTGAGCGGGACGCCGGGCCGGGTGGCGGGTCGGGGGGTAACCGGGGTGTTACCCTTTTTGAGCGTCGCCACCTGGCCCCGGAGCAGCTCGATATAGCGGTCCTTGGTCAGGCTGACGGTGGGCGCCGACTGGTCCTGCAGGAGCGCTTTCGGCGGGAGGCGCTGCGCTTTCCCGCCCTACGGGCTCACCGCATCCTACGGGCTTGATCGACCAGCGGATGACTTGTTCCATATCGGTGAATGATGAGTGTGGCACGGATTTCATCACTCATCATTCATCACTCATCTACCCTTGAGACTCGTCGTTGAGTCTCGAAGACCCATCGTTGAGGCTCGGAGCCTCGTCGTTGAGGCTCGGAGCCTCACCGTTGAGTCTCAAAGGCTCATCGTCGAGGATCGGAAGCTCAAGGAGGAGGGATCTTAACGCTCCGGCGTCACCAGGCCCGACCGCCGGAGCGTGGGAACGAGCCGAGTAAGCGAAGGCCTCAATGCCGTCAGACGCTATCTGCGCGCGCAGGCAAGGGCGCAGGTGGCGCTGAACGAGGCCAAGCTGATCCTGATCGGCGAGGGCGAGGTGGGAAAAAGCTGTCTGCTCGGCGCCTTACGCGGCGACCCCTGGGAAGAAGGCCGTCCCACCACCCACGGCATCGAGATCAAGCCCGTCGAGGTAACGGATCCCGGCACTGGCATCGAGATCCGGCTGAACGGCTGGGATTTCGGCGGGCAGCGGGTCTATCGGCCCACGCACCAGTTGTTCTTCACCGCCCCGGCCGTCTATCTGGTGGTGTGGAAGCCCCGCGAAGGCCCGCAGCAGGGGTTCGTGAAGGAGTGGATCAAGCTGGTCAAACACCGGGAGCCGGAGGCCAAAATCCTGGTGGTCTCCACCCACGGCGGCCCCCAGGCGCGGCAGCCGGATATCGACCGCCAGGAGATCTGGGACCTATTCGGCAGGGAAACCGTCATCGACTTCTTCCAGGTGGAGAGCAGGCCCGATGCCGAAACCCAGGCGCGCAAGGGAATCGCGGAGCTGAAGCAGGCGATCGCCCGCGTTGCGGCCGGCCTGCCGGAGATGGGCCGCCCCTTCCCCAAGCACTGGCAAGCGGTGCGCGAGCGGTTGCGCGCGACCGAGGATGCCTATCTGCCGCTCGATCGGTTCTTCGCCATCTGCGGGGAACAGGCCATCGAGCCGGAGGACGCCCGGCTCCTGCTGCGCATCTGTCGCCGGGTCGGGGACCTGATCCACTACGAGCATGACCCGGCCCTGCGCGACATCCTGATACTCAAGCCGGACTGGCTGGCGACGGCGATCAGCTTCGTGTTGGACGATGAGCAGACCCGTAAGGAGACCCATGGCCTGGTGGATTTCGCCCGGCTGGGCCGGTTGTGGGACGACCCGGAACGCCCGCCGGAGGACCGCTACCCGGCGGAGCTGCATCCGATTTTCCGGCGCCTGATGGAGCGCTTCGATCTGTCCTACCGGGTCGCCGACGCCGGCAAAGGTGAAAAAGGCGAAAAAGGCGAAACGGACGCTACCAGCCTGATCGGGCAGCTGGTCCCGGACGTTCGCCCTGAGCCCATTCCCCAGTGGTCCTCCGATCCGGCCGCCGGGGATGCGCAGCAGATACAGATCTGCCGGATCCTGGATGCGACCAAGCACGAGTTGGCCACCGCCGAGGGACTCTTTTACCAATTGATCGTGCGTCTGCACAAATACTCCCTGGGCCGCGCCGACTATCGGGACAGCGTCCACTGGCAGCGCGGCCTGATCCTGGAGGACGACACGGGGGCGCGGGCCTTCCTGGAACATATCGGCGACGACGTGCGTATCAGCGTGCGGTCGCCCTACCCGGAACGCTTCCTGGCGGCGCTGACCTATGAGGTGAAGTGGCTGGTAGAGAGCTTCTGGAAGGGCATGCGGTGCGAGGTGACGGTACCCTGCCTGACGCGGCGCCAGGACGGCGAACCCTGCGGCGGGCGGTTCGAGGTCGGGCAGCTGATCGAGAACAAGAAGCGCAACCGACCCGAGCAGCCGTGCCCCATCTGCAACCAATGGCAGGACATCGAGCAGCTGCTCCACAACGCGCCCGCGGCCCGTCCGAATCCGATCGAAGAGCTACTTGCCAACTCCGGGGAAACAATGCGGATGCTGGAGGCCATCCGCCGGCAGCTGGGCACGCAACAAGATCGGATCATCGGGCGCTTCGACCAATCGGACGCGGCCGTCCGGGAGCTGCTGAGCAAGGTGGAGGCCGCTTACGATGGCCTGATGCGGACGCTGGTGGATGAGGCGAAGGAGGGTCCGCGGCTGTTCAGCTTCGCGCCGGTCGAGCCCGGCTTCTGGGACCGGCCCAAGTGGATCGACGCGAAGTTCCGCCTGACTTTGTGGTGTGAACATTCCCGGCTGCCGTTGCCGGCGTTGAACGGCGAGGACAGCACGCAGGGCGTGTACCACCTGACCCTGCCGCGCGAATGGCTCGTGAAATCGGCACCCTTCCTGAAGCTGCTTACAGGCACGCTCGGCCTGATCTTGCCCGTGGCCTCATCGGCCACGCGGCTGATGCTGGACGAAGCGGCTTACAAAGGCATCGAGGAGCAATTGGACCTGGGCCGGAAGACCTGCGAGGCGGTACTCAAGGGAGCGGGAAAGGTGGTCAATGGGCTGGGCCATGGTGACGAGGCGCCGGCTCCGGAGCCGGGCGCGGCGATCGCGGCCCAGGGCGCGGCGTTGCGGCAGCTCCAGGTATGGCTGAAGGAGCAGGACCCCGGCTTTGGCGGGCTGGTACGGGTGCAGAACAAGCGGCAGGAGTTCCTGTGGGTGCATCCGCGGTTCGAAAACGAGTATTGAGGTTGGTTTCCTGCGGGGCACGAGGTCAAATCTTGTAATCCTGCCTGTGCACAACGAACTCGTAAGTTGGGGTGAGCTATATCCCCATCCTTGTATGTCGGAAGAAGCTGGGGTTTGTACCTCACCCTAGTACCCCATTTCACCTTATTTTCCGTTCTCAGCGCGGCGAGAGGCGGTCAGCTGCGAGGCGCGCGAGCGCAGGAATAGCCAATCCTCTTTGTGGTGAGTTCTCTCACAACCCTTCCACCTCTTCCCGCGTCAACTGCGTATATTTCATGATCTTTTCCATGGGCTGACCGGCCTGCTTCATGATTTTTTCCGTTGCCTTTTTCTCTTTTTCCATACCCTTCTCCATGCCTCCCTCTATACCCTTTTTTTCTCCTTCCATGCGTCCGTCAACGAAGGAGGAACGATACAGGCTGGCCTGGTAACGCAACTCCTCTATATGCCATTCGTAAGCCTGCCTTTCTTCCTCTCCCAGCTTCATGATATCCAGGACCTCTTTGGCCCTGGCCAGCCCTTTGGCGCGAAACCCTTCTTCGATCTCTTCGTTTTTCAGAAAATAGATCCACTCGTCCAGAGGCTCCCTGGCGATGTCGTCGAATTGATTGATCTTCAGAAGATAGTATTCGGGATAGAGCTCATGGGGGTATTGCTTGCCGAAGAGTTTCTGTTGCTTGGTGTTCAGCCGTAGCTCGTCGTGGTAATGGATCCCTCGGAACTGGGTTTTCCCGTGATAGACATAGTCCTCGCCGTGCCCCAGATCGAAGTACAGGATATTGACGGAAATCACCTTGACGACATTTTCATAACGTTCCGCTTTGGATAGGTGCTCCGTAATTACCTTGGCGGTCGCAAACAGGATCCGTTGCAGATAATCGAATTCCCTTTCGTACCGGACCTCGATGAGAATGATTTCCTGCTTCCGGTTCCGGACCTTCATATCCACGCGATTGGATTTGTCCCGGGCACTGTCTCGGTTGCTCTCGCTTTCGAGTATCTCCAGGATCTCGATGTCATCCTTCAGCAATTCCGACAAAAAGCCTTCCAATACCTCGTAATTGGCCTTGCTCCGCAACAATCGCTTCAGCGCCCAATCGAAGCTGACGAGTTTTCTTTTGCTCATAAGGTTCGATCAATTGGGTTGGGAATGTAAAAGCTCTTTCAGGAACCGTTCACTTAGCCATAATCCACCACGGTCTCTCAGCTCCTCCAGTACGACAAATGGGTCCTCTATGAGGCCCAAATCGGTGGCTGCCAAGATCACACCCACAGTGCCGGTAATGTTCAGGTTCAACCGAGACGCTGACCGACGGCCTGCCAGATCGTCGATGATCAACAGGTCACTCTTGGTCTGTAAGGCCAATGCAATGGCTGCGGCCTCCCCGGCATCGACTTCGGCTTCCAACAGGCACAGCACGTTATCCGTTGCAGGCTCTATCTCCCGGACAAAGGGGAGCGAATTCCGCCAATCGCCGTGTGTAGCCTGACCCAGGTCCAGCTCGATGGCGACAGCTTTCGGAATGGCAATACTACCGTAGAGTTTTTCAAGCAGATCTGCCTTTCCGATCCTCAGTAGAGGGAACCTTGAAAAATCCAGTTTTTCGGCGTGTTTTACGAGTAGTTGATGAACTCCTTGCGGGCTTATACCGACATGGGTCGAAAATGCGAGTAATTCTCTACGATTCGCTCTGCTCCGTGGCCGTTCGGTCCG
>Ga0209678_1000526_pt1 | contig 12060 bp, 11 predicted proteins | sample WorMetilvaeELBA1_FD_187404 | JGI IMG/M metagenome (GOLD analysis project Ga0209678, IMG submission 187404) | Marine gutless worms symbiont microbial communities from Max Planck institute for Marine Microbiology, Germany - Olavius ilvae ELBA.1... ...
AAGATAACTACCGTTTACGAGTTTTTAATGCAAGTAAAAAATGCATTAAACTGGAAAATCTTCGTTTTCCTTTTATGCGATATTAATCAGCAATATCAAAGAGTTCTGGATACCCGTTCGAACACTAACTATAAGGAAGACAATTATGAATACCCGAATATTTTATCTCCCCATGATCTACGGTGCAGTTCTCTTGCTTTGCCTGACTACTGTGGCGACTGCCCAGATCACCATTGTCAACGTCGATTACGGCTGTGTCCGTTTGTTTCCTGTGACCCCAGGATCTCCGCCGCCCCCATTTTCGGGCGGCAGTACCTGGAATGACGGCTGCAAGCCCTTTAATTCCTTTTTTGACACCGACCTCGTCGACTCTAACGGAATCAGCACGGAAGTCGACTATTCAATCACCTCTAACTCGAACGTCCAGGCCGCCAGCACTGAGAATCCGGCCGTTAACGACGTGACGGTAGATTACGCTAGATCATCAAACTTTACGAACTTTACGCTGAAGATTTCCGACCTGGAAACTTCGTCGACCTACGACCTGATTCTGTTCGGTTACCAGGCTTTTTCGAGCGTGCCGGCAGAGTTGGACGGGCAGGGAACGAAATTCACCATTGACGGCGTCACCAAGACGAGTGATGCTACTTTTACCAGCGGTTTTGCAGAAGGCTCTACACACGTGGTCTTCACGGATCTTGCTCCCAATGCCAACGGCGAGATCGTCGTGGCCATGGCGCCGGAGCAGGGTGATGCCGCCTTCCTGAACGGCCGGCAGCTTCGAGAGGTGCCGCCTCCAGCCGATCTTTCTCTCACCAAAACCGAAAGCCAGGATCCGGTTAATCCCGGTGCGCAGCTGATTTACACAATAACCGTGGCCAATGGCAGTCCAAACGAGGCGATCGAAGTGATTTTATCCGACACACTTCCATCCGGCGTTACTCTGGTATGCCTTGTTCCGTCACAGGGCGGATGCACCACGCTCCCCTGCAATCTGGGCACCATTGCCGGCGGCGATTCAGCAACTGTAACCATGACGGTGACGGTTGACGCTACAGATGGTATCTTGACGAACACGGCTACGGTCACGAGCCTTAATGATCCAAACTCTACTAACAATTCGGAGGTAACAGAAACGCAAATACTCGCCCTGCCGGCAGACCTCTCTCTGGCCAAAATCGGCTTTCAAGGCCCGGTCAGTACCGGCGCGCAGCTTACTTACATCCTAAAAGTTGACAATGCTGGGCCGGGCGACGCATTTGAGGTAACTGTATCCGATACGTTTCCGACTGACGCGGTTACGTTAGAAGGTGTACTTTCGTCACAGGGCGGATGCACAAGCCTTCCCTGCGATCTGGGTACCATTGGGAACGGCGATGCAGCGGTTGTCGCCCTTACGGTTCGGGTTGACGCGATCGACGGTACCTTCACGAACACGGCCTCGGTCACAAGTGATAGTAATGATCCAAATCTGCTTAACAATTCAGCAGAAGTGGAAACACAGGTTCTATCTGCAGACCTTTCTGTGACCAAAATCGATAGCAAGGATCCGGTCAGTCCTGGTGAGGAGTTTACCTACACCCTAACCGTCAGCAATGCCGGCCCAAGTGACGCATTTAATGTATATGTTTCCGATAAACTTCCTCCCGGGATTGAGTTGTTAAGTGTTACATCGCCCCAGAGCGACTGCACAGGCCTGCCCTGCATTATAAACCACATCGCAAACGGCGATTCAGCTACATTAGAAATAACGGTAAGGGTGGCCGTAACAGGAGGTATATTGAGGAACACGGCATCGGTTGCAATCTCGGATCCCAACCCAAATAACAATACAGCCACCGAAGAAACTGAGGTCCCGGGGCTGACCCCTCCACCTCCTCCCACTCCTTTTTTCGAGTGGGTGGTGGCGGCGCTAATTGTGATTTTGGCAGGGGCAATGGGATTTCTGATGTATCGGAAATTGAGGCGCGCGAAGCCATAGGCTTGGAAGCACGATTGATTGGCTGCGATTTACTTCGCAGCACAGGAACAAGCTCATTTGTCACCGTTATCTAAACCGGAACGTGATTCTTTAATCGTGTGCCGGAGCCAGCGCACGCTGTTGGATCGACAGGTCGGGCAGGTGCGTTCCCGGTGGATACTGAAAATGCCGCTCCAACGATGCCCGCAGCGCATGCATGAAAATTCGGCTTGCTGTTTTTCGTCGGCCGGCTTGGGATTGCGTGGTCGGGGCACGCGGGCCTTCACCAGAGCGCTGCGGGTTAACTCCAATTCATCGGCGGTTACCGTTCGGCGCTTTTTCTCCGTTTCATGCATGATGGTTTGCCAACGCCCGCCTTCGGCCGCGGAACACCACTCCAGCAGCAGCCGATCGGCCCGGATGCCGGCCTTTGCTAGACCGTTCCACAACCCATCGACCCGCCGCACGGTGCTGCGGTTCGCGTCGATGTAGTGGCAGTCCACGTAGTGGCAGCCGGACACCAGGACCACCGGCGCACCTTTTTGAAACGCGTACCACACAAATTCCGGATTCACACGGCCCGAGCACATGGTCCGGATGATGCGGGCATTGGGCGGATATTCCATGCGGCTGACGCCCGCCGTGTCGGCACCGGCGTAGGAACACCAATTGCAGGCGAAGGTGACGATTTTATTGGGGGAATCCTCTTCCAGGATCGCGTCGATCTGGGCATAGATCGCCTGGTCCGAGAAATGGCGCATTTGGATGGCGCCGAATTTGCACTCAGCCGCGCAGGTGCCGCACCCGGCACAGGCCGCACTGATCACCTGGGGAACCTGCTTCTTTTGCCAGGTGATCGCACCAAAGGGGCATACCTGAGCGCATTGTCCGCATTTTGTACAGGCTTCTTCATACACTGCTGCGGTAATGGCTTCCACCGCAAACCGGCCCTTGCCCAGGAGGATGGATGCATGTGAGCTGGCGGCACTGGCCTGGGTGACGCTTTCGCGGACATCTTTGGGGCTCTCTGCCGCACCGGCAATAAAAACGCCTTTGGTCGGTGTATCTACCGGCCGCAGTTTAGCATGAGCTTCTTTCAGAAAACCGCTCGGTGATTTGGCGATGCTGGTCATCTGCCGGACAACTTCGGTATCGACAGCCGGAGCCGCGCCGACCGCCAGAACCAGCATGTCGAATTCATGGTTCTCCAGACGTTTTTCGATGGTATTTTCAACCGTCACCCGCAAATTACCGGTCCGGGGATCCTCGAGCACCTCACCGGGCAGTCCCCGTACATAACGCACCCCATGGCCTCTGGTTCGCATGAGAAGCTCTTCAAAACCTTTGCCATAAGCGCGCAAGTCGATATAGAATACGGTCACTTCCGTGTCGGGGTAGTTGTCCATCAGGTACTGAGCGCTCTTGATGGTGTTCATGCAGCAAATCGTGGAACAATAGGGATTGCCGCGCTTTTGGTCCTGGGTGCGAGACCCTACGCATTGAACAAACCCGATGCGGTGAGGCCGTTTCAAATCGCCGGGCCGGCCCAGATGGCCCTCCAATGGCCCGCCGGTGGAGATCAGGCGCTCAAACTCGATGCTGGTGACCACATTCTCATAACGTGTATACCCGTATTCGTCCAGGGCGGTCGGGTCATAGACGTCCATACCGGTGGCAACGACAATCGCCCCGACCTCAACCTCGCGCAGTTCGTCTTCCTGGTCAAAGTTAATGCTTTTTTTCTCGCAGACTTCCAGACACTTGCCGCAGGCGATGGGATTGTCACCCAAACAGTCCGCTGCGGATATGATATACGCCGAGGGCACGGCCTGGGGAAAAGGAATGTAGATCGCCTTGCGGCTGCTCAGGCCCATTTGAAATTCATCGGGTACGACCACCGGGCAGACGGTGGTGCATTCGCCGCAGGTAACACAGGCCTCCTCATCGACATAACGGGCTTTTTTGCGAATATGGGCTTTGAAATTGCCGACATATCCGGATATGTCTTCCAATTCCGAGTAGGTCAGAAGTTCAATGTTGGGATGTCGACCGACATCCATCATTTTGGGGCCCAGAATTCAGATGCTGCACTCGATATCCGGGTAAACTTTGTCAAGGTGGGCCATAATCCCGCCGATAGACGGCTTTTTTTCGACCAGATAAACCGGATGGCCCGCTTCGGCCAAATCCAGGGCCGCCTGCATACCGGCCACGCCACCGCCGATAACCAGGGCCGCGTCCGTGACCGAAATTCGTTCCTCTTCCTGGGGATAAAGCCACCTCGCCCGTGCTATCGCCACTTTGACAATGTCTCTGGCTTTGACCGTGGCTGCTTCCCGGTCCCGGGTGACCCAGGTGCAGTGTTCACGGATGTTGGCCATCTCCAGCAGATACGGATTGAGTCCCGCCCGCTGGATGCATTGCCGAAAGATCGGTTCATACGAAGAAGGCGAACAGGATGCAACCACAACGCGGTTCAACCGGTTTTCGAAAATGCTGCGCTGGATCTCTTGCTGACCCGGGTCCGAGCAGGTGTACTTGTTGCGAACCGACATGACGACATCCGGCAGGGACTCAGCGAACGCGCGTATGCTCTCCGTGTCGGCAAACCCGGCAATATTTGAACCGCAATCGCACACAAAAACCCCGATACGCAAATCTTCTTTAGCCAACGTGTTTCTCCTCTGTTAATTGGTTGCTGTAAATAAAATCCTTTCTATATAGTCGGAAACTGTCTGAATTTTTAATTTTAAGTTATATTGTTCGGGTTTCAGGTGTCAGCGCTGCCGCTGGCCGCGAGCGTCCAGTCAAATCAAAGAAAAGAAACTGATGAACGTCGAACATCGAACGTCCAACATCGAACATCGAATAATGTATTCTGTCTATTTTAAAACGACTGAGCGATGCGATTCCACCATTCGTCAATCGACATTCGTCATTCTTCATTTTATGTTTTTATCATCTTTGTCCTTGAACAGTACCTGCATGGTATATTTGCTGCTGCTGGTATTAAGGGCCCTCAGTGAAGATTTACCTCTGGGGAATATTTCAGACCCGTTGTCATCAAATAGTTTTTGCATGTTTTGCTGATAGTGTTCTTTAAATGCAGAATTAATACGCTGTTTTATTTCTTTATAAGATCTCGGCAATTTAACATTGAAATCGAACACTATGCTCTCGGTGCTTTCCGGAAAAAGATCGAAACGATAAATGAAAGGCTTATGGAATATCCCTAAATTTTTCGGGTGATTTTCAATCTCCTCAACTGGAAGCGAATAGGAAAAATTGTTATCCTTGGCCACTATCAAGCCGATGACATTGCCGTTATTATCCAGCAGCGGACCGCCGCTTGAGCCCTTATCATTTGGGGGCGAACTTTTCAGATAAAGCCACTTACCGCCTTCTGATTCTGGGATAGATCCCAGCAAAGTTCCCGGTGCAGCCACAAGTCCCTGCCCGTAAATATTTCCCACGGCAAAAATGGATCCATTTATCTCACTGGTTTTTCGCAAGGGAAACCAGTTTGTAAAGCTTTTGTTTTTAACAGTAAATTTTACAAAATCCCTGGCATTGTGATAAGACAATAGTTGATCTATTTCGTATACTTTGCCATTTTTATCTCTGATAAAAAAGTCGGAGAAACTAATTGAATCGTCCATTAAATTCAATACATGAGCCGCTGTCAGCAATTCCCTATCTGAGATAGCGAATGCGGTCCCAATGGAGGCGTATTTGTCATTTCGATAATTAAAATTGATCAGATTCCAAGGTAATTCTTTCTCATAGGTCAAGGAATCATTTTCCGGTTTTTTAACGACAACTTCAAAGCAGGCCTGGCTTATTTTCTCCCTAATATCTATCGGTCTATCGGCAACCGGCTTGTTGCCTTTGTAAGTACATGAAAAAACAATTAAACCGATAATTGCGAAAACTAAGAAAAAGAGTGTTTTTTTCATAATATTGCCCCCTCATAAGGAAAAAATATAAGCGATTGGTCCGGAAAAATGATCACCCTATGTCCGGTGTCAGCCCAACGATTTTCCAGTCTGCCGATCTACCCAAAATATTCATTTATATTGCATACTATTTCAGCATGTTATGATGCTCTTTAAAATTTGGGGAAGGTCGATATATACTAAGGTCATATATCGGATAAAAAGTGGTACAACTTGAATCTTGAGGAAAAATAGGGGACATTCTGAATTTAGTCGGTTGATATTCCATATGATTTTTTGATCCACCACACCGAAAAACTTATTTCTTGAGTTATTTGAAAATTTATCTTGACATTATTGTTAGGTAGACTTACTATGGGTCCATGGACGATCTTCGAGATTCATTTGACCGCATGCAGGATTTGGTTCTGGCTATTGTGGACCTGATCAACGCCGGGCATAAGGATGGCGTGGACTATGGGACCGGCGACCGTCTCTCGCCGGTCGAAGCCCACACCATCCAGGCCGTGGGCGACAACCAGGGGCTGAATCTGACCGCCTTGGCTAAGGCTATGAATGTGACCAAGGCCACCATGTCCGAACGGATCAAAAAGCTTGCCAGACAAGGCCTGTTGCGAAAGTCCAAGGCCCTTGACAACCGGAAGGAGATCCTCATCACCCTGGCGGAGCAAGGCCGCGTTGTACACAAAGGCCATGAGGAGATGCATCGAAAAATGTTCAAACTTTTCGCCTCCCACTACGGCGAACAGACGAAAGTACAACTTGAACTTTTTAACCGGGCCTTCGGTGATTACTTAGTTCTGGCCCGGTCCATTGAAGGACATAAGAAAACAGATTAGTAATAGTCCCCTTTTTTTATATTCATTGTTAGTTAGACTAACAAACAAAACTGAATTGACAAAAACACAACTCAAGGAGAGAAACAATGAACGACACTTTCGCGGAAAAAGCCAAAATGTGGGATGCCAATCCTCAAGTCATGGCCCTGGCCGACCTGTTCTCAGCCGAATTGGACAAGATTGTACCGGATCACAGGGGTCTGGCTATCCTGGAACTCGGCTGCGGTACGGGCCTCGTCGGACTCCGGTACGCTGACAAAGCCGCCTCACTGGACATGGTCGACGCCTCCCCGGCCATGCTGGATGTACTTCGGGCCAAGGACGCGGCCCGGGCAAGCCATGTCACCGTCCATGAGGGAACGCTTTCCATGCTGGTCGGGCAGGCCGTTGCGCCGGAGTCTGCTGATTGGATCATCTCCAACATGGCCCTGCATCATGTGAAGGACATCCCGGCCCTGATCGGGGAGTTGCACCGACTGATCAAACCCGGCGGCCGCGTGACCATCGGCGAACTGGAAACCGAGCCCGGCACCTTTCACGCGCCGGATGACGTCCCGCACAACGGCTTTGATCGCGAAGAGTTGTCCCGACTCTTTGAAAAAGGGGGATTCACCCCGAGCAAAACACATACTTTCCTGACCATGCCCAAGAAAGACAAAGACGGCGTGACCAGAACGTACAGCGCTTTCATCCTTGATGCAACGCGTTGCTCTACTAAATAGGGGGTCAAAATGGATACAGGTGCTTAAGTCAGGTAGCCTAGCAGGAACAAGGGAAGTCTTCCTTTCTCAGGCGCAGGGCTGTGCATGAAAACGATTTTGCGGTCGATTTGAATCCCTTTGAACTGCCGCCTGCCATTACTAGGACCACCGACTTCAATGGCATGTTTCGTGGGAGCATCTTCGATCAGATAGTCCGGAGTTTTAGCGCCCCGCGTGCTCTTTAAATAATGAAAGTGGATCTCATCCAGAAGGAGCGTCCGGAACTTGCAATACTGGTTCAGTTTCCGGGTAAGCCCTCAGGCATCATCACCCTGGTCGAGGGTGTCCGCCGACAAGTAAAACGCATCATCGTGCTCAAGCGCGTACTGCCGGAGCAAAACGGTCTTGCCGGTCCCGCGGGCACCCACGATTTCCGTGAGATGTTTGCCTGTATCACGCATCAATTGCGGGAACAGAAAGCGCTTACGGTCGTACTTCCGGCTATCTTTCTTCGCCAGGTCATGAAGCTCCAGCAGTCGATTGCGTCGATCTTTTCCTTTATACAAGGAAGTAGGTCGGGGGCGTATTGGACTTCATCGAATATCACAGGAGGCGGATATAGCTCGAGAAAACTGCGCTGATCTTCGACAAAAGATGCACGCACGTCAAGAGGCTCTAGTGAAACGTAATGATGACTTTTGCCGAAAAGGCGGTGCATATTCGTTGTCTTCCCGGACTAGCGTGGTCCGGTCAACAAAACTGCCGGAAATCCAGAGACCGCCTTCTTAAGGACCGGCTCCAACGATTTTCTGAGGTAGATTTGGCGCAAGCCTAATCTCCTTAGTGGAGATTATGCATTTGAAATGCATAATATCAAGTAAGACTGGTGATTTGGGCAACAGCTCGTCAAGGTTTGACCATCCAATGCGACCTTGTCTAAACCCTAACGTTGCGAAAGTTCTTTATCGTAGGGTGGGCTGTGCCCACCAAAACCCGCTGATATCATCGGCCGACGGTGGGCAGAGCCCACCCTACATCAAAAATACAGGAATCAACCACCGGTGGGCTCCAGTGGCAGTATACCAATTTCTTTTTATCCCCGTAATTATAAGGATTAATGAATTTTTCCAGCATTTTTTTGCAACCACCAGGTAAAAAAGACCGTCCAGTTCCATTTCTTTCAACGTTTCAGATGTTGGACCGCCTGTGGCCGGATCCCATCCCAGGAGGTTGTGAAGGTCTTTTTCCAGGGAGTCAACATCCACGGTAGTGCCTTTCAGGGGCCCATCGGTAAGCTGGGGGGTGCCGACGGCCCTCGGCGGCAATTTCGATTCAGCCGGACGCACCCCTTCTCGGACGGTAAAGGCTTTTCTCAAAATAAGTATTCTTTTTCCTTTTTTGAAGTACTCATCGGCGGTCAGATCCCAGCCGGTGACCGCGTTTAAGAAGTCAACGATCGGGTAGTGAATGGTGTCAGGTCCAAAGAGGCAGACACCGCAACCATTGATGATACTTTTTGAAAAAGCCCTCGGGTAATTCTACCGTTTAGATATTTGTAATTGATGAACCCTGTCAGCACGCGACGCAGCAGACCGCCAAACCGCCTTTGGAAGTCTCCTTGTATTTGGTGCACATGTCCCGGCCGGTTTCCATCATGGCATCGACCACCTCGTCGAAGGTGACCTTCTGGCGGGCCGGATCACCGGCTTCCGCCAGGATAAAGGCGTTCAAGGCCTGGACGGCTCCGACCGCATTGCGTTCGATACAGGGTATCTGGACATATCCCCCCACTGGGTCGCAGGTCGTGCCCAGCTGGTGTTCGAGGGCAATTTCAGCCGCGTTTTCCACCTGTTTCATGGGCAGGCCGCTGGCATTGGCGATCAGGGCCGCGGCCATGGACGAGGCCACCCCGATTTCACCCTGGCAGCCGACTTCCGCCCCGGCGATGCTGGCGTTTTGTTTGGCGATAAAAGCGATGGCGGCCGCGGCCAGCATGCCGTCCCGAAATTGTTCCGCCGTATACTCGAAATGCTGCTTCATCAGGTAGATCACGCCGGGCAGCACCCCAGCCGAGCCGGAGGTGGGGGCCGTGACGATCCTACGGCCGGCGGCATTTTCTTCCGAAGCCGCATGGGCGTAAGCATTTAGCAGAGCCAGCGAGCGGCCGGTCTCACGCTTCATCCGCTCCGAGTTTTTAAAGAGCACCGGTGCTTTGCGCATCAGGCCGATCGGTCCCGGCAAAAGCCCGTCGGTGTTCAGCCCCGTTTCCACTGACCGGCACATGGCATCGATCAGGCCGTCGATTCTGTTCAGGATTGCGGCCTGCGGCTGTCCGGTCAGGGCTTCTTCGTTTTGCAGCATGACCTCGCGCAGGGATAATCCCGATTTGCGCATAATTTTGCGCAACTCATTCATGTTGCGATACGGATAGGGCGGTTGGAGGCGCTCCGGTTCGGTCTCGCCCTTGCACTGGATGAAACCGCCCCCGAGGGAATAATATTCTCTTTCCAGCAGAAGTTGATCACCCACTGCCAGCTTGAACCGCAGCGTGTTCTGGTAGGGCAATAGCGGATCGGCTCCTTCGAAATGAATGTTTGAAGCCGCAAAAGATATGGCGCCCGTTGCGAATGGCAGTTCGCAAACGGTTGCGGGATTGTCCAGCAGCGCCAGCAGTTGATCACAGTCGCAGCTCTCCGGTGCCCAACCAAGAAGCCCCCCCAGTACGGCCTTGGGGGTGCCGTGACCTTCGCCGGTCAGGCTCAGTGATCCGTATAGATAGACATCGATGGTCGCCCGGGTAAAATCCGACGAGCGCTCCAGGCTCTTTCCGGCCGCCTCGCGAAAGCTCGAGGCGGCCTTCATGGGGCCGATGGTATGGGAACTCGAAGGGCCGGGACCGGTCTTGAAAATATCGAAAATCGAAGTGGTAATGTAATCCGGCATGATGTTCTCCGTGCGTCCGAGGGTATGACAAGCGCCGTCGCGGCTGATTCGGCCGCCCTCTAAGGGCAGTCGATTATTTTAGTCACAGAAGGAAAATATCCAATTTCAGATCCCTTCCTACCGCTTTCACATAATCGATTGTCTGTTTATTCGCCATTACTTAACTAATTGTATACGATTTCTTGTGCTTCCTTAGTAATTGTAAGCAGGTCTTTTCCTTCAATTTCCAATTCGATGCCAAACTTACGCTGGATCATCTTCTTGATTCGTCGGGGACCTAATTTGTATATGTCAAAGTCAAGTCCGTGCTCAATACAGTATTTCATTTGTCCGGCATACTTTGCCTTGTTGAACCCGCAGCCCAAAAATCGTACTTTTTCGCGTATCATGTTTCCCCCTTCAGGGACAATTCCTCTTTATTTCATCTTTGAAAAACAGATTATTCTTTTGACTTATTTTCTTTTAAACGCATTCTGCAATTTATTTAAAAATCTAATCGCGCTGACCTGCTCGTTTTCTGATAATACCGATATAAGTTCCGAGCTTGATTCATTAAAGGCTTGCATACATTCTTTCCAGACTGCATAACCTTCGGGAGTTTCGGAAAGCAGCGTCAATCGACGATCATGAGTAGCAACCGCAACTCCAATCAATTTCTTCTCGAATAAAATCTTCACTATTTTCGAGACGTTCGATTTTTCGAACAGTAACGTCTCGCCAAGCTCTTTTTGAGTGAGCGGTCCATGCCAGACAATCTCGTTCAAAACGCTAAACTGTTGCTGTTTAATACCAAATCGTTGACAAACCTGATTCATTTCCCTTTGAAGAAACTGACCACATCTTAATAAACCTTGAACGATTAGTGTCACATTTTGAGTAGGTAACGAATTTTTCCCGTTCCTATGAACTGACTTTTGATAAATTTTCTTCATTTTTCGGCTACACCTATAAAAAGGCCATTTAGTTTCCATTTCAACTAATAGGCCAAATTGGTTTCTTTGTCAACTAAATATTTCTGCTTGTCCTAAGATTAAAAGCGGATTCATTTGATTGGTATCAACCACATGACCTTCCCCTCAAAAACCGATCCAGATTTCTATCAGAACTACGGGGACATTGATTGAGTTGACTAATTTTTATTCAAACTACATACTGGCTTCAATATTTTTAGCGGGATGTGAGGGACGCGAGAAATGAGGGACATCAAGTTTTAAGGTTTATCGGTTGGAAGAAATATTCACCAGAGTTTTTTGTTTGCGAAGGCTTTCCAGGAATGTGATTATAGGTATTTCTCAAATGCAAGTGGCCTATCCTTTTCGTTGTAGGCCAGAGGTATACTGAGGTATGCCTCACCTGCCAATACGTTCATACCGGTGAATTCGGAATAGGTGGTATGATCTTTTATGTGGGGAGCTATGTCTTGTCAGGTGTTCGATTAGCCCATCAAGCTTTTCGTTGGTGGGGCGTTTGAAGCCATGTACGAACCGCAAGTGCCGATGTTTGCCATGCCGGTTGCCACGATGATGTCGGACATTGTTGAATTTTAGATAGTCTGGATGAATATTGCCTAATTATTTAGGCGCGCGTTTACTTTTACCGCTTTCTTTTGACATTTTCTGATTTTCTCATTTTTTGCTGAAGGTTGGGGTCGATTTAATTTG
>Ga0209678_1000529_pt1 | contig 12030 bp, 11 predicted proteins | sample WorMetilvaeELBA1_FD_187404 | JGI IMG/M metagenome (GOLD analysis project Ga0209678, IMG submission 187404) | Marine gutless worms symbiont microbial communities from Max Planck institute for Marine Microbiology, Germany - Olavius ilvae ELBA.1... ...
GTAGTAAACAGTACTGGCAAGCATACGAATGCAGTACTTTCGTGTCTGTCGTGGATGAAGCAAAATCTCAAGGATTTCGTCGAAAACCGGAGAGAATTTGTTAGTGAAAGTGATAAGAGAGTTTTCTTCGATGCAATTTTGACACTTGCAAATTCAACCGAAAGCTCGATTGAAATGTTGCAACTGTCTGATACGTCAAAAACAAAGCTAGCTTCACAACAGCTGGGTACTGTAATGGAGGAAGATATCATGTTATCAAGAAACATAGCAGATCTGATTCTTATCGGTATCAGCAAAAATCAAAAACACGTACAGGCAATAGCAGCAAATTCTCGAGTAATATCCAGATTTGTGAAACCGATGTCTGCTGTTGAACAGGAAAGCGACATTGAACCGTAACTGTCGTAGACATTAATTTACGTGTTCTTCACTTTTGAAATAGAGTCGTACAAAAGGTTAACTAATGTTGAAAATTAACTGATTTGATACAATTATACTGAACTGAAAATTTATTATAACTGGCTTCTTTCGAACTAGTTTTAGTTAAAGTCTAAGAACTTGGACAGCTGGCTATGGTACATCGTTCGGCGGCAATAGGTCAGTTGACACACTTTCACAAGACATTCATTACAGAAGAAGGAAGTTTGAAACAGTTACAACATGAGAATATTACAGTGTATGAGCCAACACATTTTGAGAAACATTACACTTGTAACACTTGAATTATACATTATGAACATCATACTGTGAGAGACATGAACTTAATTACATTGACTGACACATTAAATATGAACGGTCATTGCTTACTTCTGTATTTCTGTGGATTCCAATTTGCACGGGCAGCTGGAGTTGATTGTTATACAGCTGAAGCGTGACGTGCGGGTGGAAGAGGGCAAATTAACATCATACGCACTACTCTGTAAAAAAACTGTAGAAGAATACAACAGATTCGTTAAACTTGAATGTACATTAAATGGCTTGTTTCGGTTAACATTTGCACTTTACGAATATATCTAGTTTCTATTATGGTTTGCATATGTAAATTGTGCATCTATTGCTTCTAATTTTACGTCAGAACTTTAAGGCTATATGCTCTTTATTGTGATTTACATATTCGGAAATTTGAACCGCAGTCGGGCAAAATGTTAATTAACTAGCCACAATACACAGGTTTCAAGTTAGCAGTGTTGTATTTGCTTGTAAGTGTTTGAGATAGAACCTCTGCAGTCAACGACGAGCGAAGAAATCCCGTTTTATTTCATTATGTGCGACTACTGTGGAACATTACTTCGTGTTGACGCTCTCCGGTCATCGACTGGGCACTTCATCCACCGTCAGCTGATAGATACCGATAAACTTGTATAAAACTTGTTTGGAGGGTACACCAGAATTGTAGTTAACTCCAAATTTAACTGTATTTGTCGAACTATTTGTACTGAAATTTTACTACTGTTACCAACAATGCAAGAGAACAGCGGAACTAGTGTACATGGTGGAAGAAGAAACGTGTCATAAATGCTATAAACGCACATATATCGCAAGACTGAAACATTTCAATCAATGAATTGTTATTTCTTTTTAGTGAAGAGCCAATGATTTCGACTTAATAATTTCTACAGTTTTCATGTTTATTGATGTTTACAAGATACATATGACACAATGACTATTATTAAGACTGTCTTTTGAATTTGAGTACTTTAGCAGATTGTGTGTGAGGTCGTCGAGTGGCGGCAGTGGGGTGTCGGCGGACGTGTCGGTCAGCGTCGGCGCGACTGGAGCGCATCGCAGCAACTGTCTGACGCTCATGTTTTGTGACAGCCTGTCGGACAACCACGTCGTCCATTTCGACATGCCGCCGCACCTCCATCTTTAGCAGCAGCCCAGAGCGTGGTAACGTAACATACATATAATATACTGTAATTATTTCAACTGAACAAATCCAACTAATAGACAAGAGTATTTCCTAAGCTTCATTATTCTCGACTTATGCCCTATGTATGCGACAAACAGTCGTCAGAGAAAAGCATCAATTTATGCCTCCGCCCTATGGGGACTCAGCCAGTCCTTGTGTACAGTACTTGTGTACAGATGTCTGCTGCTTGGCCTAGTCCGCTAGCACGGCCTATGGGCTGAATAAATAAACAGTTCAGTGTGACTGCGAATAATGGCCACTTTTTCATCAGTGTGACATTAATGATAAAAAGTGACGCATAGAAACACGACCCTCCCCACAAGTCTTATACCGGGAAATTTACTATTTCTAGTTCAAACGGTTAGTGCGTTATACTGAAGATCCGGCAATCATGGAATGTACCGAGAAATGCTCGATGAATTATCTTGAACAGCCGATTACAGTCGTACTATTTTGATTTCAGCCTATTACTGCTCTGCGGCCTGAATAAATAAACAGCTCAGCGTGACTGCGACTAATCGCCAGTTTTACGTCAGTGCGGCATTAATGATATTCGATAAGCAGTCGAGCGTCCGTCGAATCGAGGTCGCGTTGTAGTTATAACCGACACACACTGACTGACGAACCTCTGTGGCGCGCGCGTGTGTAGGGACGTGCGGGTCGTGCCTGCAGCTGCTCAGCACGATGCGATTTGTGCATGTTCTGTGACTTCAACGACGTCTGAAACTACGCCAGTCGCAACGACAGGTCGCTCTGGCTCTCCACGACCGCCTCGTGGCTGACGATGTCGGTGTACGGCGTCTATATCACGCCGTTCACAGCCATCGACGTGCTGATTTGTCCGCGCGGCTGACGTGGACACTGGTTCGGTTACAGCTGCGCCATGGTCAGTCAGTCAGTCAATCCGCTGGATCTCAACCAGATATAGACGTGGGTTGAGTTCATCCATGTGTTGGATTAGGTTCGGTTGAAAATTTGTAGTTTTTGCCGGGTGGGCTTCTGTTGGCTTGTTTCTCTGGAACTCACTCGTTTGTCGCTTGGATTGCGTCTATCAGATGCTGGGTGCATTCTGGTTGGGTTAGAGGAAATAGACCCAGGTCCATATATGGTCCCAACTCCTTAGGATGAGGGCGTTTCTAACGCATAGAAACGCGAACGTTCCCACAAGTGTTATCCCGGGAAATTTACTAATTCTAGTTCAAACGGTTGGTGAGTTATTGTGAAGATACTCCAGAAAGGTTTGCCCCCTCGCGTCCCTACATGCAATGTCACTGAGGGTCACTTGATCCGATACGTATCTATCGGCTACCTATGACTTCCTGTTACTGTTTAGGAAAGAATATGGACCTATCTCGTACCATTTCTGAGATAAAGGTCTTTAATTTCAAATTTCCCCAATCCGAGTATTTAGCGTTTCACTAACGGCGTTCGAATTAGAATTTTGTAACACCCGTTGGACTCCAAAAGAAGAATGATGCCCCTACCACATTTCCTAAAAGAGTAGGAAATGTCTGTTAATTTAGACACATTACGAATATTGGACGCACGGACGGAATTGGTATAACAATATCGTACTCCGTATGCATTACATGCCACAATATGCACACGTCGCCTCAAAGTTTTGACTTGAACAGCACCCCACAATTTCAAATTGGAGGTCCTCGCTCATGTTTGTTATGTCGGTTATCGTACTGTATTAGTTTGAAGTTCGTAGTCCTTCCCGTTCGATTTATGTGGCTGGTTTTCGATAAGTGCCTCGTGACCTTGACATTTTACCTTAAAACCTGTAAATGGCGTCACAGGTCACCCATAACATGGGCTTCCATTTTGCCAATTTTCAGCTTCATATATTCTTTCATTTTTCACTTATGGTCCGGAACGGGTCACACTTACAGACAGACAGTGGTCATCAATCCATTATGTCCCACCCTACGCGGCGGGCGCATAAAATGACAGGAGGACACAACACGTTCACGCAATGTTCTCCTCAGAATGTCTGTTAATTTAGACACGAAGCGACGTTTGTACTGCTGTGTTTTCAGACCGTGACGTGGGTGACGGAGGCTAACAAGCGACGGGAGGGCAACGTCAGACTCGGCAGAGCTCGACGACTCTGCCGTCACATTTCGGTCACTGCATCACTCGGTCAGCAGCGGCACGATCATCCTCGACGCTGGAAATTTTTCTGCACCCGATGCAGCAGTCGCCACCGTCGCCACTAATGGTAGGTAGTGTGGCCGGTTCGTCATTTTGGCAGAGCTTACAACTAGCTTTGGACTGGTATTGGACTGCTGTTCGAGTTCCATTCGACAGCACCTACGACCCTGCTACGATTATTCGACGACACGCCCTACAACCGTAGGCGAAATCGGTTTAGAGTATATTTCCGTAGGCTTGCCTGTGTGCGTGTGTGTGTGTGTGGTTGATGTGATCTCCTTTGCCAAGACCGAAATAATTAAAAACGGAAAGCTTTACTTCGGCTATCACCTCAGCGGCCACTGAGTTTGGGTGCGTGTTACCTTATGATAAGTTCACTGTTTGGTGATTTTGCTCTTTGGCGTAATACATCAAACAACAGACATCGGTAAATATACTTAACGTTTATTGTGATAACCTAAACTGACTACAGGAAGTCTGCTTAGTCTACAGAGGGCAGACAGGTAACAATTGAATACACATTAGGCCAACCATTCAGTGGCCGTGTAATGTTGGCCTTATTTCATTTGTACCAAAATTTCGTCATTGCCACGTCAGATAAGTGTCTTCTTGTAAACAGATTTTGGAGTTATCGCGCGGTACAACAAGCAGTCATTCGTGTCCTAAATATATGCAATGACTGCACTACAGATCCACAAAAATTGTTAGATAAAAGAGCAATATGTGTATATAAGGTACCTTGTTTTGGGGTAATTAGAAGGTCATTTCCCCGAATTTTCATCAGATGAATGCTGATGGCAGGTACGGATATTTTTGCAACAGATGACGGAGATCGGGCGGCGTGGCGGACGGAAAGAACGCGGTACGTCACTCGGCGTCTACAGTTGTTTCGTTTTCGGCCTTAGAAAAGGCGATGCGTTCATGTTATAATTAATGTAAAGACTTATGATTTGTTGCACTTTTCTGGTAAACACTGTAGGCGTAGTCGTATAACCCAAACTATAACATGTTGTGCTGGAGGCCGCAACAATATGTCCCCACCCCGTGCAAGTTAAACTTTTGACGTTTAAAGTGGTGTCGGAGTCACGTGTGACGTGGGTTACCTTTGTGCCAATTTTAGTCTTCTTGCGCATCTTCGTTCTCGACTTAGGGCCGGTGTACTCGACAGACAAACAGACAGACAGACGTTAGACGCGCATTATCGCTAAATTTCCCCGGCCCTATGGACGGGGCACAATAATCATACACTTGTATTTATATTCGGCGCTCCTTTCAGTGACTGGATATCAAAACTATCTCCCAGTCTGCAAAATAGTCGAATTGAAGTTATATCCCGAAGTTTTGTTTGAAAACCGTTGGCTAGTTTTGAGGAGTTGGCTCAACATGCATTGAGCGCGGGGGAGTGGACAGTTAAACGGACGCCGAGAACGGCTGTAAGACGACGTTTACAACTACGATTCTATTTCGATTCCACTGCGGTTTGAGCGTCATCCGACTGCAATTCGACTTCTCTACGACCATTTAGCGGTCTGCACGTCATGACCGCGGCATGAAATAAATAATTCAATCACGATGAATGCAGCTAGTGGATTGCATGACTGCGAACTTAATCACGTTTTGATAAGCAGTCGATTGGTCGTCGAATAGTCGTCGAGTTGAAGTCGAACCGTAGTTGTAACCAACGCCTAACCGCACTGCTGACTGTTGCTAGGTATCGGGGAAGAGGACCAGTTCGCGGTGCTGATCGACCGGACTTCCGACACGTTCATGGACAGCCTGTTTGCTGTGTACAAGGAGACGCCCGTCGAACTGATGCGAGGTCGCCAGCTGAACGTCACGTTCGTCGGTGAGGCGGCATTCGACGGCGGTGTCGTGTCGCGCGAGTTCTTCTTCATCGTGTTCGAGACGCTACTGTCGCGGCAGATCTGCGGTCGTTGCGCGTTTTGTGACGCACGCGAGCACCTGCCGCCGACCATCAACCAGACGCTGACCAAGCGCCGCGCGTTCCGTTTCGTTGGCGTGCTGGTGGTGCAGTCGGCCCGGTGCGGCTGCAGCGGCCTGCCCGGCCACAGCGACGCCGTCCGCCACTTGCTAACCGTCGAGGTGTGAATCAGGGCCGTTGCACGCAGTCTGGCGTTGGTCATCCTCGACGACGTCGCCGACCTCGAGTTGCGAGCCGTCCTCGTCAAGGTCTCTTACGTACTCACATTGACACGCAGTGACTTGCAAAATACTAATTTGCAAATGGTATTTTTATTTTGAAAATACTAAATAGTATTTTATTTTCTATTTTAAAACGGTTTATTGAAGGTGTTTTATATTGTATATCGAAATCAGAGTGATATCAAAGCGCTGAAGGGACAACATATGTTCGCATATGATTATTATTAAATGATTATCATAGCTTAGATAACTAGTTTAATATCTGTTATCATTCCAGGATAGGTTGCGTTCGCCAAATGACTCAAAGAGTCATTGTCAAAGAGTCGTAGTGATAACGCGAAAACTTTAGAGATTCCTGTACTTCCTTTTACACAACCAAGAGAGAAACTAGAGTGAAAAGGGACGTCTGATACAGTATTGTTAATCAATGTACCTACGTACGATGACTCAGTGTACTGTGCTGTGTTCTGTGGCGACGTTACCAACACAGATCTACCGCTGTCAAAGCGTGAAAACGTGTTCTACGCGGTCAGCACCGCCGCGTCTGAGGTCATGTTGGTCGTGCGACGTAAACCGTGCCGTCGAATCGCACCGAGTCGAGCATACCGATCGGCCTTTTCGTCGCCATGCAAACGACTGATTTCCAGCTTCACTTTGCGTCATCTTCTGACTGACTGAAGCCGATTGGCGCGTAATGAAGCAAAGGTTTTTTGCTGACATCATCATTATGTGTTTTTCCTATTAAGCTTATGTGCAATATTGGCCTTTTTATCATTTTTACCAAACTCAAGTCATGTCCACATCAGATCAGTGTCGTCATGTAACAAATCAATAAATCAATCAATCGCCGGAATTTTTATAGCGCGCCCTACAAAACATGGACGGCGGCGCTTGACAATGTAAATATATAAATGTCAACATACAGGCCTACAATGACACTAAAAAGAAAGTTAAAAATGAAGAAACACAGATATCGTAATAAAAAACAACAATCAGTAATGCAATCTGACTTAGGGTTCTACAACAGTTGAAGCAGTCGTCAAAACGCCGTAGGCTTAAAGGAAGAGTTCAGACTTTAAGTGACGCTTGAAGGTGGAGGCAACAGTGATGCCTCTCAGCTGACGAGGCAGACTGTTCCAGGCATCAGGTCCAGACACCGAGAATGAACGCCGACCGAATCCAGAGAGTACACGTGCACAGTTGTAGTCTACGTTTTTCGCCGAACGTAGGTGGGCACGGCCTGGTAGATGTGTGACTAGAGTAACAATGTCAGATATATACGATGGAGCCTCACCATAATACACTGAATGCATCGTGGTGCACAGTTTGTAGGTGATTCGTTGACGGACTGGTAACCAGTGCAACGAGATGAGTGTAGGCGTGATGTCGTCGCGATTTCCAGTGGCAGCTACAAAACGGGCTGCCGCATGAAGCACCCGCTGCAGTAGAACAGGTGCACTGTCCGTCAAGTTGGCGAGCACAGCCTTGCAGTAGTCTATGCTCGTCAGGATAAACGCGCACACCAACCACTTTCGGCTCTCTAAGTACAGAACACAGCGTAGTTTGCGAAGTCGGCGGAGGTGGAAGAAGCACGTCGACGCGATTTTCGCGATGTGCTGACGCATCGGGAGTGAACTGTCGAGCAGGACTCCAAGGTTTCGGACGCAGTCTGAGGGATCAATAGTGGCCTGTTCACTGCAGATGGTGACGTCGGTCAACGCCAGACGATGTAGGTTAGCATTAGTCCCAAACCAGATCGCCTCAGTATTGCTGGGGTTCAGCTGTACTCGGAGACGGGTACACCAATCGTGAACAGCAGACACACAGCGCTCCAGTCTGCGACAGACATCAGCGACGCCGCTTGGAGTTGTGGAAGCGAGTAGTTGACTGTCATCAGCAAAGAAGAGAGGTAAAACATTGAAGTCTATGATTAACTCGCCAAGGTCCTCCGTATACATGACGAATTGTCCCGGACCCAGGACCGAACCATGTGGCACACCGCACGACAGAGTGCTCGGGGTATATTGTTGATTGTTGATGCTGACAGTCTGAGTGCGGCAAACAAACGTTGTAATTATCGTACGAAACGACAAGCAGTCATTCGCATAGTTAACGCCCTACCATTACCTTACTACAGGTCTCTGGACGTGACGAAAAAATATACGGTATTTTGTTGTTGTGTATTTATAAGATCATAAACGCTAAATGTGAACGAATGAATGTTGGTCGTAGGTATATGTCTGGCAACAGTTCTCGACAGATTTCGGGCGGCGTGGCAGACGAGAAACAGTGATAGATCGCGCGGCGTCCATTGTTCTTTCGCTTTCGGTCATCGAGAAGACGATCCTGTCCTGCTCAGCGCGAGCACAGGTATGTTGTAAAATGCTCGAGTAAGGCGTGCGAAATCTACAAAGCAGTGCAGTTACAGTTTTTGGTCGAGTTAGACAAAATTATACATGTTTTTAGCACCTTTCCCATGATGTTTCTTGTCAACTGTTATTGAAATTCGTTGACATCTGATAAGTAATCAGAAAAGAATAAATTGACAATTTTTGGAACATAGAACATCGCTTGAGGTGTTGGAAATTGTTGTATAACCAAATCGTTGTGTTTGGCGGCAACATCTTGAGATGCCCTGACAAGAGACACTCGGGCAGTTTCACCGACCTTATCGCACGAGTGTGTTTCCTGGTATATCTCTATATGCTAGGCTAACACCTATGGAGCTTTGTCGACGCAGCTGAAGCCGAACGTTGTGCTGTTTGTGTGTTTTCAGACCATGAGTTGGTTGAAGGAGGCTGACAAGTGACGGGAAGCCAACGTCAGAGACTCGGCAGCGCTCGACGACCCTGCCGTCACATTTCGTTCACTGCTTCAGTCAGTCAGCTGCGGCATCATAATCGTCGACACTGGAAAACTTTCTGCACCTGACGCAGCAGTCGCCACCGCAGGCACAAATGGTAGGTAGTGCGGCCGATTTCTCAGTTTATAGAGCTTACAACTACTATTCGACTACGATTGAACTGCCCTTCGAGTCCCGATCGACTGCACTACGACCCTGCTACGATTATTCGACGACACGTGTTACGGCCTCGGCCAAGTAGTTTTAGAATATGGTATCTTTGGCGACGCTGTGCCGAGCGGCGCGAAAAAATTAATAAAATAACTGAGAAATTTAATAGTTTAATTAAATACAAGAAAACGGTGTAATTTTGCAATGCACACCGATCTTATCTACAGTGTGGTGACGACTAGTAGTACGTAGGCCTATATACGCTTTGCCGTGAATCACATGACAGAAGCAGCCAACGATTTTAGTGGAAACACAAATAATAACCGAAACTTTCGCAGTACTCATATCTATTTATACTCTTTATTTAATTTATTTGTTAAATAATAGGTAAATACGGATTTAACACAAAGGGCGCAGGATATTCTTCGGCACTGAAGCTCGGACCTCTGGCTAATATTTGCGATCGATTAAAGCTAGGTCTAAAATGATATTGTAATATAAATGCAGATGTAAATATTTAAAAAAAATTTCAGTTTGAAACTCACTATAAGGGCGACAGACAGTCGTAAAATTGCAAATATCATTTTGCTAGGACTTATGATAAAACAAAGATGAACGACCTTACGCCTACAAGCGACATAGAAGGCTATCCAACTTAGGTGAGATGAGTCGTTTCAACTAACATAATGCAGGTCAATGAATTTGTATACCATTACGTATGCAGACGAAAGGTAGTTCATATTTGTTTTATCATCAGTCCTGGCAAAATGATATTTGTACTTTTTGAGCTATGACTGTCACCGTTATACATTGAGTTTTAAACTGATAATTTTTCAACATTTATCACCGTATTGCCGGCTAGTCCGTGTGCCGCTGATTTTTATGACATTTGACATACGAGGTCAGCTCACCAACGTAATAACGTTTGTCAAAAATTTAGTCTATCGGTTCATGGGTTAGGTATTTCTGATACCCAAAAATAGCCATTTCCAATTGACTTACCGCGTCGCCCTTACAACAGTGTGCGCACTGCCGTGCTTTTGGATATTTAACACTTTATATCCCGGAATTTTCATCAGATGAATGCTGATGGCAGGTACGGATGTCCACGGAGTTCGGACACGGTAGCGGACGGAAAGAACGCGGTACGTCACCCGCCGTCCATGGTTTTTCGTTTTCGGCCATCGAAAAGGCGATGCTGTACAGCTCCGGAGCTGACCAGCTGCAACAGATTCCGATCACTGCGAGATGGACGTCGATCCTGGACGCCGGCACGTCTCGGTTAAGATCCGCCCTACTCGATGTCCACGTCGCTGACGACGGTCTCCTGCCCGACCTGGACGACGCGGAGGAATGCTTCTGTCGCCGTTGCCGTTCCGATCGGCGAGCGACAGAGCGGTTGGTCAGTTGCGCCACCCGTTGTTAGCTGTCGGTGCTAAAGGACACCGCGACCGTCACCTGGCTCTGCTCGGCGAGCTCGGAAAGCAGCTGGACGGGATATACTTAGTAGTTATATTTACCATTGTAATCCCTTTCGACGCGTTTCGATCTTTCGATGAACTGCGACCTTAGGCGTAACTGAAATTGCAGCACTGAAATTTAAGTACATAAATACTACAGGTCAATTGTCACTGTGCACTTAATGATCTGTAATAAGGGGTTGTACGGGCTAGACGTCGAGTCCAGTCATGAGAGTTGATCTTCATCCAATTTTGCGTCAGTATTTCTCAGGTTAGTTTACACTGCCGGCAGCGTTGATGGTGTCCTCACCGGTCGCCGGTGGGGCAGCTGAGTCGACGCTCAGTAGCTCCCACAGCGTGGCGGCCAGCTCGGTGGCTTCGTATGCGGCTAATAGCCAGCGATCACTGGAACCACGTATGCGATGAACCAGTCCGCCTCTAACCGCTCCGTCTACCCTCGTCAATATCCCGGATCTACGCGACGACACTTCCATAATGTCGTTGAGATTTTATACCGTCAGATCCGATACTTCCTTCTTTCCGAACAGTACAGATTCGTTCTCGTTAAAGTTATTTTGGAAGTCATGGTCATTTAAAAATAATTCATTGTGAATGTACTCACGGGTCTACCTGAAAAGCGTACCACATCTTGCTGTTACTATTCTATGACTGCGAGCCTGTTAACTGTCGTTGTGCCACGAACTAATCCTAATTGTAACCCAACCCTAACTTTAACTCTATTATAATTAACTGAAGGAATTATGATTTGTTGTATTTTTCGGGTAAACACTATACGCGTAGTCGTATAACCTAAACTATAACAATTTGTGCTGGAGGGCGCAATAATATCTCCCCACCCCGTGCAAGTTGAACTTTTGACGTTAAAAGTGGTGTCGGAGTCACGTGTGACGTGGGTTACCTTTGTGCCAATTTTAGTCTGCCTACGCATATTCGTTCTCGACTTAGGGCCGGTGTACGCGACAGACAGACAGACAGACAGACGTCAGACGCGCATTATAGCTAAATTTCCACGGCTCTAGAGGCGGGGCATAATAATCATACACTTGTATTAATATTCGGCGCTCCTTTCAGTGACTGGATATCAAGACGATCTGTCAGCCTGCAAAATAGTCGAGTTGAAGTAATATCCCGACGTTTTGTTTGAAAACCGTTGGCTAGTTTTAAAGAGTTGGCTCAATATGCATTGAGCGCGGCGGGAGTGGACAGTTAAACGGACGCCGAGAACGGCTGTAAGGCGACGGTTACAACTACCATTCTATTTCGATTCCACTGCGGTTTGAGTGTTATTCGACTGCAATTCGACC
>Ga0209678_1000531_pt1 | contig 11907 bp, 8 predicted proteins | sample WorMetilvaeELBA1_FD_187404 | JGI IMG/M metagenome (GOLD analysis project Ga0209678, IMG submission 187404) | Marine gutless worms symbiont microbial communities from Max Planck institute for Marine Microbiology, Germany - Olavius ilvae ELBA.1... ...
AAGAAATGGAATATAGGTTTGTAGCACAACAAATACCTCCTAATCTGTTGCACTCCAATTTACGCTATATTTATGCTCCTGTCAAGTAAAATCAACAGGTTATTCACCAGAGATCAAGAGTTCTGAATTTAGCATCCATATCTCCAGTCTGGATTAAATCTAGAAAATCTGCCACTGATTGGTTTAACATCAAACTCATCTGGCCGAAAAGTAAGATTTCAGACTTCGGAATTAGTAAAGTGCCGTCTTCATAGCGTTGGCGGTTTTCTAATTCGATGGCCCGATCTAAGTCTCTAAAGAGTTTTTTCATTATCTTTTGCATATCAAAATAATGCTACATATCAAATATGTTGTCAATACAATATTTTAATTATTTATTATAGATAGTTATGATAAGAATAGATCAATGATAATTGCTTTTTTCAAAGTGCTATCATTTTTCACAGCCATTTTTCCAAACTAAACACCGAGGTCTGGAGTTTAACGATGCAATCGTCTTTCGTTCGTAAAACAATACAGGACGGTGATCAGCCCCAGGCAGGCAATGCAGACGATAAAGGCGGCGTGAAAGGCTTCCGGTCCGAGGGAGGTGGCCGGATAAAGGGTTTGCATCAGCAATCCCAAACCCTGCAGAAACAGGGCCGGTCCGATCATGGTGAAAAAGTTGATGCCGGTCATGGCCGCACCAGACATTTCCGGCGGCATGAGCTCTTTGATATGGGGATACATCAAGATACCGGTCGCATTGAAAAAGCCGAAACCAAAAAACAAGATGGCCAAGGCCCAAAGCGGTATCTCCGGCGGCATGATGGCCATGATCACGATGGTCAGGACTATGCCGATCGATCCGGCGACGATGAGCCATTTGCGGGTTTTAAGCCACCGGTCTGACAAGGTGCCGCAGATCGGCGAACCCAAAATCATGCCCACATTTAAAAGGAGAATCAGGTTGCCCGTTTTCATGGCAGACAGCCCGATAACTTCCATCAGGTAAGGGCCGGCCCACAGCGCCTGAAAAGCCGCATAGACGCCGTAGCGGCCGAAGGTGCCCAACGAAATGATCCAATAGTCTTTTTGCTTGAAAAGCAGTCTCAGGTTTTTGAAGGCCCGGCCGGTGGCCCGACTTGTTGCCGCAGGTTCTGCATAGGAGATGCTTTTTTGGGGGTGATCCCGCACGATGACAAAAAAAAGAAAAGTCAGGATAAAACTGATGAAGGCGATGAGTTGAAATCCCGCTCGCCAACCCAATTGTTCTACCAATATTACCAGGGGGGTGGTGGCGACCATGTTGCCGAGGCTGCCGAAAGCAACCAAAATTCCGGCCAAGGATGCAAACGCCCGGGGGCTGAACCACATCGTGAACAATTTGTAAGGGCCCATGAGATTGCAGGCCATGCCTACGCCCAGCAGCGCTCGGCCGATCACACCGATGGTCAGTGAATCCGCGAGGGAAAAAATAACCGCTCCGATCACACCGATTAGCGAGAGCGCTGTCACCATCGTTCTCGCTCCCAGTCTGTCTAACAGCAGGGATATGGGTATCTGGGTGATGGCAAAGGCATAGAAGAATGAGGCGGAAAGCAGCCCAATGGCTTTTGTGTCCAGGGCCAGATCCTGAATCAGCAGGGGGGCGATGACAGCGTTGGAAACCCGGTAGAATTGGGACAGAAAGAAAAGCGACGAGGCAATTGCGAATATGAGCCAGCGACGGGAATTGCTTTCCAAATTGAATTTTGATGACGGAACCATGTTTATCGCCAGCCAATATTTTTATAAAAAATGGGGATGTCAGTGGTCCGTGGTCCGTTGTTCGTGGTGAAAAAAAAAGATTATCAAATTCTTCTCGTAAACTAAGCTATGGTCGCAATTCAAGGCCTGAAAAAAGCCACAAATTAACACGAATTTTCACGAATTTTAGTATTTCATTTTAAGGGCTTCTTTTTTTAGTTTAGCAATAATTCGTGGTTATTCGTGTCTTAATCATTATTTTGTAATTCCATATTCTGCAGCGAGTTTCTCGCTGTATTTTGCCTGGCGTGAATCGCACCTTTCGCGGGGGCACAACTGGCAGTTGATAAAGGTTGTGGCGGTGGGAAAATAAAGGCCGGATTCGGATTTGGCCGGCAGCATCAGCAGACTATCCGTTAATTGCACCCCGATCGAAGCCTGCACGTCACCCAGCAGTTCAAACAAGGGCTTTTGCTGTTCAATGGGCCAATTGGGCAGTGACCCCGGCGCCATAAAGGCTGATTTTTCGATGGCGAACTTTTGCTTCAAATGATCCTTTAGCACCAACCGCACCTGGCTCAAAGCAATATTACCGATGGTGTCCAGATAAAATTTTTCCAGCAAATCGCTGCAGGCGTCCATCGTTTCACCAAAATTACTGCCAATGGTTACCACAAAGGGAAATACTCTTTCGACCTGATCCAGGTTTTGGCTCAATACTTTGCTGATCAGCGGCAAGCCGTCGACGACCACGCCGTCAGCGTTCTTTTCTTCGATATAGCTGATTTTGTAAAGCACCTTGGGTTCGATCACAAGCTCGGCAGCGCGCACCAGATCTTGAACCGCTTTGAAATCACCATCCCGTGTCAGGTGAAGTCTTTTGCAAACCTGATCCGCATTGATTTCGATTTGGATATCATCTAATATCGGCATGGGGTGGCTCCTGTCCTGGCAATTATAGCTTTATTTCAGGCAAGGTTAGAGTTGATCGGCTTTAATCTAGTTTAAATCCGTTATTGGTTTCAGGTTTCAGGTTTCAGGTGTCAGTAAATGCCGAATTCATCTACCTGAACGCTGTTTTGGTTGGGCCTGAAGGCCTCCGCTGGTGAAAGAATGAGATTATCATGAGCGACTCTGATACATTCTGCTGCATTTGGTTGCTGACACCTCTTATGAAACATTAAAAGCGAACCGCAGAACCGCAGAATATCGAATATTGAATCCTCCTGCGGCGGACAAGTGTCGAAGGGTGGAATCGCTTCGCTCAGTCTTTTTATAAAATAGACCGTTCGACAAAAAGCTCACGACAGGCAGAATACATTCCTTCGACATTCGACATTCATTATTCGACATTCGTTATTCGCTTTTTCAAAGTTTCTTTTTTCGATTTAACCGGACGTTTTTTTGGCCGGCGGCGCTGACACCTGACACCTAAACTTAGCTGGTGAGAGCTATTCCACATATCACCCTCCGGTTTGGACCCGGATCCTTACTTCGTTGTCAGCCCCGCCCAGGACCGAATGGTGTTGCCCAGGCGCCGCATCTCGCTTTGCGGGATTACCGGATAGACGCAAATTTCCAGAATCGAAGCTTCCTTCGGCAAGTCTTGGTCACTGCCGGTGGATGAACCGTCCTGAAAGATCTCGAGGGCCGTGCAGTCCGACATGTCGGTCTTTTTGGAATCGAAACCGTTTTTCAACAGATGGTTACGCAGGTCATCGCGTTTGGCCGGAGCCAGGGTCAGCGGATAGTAGACATAGATGTGGTCGCCCTCGACCGTATCCGGCGCCTGGATCCCCGGCACGTCCTGGAGCATTTCCGTCAGGATTGCGGCATTGCGCCGGGCGCCTTCATTGAAGCTATCGATGTGATCGAGCTGCAGGAGTCCGGTGGCACCCTGGAGATTGGAAAATGGACTGATCTGCGGATTTGATCTGGCAAACTCCTCCAACAGTTCATCGCCGACTGCCGAATCCATCAGCGGTTGGCCCAGCAACTGCTTCAACCGCAGGGCCTGATAGGCGGTAATCCCAAACATAAACGGGCGCGTCAACAGCCACATGACCCAGATTGAAACCGCTTTTTTGGTGACGGCATTGCTGTCCGGTTTGGGTATTTCAGACAATATGGCCGCGGCCCGCTGCGCGATATCATCATTGGAAGTGGCAATGGCACCTCCGCCGAAGCAGGGCATATTTTTTCCTTCGGCAAAACTGAAAACACCGATGTCTCCGAAAGTGCCGGCCTGCTGGCCGTCGACTCTGACACCACAGGCATGGGCGCAGTCTTCCAGGAGGCGAATATTACGCTGTTGCGTCAGCTCCGTAATCTGCCGGATAGGACAGGGCTGGCCGAAAAGGTGGGTGGCCAGGACGGCACCCGTTCTATCGGTAATTTTCTTCTCGATATGTTCGGGTCCGGAATTGTATGTCTTGGGATCAACATCGCAAAATACCGGTTGATAGCCGAGCAGCTTTGCCACCAAGGGTATCACCGGAAATGTGAACACCGGGAAAATGATTTCGGATCCCGCTTCCATTCCCAACGACTCCAAAGCCAGCTGGAAGGCTGTTCTGCCGGATGCCGCCCCGAACACGTGAGTTGTTCCGAGCCAATTGGCAAATTTCCGGTAAAATTCTTCGATCGCAGGCCCTTCCTGCACTTTTTTGCCTAATATGGAACCGGCCAGGGTCATTAAACTCCCCGGCGGGAGGTTTACGCATCTTCTGGGTACCGAACCGATTAAGGCCATGGATGTTATCCTTATTTTATTTAGTGGTTTGAAGGTGATTTGATTTAATAGCTTCACCCGGCCGGATCTCAAATGAATATTGAAAATTGAAGATTTATGGTCTCGCTTCGCTCCGTCTTTTTAAATTGGATAGAACTCCTTCAATCTTCAATCAAAAATATTCAATACTAGGCCCTTAGCTGTATTTTTCTGACAACATGTTGTAAGAAACGGAAGGTTTCAGGTGTCAGTGTTCAGGTGTCAGGACTTAGCACCTCGCTTTCCCTGACACCCGAAACCTGACACCTGAAACCTAAAAACTGCGCTATTGCTGCCCCGCTGGAGCCACTTTTTCCGATCGCGCATAGGAAAAAGCCTAGTTCCTATTAAATGCCTCCTGGCCGACGGGTATTTCAGCTGTATCATTTTCATGAAGATTTTTAAGCGGCACATCCCGCCAGGTGCGCAGCCCGATGAGCCGTCGGAAGGCCCAGGTTATAACGCCCAGCGCGATGTGGAGCGCATAATCGATGAAGCGATTGACCACAGTCAGGGAGGCGGCGATCGGTGAGCTTACGCCCACTACCCGCAGACAGCTGAAAAGCGTGATCTCCACCACCCCGGCACCTGATGGTGTGAACGGGAAGGCCGAGGCCAGCAGCGGTATCATGGTCAGGAAAATTGCTTCGGCAGATCCAATGCCGATGTCAAAGGCCAGGGTCAGACAGTAGATCCAGATGATTTCCAGGGTCCATATGGTTGTCGTCAAGGCTGCAATTGGAAGCAGTTCTTTGGCCCGGGGCCACATACCGCTGTGAAAGGCCTGAATCATTTTTTGAATTTTTTGGGGTATCCAGGCGGGAAGCTTCTTTTTGAACAAAAAAAACACCAGCATGATGGACGTTGCCCCCACGGCAATAATACATCCACCGACCAGGCTCCAAAAAACAGCACCGGGCAGCTTATCTGCGAACAGATACCAGGATGCCAGGGCCGCCAGCAATAATACGATCCAGGCATCGACCATGCGCAAAAATACGATGGATCCCATGGCCGCCGATCGCCGTATTTTAAAATTTATGCGGGCCAGGTGAGCGGCATACACATCGCCCAGTTTGGCCGGAACCAGGTTGTCCACGAAATTGTAAAAAAACACCAGCAAGCCGAATTTGCCGCTGCCGGATTTGATCGGAAGATGGATCAGGCAGCGACGCCAACGCATGCCGCGTACCAGGTAGGTCGCATAGTGTGCCAACCCCCCGAGCAAAACAAACCGTTTGTCACAGGCTGCAATCTCGCGCCAGATTTCTTTGAGATCGACGAATGTCGCCGCAAAAACCAATATGACAATCGCTATCGCAATGCTCAGATAGGTCGTCCAACCCCAGAGTTTGGGGGCTTTTTGATCGTTGTTTGTATTGTTGTTGTCTTCCAATTCAACCATTTGAAATTACAGTTTTAAAATTCCAGGTACCCTTCCGCTGACGGCTACAGTCTTTTATTGGCCGGCCATTTCAGAAACGAAAGATATGAGATAAAACAGAAAAACTAAGGTATAACCGCCGAAAAGTCAACTATTTATACCGATTGTCATTTTTCTGTTCCGTCAGGTCACAGGAGCCTTACCGGCGCCGCTGCTTTTACACCGCAATTTGAGATTACGGTGATATATGACAACCGCTATCTAATTAATCCGCCGAACTTTCGAATTACCGCAGTCTTCCTTGAGATAAAGGATAATAGTCATTCAAGCAGGTGCAATTTTTTAGGGCGGATTAATTAGAGGATTAATTATTGGAATTGTAACCAAGTGCATGGGAAATGATCGAGGCGCAGGATTTGATCAGCTCGCCGAAATGTTCAACCCGATCCGGTGTAATTCGCATGGCGGCCCCGGTAATGGAAATCGAAGCCGCCGGCTGTCCGTTATAGTCCAAAATAAGCGCCGCCACGCAGCGGACCCCTGCTTCCATTTCCTCATTGTCCACCGCAAAACCCCGAGTGCGGATTTGATTCAATTCGGCGATGATCTTTTCCTTTTCGATCAGCGTATACCGGGTAAATGGGGTTAAAGGGACTCTCTGCAGGTAGGCCTCGAGGTCGGCAGCACTCATTCGGCTCAGAAACAATTTGCCGACACCGGTGGCATAAAGCGGTACCCGCGCACCGGGCCGGGTGAATAATTGAAGCATGGTGTAGCTGCTCTGAACGATATCCAGGTATACGGCATTGTCGCCGTCAGGTACCGCCAGATTGATGCTTTCTCTGGTCTCGGACATGAGCCGTTCGAGGTGAGGACGAGCGATGGAGACCAAGTGGGTCTGCTGCTGAACCCTGGAGCCCAGTTCCAAAAACCTAAATGACAGTGAATACCTTTTGGTGACCGGGTCCTGTTGAAAATATTGTTTTCTAACCAGGGTGGCAACGATGCGATGGATCGTTGAAGGCGGAAAGCCGGTTATAGCCGAAAGCTCGCGAATGCCGACACTGCCGGCTTCAGCAACGGCGTCAATCGTATCAATGGCTTTCGCAAGAGATTTCATTTGATGTTAGGGGTTCAGAGGTTCAGGGTTCAAGGTTCAAGGTTCAAGGGTTCCCTTCTTCGCCCTTCGGGCAACGCAGGGCAGGCAGGGTTCAAGGTTCAAGGGTTCAAGGATTCAGGAGTTCAAGGGTTCAGGGGTTGACCTTGAAGGCCAAATTGAATGATTATAGCGACTTCATATCCCACCCACAGTGAGAGGGAAGTGAAATTCCACTTACTTGGACTTTGCAGATTATCAGATTAAAATAATTCGGGTTTGCCCGAAATAGATTTGCCCAAACAGTCAATATCTGAGGATACGTGGAGTTAAGGCGGGCCGGGACATCCGTTGCGTTTTAAGACCTGCTGCCTGCGCAACCGATGTCCCGGCCGGAATTAATTGCCGTAAACCAGCCTTGGCAGCCACAGGATGATTTCGGGGAAAATAACAACCAGGGCCAGGCCGATGGCCTGCAAAAATAGAAATGGCACCGCTGCCCTGAAAATGATTCCCATGGTAATTTCAGGAGGCGCCACGCTTTTCAGATAAAAGAGGGCATACCCGAAAGGCGGGCTTAAAAATGACATCTGCATGTTGACCATGTAGACCACCCCGAACCACAGGGACACCTCCCCGGGCGGCACGCCCGGAAAACCAAATAGTCCGTCCCAGGGCAGGGAGCGCATAATCGGGGCGAAAATCGGCACCGCCAGCAGCAGAATACCCACCCAGTCCAGGAACATGCCGAGCAGGACCAGCAGGACCATCATGATCAGCAGAATGCCGTAGGGCCCCAGTCCGGTGCCCAGCAGGGATTCGGTTACAAACTGCTGGCCACCGTTGACGATGTAAAAGCCGACGAAAATGCTGGCGCCGAACATAATCCACAGCACCATGGTGGACGCCTTGAGGGTGGTGATGGCGGCAGTGCCGATATTGGTCCAGGACAGTTTACGGGACAGGGCCGCCACTACCAGGGCACCGAAGGTGCCGATACCGGCGGCTTCAACAGGCGTTGCCACACCGGTAAAAATGACCCCCAGCACCAGGCACACCAGCAGGATCGGGGCGATGATGCCTTTGAGCAATATCAATTTTTTCTTGACGCTTAGCCGCTCTTCCTTCGGCAGGGCCGGTCCGTAGCCGTCTTTGACGTAGCTTAGGCCGGTGACGTAAAGGATGTACATACCCGAAAGCAAAAAGCCCGGGAAAAAGGCGCCGATAAACAGCTCGCCCACCGATTGCTGGGCGACCACGGCAAAGATAATGGCCAGAATCGACGGCGGGATCAGGATGCCCAGCGTCCCGCCGGCCAGGATGGACCCGCAGGCCATCACCGGATTGTATTTGCGCTTGAGCATGGCCGGCAGGGCCACAATGCCCATGGTCACTTCGGCGGCACCGATGACGCCCACCATGGCGGCCAGAATGGTCGCGGCGATAATGGTGGCGGTGGCCAAACCGCCCTTCAGGCCGCCGAGAATCTGGTAGACCACGTCAAACAGCTCTTCGATCAATCCGGCCGCAGCCAGCACCGAGGCCATGAAAATAAACAGCGGTATGGCCGACAGCTGGTAATCGGTCATGAAGGGAAAGATGCGCGACGGCAAGATGTGAAGCATCTGCACATCCCCGAATAAAAATAAAAACACCACTCCGAGCCCGCCGGTGACGAAGGCCAGCGGCAGACCCAGCAGGAGCAGGAATATCAACGTACTAAACATCCAAAACGTAAGCCAGCCAATACCTATTTCCAAACCCATAGTTTACACCCTCTTTCCAAAAAGGACGATCAGATCCTTGAACAATTTGGTTATTCCGTCCAACAGCAGCAGCACCGCACCTGCCGCCAATGTGCATTTTACCGGCCAGTACTGAATGGCCCACTCGGTAAACGACACTTCCCACACGGAGATCGAATCCGCCGCAAACACCCAGCCGGTCCAGAATAAAACAATACAGAAAATAAAAAAGAAAATCGACGTACACACGTTGATGGCGGCTTTCATTCGAACCGGAAAATACTGGTAGATTACATCCACGTGGACGTGGGCATGCTCGCGGTGGGTAAACCCGGCGGCCATCACGTACTGCATGCCGAACATCAGAAACATGCTCTCGTGGGCCCAGTTGGTGGGTGAATTAAACAGATAGCGGGCCAGGACTTCATAGTAATAGACGAATACGGCAATGATCGACCAGAAACTGACATACTCTCCGACGTAACCATTGATCTTGTCGACCCAGTGAAAAAACGGATTTTTGACTTCCACCTCAATCGTTGCTTCGGCCTTACCAAGTTGTTCGAATTCCGCCTTTTTGGCGGCGGCCTTGGCAAGCTCTTCTTCGGTGGGTTTTTCCCGTTCCGCGCATTTTCTTACCATCCCTGGCAGCAAAAAGGCATCGATCAGCAAAAATATCCCGATGATGATGGCCGAGATACTGGTGTAGCGGAACCATTTGTCGTAGACGGCCTGTTTTTCATCCAGATTCTGCCGGGCGGGCGCCAAGGCCTGATTGGCCTTGTCCAGCTTTTGCTGGGCGCCGGTCTTGCCCTTGTCAACAGCCTTTTGGGCGCGCTCCACATCGAACTCGGCGATGCTGATGGCATTTTTGGCATCTGAAATTTGTTCGACCGAGTCGCGAACCTGGACGTTAAACAGCAGCAGGGCGATGAAAATGGGAATATAGACGAAGCCCAGGGCATTTTTGACGTAGAACCGATGGAGTCCGATAAATCCGCCGCAGAGCCAGAGCAGGTAGGCAATGCGTTTGGATAAGATGCCGTCTACTTCCTTGCCTCTCTGCCTGCGAACGATGTACATGGCAAAACAGGGAACGAGAATCAAGCCGCCCCAGTAAAGCCAGTGAGGTAATACAAAAGTGATGTGTGGCATAAATCTATCCTAACTCTGAGATATTATTAAAACTTAGATGGCCGGGGGTTTCCGACCGGCCCCGGTCGGTGTGCCGGTAAATCCCGACTGCTGATATTTTGTTGGAACGCATTTATTAAAATAGGAACCGCCACGGGGGCGGTTCCTATCCGCTGCTAAATCGCCAGCGACTTGAGGTTTAAAAAAATTTAGACATGCTTCAGCGTCTGACCCTTGACCATATCGGGGTTGGCATAGCCGAAGCTGCCAGACATCATGTAGTCGAGCTGGATCTTGAAGGCCCGGGCCGCACCCGCGTCCTTGTTGGCCCATTTGTACCACAACGGCACGGCCAGCGCGGTAAAGGCTTCGACGTCCTCTTCACTCAGCCGAGTTACCACGGAACCGGCTTCCTCGAAGCCCTTCCAGGCTTCCTGATCGGCTTTCTGGATAGCGGCGTGATGCATGTCGGAATAGACATGGACTTCCATTTCCACGAAGGTCTTGAGGTGTTTGGGCAGTGCGTTCCAGACTTTCATACCCACGGTGAGGTCCATCAGGTCGACGGGCTGGTAGATCGACATGAAGCCGGCCGGCCCCATGGAGATGTACTTGGTGACCTGGTGGAAGCCCAAGGCGTAGTTAACCGCCGGACCCACGTAGTCGGCCACGTCGATGGTGCCTTTTTCCAGGGCCGGGAAGATCTCGCTGCCGGGCAGCAGGGTGGTTTTGGCGCCGGCCGCGGTGAACAGCTCGGCTACCATCCCGCCCGGAACCCGCATCTTGCGGCCGCGGAAGTCTTCGATGGAACGGATGGGCACCTTGGAGTGAATGATGTTGGGGCCGTGATGGATCGGGCCCACATAGTACATGCCGTGCTGGGCGAACAATTCGCGGGCCAGTTCGATGCCGCCGAGGCCGTAATAGAAGACATCCCATTCATGGGGGTTGCGCAGCCCTAGGGGGTAGGAGCTGAAGAACACCGAGGCGGGCATGCGGCCGGCCCAGTAGAGGGTGAACGGGTTCATGCCCTCCAGGACGCCGTTTTTAACGGCATCGAACATCTGGAAGTCACCGACGACGTCTTTGGCGGTAAAGGGTTTGAAGATCAATTCACCGCCGCTTTTTTCCTGGATACCGTTACACCAGTTTTTGAAAATTTCCAGACCGATGCCACCGGGCCAGGAGGTCTGGATACGCCAGGTGGTCCCTTTAGCGGCGGCGGTGCGGATATTGAAAAGCGTGGGAGCTGCTATGGCTGCTCCGACACCAGCCGCCGCGGTCTTTTTCAGGAAACTTCGTCGCGTGGTTTTTTTCACTTCCGATTTTTTGTCAGTTTTCTTCGCTTGGACCTTTTTCATTGACATTCCTCCTGTGAAAAATTGTAGATGGATCGATCTCCTCAAAGGTTGTCATTCCCCGTTATACAATGTTGACGGCTAAGGGAGATATTTCCATCGGAATTTCCCGGCAACTGCTTTTTACCGGTTACAAGTGGTGAACCTCTGCTTCTTGCTTTCACTGTGTCGCGAACGCCGATGCGGCCGGCGTTAAGACCGTCAAACAGATAAATGAACTTGCATTATTAGATTCCATATTGTAGAACGCCTTTCTACAATATGGTTTTTTCATCTCTAACAAAGAGCAAACTTGGGTGTCAAGAAAAACAATCTTTGCCGGATAGCGGCAAGTGGCGGGATACTCGTTCCGATCCACCCGGTCTCCGCGGCAAACGGAAGCGGATAAAACAATACGGTTCTATAACCCAAAAGAAAATAATCCATCGTGGGGCTTTCAATTTTTTACATTGCGGAGTTTTGGAGTACTGGCTGAAGGATAGATGTTCTCTTTTAATACCCCGGTACTCCAACAATCCAAGACCGAAACTTTTCGATAACTTCATGCAATCTTAAAATTGCATTTTATGGTTATATAGAAAGCCCAAGTGATAAAAATAATTGATTCATCTGTGACCGTATCTGTCACAGGTCTACGGTACAATGGCCTCAAAAACATAGAGGAGGCCTATTATGACAACATTTTATATCAT
>Ga0209678_1000532_pt1 | contig 11901 bp, 14 predicted proteins | sample WorMetilvaeELBA1_FD_187404 | JGI IMG/M metagenome (GOLD analysis project Ga0209678, IMG submission 187404) | Marine gutless worms symbiont microbial communities from Max Planck institute for Marine Microbiology, Germany - Olavius ilvae ELBA.1... ...
AAACTTTGGCCTTGAATTCCGGGGTGTGGCGCTTGCGTTTGTTAGGCATGGGTGATACCTCTGCAGTGCGCTTACTTGCGCCCCCGGTTCTTAACTTATCATCCTGTCCAATTTTCAGGGTCCACTCCAGATTTTCTATTAACGTATGTCTTTTTAGACAGCCTCTAAAGAAAATCGATCCGTCGGGGCCATGGTTTCAGAAGGATGTATACGCACTCACCCGGCCGCGACTCCGCAAAGTGTAACCTGACGTACATCATCTCATCTGAAAATACCCGGCTTCCAACCCGTCCGCGCTATGGCGGGGGAGGGGTAAGGCAGGTATCTTAACGGATTCTGATATAGGTGTGGGCTTGTGCCCCGCTTCACCGAACAAGCCAGCCCGCTCCCATCGGAAATCGCGCTGGTTTTTTCGCCAGAACCATTCCGCGAAGACGGAGGAAAATCCATGACGGAAGTCGTCGCAACCAACGAGACCATCCTGGTAGTCGGTGGTGGCATCAGCGGCATGACCGCAGCGCTGGAGGCCGCCGAAACCGGGAAACAGGTCGTGCTGGTCGAGAAGCGTCCCTATCTGGGGGGGCGCGTCTCCCAGCTCTATAAATACTTCCCCAAGCTGTGTTTCCCCACCTGTGGTCTGGAGATCAACCAGCGCCGCGCCAAGATGAATCCCAACCTGCGGATACTCACCATGGCGGAGGTGACGGATATCAAGGGCGAACAGGGAAGCTACACCGCGTCCGTCAAGCTCTCCCCGCGTTACATCAACGAGAAGTGCACCGCCTGCGGCGAGTGTGAAAAGGCGGTCGCGGCCGAGTTCGACGACGAGTACAACTACGGGCTCGGCAAACGCAAGGGGGCCTATCTCCCCTACCGCATGGCCCATCCCCAACGCTATGTGCTGGACCCGACCATCCTCGGTACCGACGACGCCCAAAAGGCGAAGGACGCCTGCAAGTACGATGCCATCGACCTGGACATGAGCGAGGAAACCATCGATTTTCCCTGCGGGGCGGTGATCTGGGCCACCGGCTGGCGCCCCTACGACGCGGCCAAGATCCAGCCCTACGGCTATGATCGCATCGCCAACGTCATCACCAGCGTGGAATTCGAGCGCATGGCCGACCCGTCCGGTCCCACCGGCGGCAAGCTGATGCGCCCCTCCGACGGCAAGGAGGCCAAGAAGGTCGCCTTCATCCAGTGCGCCGGCTCCCGTGACCGCAACTATTTGCTGCACTGCTCACGCATCTGCTGCATGGCCTCCCTCAAACAGTGCACCTACGTGAGCGACGCCTACGGCGAGGACGCCGCTATCAGCGTCTACTACATCGACATCCGCGCCATCGACCGCTTCGAGGACTTCTACCGGAAGGTCAAAGAGATCGAGCAGGTCAAATTCGTCAAATCCAAGCCCGCCGCCGTGGTGGCGGACAAGGACGGCAACCCGGTGGTCCACGGGGTGGACACCGAGGGCTATAAACGCTTCGAAGACACGCACGACCTGGTGGTCCTGGCCATCGGCATGGAGCCATCCGTGGACCAAGACGACTTCCCGGTGGACATCCGGATCAACCGCGAGGGCTTTATCGAGGCCGCCCCCCAGGGGGCGAACGATCACGGAGGGGTCTTCGCCGCCGGCTGCGCATCCGACGCCCTCGACGTGAACCGTGCCGTCCAGCACGCCACCGGAGCGGCACTGCGCGCCATCCAGACCATCAATGGCGCCGCCGGAACGGAGGGTTAAAAACATGGCAGACGAGAAGAAATTCGCCGGCTACATCTGCACCGGCTGCGGTATCGGCGAGCGTCTGGACGCAGGCCAGCTCGAGACCACCGCCAAGCGGGACGGCAAGCTGGCCGAGGTCAAGCAGCACGAGATGCTGTGCAGCCAGGAAGGCGTAAAGACGATCCGCGCCGACATCGACGCCGGGGCCACCCACGTCATGATCGCCGCCTGCTCGCGCCGGGCCAAGGTCGAGGCCTTCAACTTCACCGACGTCGCCCTATCCCGCGCCAACCTGCGCGAGGGCGTCATCTGGCTGCGCCCGGAAGGCGATGAAAATCAGGAGACCACGCAGGAGATGGCGGACGACTACATCCGCATGGCCTGCGCCGAGGTCAAGTACATGAACCCGCCCACTCCCTCCGGCGAGCAGTCGCTCAACAAGACCCTGCTGGTGGTGGGCGGCGGCGTCACCGGCATGACCGCGGCCGTCGAGGCGGCCAAGGCCGGTTACCCGGTGCAGCTGGTGGCGGAAGAGGCCAAGCTGGGCGGGGTCTGGGCGGATCTCTACAAGCGGGTGCCCTTCCGCGCCGCGGCCAAGGACATCCCCAATGGCCGCGACGTGGATCTGCCCCAGCCGGAGGACCCAGGCATCGAGGCCCTGGCCGCCGAGATCACGGCCAACGACAAGATTAGCGTCCATACCAACGCCAAGGTCACCAAGACCTCCGGGGCACCGGGGCGCTTCTCGGTGGACATCGGCACCGAATCCGGCGGCACCGCCACCGAAAACATCGGCGCCATCATCCAGGCCAGCGATTACAAACCCTACGACGCTGGCCAACTGCCCGAATTTGCCTACGGCAAGACCCCGGACGTGGTCACCGGCTTCGAGCTGGAGAAACTGGCCAAGGCGGCCGCCGGCGGCCCCATCAAGCGCCCCTCCGACGGCAAGGAAGTGAAGTCCGTCGCCTTCATCCAGTGTGCCGGGCAACGCTCGGACAAGGAAGGCCATCTGCCCTACTGCTCCGGCTTCTGCTGCACCGAGTCCATCAAGCAGGCCATGTACTTCAAGGCGCAGAACGCGGACTGCGACGCCACCGTCCTGTTCGACGACCTGCGCACCCCCGGAGCCGCGGGAGAGGACTTCTACCGCGCGGCGCAACAGGCCATGGTCACCTTCTCCAAGGGCCAGGCCTCCGAAGTCGCCGCCAACGGCGGGCTCAAGGTCAAGTTCAAGGACCTGATCCTGGACGAAGACACGGCGCTGGACTGCGACCTGGTGGTGCTGGCGACCGGTCAGGTGCCCAATGTCGGCCCGGACCCCTACGCCCAGCTGGCGGTCGAAGAGGCCGAGGACGAAGAAGAAAAGGCCAGGGCCCAGGCGTTGCTGGAGAACGCCCCGCCGTCCATCCTCAACCTGGACTACCGTCAGGGCACCGACCTGCCCCAGCTCAAGCACGGCTTCGTCGATTCCCACTTCATCTGCTTCCCCTATGAGACCCGCCGCACCGGCATCTATGCCGCCGGTCCCGTGCGCCGGCCCATGGACATGAAGCAGGCCATGGAAGACGCCGTCGGCGCCACCATGAAGGCTATTCAAGCCGTCGAGAACGCCGGCCAGGGCCGCGCCGCCCACCCGCGGGTCGGCGACCTCAGCTACCCGACCTTCCGCAAGGAAGGCTGCACCCAGTGCAAGCGCTGCACCGTGGAATGCCCCTTCGGCGCCATCAACGAAGACGAACAGAAATACCCCATGTTCAACGAGTCCCGCTGTCGGCGGTGCGGGACCTGCATGGGCGCCTGTCCGGTGCGCGTGATCTCCTTCGAGAACTACTCCATCGACACCGTGGGCCAACAGCTGAAGAACGTGGAGATCCCCGACGAGTTCGAGGAGAAACCACGCATCTTGGCCCTGGCCTGCGAGAACGACGCCTACCCGGCCCTGGACATGGCCGCCCAGGCCACCAACTCGGGCGCAGAGTTGGCGCTTACCCCCTGGGCGCGGGTCATTCCGGTACGCTGCCTGGGCTCGGTGAGCCTGTCCTGGGTCACGGACGCCCTCAACAGCGGATACGACGGCATCGTGCTCATGGGCTGCCGCCGCGACGACGACTACCAATGCCACTTCGTGCGCGGATCGGCCATCGCCGCCGAGCGTTTGAGCAAGGTCGGCGACACCCTCCAGTCCCTGAACCTGGAGCCCGAGCGGGTCGCCGTCTACGAGGTCGCCATTACCGATACCAAGCGTGCGCCCCAGCTGATCAATGACATGGCCGAGACCGTGGACAAGATCGGCATGAGCCCGTTCAAGTTCTAATCGAAATCAAATCGCAGAGACGCTGAGGACACAGAGACTTGCAGAGCGGTAGCAACAGCCGGCAACGAGGTGTGCGGCGCAGCGTTGAAAACTGTTGTCGAAACGAGCTGACCGATGCTCGGATCGGCAGTAAATGCGCTATCACGGAACCGACATTGGCTGCACTATCCGAAACCCTCTCTGCGCACTCTGCGTCTCTGTGGTTCAAGCCTGTTACGGAGATCGAGCGATGACCGAAAACTATCGCAACAGCTTCCTCAAGGAAGTCGAGGCGAATGTCGAGGAAGGCGAGTGGGTCAAGATGTGCATGCAGTGCGGCGTGTGCTCCGGCTCCTGCCCGTTGGGAAAATTCTGGGACCACCCACCCCAGGAAATCTTCATGATGATCCGCGCCGGCAAACGCGAGGAAGTCCTGGGATCGGACTCCATGTGGATGTGCACCTCCTGCTACAACTGCATCGTGCGCTGCCCGCGGGAGCTGCCCATTACCCACATCATGCACGGCCTGGCCCACTACGCCAAGCGCATGAATCTGGTGCCCGCCAACCAGCCTACCGCCAAATTCGCCCAGAAATTCTGGGACAACCTCATGACCAAGGGACGGGTCAACGAGCTCAAGCTGGGGCTGAGCCTGTACTTCATGAACGGCTTCGGCGAGGGCATCAAGGTCGCCATGAAAAACCAGAAACTCGGCATGAACATGATGAAGGCCAAGCGCATGAATCCCAAGGAGATCATGGGCGGTCATGCGGTCCAAGACCTGAGCGGATTCCAAAAGGCGATCAAGAAGGCCGCCGAGCTGGAAGACGCCCGCGTCGCACAACCCGGTGGCTGACACATGGCCCAAGCGGCACGAGCGATCGATACCCTGGAGCTGTTCGACGAGCTCAAATCCTCCTTCACCGAGGACCAGGCCCACGTGCTGTCCAGGGCCTTGCGCCAAGTAGAAGAGACACGGCTCAGTGAGCTGGAGGCACGGCTCGGTGAACTGGCCACCAAACAAGATTTGCTCGTCCTCAAGCAGGACCTGTTTGGCCTCAAGCAGGGGCTGACCAACCTGGAGACGAAAATGGGTGCCCTGAAGACGGAAATGGGTGCCCTGGAGACGCGCATGGACGCCAAGCTCGTTGCCTTCGAAGGCAAAGTCATCAAATGGATGGTCGGTCTCGCCGTCGCCCAGTTCTCCGCAGTGATTGCGGTATTGCTGAAACTCCCATAGGACCCCACCCATGGCGAAACGCGAATACTCCTTTTATCCGGGGTGCTCTTCCCAGAAGGGCGCCTCCTCCTCCAACCTCATGACCTCGGTCCGGACCATGTGCGAAGCGCTGGACATCCAGCTCAACGAAATCCCGGACTGGAACTGCTGCGCCGCCTCCATCGGCTACGCCGGCGGTGGCGAGCTGCCCCGACTCACCCTCTCGGCGCGCAACATCGCCCTCGCCGAGAAGCACCATGCGGGGCAAGACCTGGTCGCCACCTGCGCCGCCTGCTGGCTCTCCACCCGCGAAGCCGCCGAGCGGCTGGAAGAAGACCAAGGTCTGATGGCCGAGGCCAACCAGGCCCTGGCCGAGGCCGAGCTCGAACTCAAGAACCAGACCCCCATCAAACACATGGTCGAGGTCCTGATCGAGGACATCGGCTATGAGGAAATCGGCGCCAAGGTCAAAAAACCCCTGGAAGGCATCAAAATCGCCAGCTACGTGGGCTGCCAGACCAACCGACCCTTCGGGATCGTCGGCGAGTCCTTCGAGAACCCCGTCTATCTGGACAAGATGATCGACATCCTGGGCGGGGAGTCCATCCCCGGCTACGAAAAGAAGGTCCAGTGCTGCGGCGGGGCGCTCGCCTTCTCCGAGCCCGAGAAGTCTCAGGAGATGGTCAAGGGCATCATCGAAGCGGCCTACGACCACGGCGCCGACATGATCGCCACCCCCTGCCCCGTGTGCCAGATGAACGTGGAAGTCTACCAGGACCAGATCAACGCGACCTATTCCACCAAATTCGCCATGCCGGTGGTCTACTACTCGACCCTCATGGCCGTCGCCTATGGCCGCAACGCCAAGGACGCGGCACTCGACGGGCAGATCATCCCGGCCAAGAAGCTGGATGAGCTGGCGGCGAAGTAGCATTCATACGTCCCTGTAGTGCTTACCAGCCCCGCCGTCCATGGCGGGTCGTTCGCCGCGAGAAAGCCACGTTAAGTGGCTTTCTCCTTATCCGGCTCACCCAGCCAAGAAGCTGTACGAGTTGGCGGCGAAGTAGCGTCTATGGCAGGTTCTGCTAGACTAAAAGGCCCGTACGAGCGGGCTTTTTTCGTATTGGCCTCCAAATACCGGGGTTGCCACCATGACAGAGAGAGAACGAACCGAGATAGAGCGACTCGATTCCCGGCTACGCAAGGACCAACCCGAATTCATCAAGAATTTCCAGCTCGCGTTCGAGGAAGACTTGGACGGCGATCCGGCGGTCTGGGTCATTGTCGGAGACGGTGAAGCTGACAACTTCCCGGAGCGATATGGGACCACGAGAAGCTGGATTTCAACCGCGCTTGCGGAGACGCACATTGGGCGCTGGCCTTACATACGCTTCCGCGCCGAATCCGAGGTCGATCCGATCACGCTCCAAGTGCTATGAGTTTGTCCCATGATCTTCTGGCGCAAGCGCAGCTCCTCGCGACAAAAGAACCGAGACGTCCCAAAGATGCCAGTCTACGCCGGCCCGTTTCAACCGCTTACTACGCCTTATTTCACCTGCTGACGGACGAAGCCAGTCGGTTTCTGATCAGCGGCTCCAATCGGGACCCGCTACGCAACCTCGTGGCACGGAGTTTTGTCCACTCGGAAATGAGTCGCACGGCGAAGGCATTCTCGTCCGGCTACGGAGGTTTGGCATCGCACATCCAGGGAATTATTCCAGGAACCTCCGGATTTCCTGAGAAGCTGAGTACAGTAGCAGCCGCCTTCTACGAGCTTCAAACGGCTCGACACAAGGCAGATTACGATGTCTCTTATCGTCTAACGCGAAAAGAGACCCTTGACTTGGTTCAGCTCGCCGAGACTGCATTCGCGGACTGGAAAACAATCCGCACCGAGCAAGCTGCACGAGCTTTTCTGGTAGCCCTGCTGATGGACGAGAAGTGGAAACGCCATTAGTCGTTGTCTGGACCCAGCGCGGCGACTATATCCGGTTCATCTCTGCGTGGAAATGCAGCCAATTATAGCGCCAACGCTATGAGCAACAATTCTGATCCTCTCTACGAGCAGTACGCCGACATGGATTTCACCGACGCGATGCCTGTGGCTGACGTACCCGCGTTGGCGAAGCTACAGGCCGAACAGGGCGAAACCTCGATAATCACGATTCGTGTAGACAGCGCGATTCTGTCCACAATCAAAGCACGGGCCGAGATTAGCGGCGCGGATTACCGCGCACTGATAAATGAGGCCTTACGTCAGTTTGTCGAAGGTCAAACTTTGGTGCAGATTGTACGCAAAACGATTCGCGAATAGCTTCATCCTCAAAGATGAGCCCAGGGTTGCCACCGTGAAAGAGAGAGCAAACAGAGAAAGAACGACTTGAATCCCAGCTGCGTAAGGACCAACGAAACGGTTCATAACTGAAAAGCTATGAAAGATCAGAACAACTTTCTTCCTCCTCTTATCACGGAATTCCATAATGACCAGGAACGTGAACTCTACGAGTTGGTCGAGGGTGAAGGTTTCTTGCCTGATGAGATCAGTGAAAAACGCAAACACGAGCTACGAGAAGATGCTCGATCAATGCTTGGTGAGAGACGGATCAGCATTTGACTTCCGGAATATGATTTCGTGCAGATCCGGAGAATCGCGGACCGAGAAGGCGTCACATATCAAATGCTTATTTCGTCGGTTTTGCATAACTTCGTCAACAAGACATCTACCCATAAGTGAGATGAGCACATTGAGAAATCAGACAGGAATCTTCTGACTACTCCACCAAATTTGCCATGCCAGTGGTCTACTACTCGACCCTCATGGCGGTGGCCTATGGCCGCAACGTCAAAGACGCGGCGCTCGACGGGCAGATCATCCCGGCCAAGAAGCTGGACGAGTTGGCGGGCAAAGTAGCGCCTGCGGCGTCTTCTGCTAGACTAAGAGGCCCGCACGAGCGGGTCTTTTTTGTATTGGCCTCTGAATACTGGGGTTGCCACCATGAAAGAGAGAAGAGAACGAGCGGAGAAAGAGCGACTCGAATCCCAACTGCGCCAGGCCGTTTCAACCGCTTACCTGATACCCATCACCCATGGATTTTCCGCCGCGATGCACGTCTCTCGCACCCGATAGCTGTGTTGCGACTCGTCGCAATAGGGCTTCGCGCCTTGCTCTCGGGCACGAGAAACGCCCCTCGCTTTCCGCAAAATCCACGGGCGATGGGTATACACCCTTTTTCACCTGCTGACAGACGAAGCCAGTCGGTTTCTGATATGAGCAACAATTCCGATCCGCGCTATGAACAGTACGTTGACATGGATTTCACCGACGCGATGCCCGTGGCTGAGGTACCTGCGTTGGCGAAGCTGCAAGCCGAACGGAGTGGAACATCCCCAGTCACGCTTCCTGTAGACAGCGCGAGCCTATCGACAATCAATGCCTATGGCCGCAATGCCAAAGACGCGGCACTGGATGGGCAGATTATTCCAGCCAAGAAACTGGATGAGCTCGCAGCGAAGTAGCATTCATACGTCCCTGTAGTGCTTACCAGCCCCGCCGTCCATGGCGGATCGTTCGCCGGAAGAAAGCCACGTTAAGTGGCTTTCTCCTTATCCGGCTCACCCAACCAAAAAGCTGGACGAGCTGGCGGCGAAGTGGCGCCGACGGCAGGTTTTGCTAGACTAAAAGGCCCGCACCAGCGGGCCTTTTCTTTTGATGCATTTCAAGTAATGGGGGTAAGACCATGCAGTGGGCCGATTTGGTTGCAGACCCGAACCTCGAGAACCTCCCCTACAAGATCGAACTCAACGAACACGGTCAAATCCTGATGACACCCCACTGGCCCCTGCATTCCGAACTCCAGAGCGTACTGCAAGAAGAACTCAACCATCGCATCCAAGGTGGCCGAGCCGTTCCGGAATATGCCATCCAGACCACGGCGGGAGTGCGCGTCGCGGACGTGGTCTGGCGTTCCGCCGCACGCTGGGGTGAGATCCAAGCGGCAGGAGCCACTCCCGCACCGGTAGCACCGGAAATCTGCATAGAAGTTCGATCCCGCAGCAATACGGACGCGGAAATGGCCGTGAAGCGAGCACTCTACTTCGACGCTGGTGCGCTGGAGGTATGGACCTGTGACGAAAACGGCCGACTCCGCTTCTTCGATCCCGGAAACGAATTGGCACAATCGAACCTGGTGCCCTCCTTTCCGACTCGTATCGAAATCTAATGAGTATGACAAGCGCCGTCCGTTACGAAGACGATGTGGTCGCCTGGGCCGCGGAGCAGGCGAGTCTGTTGCGTGAAGGACGGCTCGACCAACTGGACACAGAGCACTTGGCCGAGGAAATCGAAGACGTGGGCAAGAGCGAACAGCGAGAACTGGTCAGCCGCATGGCGCGATTGCTGGCGCACCTCCTCAAGTGGCAGAAGCAACCGGGACGCCGGGGCGCAAGTTGGCAAATCACCATCCGCAACCAGAGTCGCGGTATCACCCGGCGTCTGAAAGAGACACCAAGCCTGCGCCCCAAGCTCGCCGAGCCCGACTGGTGGGCCGGCGTGTGGGACGATGCCACGGCCCAGGCGGCCGAAGAGACCGGCCTTTCCGATTTTCCCGAGACCTGCCCTTGGGACGCGAGGGAGATTTTGAATCAGGAGTGGTTTCCGGGATAGGGACGAGGCTCGGTTTGCCGTGGAGTTAAGCGGGAACATCAGGATTAGTCGGCATCGGAAACATTACCCTTACTATTACCCCCACTTAAGGGGTAATTACCCTTTCTTTCTCCAGCTGGCTCCGGGGCCTCGCCCTTGGCATTCCACGACGCCTGCCGATTGCTGTTCCCGTAGCACCCGCCGCACCGTATCCCGGCTGACGCCGGGACAAGTGTGCTCCAGCTCCTTCAACGTGAAGCCGCCGGCCACCCTGGCCGCCAGTTGCTCGATTCCCCTGAGCACCTGCTCGCGCTTAGCTCCCCGCGGCTCCCTGATTTCCCCCACCCGTTCGGCGAATTCCTGACAGGCCGTCTTCATAATCGACAAAACGAAGTTTATGTAGGGCCAGGGATCGGTTTCGCCCTCATGCCAGCCCTTGGAACTCTGCTCCAGGGTCTCGTAATAGCGTTCCTTGTTCTGCTCCACCAGTCGCTCCAGACTCACGAAGCGGCCCACGTCATAGCCGAGCCGGTAGCTCTGCAGCAACCACAACAGACGCGACACCCGTCCGTTGCCGTCGCGGAAGGGGTGGATACACAGAAAATCCAGGTTGAAAGCAGCCAGCGCGATCAAGGGATGCACCCAAGCTTCGTCAAGACAGCGCTGCCAGTCAGCCAGGAGCAGCGCCATGCGCTCGGGTGTCTCTGCTGCCGGCACCGTCCGAAAACGGACCTGCTCACGACCGTCCGGATAGCGCTCGATGATGTCAGCGTCCTTCTCCTTGTAGCACCCGGCATCCCAGATTTCTCCGCGGGCCATTGCGTGCAGGCGCTTGACCGTGATCTCGTCCAGCAGAATCCTCTCCGCCTCCTCGTGGATCCAGGTCAAGGCATCGCGATAGCCGCGGACCTCTTCCTCGTCCCGGTCACGTAACAGGGGTTTGGGCGCGGCCCAGAGCTCGCGCAGCCGCTCCGGCGCCACCGATACCCCTTCGATGCGGTTGGACGAGACCGCGCTCTCAATCAGGGCGTGTGCCCGCAGCGCCTCCAATCGCCAGGGCGACTGGCGGGTATACAAGGTCTGCGTTCCCCGAAATTCGCCCAGGTCGGCGAGATACCAAGCCGCGGATGGGTGAACAGGTACAATGCCCGAGGCAAACAGGCGGAGGCTGGTCATATGGCCTTTCCGACTTTCCGGAGATCTGCCCTTGGGATGCGAGCGAGATCATGAATCAGGAGTGGTTTCCGGAATAGGAACAAGATTTGTTTTGCCGTGGGGCAAGCTGGGGCATCAGGATCATTCAGCGGTGGTTCCGTCTGGGGGATGCGTTGCCTGACCGCGACGCTTACCACGGGTCGCAATGGTTTGTAGTCACGGCACGTGACCCGGATGGACGGATGGGTCTGCCAACGAGGTCAATCCCCTACATGAGGATTTTGATCAGACGCATCGCGGGGTTCTTCTCCGCATTCGACATCTGGATTTGCGGTTCCCTTCGCTCCCACGATCTACCCTTAATTGCTGGGACCCGTATCACGTCGCTCAATTTCCATTTCCTCCTGTATCCGTTTGCGCACCAAACTTTTCAGCCCCTCCGTAATTTTCTCCTCATGCTTCCTAATTTTCTCTTCGTGTTTCCGTTTTTGCTCCACTTGCCAGATGTACACTCCAAGTAGCGCAAGAACAATAGAGTTGTACCGCTTGACATGCCATTAGATTTATAATATCAATTCAGGATTTATGATCCCTATGGTATTTGAGCTTATGATTTACGAAAATTTTAAAAACCTCACCACAGATCGAACCATAAGAGCCGTCATCGGTGTGAACCGAGAAACCTTCGATTCACTCGTGACGCATTTCTCCGATTCCTACCATAAAATTCAGCAATAGCGTTATGAAAACAAAGAAATAAAACGTCTTCCTACTGGCGGAAAGCAGGGCGTTTTTTCAAGTCACGAAGAGCGCCTATTTTTCGTGCTGTATTATCTCAAAACTTATCCGACCTTCGACGTGCT
>Ga0209678_1000534_pt1 | contig 11889 bp, 12 predicted proteins | sample WorMetilvaeELBA1_FD_187404 | JGI IMG/M metagenome (GOLD analysis project Ga0209678, IMG submission 187404) | Marine gutless worms symbiont microbial communities from Max Planck institute for Marine Microbiology, Germany - Olavius ilvae ELBA.1... ...
CGAGCTCTCAAACAATTATGCGATGTCATGAATCAGGAGTCATACGTCTACCCCGGCACCCGAATGAAATTGGTATTTGCCGCGCAATAAGTTGCAATTGAAATTACGCGAGGTCAGGAGCCCTGAATTTTGCGCATCGCTTGCCTATACCGGGAAGAGTAGTTATCTGTTTTCCTGATAGCAATTCAAAAAAATTGGCAGAATGACTAATAAGCGGCTTGCACAAAATTCATCCGCCAAAAATATGAGTACGTCCTATCAAGGGAGAGATTAATCATGGAAGCAAAAAGTATACTAGTCATTGGGATTTATGTCATTCGTATTTGACTAGTTGCGCCAGAGGTCTTGCTCTTTCGCAGGGGGCTTCCAGATGCCTCCTGCACAGTGGGATGAGCGTTCATTCACTGGGGGCCATGGTGGGAGGTGATTCGAAGCCGGCGAGACCGGTCGCGGACGTATTTGACAACGCGTTTGCGCAAGTGGCGAATCATGATCCCAAGCTTGTCGGAGAAAGTCAACCACATATCAGCTTTTAGTACTCCAGTTGAAACGGGGAATTTCAATTTGCTTAAGGGCTCTGGAGCTCTTGATTAAAAAGTAAATCGTATAGAGCATTCCAATTAAGAGCCCAACTTTGATTTTTTGCCAGATTGCCGACATCCTGCTTTTGCTCCATCAGTCAATTGAAAAACAAGGTTTCCAAATTGCTCCTGCAAAGTGACGAATAACACCGTCTGAGCGGCCCGACTCAACAACTCCAAATATATGAGTTGGGGGTTGGGGTTTAATGCTTGTCCGGTTAAGAGAATTAAGCCTTAAACCCGCCCCCTTGAGTTTGTCTTGTAGCAAATCGCATGCCATGGGTCGTGAGAAAGAAAAAATGATATAAATTTGGCGAGTTATAGCAAGGTGGGCAAAATGAGAAAAGTAATTATGGGAAGTCAAATATCTAACATTATGAACCGCAATCCATAAACCGCAACTCCAATTGAGCAAAAACCGCTCAATTAGGTGTTATTTGTTATTCGTAAATCGTTATTAGAAATGACTGAGAATCTGATTTTATATGTCCATCATCCGTGACATATAAAAATCGATCTGACTCCTGTCATACCAATAACTTATAACTCTCAATTGGTCGTTAACTCGATTGAGGTATGACTATTCAAAATTCATTTATCATTGCCATCCCCACCCGCTTTGCGATAGGCGTCCTCCACCAACTGCAGGGTTTGAAGATTGTCCAGACGATCGGTCTCGAAAGCCGTCCCTTGCTCCAGGGCCGCCACAAAATGGGCGATGGCATTGTCATATGACTGCTGATAGGCATTCTCGAGATTGAAGCTTAACCTTTCGGGCGTGCTGCCAAGCAGTCTCAGCTCGTTGCCGTTGAATATGATGCTGGCCCGGTCTCCGACCAACTCCAGACGATCAGAGGGCAATGGCGGATATCCGGCTGCGCAAAAATTGCCGACCACGCTGCCAAAGGCTCCCTCGGCGGCCTTCAGACTGATCGATGCCGCATCCTCGCCAATAACCTCCGGACTGAATCTGGCGGTGCTGGCCGCTGTGACGGAGACCGGTCCCACTAGATAACGGATTGTGTCCAGGTGGTGGACCAGCAGTTCCATGATGATGAAGCGTTGGAGTCCGGCCATAAACGGCTGGCGCTCGAGCGCAACGGGGGTGCCGTTTGCGGATCGTGCGACAAGGCCCGAACTGCGGGTGGTTAGTTGAAATTCCCGCACAGCGCCAATCCGGCCTTCGGCAATCCACCTGGCCGCCTGGCGGTATTGGGGCCGGAAGCGCCAATTTTCATGGATCATAAATCGTACCCGTTCACCGATCTCGTTGACCAGCTGTTCGGATTCAGCCAGGTTGGGCGTCATGGGTTTCTGGCACAGGATATCAATTCCCCGTTCGGCGGCCATATAGGCCTGGTCGCGATGCACCTCCGGCGGCGTGGCGATATCCAGGGCATCGGGTTTTTCGCGGTCCAACATGGCGGCGACATCATCATAGGCCGCCGGGATGTTGTACTCGGCCGCCCGGGTTTCAGCATTTGCCAGATGTCCGGCACAGATTCCCACCACTGCTACCTGGGGCAGCTTGGCCCAGGCCCGCAGATGATGCCGGGTGACCATTCCGGCGCCTGCAATGGCGACTCTAATCTTGGTTTTTGTTGTCATTTTCAAACATCGCTGGTTGGTAGTTTTCAGGTATGTGTTATTGGCTATTTGTGATAACTCATATGAAACTCTACATCTATATTACCCCAAAACAGGGTATTTAAATCGTGCTCGTCGTCGTACTCGTACTCGATATTGAATTCGGCTCAAAAACCTCGAGAACGAGCACGAGGACGAGGACGAGCCGAATGACGATTTAACTCAGCACTCAGTAACTCTCATTTGAAACACCAAATCGGCACAGTTTCTTTTTCCGATTTGACTGCGCGCTCGCGGCCAGAGTCCGCGTTTATATCTCAAATCCAAATAACCTGGCCGGCGTATCCCACAGAACCTTGCGGCGGGTTTTCTCATCGGGCAGCCAGCGTTCCAGACAGGCCAGCGCTTGACGGTATTCAAGCTTCGGCTCGATACCTAAAAACGGCCAATCGGATCCCCAGATGCAGTTTTGCGGCGTAAACGCATTAATCAGGGCTTCGGCAAATGGATCCAGATCTTCAAATGGATAAGCCCGGTGTGATTCCCGAAACGCTCCGGAAAGTTTGACCGCGGCCCGACCCGTGTCTGCCAACGTCAGGATCTTCTTAGTTCCGACCTGATCAATGCCAAGCCGTGGATCCGGTCTTCCCAGGTGATCGATCAAAACCTTGACTCCACTGCGGCGCAGGAGAGGTTCTATAAAAATAAAATCGGCGGCGTTGCATTGAATCTCGGCAAACCAATCCAATTCCCGTATAACTTCCAGCAGAGACCCGGCACCATCTTCGGCCAGGCTCGCCGGATTAAAATCCACCAGGTTAAAGCGCGCCCCGACGACCCCGGCATCTTTCAAGCCATACAGGTCATTCGCGGTGCTGCCCGGCGGCACCACGGCGATGCCCTTCAATCGCCCCTGTGACTGCTGGATACCATCCAGCAGGGCCGCGTTGTCATAGCCATAGCCGCTGGGCTGAACCGCTAATCCGTGGCTGATTCCGTGCGATTGCATGCAGGCGGAACAATCAGTAAATGTGCCGCTTTCTTCCGGTTTTGGTTGGTAGCCCATGGCTTCCGCCAGGGGAAACCGCAGCGGATCGACAATGTGAAAGTGACAGTCGGCCACCGGAAGTTGTAAATGTTGCTTTTTATCAATCATCGAGTAAACAGCAGGCTGGATCGATCGAAAAATTTCGCTTCCCTAATCAAACAAAGGTATCATTCTTAACAGCATTATCACGGCTGGCACACTGGGGCAGTGGCTTTTTCATCACTCCAATACTCCAATACTTCATTACTCCACCACCTGAAGGTACCTGTTTCTGGTGCAATCGATCATCAATTTAAGTGTCGGAAATTTACTTTTCCCCATTTGACGACAGCAACACCTCGTTTTCCATCGCCTCACCCTTAAAAAAGCGCTGCACATTCTGAAACAAGGCCCGCATTTTGGTCTTAAGCGCATCGCGCGTACCGGCTGAGATATGGGGGGTGAGCACGACATTGGGCATGGCCGCCAGGGGGTTGTCCGGCCGGAAGGGTTCGGTTTCAAATACGTCCAGACCGGCGCCGGCGATACGGCCGGCCTGCAAGGCGCTGCAGAGTGCGGCTTCATCGATCACCGACCCGCGGGCGGTATTGACCACAATGGCATTGGGCTTCATCTGCCTTAGCGCATCCTCGTCGATCATATGATAGGTGGCCTCACCCGACGGCACGTGCAGCGTGATGATGTCAGCTGCGGCCAGCAAATCATTCCATTCGACGCGCCGCACTCCCAATGCTTTTTCCCGCTCTTTTGACAGGGCCACGTGCGGATCGTAATAAATACCTTCCGTCTCAAAGGCCCTGAAGCGGATGGCGGCTTCCTGCCCGATGCGCCCCATGCCGACATAGCCCACCGTGCGGCCCGCCACCTCAAAGGAATAGGGGCGCAGGCTATTGATGTGCCAACGCCCCTGGCGCAATTCGGCGTCTGCAAACGGCAGACGTTTGCAGACTGCCAGGGCCAGCAGCAGTGTGTGTTCGGCCACGCCAATGGAAGTGCCCGCCGGGGTCAGGGCCAGTGGGATTTTGCGCTGCCTCAAGGCGTCTACATCCACCGTGTCCTGGTAGCCGACGCCCTGATGATGCACCAGCTTTAGCGCGGGGGCCGCCGTTATAAATTCACGGCTCATGGGCCTGGCCGCAACGATAACGACCTCGCAATCCCCCAGTTTTTCCCGGCGCTCCTCGTCGGAATCTTCGGTGAGTGCTATCAACTCAAAGCCCGGCGGCACCTCTTCACCAATGATGTCGTAGACATTTTGCGGCGCATGGCTGAAGTAAAACACTTTGTGTCGGGACATGCGGTAATCCTCCAGTTTGTATGCTATGCCATTTATTTGAATACCGGCAATGGCGTTGCAAACGAGGTCAAAATTAAGGGTTTCAGGTGTCAGGTGTCAGGTTTCAGGGAACCGTCATGCTAAATACTGACAACTCTTATGAAATGAAATGACGAATGTCGAATGTCGAATGACGAATGGTGGAATCGCTTCGCTCAGTCGTTTTAAAATAGACCGTTCGACAAAAAGCTCACGACAGGCAGAATACAATATTCGATGTTCGATGTTGGACGTTCGATGTTCGACGTTCATTATTTTCTTTTCTTTGATCAGACTGGACGCTGGCGGCCAGAGGCGGCGCTCGTGTGAAACTTAATGAAATGACGAATTGAGATTGATCCGCCGGCGGAACGAATTGTGATGTCGCTTCGCTCTGCTTGTTTAATAATCAAAATAGAAAGAATTCCTTAATTCGACATTCGACATTTGACATTCACTATTCGATATTCGCTTTTTTCCCCCGTAAACGTCTAATCCAAATACTTCACTTCCTTGACCTTCAACGTTTCCTTAAGCCAACCCGGCACCGTCATTCCGGCCTTGACGTTGGCCTCCATTTTTTTCTCTTTGGCCAACACCGCTTTTAGCCCGTCGGCCACAGCAGGTGCTGTCGGGCGCGGCACCACCATCACCCCGTCCCGGTCGCCCGCCACGATATCGCCGGCATTGACGCCCACGCCTCCGATGACAATCGGCAGGCCAACCCGTCCCGGCCCGTTTTTCCAGGGTGAATCGGCACAAATTCCCCGGGCGAAAACCGGAATCCCGACCTCATCGATACCGGATATATCCCGCACGGTGCCGTCGGTGACGATTCCGGCAACACCGACATTTTTAGCCATTCCGACATAGAGGTCCCCGGCCACGGAACTTTTCAGATGCTCCCCGGTGGTTATGAGGATGATATCGCCCGGTTTGGCAATTTCCAGTGCGGCCCATGCCGCCAGATTGTCGCGGGGTCCACTGTCGACGGTCAGGGCGGTGCCGCAAAATTGCGATGCCTCACTGACGGGCTTTATGCGGTAGTCCAAAGCGCCGACCCGCCCCTGGGCGTCGCAAATATTACCGATGGGCAGGTTTGTTAATTGTTTGACATATTTCTGGGTCGCACGGGTAAACTTACGCTTGATAGTCAAGGATGTTTCCTTGTCTGCCATGTGGTCTCCTTTCAACGAAATTGAATATTGAAGATTTATTGAATTCTATCGGTTATAACTTTTTTCAAGAAATTTTAGACTGAACACTGTACAAATAACAATCTTAAAATATTCATTTTTCATTTTGTTTCCCCGATTACTTGTTTGCTATGCGGGTCGAAAAGGCGCGCGGCCGACAAATCGGCCTTGACGCGAACTCGATCACCCCGGCGGGCTTCAGCATACCGGTCGGCTTTGACAAAGATGGTCTGGTCCAGGCCGTCAACCTTGAAGATCAACACCGTCTCAGCGCCGAGCGCTTCAACACCGCTGACCTGCATGTCCAATTCGGCGATGGTATTGCCGCTTGGGGCCTGGCCGGGCAAAAACAGGTCCTCGGGCCTGATTCCGAATATCACGTCACCCGTGCGACCCGCCAGCACGTCATCCCACTCTGGCGGAACCTTGAGGGTCTGAGCCCCAATGCCCAGCAACGATTGGCCGCCATCCTGCGGATCTAATCTGGCGGTCAATAGGTTCATGGGCGGGCTGCCTAGAAAGCCGGCCACAAATGTGTTGGCCGGCCGGCGGTAGACCTCCATTGGAGGGCCGATTTGAACCAATTGGCCTTCATTGATAATGCAAATGCGGGAACCCATGGTCATGGCTTCGACCTGGTCATGGGTCACATAAATGGTCGTGGCACCCAGGCGGTCGTGGAGGCTCACCAGTTCATTGCGGGTGCTCACCCGCAGGGAAGCATCGAGATTGGAAAGCGGTTCATCGAATAAAAACACTTTCGGGTCGCGCACGATGGCCCGGCCGACCGCCACCCGCTGGCGCTGCCCCCCGGACAGGGCATGGGGCCGCCGGTTTAAAAGCAGGCTTAGACCCAGCGATTCGGCCACCTGATCCACCCGCTGCCGGATCTGGTCCTTGGGGATCCCCCGGCGCCGCAGGCCGAAAGCGAGATTATCCCTGACTTTCATGTGGGGATAGAGGGCATAGGATTGGAAAACCATGGCAATGTCGCGATCTTTGGCCGGGATGTGATTGATCATCTTACCGTCGATGCTGAGTCGGCCGCCGGAAATATTTTCCAATCCGGCAATCATGCGCAAAATGGTCGACTTGCCGCAGCCCGAGGGACCGAGCAGCACCATGAACTCGCCATCCTCGACCTGAAAATCAATGTCCTTGACGGCCGATTCTTTTGACCCTTCATAGATTTTCGAGATCCCTTCCAGTTTCACAACCGCCATCGGCTGACCCCCATGGTACAGACAGTTCTATCATTTCACTGTGCAACGGAATTTCTAAACAATAACCTATCCACGTGATAGAGTGGCCAGAAATTCCAAATCCCAAATATCAAAAATCAAACAAATCCCAATGACCAAAATTCAAATATTCAAACCTGTTTCGGAAATTGGAAATTGTAATTTGAGATTTATTTGTAATTGGGTGCTTGCAATTTGATACTTTTTTCCCTGAGACCAAAGAATCAATCTCTCCGCTATCGTCGGTTTTCCTTCCGTTCAGTTCTTACCGCTGCTCATTTAACGGCTCCTGCCGTCATGCCCTGAATCAGTTTTTCCGAAAAAAACACGTAGATGATGACCACCGGGATGATGGCAATCATCAGTCCCGTGGCAATCATACCGATATCTTCCAGCTGGTCACCCATAAATTTTTGGATGCCCAGGGGCAGGGTGCGTTTGCTCTCGTCGGTGATCAGAACCACGGCATATAGGAACTCGTTCCACAGCAGGATCGTATTGAGAATAACGGTGGTCGACAACGCCGGCAATGCTACCGGCATGCTGACTTTCCAGAAAATATGCCACTCGGAATAGCCGTCCATGCGAGCCGCGTCATACAGGTCGGACGGTATCCTGGCGAAAAAACTTTCCAGCACGTACACGGTGATGGGCAGTTGAAAAGCGACGTAGGTCAGGGTCAGCCCGGTCAGGGTGTTGTACAGCCCGTATTCCACCAGGATCTGAAACAGGGCGATGATCGTAATCTGGGGTGGAAAGATAATGGTGCTGAAAAGGGTGAAGTAGAATACTTTGCGCAGCGGGAAACGGTAGCGGGCAAAGCAGTGGGCAGCCATCCCGCCGATTAAAGTGACAATGACCACGGCCGTCAGCACCACCTTGACGCTGTTGGCAAAATAGACGTTGTAGTTCGAGGCGACCCAGGCGTCGGCGAACTTTGCGACATGGAATTTTTGCGGGAATGCTTAAGGGCTGTGGGCAATTTCCGACGTGGTGCGCAGCGACATCATCGAGACCCAGAACAGGGGGCCGGCGGCATAGGCCGTGTAGAGCGACAGAACAACGATCAATACCGCATGTTTCCATTTTTTCAGAAAAATCGACATCCCTTAATACTCCAATTTTCCGCGTTGCCGAAACAATACGGTCAGCAGCAGCACACCGGACAGCACAATCACAAACCAGACACTGGCAATGGAGCAGGGATAGCCCAGATCAAAGGTGCTCCACTCGAAAGCGCGCTTATAGACGTAGGTGGAGACGGTTTCGGTCGACCACAGTGGCCCGCCCTTGGTCATAATCCAGACCAGGTCAAAAACTTTCATTTTGCCGACAAAAGACAGCACCACCAGGTTTAATATGGTCGGCCTGATCAGGGGTATAATTACGAACCAGAGCTTTTTCAGCCAGCTGCAATTATCCAGTTCGGCAGCTTCGAGCACTTCCGATGGAAGTGAATGCAGGGCGGCCAGCAGCACCACCATGTTAAATCCCGTCCACATCCAGGTGGTCACAAAAATCAGGGAGGGCAGGGCCGTCGTTGGGTCGCCGAGCCACGAGCGCACCCAGCTTTCCAGGCCTAGAGCCCGCAGGATGACATTCACCGCCCCCCAGTCGTAGTTGAAAATCCACATCCAGATAATGCCGACCACCACAAAGGACATCAGCACCGGAGTAAACCAGACTATGCGGAAAAACCTGGTGCCCGGTATCCCGGCATACAATGCCAGGGCCAGCAATATGGCCAGAACCTGCTCTAATAGCGGGGCGGTGCAGGCCCAAACCAGGGTGTTTCTAACGGCCTGCCAGAAAAAATCATCGTTAAAAAGTTCGATGTAATTTTCCGAGCCGATAAATACATCGGCCCGGCCGGGCAGCACCTGGTGAAAGCTGTTATAAAGGGTGCGCAGCACCGGGTAGGCGGTAAAGGCCACATAAATTATCATGGCCGGCAACAGGAAACTGATAATCGCGCCGACCGGCCGCGAAAGATCGCGCTGCCTGACCATTAAAGTACTTTCTTTGGTTCCAACCATGTTTTTTATAGGTTCAGATTTCAGGTGTCGGGTTTCAGGTGTCAGGTGTCAGGAATTTTAGGACCCTGACACCTGAACACTGATCCACCTTAGGCGGAACACCTTATTCTACCAATAACAGATAACGAATAACCAATAACCTCGATTACTATCATCGGGATCGATTTAATTTAGAATCGCCTTGTTCGTCATGTTCTATTGAACCGAGCTATCACCGTACGGCGTTCATTCTATCGATAACCTGATCCACACTCAGCAGACCGGCCGGGAATGCCTGGTTGACAACCTGGATGAAGGTTTCCTTGGCCTTGCCGTGCATGGCGCCCAGCGGAAGGTTGGGATAGAATTTGCACGGTGCATCGACTTCAGCCAGATTCTGGAAGTAGGATGCATACGGCCCGGTGATTTTGCTGGGATCAGCCTTGATACCGGTCTGTACCAGGACCGTTTCGAGCCATTTGTTGCCCATCTCCGGCGTGGCCAGTGAATTCAGGAATTTGATAGCCGTCTCCGGATGTTTGGATGCCGCATTAACGACATAGCTGCCGCCGATGGTAATGGTTTTGCAGTTGTTGCAGGCGCCGTTGTCCAGCGCCGGATACTGCATGATGCCCAGGTTGAAGTCGGGCGGCTGCCCGCCCTTGTCGGTGGGGTTAAAGGCCCGGGAAGGATAGAAACTGCCCATTAAAAACATCAGGGCGCCCGGTTTGGTGTGGAAGTAAAAATGGGATTCGCCCAACTTCAAAGTCGAAAAACTGCTCGGCAGGGCCTTGGCGTCGATCACCGCTTTGACAAATTCCAGGGCTTCGCGCACCCGTGGATCATTCCAATCCAGCTGGCCCTTGAGCAGTTTGTCATAATCGCCCGTGTCCAGGTTTTTAAGCAGGGCTTCATGGACCAGGAAGGCACCGGGATACGGTCGATCGCCGACACCCAGGGCCAGGGGCGTGATACCGGCGGCACGGGTTTTTTTGACGACCTCCAGAAAATCATGCGATACCTCCTTTTTGGTATACAGGTTTTAGGTTAGATTTCAACGTCTAGTGCGTATTCATTCAAAATCCGACTTCCCCTCGATTCCTCACACCTCCTTTTTGGCAGCCGCTTCGTTGATATCGTGGTAGTGCTGCTCTATCTGGACGTCGTAATGCTTTTCAATGAGTTTGATTGCATTTTCCGAGTCCCGATTTTCAATTGCCGTAACAATGTCGTCATGCAATTTTATCATCGGCTCGAGACGGCTCATATCCTGCCGATAATATTGCTCCCGCATATGAACCCATAAAGATTGGTGGGTCATTTTCAACAGGCCCTCGGTCAGGCTCACGATGGACCGGCTGCCGGTGGCCTGGGCGATGGTGCGATGAAACTCACGGCCGTGCCGGATGAATTCCGCATAATTGCCCTGGCGGGCATTGTCGCGTTTATGGCGCCAGGCCGCCTTGATACGGTCGATATCCGCTTGGGTTGCATTCTTGATAGCCAAATGAATCACCCCGATTTCCATGGCTTTGCGAGCCTGTAGAACTTCGAAGGGGCTATCGCTCTCCTCCAAAACCGACAGGGCATTGTCAACCGGAAAATCGATGGGCGGGCTGGTGGCGACGTAGGTGCCGTCGCCCGGCCGACTCTCCAGAATGCCGGCAATGTGAAGGGCGCTGATGGCTTCCCGGACGGATGGCCGGCCGACTTTCATCTGTTCGGCGATTATGCGTTCAGGCGGCAGTTTGCCGGCCGGTTTATAGACACCGGTCTTGATCAGCTGCAAAATTTGATCGGCAATCAGGGAACTCTTTTTTCTAAAACCAGCCTGGGTGACCCGGGTAAAGGGTGAATCTGAGGTGTTTTTCATGATATTTGACGCGCCTATGAAGGTTAGGCTTACTTGATTGCTTAAAGGTATCTTTACTGTCCTGGCCAAGGTTACCGGTTTGACCGGTAAGACCAATTATCGGATATTATCCGTCTTGTCAAGCTGATTTTAGCCAATCCCGTGGAAATGCATTCAATAAGTGTAATTTTTCCTGAATGCCTGCGACCAATGACTGTAAGCGTGTTGTATCTTTAATGGGTTTATAAGTGGTCGCAAATGTCAACAAGCAAATCTTCATCAGCGAGCTTGAATGCGGCCTTGGCGGAAAAATTGCTCGGAAAAGAACTTGATGCGAAGCATAAGCTAAATTATCCGCTATGCCTCTCAGTTAATAATTGTGGTTGACCTGCGAAGTACAGCGTGCAACTTGGCCGGCGCTTTTCTCCAAGCGGAGAATTTAGTTGAAGGGAGAATGGACATGACCGAGACCAAATTCAAAGAATTATGCAAATGTGATCATTGCGGCAGCGAAGCTGAAATGGTGATCACCTGCTCACTGACGTCAAGCGGTGATAATGGCAAACCAACAGCGCCGGCAGATGAGATACGCCCGCAAGCTGTTGCCGGAAAAACTAAGGGTCGCGGCGTCTGCAGTCATTGCGGCAACGAATCCGACATCTGGTTGGAGATATAGGGGTTGTGAGGTTCAGGGGTTGTGAGGTTCAGGGCTCAAGGTTCAGGGTTCAAGGTTCAGGGTTCAAGGTTCAAGGTTCAGGGTTCAGGGTTCATGGTTCAAGGTTCCGGGTTCAGAGGTTCGGGATTCGAAGGTTCAGGATTTGATTAATTCCTATTAAGTCAATTTAATGCCTGGATACCCCGCCTGCGCGGGTATGACATGGACTTTAACTAATTGATATTAATTCTCTTATTGTCAATCCCGCGAAGGCAGGGATTTTATGGAGCTAAATAATTTAACATTTTTGTGTTGGTTATCAAAAATTGGTTTCTGTGTCCATCACTAATAAATATTTTCGGTAAAATAATGACAAATAAAATATGGCGGTTTTATAAT
>Ga0209678_1000535_pt1 | contig 11888 bp, 6 predicted proteins | sample WorMetilvaeELBA1_FD_187404 | JGI IMG/M metagenome (GOLD analysis project Ga0209678, IMG submission 187404) | Marine gutless worms symbiont microbial communities from Max Planck institute for Marine Microbiology, Germany - Olavius ilvae ELBA.1... ...
TCTGCGACTGCATACAAGCTGCATGTTTTCGTCAACTCCTACATAGTAACAATACACATTAGCATTTATCACCATGTCCGTCAGTTAGTCTCAAAACTTGTATATACTGTAAAGCATACAAAAAGACTCTCATTAGGAATTTTTTTATAATGGGACAGCTATGTCCCGTTAATATATCATCCACAACTATTTTATGTCTTTTAGAAGCCTAACATAATGTGCAATTGGAGCTCTGATGCACACACACAACTGTAGTAAGTTGTGCTTTAAAAACTGCAAATAAATAAATTTACGCTGCGTCTGAAGTATGCCACTGTATTTGCCAGAAAACCTTCAGAGGCGTAGTGGGGGGTAGCAACCCAATTACGTCTAAGAAAAAGTTGTAGGGCAAAAACAACTTATTATGCCCCGCCCCTAATAGGTGGGGACATTAAGCGATGATGCTGTCTGACGTTTGATATCTGTCTGTTGCATACTTCGGGGCTAAGTCGAGGACAAAGAGGCCTAGGAAGACTATAATTGGCACAGAGGTAGCCCACGTCACACGGACACCACTTTCGAGGTCAAAAGGTCAAAGGTCACCAGGCCGCTTTACTCACCACGACGTTAACGCATCAGGCAGCTGCAGTGATGAGCGTGGGAACGTATTCATGGTGGGAACTCACTGTGGTCGGCTCGGCGGTGCCAGGCGCTTCGGTGCCCACAGAGGGAGGAGAGGGGCGGGGCATATTGTGGCGGCTCCTGCACAGCTTGTTCTACTTACAACGTTCACAGTGCACATTAAACTGCACTCAGAGCTTCAATGGAGAGAGAAATACCTTGAATGTCTTATGGTGCTACAAATCCTCCGATCTGACAACCCTAGCATTGATGTTGTTATTTACAAATTTGTCACCACTGTAACACGGAGACTTAACTTTTTAATATGGACATTATGCATGTACCGGTGTACCCTGTACGCTGTACAGTACAATAGACAGTTTCTTAAATTTAGACATTTCAAATACATAATCCATTGATTTTAAAACCTTGTAAATAAAACCAGAAATGTTTAATTAGTCATTCACGTCACCTCACCATTGTTGGCCACCCCAAATTTTTAAGTCTGGCTATGCCTAAAAAATGCACATGGAAAGTGCGCAAGCAAATGTGGTATCATTTTGCAGTAAAGTGTGAATTACGCAAACTGGTGCATATTTGTGAAAGCATTAACACACACTCCGGTAAGCAAAATGTAAATGAAGTTTGTTATTATGATACACATCGGAATGAAAAAGTGGTCAGACAGACGCAAACACTGTGCGCTGGCTGTAGTAAGGCGGAGCCAAAAATTTTCACCTCGCTGCAGACTCCCTTCTCTCGGGGCAGGATGGTTAAAATTTAATCCGCTGGAGATGGTCACTACCTTCACCTACAGACCAGTTTGATGAAGACAGATGCACGCAATTTCAAGTTATCATGGTAACAGAACCACAAACATACAAACCCACAAACACACACAAACAGACAGGACTGATCATGCCACTAAGCTTAGCGCGCAGCGTAATAATAACCAGATATTGAAATCAATGTGATTTTTATGGTGTAACAAGGACTAAACGTTACCTCCTGAAATTAATCAGGACTTCATGGTCACAGGAGCAACTTTCACCGTATGCCTGATGCCACCGCTGACCATTCTGAGTATCTGTGGGACTTGAACAAGAGGCTTCTGCATAGAGTCCGCACCTCTACTAATTAAGCGTCTACTAATCATTGCAATATAATCACTGCATATATGCTGTCAAACGCAAAAAAGTGTGCAAAATCTTCTCACTGCAAATCGTAAGAACAAATGCACAAATGAACTGGTAACAGAATTACCACGTTCACAATCTGTCGGTGGCGTCCAGTCACTGTCGTCACCATGTTCGGCACTATGAACACGCTTCATGGACACCAGTCCCCGAGCTGGCGGTCTTTTTTTCTGTCGACCTTGACATTATGACAGCAGCCGAATGCAATATTAAGGCATTTTACCTTATGTCACAAAATTCGGTTATAAGCAATCCCGTGTTATATTTCCTAAAAGACTAGCTGTGTTTACACATCTACATTAAAATTTACTGGAGCAAAATCTAGACATTTGAAGCCATCTGTGCTGAAGCCATTTGAAGCATGTTGCATATTTCACTTCCTCTTTTAACAATACGGTAAGGTTCTCCCAGAATCCAATAATACAGTCATGGTTCATGCCATTGCCAATAACCTTTGATTATCTTTACTTTAGCAACTGGCAGAGTAAGCAAGCATATACAACGAGCACCTGCATGACACTCGCCAGCTGCAAAACGTGCACCCAAACGGAAACGACAAAAAAATCAGAAATTCGCAAATTCAACATGGTGGATGGACGCCGAATTGAAAATCACTTTTTGGCTATAACTCAGCTGCATGTTGTCCCATTAAGATGAAATGTGGAGTGAGGAGGCAGAATCACACGCATACGAAGCAGGTCAGGTAATCAAATGCCTCTTTATGAAAATCCAAAATAGCGGACGTTAACATTTTGAAAATGGATATACCTCCGTATCCGAGCCGCGAATCGTCCAAAGTTGACGAAATATGGTACACAAACACACATTTTGACACAGCCGAGGAAACATGACAAACAAAAATCATAAATAATATAAAAAGAGCAAATATAATTTTTAAAAACTACTAAGTTTATGTAAAATGTGTTGGAAGCCAATAACAAATTAAAACTCAAAAACAGCAAAAAATCACTTTTCTAATCTAGTCTTATACTTGCCAGCTTACAGCTATACAGTCATATGAAACTACATTCGAAACATCCTGTAAAACAAGCTGCGCTGTAACACGAGGGCTCTCATTTCAACCAACTCCTTCAAAATTCACACGAAGACACGTCTTTAAGTTCCAGTGAAGTAACATAAAAACTATTATTTTTTTTAACTAAATAGTGCCCTCGTGTTAGATTTGACATAAACTTAGTAGTTTTTTTTTAAATTATTACAGTAAACGACGTAGAAGTAAATATGTAATGTAATTACCTCTTTCACAACTATTTGCTGGTGTCCAGTCACTGTCGTCAGAATGTACAGGACTCTGAACACGCTTCTTGCAGAACAATCCGTTTGCTGGCGGCCCCTTTTTCTGTCGGCTGTGAGACGCAGCAGTACCTTATAACACAATAGAATTTCTGTGTATTATGACATCATACCTCTCCATTGGGAGGGGCCCTGGCTCAACTGGTACCTGGTACCACCGTACCTCACCACGGGCCAATGATAGTTGAAGCAGGTAAGACTGCACTCACACATGCCAAGGTAGGCCACACTGAGACACCAGTTGCTTTTTCATAAAGCACTGCCAAAATTGGTACAGAAACTGAATAGGCCTACTGGTCACCATTTGCTGACTCCGTACAGAGACAGTCAGTCAAGATCACTCAAACAGGCCTGTGAGAGACATTCAGGGCGGGTTGCACGAACGTTCAGTTAACCGTTTGGTTAACTAACCGATGGTTAACTCTAACTGCTCAGTTAACTCGATGTTGCGTTGCAAAAAGCGTAGTTAACTAATCATTTAGTTAACCGCGCATCTCCAGTTGACATCTGCGAACCGTCCAATTTAAGTTGTAAGACTCGAGTAATCGGGGTGCGGCACAAGCTGCAGTCTGCTGCGATTGCGTCATTTTTAAAGCGAATATAAAAGTTTAAACTTACGATAAAGTGTAAAAAAACAGTGTTTGGTTATCGCTTAGGTTTACAGATTTACTCGCGGTAAGTGTGGACGGTCATTCGTTGGAAATGCATCGTCAAAGAGATTGAATAATTACAATAAATCGTGCGTTATGTTTGTATTTAACCTTTGACTAAATGGCTAACCCACTAAGAGAGCTTGGTTAGAGTTAACTTTAATCAACGGTTATGGTCTCTTGCAATGCGTCTACACTTAACCAAACGGTTAACCATCAGGTTAACCGTTTGGTTAAGCTTGTGCAATTCACCCTCAGTAAATAATCTTACTGCAAACTTTAGGGTAAATGAAAAGCATCGCACAACTAAATCAATAACATGCATTAACCTCGTTCACATTTTCCTGGTGTTGTGCGGTCACTATCGTCAGAATGAACAGGACTGTGAACGCGCTTCATGGACACCAATCCTGTCGCTGGCGGCCCCTTTCTCTGTTGACTGCGAGACGTGACAGCAGCTGCAAAACAACAGAATCCATGCTTGTGCTCACGGAAGAGAAAGTTTATTAAACACTGGTTCTGAGCGTGCGGTTGTATAATGCCGAAACATGGACCATGAAAACAACCCAAGAGAATAGACTAAACGTGTGTAAAATGAGCTGCTTGAGGAGAATTGCAGGAGTAACACGAAAGGACAAAATCAGGAATGCTGATATACGTGAAAGACCATCTCTGAACCTGGACATTGAGAAGGCCTACAGCTGAGGAGAATGCGTTATCTTGGCCACATCCTGCAAATGAATAACACCATTATTTGGATATGTCCATGACAAAAGAATCAGATGAAGAACAGGTGGTTAGACACGTTCAAGAGTCTGATGCAGCGTGCACTACATCTGTGCCACAGAGATGGCACATAATCATGGGAGATGGAGAACCATAGCAAAGCTGCCTATACGTGTCACGACGTGACCACGGCAATAAGTCAAATAAGTCTAGTCATATACATCTTCCCTGAAAGTCTCAACTTACAGTTCACAGAGCCAGGATATGTAAAGATGCCTATGACTGTCACATATGCATACATGTTGTGTAATCAGCTAGTAACTGCATAACCATAAAGAATCTTCCTGTTGTCAGTCTATGCACCAACATCAACCAGGCCATGAACAAGCAACTGACAGGTTATACGGAGTACTCAGACTTGTTAATGGGAAGTGCCATACATGGCATTCTCATCCTCGGAGGTGACCGGAATGGCAGGATTAGTCTACACGGACGGCCGTGCCTGTTCTCTGTTCATGACACAAGCTGGTTATCTCAGCTGCTTTAAGTGTCCCTGCAAACTTTAGGGTAAATGAAAAGCATCGCACAACTAAATCAATAACATGCATTAACCTCGTTCACATTTTCCTGGTGTTGTGCGGTCACTATCGTCAGAATGAACAGGACTGTGAACGCGCTTCATGGACACCAATCCTGTCGCTGGCGGCCCCTTTCTCTGTTGACTGCGAGACGTGACAGCAGCTGCAAAACAACAGAATCCATGCTTGTGCTCACGGAAGAGAAAGTTTATTAAACACTGGTTCTGAGCGTGCGGTTGTATAATGCCGAAACATGGACCATGAAAACAACCCAAGAGAATAGACTAAACGTGTGTAAAATGAGCTGCTTGAGGAGAATTGCAGGAGTAACACGAAAGGACAAAATCAGGAATGCTGATATACGTGAAAGACCATCTCTGAACCTGGACATTGAGAAGGCCTACAGCTGAGGAGAATGCGTTATCTTGGCCACATCCTGCAAATGAATAACACCATTATTTGGATATGTCCATGACAAAAGAATCAGATGAAGAACAGGTGGTTAGACACGTTCAAGAGTCTGATGCAGCGTGCACTACATCTGTGCCACAGAGATGGCACATAATCATGGGAGATGGAGAACCATAGCAAAGCTGCCTATACGTGTCACGACGTGACCACGGCAATAAGTCAAATAAGTCTAGTCATATACATCTTCCCTGAAAGTCTCAACTTACAGTTCACAGAGCCAGGATATGTAAAGATGCCTATGACTGTCACATATGCATACATGTTGTGTAATCAGCTAGTAACTGCATAACCATAAAGAATCTTCCTGTTGTCAGTCTATGCACCAACATCAACCAGGCCATGAACAAGCAACTGACAGGTTATACGGAGTACTCAGACTTGTTAATGGGAAGTGCCGTACATGGCATTCTCATCCTCGGAGGTGACCGGAATGGCAGGATTAGTCTACACGGACGGCCGTGCCTGTTCTCTGTTCATGACACAAGCTGGTTATCTCAGCTGCTTTAAGTGTCCCGGCAGTGCCTCTCCTCAACTTAATACCAGAAATACCTCAGCAAGTGCCCGCAGCCCACTGGGGCCATCACGGGGTGAACAGAACCTGAATAACTCACTTAAAATGCCTGGTATTATACCCTCACACACCATGATCAAATAACAAAATTCTGAAAGTCAACAATGCAAGCGTTTTGCTGCTGTGGCTGCTGAAAGGTGTACATGACAACAAGTCAAATATGCATGGCCTATATGCAACCGGTGTCAGTTTATATAAATTTAAATGAACTACACAAACAAGCATAGTGCTTTGACGCTGTTGGTTGGGCGACAGGAAGGGCATCCGGCCTGTAAAAAACTGCGTGTTGGTTTGTTGGTGGTGATGATTTGACTGGAGCTTTGCACGACTTATAGCTCCAGTTGTCACCACCACTTCCATCATCCTTTGCTTCAGTAAACACAGATAACCCAGGTTCACCTGGAAAATGGCTGTTAAAATGGAGAGAGAAAGAGAGAGAGAGAAGCAAGCATAGGACATTTATTAACAACAGGACGACGGAGATGATTATGAAACTAGTGGGGGCAGCTAAAACCGTGAACTCTGTACAACCTGTGCGATTACTGAGCACTTGTCAATAATACATTAACATATGCTATACCAAGTGGTCCATTTACCATTCCTTACCCTCACTCCCGCAGTCTTTAACTGGTGGAAGACTGAATAATAAATACCGTGCAATATCAATATCTGTGAATGTGAAAGCACATAAAATAGTTTTAGTTGACTATTCCCCATACTGTGAGTGAAGAGGGGAGAAGACTAACATGAGTTATACCATTATGATCCAGCTCTTCATCGTCTGGTTCTTCTTCCGATACAACAGCTGTTGTTCAAACAACACAAATCAATGCCATTAAGCAACCATCAGTTTTGCCTCTTATAAGTGATTATAATATAAATTCAATGTACGGACTGACCCACCTCTATGCAATGCAGTTCCCTCTTCTCAACAGAATCATGTATTGTATAGAAATAGGGTTGCCAGGTCGGATCAGGGAAAAACCGGACATCCCATCCCCTCCCCTTCCTCTTTCCTTTCCCTGCCCCGTTCCCTCCCTTAGAAGTAGGCCCCTTAAATCCAGCTACGGGGTCTGGGGGAGCGCTGTAAGCTTCCCCGACAGGGTCTGTGGCGGAGCCCACGCTTAAATTGAACTTAGTGCATTTTATCCTGAAAATCCGTCATCTGGTGGCAACAATTTTAATGATTTTCCTAACAGTCAACTGACCAAATTTCGTGCACTTTAAACAGTAAAAGCAACTTACTGTTTATTTGTGTTGTTTTGATAGTTAAGTTTCTGGTGCTTTCTGCTTCTGTTTTTTTTGCCACGCTACGCTATGCTAGCGCACCTATAGCGTCGCACGGCTATTGCCATCATTGGGTCTGTCTAACACACGTGTGGACTGTGTTGAAACGGCTAAACATATCATCAAACTTTTTCAGTCGGGTAGCTACACCATTCTAGTTTTCACACTAAACTGTTTGGCAATATTCTGACGGGGACCCCTTAACAAGGGCGACGAATACAGGGGGTATGAAAAAAATGCGATTTTCGACCATCATCTCGCTCTGTCTTGGAAATGCTGAAGATATGGCCATAGTTACTATGGAAGGCAAATAGGAAACCTTACCCAAACTTTTGCATGGTACCATTTTCAATTACCTTCAGTGACCTGTCAAGGTCATTTCAAGATTGGTTTATTTTTCGACGTGGGATGTTGCAGAACTATGCAACTTTGTCCGAAAATCAGCACAAGACTTCAAAAACGACCTCAATTGACCACAATGTTCATTTCAAGATCAAGGCCAGCTAATTGTTTGATGTCAAATATCTTGAAAGGGAAGCCATTTATGGTTACAGTTACTATTAACCAATAATAGGAAGTCGTGTATAGGAAAACCAACGGTACCATTTTCAATGACCTTGAATGACCTTTTCAAGGTCACTTCAAGGTTATCTTATTTTTCGACCTGGAATGATGTGGCAGCGTCGCGCATCGTTAGCGACAGCTAAGTTCTTGTAAATCAACTACTAACACAAAGACACCTAGATCGCCCTGTAGGTGGTTAGTCTGGGTACGAATCCCAGGCATGGCAAAGAAATTAATTAAGTTAACAACAACTTTACTCAAATATGTTTTTGTTGTTACTTGTTTTGGATTTGCTCTGTTGCACACTGTTATTACAGTTGTTCCCTGTGATTGTGAAAATACAGAATTCATTGCAATTACTAGTTACTAGTTACTACTACAAAGTAAAAGGACACCAACCAACCAACTAGATACAAGTAGATAAATTGACAATTAAATTGTGTGTTGTTGTGCAGTTTGCAGCACAATGCACAAAAGAACTAAAAACCGTGCTTGTACGGTTTGATCTCCATATTTTTAACCGGACAGACTGCCAAAAAACCGGACTGTCAGGTAAAAACCGGACACCTGGCAACCCTATATAGAAATCGACATGTACACAGCAAAAGAACAATGAAAGCGTTTCTCACTATATCCATAAACTATAAACGTGTCATAATATACCAGCAGCCAGCAATCACAGCGCTGCGTAATAACATTAAAGCTCATTCGTTAGAGCTCAAATCATTACAATGTACAATAAGATGTTTGGTGTCCACATAACATGCATTTATCCATCTGTGTGGATCAGTCTGAAGCTTAGACATTACACTGCAGCATATTTATCACTGCAACAGCATACATTTACGCTTACCATCATCTGGTCCAACTTCAATTTCTTCCAGATTCTTTCCCTTGTACTGGCCGATACTGCCACTCTCCATAGCCATTAAAATCTTTGCGACCTTTGCTGTTTGGTACACATCATGAGGGAGCCTGTAAAATTCCCGGTGTATTCTTATATCATGCCCCATGTATCGCGCCAGTTGATCCAATTCATGTTCACGTAAGTTCAGGACCTGGCTTAAAGTAGCAACATGCTTTCTCAGTAAGGTTGAACGTAACTGTGCTGCATGCTGAGCTCCACATTCTTCAGACGAGGATCGCAGCACATCACTTCCGCGAATGTACCCCAATGAACCTCTTGTAGCAGCAAAAACGTACTGATTTTCACTGTTTATGCCAGCACACTCTCGGAATTCTGCATTCATCAGCATGTCCACTGAGTGCTTCTGATTTGCTGTCATCAGGATGGGAACGATGTTGTCACACTTTCCAGGGATTTCAATGCGGATGAAGTTATTAAGCAGCTGCTTTTCCAGAGGAGATAACATATCACAGACATCACCACTGCATTTGCCATTTGCCTGCATCACATGACTAATCAGAAGCTTGGATACTTCACCCTGTCTTCGACGATTGAAAAGGATCATCTGACTCAGAATGCTCTCTTGCAGTTTTCTGAATGCTTCAGCGAAGTGAACATCACTTGGTCCTGTAGAAACAATGCTAGCACTTGACTGTTGGATGTCTTTCAAATGACCATGCAGCTTGCACACATCAGCTGCCAATGGAAGCAACAGAGGTTTGTTTATTTTGCGACCTTGCAGTGTTCGCCGTGCTCCACTAGAAATTTCATCGTTCCACTGACCAGAACACAACTCTGCAAAATGCAGAGCATTTTCAGCTGCTGTTCTGTCGTCGTCCTGCAGTGCAGCACACCTCAGTAGCATTGCACATTTCTTGATGTCATGACCTAGCCGTATTGCTTTTGATGGTACCGCAAATGTGTGACTGCTTTCACTGTAACCACAAATGGCTCTAACTGATGCAAGAACCACCTTGAAATGGCACGGATTGATCATGACCCGCATATCAGCATTTTTGAAAGCAGGGTTGGAAGATCTCACCTTCAGCACGAGCTCAGCAAGCTGGCGTAATCTGTTTCTGATATAATTGTCATGATGCTTACTATGAGCAACACGTTCCACTAGTTTGCCGGCTAGCTGTTGCAGCAGTGAATCATTCTTTATAATCAATGTTTTCTCGTCTTTCTTCATACCCTGGACAATCCTCTTAAGTGTCGGTGGAAGCAATGATGGCAACAACAATTCACCAGAGGCAACTGGTCTTGCTGCAAAATTTCTGTTGCTTTCTGAAGATGACTTGAAACGAGCGACACTGCATGCTCTCATATGTCGCCAGAGCTGCTCTCTACGATAACTTCCCAAGCAGTGGTGACATGGCACATAATCGCTTCCATCGGTGTCTAGACAATGGCTAGGTCGATAAACAACTGACAACTCACCTGCCCCAGTTTTTAGTACTTCACTGTTGTGAACATAGCTTCCGATATTTCGCAATTTAGTCAACAACATTTGCTTCTTCACCTTGTCTGAATTACCGAGTGCCATGATTGCTGCTACTTCACTCTCAGAAGAATGCATGCTGTACAGGTGTCGAGGCAATCTAGAAACCATTGCCTTGCAAAAGTAACAACTATACTTCTTATCCCAATTGCGATGCTCTCGATTTGAAGCATGAGCAACAGTAAAAGTAGGCACTGTTTCAAGATCATGTACTTCGTCCTGCACATCACAAAAATGAGAATGATTATCAATGTGCGAGGCTACAGCTGCGAGGTCTTCATCAGAGGACACAGATTCGTTATCCACAACTGCATCTGCTACTTCGACATTCTGTCTGTGGCAAGCGTCTACTGGATCGAGAGCCTGTGTCTGTGGTGTGTCTGCTACTTCGACATTCTGTCCGTGGCAAGCGTCTACTGGATCGAGAGCCTGTGTCTGTGGTGTGTCTGCTAAATTGACATTCTGTCCATGGCAAGCGACTACTGTATCGACAGCCTGTGTCTGTGGTGTGTCTGCTACTTCGACATTCTGTCCGTGGCAAGCGTCTACTGGATCGAGAGCCTGTGTCTGTGGTGTGTCTGCTAAATTGACATTCTGTCCATGGCAAGCGACTACTGTATCGACAGCCTGTGTCTGTGGTGCCGGTGCATCTGCTAGATCAACATTCTGTTCATTGTGAGTGTATACTGCCTCCATGTTTGAACAGATGGCACGAATCTGCAAGATTAACAGAGCATATCTGCAGGATTCTGATGATGCTCATATGCAGAGAGAGAATAAAAATGATAAACATGTGCAGTAAAAAAGAACAAGCTGCAAAGCATTCACCTGCACTGGAATAAAACATTGACTAGGCCTGAATCACGAAACTCCATTTCCTGTATAACTTAAGGAAAAAGCAAAATAAACAGATGACTGCAGCTTTAAAAGTTTACTTTTAGCACGTTATGCAGACAGGAAGCAATAATATTTAGAATTAACTGTGTGGCTGCTCATTCGAGGCTGAAAGCCAATAATGTAAAATACATTGGGGGATAAGGAGTTACACTGCTGTGACCACAACATTTGCACCATTGCTGCTCTGTATCGTACATCTGTTTTTTTTTTTACCCAAACCGGTTATACATGTATATCAGTTGTGAGTCTGGTGTTATTAGGGTAGCAATGGAGGTCTTTGAATTGCAAGCTGGCGTGTGATGCAGGCACTTCAGAAACCGATTTTGTCTGGATTGCTTTATTGCATGGATAAATTTTACATACAACAACACTTACACTACAGTATTACCCGGTAACCTAGATTTGGACTTAAAATCTAGTTAAAAACCAACAAAATGAATACTAAAAATGCCCAATTAATTCAGAACACAGGAGGCCAGTCGGGCTAGACAGCTCTGCTGTTGATCTAAAATTTGAAAAATTCGCCAAAAATTTAGAATCAAAATTTCGGAAATCTGTTCCATAGTTTTGTGTGCATTTGCACAGAACATGAGTGCAAAGTTTCACGAGAATTAGGCAAAAATTGT
>Ga0209678_1000537_pt1 | contig 11884 bp, 7 predicted proteins | sample WorMetilvaeELBA1_FD_187404 | JGI IMG/M metagenome (GOLD analysis project Ga0209678, IMG submission 187404) | Marine gutless worms symbiont microbial communities from Max Planck institute for Marine Microbiology, Germany - Olavius ilvae ELBA.1... ...
AAGATAACTACCGTTTACGAGTTTTTAATGCAAGTAAAAAATGCATTAAACTGGAAAATCTTCGTTTTCCTTTTATGCGATATTAATCAGCAATATCAAAGAGTTCTGGATACCCGTTCGAACACTAATTAAGTTAAATTTAATCAAATTGAGCCTGAACGATTCGAAATTATTGGTACCCGACTCGGGCAAAATTCAGGTGACTGGAGGTAAAAGATGACACACCATAAACATAAAATAGTTAAGAGAGAAGAATGGCTGGATGCCCGTCAAAAACACCTGGCCCAAGAGAAGGAATTTACGCGCTTACGGGATCAACTGAGTCAACAAAGACGTGAGCTTCCCTGGGTTAAAGTAGACAAAGATTACATTTTCGATGGTCCCAATGGGAAGGAGAACTTATCGGAGCTTTTTGAAGACAGGTCTCAATTGCTAGTCTATCATTTCATGTTTGATCCTGCTTGGGACGAAGGTTGCCCCATGTGCTCCTATTTTGCCGACAACTACAGCGGCGCCGTTGTACATTTAAAACAGCGCGGTGTGACGATGGTAACCGTCTCCAAAGCCCCGCTCGATAAGCTCGAGCGCTTCAAAGAAAGGATGGGCTGGCGCTTCAAGTGGGTATCGTCCTTTGACAACGATTTTAACCGTGATTATCACGTTTCCTTTACCCCGGATGAGAAAGAGAAAGGCGAAGTGTATTACAACTACGGAACCAGCGCCTATTTTGAATCAGAGGGCCCCGGAATCAGCGCATTTTTAAAGGATGCGGATGGAAATATTTTCCACACCTACTCCAGCTACGCCCGCGGATTGGATGTGTTGATCGGCGCATACAACTTGCTGGACCTGGTCCCGAAAGGGCGCGACGAAGCCGATTTACCCTGGCCGATGGCGTGGATCCGCCATCACGACAAATACGAGGAATAAATGGTGTCGGGAAAATAATCGCGTCAACGCAGTTATTGGCCTAGACCGCGCACAAAGCGACGCTCAGGGGTCAACCCTACGTTTGACTTTTGCTTTGAGATCCTAAGCGTCAAACGAAGACTTAGGTGATCCCATCTTTTTAAGGGGCGTGTCAGACCAAGCTGAATGCTTGTTAATTTAAGATTTACGCCAAAAACAGTCCCCTAATATAGGTTTAAAGTATTGTTTTTGACACTGAAAAGCACGGTTTAAGAAAAAAGGCATCTGCTGATATAGATAGAGTCGGCTTTTCCCCTTAAATTTACCTTTTTGGCCGTGAAAAGGGCGTTCTAAGGCCGAAAAACCGCCTTGTTTTTAAGCTCATCCCTTAATTACCGGCGTTTTGTCTTGGTCCGACCCCAGCGCCTGTAACTTACAGATCCTAAACCCGAGAAACTCCGGCCCATCACTTAGCCTCTGTTAATAGCCGATTCAGATTGGAAACCTCTTCCAATGTTTCAATATTCCAGATCATAGATTCAAGCTCATCTGCAACTTTTGCAGATAAATATTGGTTTGCAAGAGTACGGAATTTTTTCAACAAATCTTCATTTGTTGCCGGAGCCGTCAAATCCCATAAAGGGCGTACTACGCCAGAATCAAAACAGTTCCCATCGCAGGTATCAATTTCGACACGTGATAAGCGCTCAGCCGGGAATCGGTCGTTAAAGTAATCCTCTTCAATCAGTTCCACAAGTTCACTAATTCTCAGAACATCAGGATGATACAAATTCTCTCCATTTAGTTCTTCAAGAGATAAACGGCCGTGTACAAGGAGGGCCCCCATCGGGAACGGTAAACTGTATTGGGCTTCGTCTGTCTTGGCCGGATGCCGCATAGCGAGTCGGGACGATTCATGGAATGTATAAACTCGGATTTTTTGGATGTCTTGATGATCAATTCTGTTTTCCTTGACGATCTGCATTGCACCTGCCAGTGCCGCCTGGGCCCAATAACAGACAGCATATGGTTTGAAGTAATGGATCATCACCAACCACTCTTCGCCCAAATCTGCCCAATATTCAGCAACATTTTCAGCCTCAACTGTAATTGCCGGAGCACCTGTAAAGCCATCTGCTGCTAATAGTCCAGCACTGACACCAGCCATCGCTCCCCAACCGGATCCATCCTTTACCATTGTCGGATAATCAATCGCACGCATCATTTGTGAACGAGGCCCGTGATATTCAGCAATGCCCAGGGCATGTCTTGTCTGTTCGATAGATAATCCCATTTGTCGAGCAACAGTGGCTGCGCTGCCTACCGCATTCCAGGAGCCTGATGTGTGGTAGTCACAGACAGTATTATGTTGGGCAATTCCAGTGCGGGTGGCAATGTCATAGGCCATTGTTAGTGTTGTTAATAATTCCCTTCCATTGATATCCCCCCTGTTGTTCAAGCCAATCGTCGCCAGGGCTGCGGGTACGAGCGCGACACCTGCGTGGCCTTTCACGGGGCGACAGCTGTCGTGCATATCCAAGGAATCAATGGACATGCCATGCGCTAAAGCGGCCCCAACCATTGATGTGGAACGACCGTCGAGCCAGAGATTGGCATCAACTCCCCCAAAAACACTAGCAGCATGATTATAAATTATTCTTGATAGGTCTGTTTGCTTGCCACCAATTGCAACGCCGATTGTGTCTAACAAGCAGCGTTTGGTTTGCATATGCACCTCTTCGGGGATGTCTTGCCAGCTTACATCATGGATAAATTCAATGGGATTCATTCGGTCTTCTCCAGAAAAATTGTTGTTTTAAGTTGGTCACATTATTTTATGCGTAAAGATCAACACCGTTAATCTCTCGAGAGCGTTTTTCTACATCGTCATAAGGATAAGAAGCATTTTTTGAAGGTAGGATTCCATCGGTTACTGCGCATCCATCAAGTAGTCATCTGCGTTAGACGATGAGGATTCATCATAGATGATGAAAGATTCAGTTGGTCCGCCTCAAGATATGTATATCAAATTTTCCATTTCGAATATTATCGCCTGCACTGCAATAATACCTCCATACCCTCTTTCATAATCCACCGGTTACGTTGTTGAGAATGGTAAGACTATTTATGTAATGTAGCGGTGGGTTCTACCACTGGAGCCGGCTAGATCAATGCCGATTGTCTATGAATGAAAATCAATACTATCAATATCTCCTTTTATGTCAAAAATTTATTTATTTGAAAGGTCTTGACATACCAAACATTTGTACAGTATATTAACTTCAATACCATACATTTGTTTGGTTTGCCCAGCTAAATTGAGCTTTGAGCTTTGAGCTTTGAGCTTTGAACCTTGAACCTTGAACCCTGAACCCTGAACCCTGAACATGGAGGCTGCTGATGGGACGCACACCGCCGGGACAAACCCGTGAACGAGTTTTTCACTTTGTTCGGGACCGTCTGCTCAATGGAATGCCGCCCACCGTGCGGGAGGTGATGGAGGCCTTTGGCTTTCGCTCGGTTCAATCCGCCCGGGAGCATCTGGAAGCTTTGGTCAAAGAGGGCCGGCTGGTCAAAGAAAAAGGCAAAGCTCGCGGCTACCGCCTGGCGGCCGGCAGCGGATCCAACCGGCCCCTGCAGCTGGTGCCCATCCTGGGGCGCGTGGCAGCCGGCGCCCTGGATCTGGCCACGGAGGATCATGAAGGCTATATCCCGATCCACTCCCGTCATCCATCCGACGAGTTGTTCGCCCTGCGGGTACGCGGCCGGAGTATGACCGGGGCGGGCATTTTCCCGGATGACATTGTGGTGGTTCGCCGTCAGCCGACGGCCGAATCCGGTGAAATCGTGGTGGCACTCGTCGGGGACGAGGCCACCGTCAAGCGGCTGCGATTTCGCCGCAAGCGGATTGAGCTTCATCCTGAAAATCCGGCATACGACGTTATCATTCCCGAAGCCGCTCAGTTCAGCCTGATTGGAAAAGTCGTTGAACTGCGGCGTTATCTGGAGCGGCCGTGAACACGCTGGCATCCCCAACCGGACTTTCAGTGGCATCGCTGCGGCATTCGGTGTCCGATCCGCAACAAGATCGGAGACACGAACATCACGTCAGTGAAAAATCAGCGGCCTGGTGCCTGACAACTTTTACAGGCCGGTTGACGGAACTATCCGGTGAACCGTCCGGTGCTTCGCTGTCCCTGGTGTTCGGTTTGGTGTTGGAAGCCCAGAAGCAGGCCGAACCGGTGGCCTGGATCACCAGCCGTGCCAGCACCTTTTTCCCACCGGATGCCGCCGAACGCGGCATCGATCTGGCAGCCCTGGCCGTGGTTCGAACCGGCGACCTGCTGAAGACCGCCGGGGCGGCAGAGCATCTGCTGCGATCCGCGGCCTTCGGCCTCCTGGTGTTGGATCTCGGGACCGATAGCCGGATGCCGCTGCCTGTCCAGGCGCGTCTGGCCGGGCAAGCCCGACATCATGAGACGGCCCTGGTGTGCCTGACTGAGAAACCGGCCAAAGATCCCTCACTGGGGTCGATGGTTTCCTTGCGGGCGCACGCACGCAAAGTTCAGCAGCAGGGCCGGCGCTTTCGATGCAGGATCCGAATCCTCAAAGATAAGCAACGGGGACCCGGTTGGTCACATATGGAGGTTGGCCGTGGACCGGATGGCCTGTGTTAATTTACCGATTTTTCCCCTCCAGCTCTTACTCCAAAAGCATCCGGACTGGCGCAGCCGACCGGTGGCCGTGGTTGATTATGACAAACCCCAGGGCACGATCCTCTGGGTCAATGAACGCGCCCGCGATTTTAGGGTCAGGCCTGGTATGAGATATGCGGCCGGGCTGTCATTGGCTGGTGATCTGAGGGCGGGAGTGGTGCCGGACCAGGAGATCGATGCCGCAGTGCCCGCTGTTTGCAAACGGCTCGACATCCACAGCCCGCGTATCGAACCTGCCGCGGCCGAGGACGGGGTATTCTGGCTGGACGCCTCCGGTTTGCAACGGCTGTACGGATCGCTGGAAAAATGGGCGCAGCAGGTCCGGCGAGATTTGCAGAACCTCGGTTTTCATGCAACGGTAGTGCTGGGCTTCAGTCGCTTTGCAACCTACGCCCTGGCCAAAGCCCAGCCGGATATTCTTATTTTCAACAGCCGGGCCGAAGAGCGCACTGCAGCGCAGCGCGTGCGCCTGGATTGTCTGGCCTTGGAAGCCAAAACCAAAGACTTGCTGCTGAAGCTGGGAGTCCGAACTGTCGGACAATTCCTCGACCTGCCGCCGGCCGGGATAGCCAAACGTTTCGGGCAGCAAGCCGTCCAATTGCACCGATTGGCGCGCGGAAAGCTCGATTTGCCCCTCAACCCCCTGAGAATGCGAAAACCCTTGAGCCGGCACCTGGTGCTGGATTATCCCGAAAAAGATATCCAGCGGCTGACGGCGGCCATCGAGCAACTGCTTGAACCCATCCTTCAAAAATTGGACAAACGGGGCCGACGGGTGTGCGAGTTGAAAATTCGGTTCCTATTTGATCGTGTCGGCAGCCATACCGAAAGGCTGCGGCCGGCCGCTCCCACCAATGACCACCGAATGCTGCTCGATTTGATTCGCTTGAGGCTCAGCTCCGCCGGTCGGCTTCCTGACGGCGTCGTTGAGATAAAGCTGAACGCCAGAAGTGTTGCCGCAGTTCCCAATCAGAACCATTTGCTGGAGGTGCGCCCCAAACGCGATTTGGAAGCCGCCAACAGGGCCCTGGCACGGGTGCGGGCCGAACTCGGTGATGAGGCGGTCGTCTGCGCCAGGCTGCAGGAGGCTCACTTGCCCGAAGGACAATTTGCCTGGGAGCCGCTGGCCAAGCTCGGGACGGCGAAGCCGCGGGTGGTCCATCGCATCTGCCTGATACGCAGATTCAACTCTCAGCCGTTGGTTTTGAAGGGCTGGTCGCAGCCCCACAATATGTCGGAGGTTCAATTGCAGCCCACGAAACATCAGCGGACCGTGGTCCGTTCCTGGGGACCTTTCATGATTTCCGGCGGCTGGTGGCGCCGGTCCGTGCAGCGAGCCTATTTTTTCGCCGAAAACCGGACGGGGGAGATATTGTGGGTATATTATGATCGTCTGCGGAACCGCTGGTTTCAGCAAGGGAAGATTGAATGATTTGATAATTGGAATGATGGAATATTGGAATATTGGAGTGATGGAGTGGTGGAGTGTGATACGCGTTGCGCGTTGCGGGTTGCGGGGTTCGGGGTTCGGGTTACGAGGTGCGGGTTGCGGGGTTCGGGGTTCGGGTTACGAGGTGCGGGTTGCGCGTTGCTTGTTGCGGGGTTCGGGGTTCGGGGTTCGGGTTACGAGGTGCGGGTTGCGGGTTGCGGGGTTCGGGGTTCGGGTTACGAGGTGCGGGTTGCGCGTTGCTTGTTGCGGGTTGCACGTTACGAGTTGCGGGGTTCGGGGTTCGGGTTACGAGGTGCGAGGTGCGGGTTGCACGTTACGGGTTTAATTTTATCGAATGGGCTGAATCATAAGAAAGAACAGCGAAAATGGACGTCTACATCCCCTTATGGTGCAAAAGCAACTTCTCCTTTCTGGAGGGCGCCAGCCATCCTGAGGAGCTGATAGAGACTTGCGCTGATTTCGGGATACCGGCCATGGCCCTGACCGACCGTGACGGGGTCTACGGCATGGTGGAAGCACACAACAAGGCCGCCGAGCTTGGCATTCACCTGATCGTTGGATCGGAAATTACCCTCGAAGACGGCTCGACCCTGGTCCTGCTGGCAATGAATCGACCGGGTTATGCCAACCTCTGCCGCCTGGTCACCATCGGGCGGCGTCGTTCGGATAAGGGCAAAAGCCAGGTCAGCTGGATGGAGGTTTGTGAGCACGCTGAAAATTTAATCGCGCTCTGGGGTGGCGAGCGCAGTTTGCTGACCAGTCCTGTCGAACCGTTTTTCGTAGCCCATCAGGTGCGCGAGGCATTTGGCGACCGGATTTACGCACTGCTCACGCGACACCGACAGTCGACCGACAGTGTTCAGGAACTCCGTCTGCGCCGTCGTGCCGAACAATATCGGCTGCTTCTGGCCGCCGGTGTCGAGGTGCTCTACCACCTGCCCCGGCGACGTCCATTACAGGATGTTTTGACCTGCATTCGCCATCGCACCAAGCTGGTGGACGCCGGCCGCCTGATCAAGCCCAATGCCCAGCACGCCTTGCCATCCGTTCCGCGTTTTGGCGAGCTGTTCAGCGACGAACCGCAAGCGGTGGCACGAACCCTCGAAATTGCCGACCGCTGCCGGTTTTTGCTGGCTGACATTCGCTATCGTTATCCATCGGTAAAGCTGCCTGACGGCACTACCACGATCGGATGGCTGCGCCGGCTGACCATGGAAGGCGCCAGCCAACGCTATGGAGACAGGCTTCCCCCCGAGGTAACGCAGCAGCTCGAAAAAGAGCTCGACCTGATCGATGAGCTCGACTACTGTGGGTATTTTTTGACTATCTGGGAAATCGTGCGGTTTTGCCGGCGGCATGCCATTCTTTGCCAGGGACGGGGATCGGCGGCCAATTCTGCCGTGTGTTACTGCCTGGGAATCACCGCCGTGGACCCGGTCCGCATGGGACTTTTATTTGAACGCTTCCTGTCCCGCGAGCGCGCCGAGCCGCCCGATATCGATCTGGACATCGAGCATGACCGCCGGGAAGAAGTCATCCAGCACGTCTACGAGAAGTACGGGCGCAGCCATGCCGCCATGGTGGCCAATTTCATCCGCTACCGGCCGAAGTCGGCCGTTCGCGAAGTGGGCAAGGTTCTTGGATTGCCCGAAACCGCCCTGGACCGGCTGGCAAAATTCCTGCCATGGCGTGGCGAAATTGAGGAGCAGACCCTGGCCCAGGCCGGGCTCGATCCGAAGTTGCCGGTTCATCAGCACCTGCGGTGCCTGGCCAACGAAATTATCGATTTTCCGCGCCATCTGTCGATCCATTCGGGAGGATTCCTGCTGGGCCATGAACCGGTGTCGACCCTGGTGCCGATCGAAAATGCCACCATGGCCGGGCGGACCGTAATTCAGTGGGACAAAGACAGTTTGGAGGCGTTGGGATTGTTCAAGGTGGATCTCCTGGGCCTGGGGGCACTGCATCAGCTCCACCTGGGCTTCGATCTGCTGAAAGCCCACTATGGCGAGTCACACAGCATGGCCACGATTCCGCAAAAGGACCGCACCACATTCGACATGATCTGTCGATCGGACACGGTCGGTGTTTTTCAGATCGAAAGCCGGGCCCAGATGGCGATGCTGCCGCGTCTCAAGCCCCGTCGTTACTACGACCTGGTTATCGAAATCAGTATTGTGCGGCCCGGGCCCATCACCGGCGGGATGGTGCATCCGTATCTGAGGCGGCGCGAGGGGCTGGAACCGGTGGTCTACCCCCATCCTTCGCTCAAGCCCGTGCTCGAAAAAACCCTCGGGGTCCCGTTGTTTCAGGAGCAGGTGATTCGTCTGGCCATGGTTGCCGCTGACTACTCCCCCGGTGAGGCAGATCAGCTGCGGCGCGACATGGCGGCCTGGCGCCGCAGCGGGAGGATTGAGCGGCACCGGGAACGGCTTATCCAACGCATGATGGCCAAAGGGATCGCGCGGGAATTTGCCGAGCGGGTCTTCGAGCAGATCCGCGGGTTCGGTGAATACGGGTTTCCGGAAAGCCATGCGGCCAGCTTTGCTTTGATCGCCTATGCATCGGCCTGGCTGAAGTGCCATTACCCGGAGGTATTCGCCTGTGCCCTGCTCAACGCCCAGCCCATGGGGTTTTACTCGTCCGCCACCATCGTTAATGATGCCAAGCGGCACGGCGTAAAAGTTCACCCGGCGGACGTGATGCACAGCAGCTGGGACTGCACCCTGGAGCCGGTCAGCCAGGGACCCTGTCGCCATGCGATGCGGATAGGCATGCGCTACATCAAAGGATTGGGTCAACCTGAATGGCGGCGCATCGATCAGTCCCGCATTAAGCGACGGTTTACCTCGCTGACCGATTTCGTGGCGCGCACCGCACTAAACGACGGCGTGCTCACCCGCCTGGCCGAAGCCGGCGCGCTGGACTGTTTCGGCAGCCGCCGCAGCGTTCTGTGGCAGGTTAAAGGGCTGATTGGAAATCGGCAGTCCATACCGGAGCTGGAACCTCTGGAAATACTGCCGGCCTTTGCCGAACTGGACCCTTTCGAGACCATCGATTGGGACTACCGCACGATGGATCACAGTGTGCGCGGCAATCCACTGAGCACACTGCGGGAAAAGCTGCGTGCCAACAAGCTGCCGGATGCCCGCGGTGTGGGGCGAATGCCCAACGGGCAACCGGTTCGCTACGCGGGATTGGTTATTTGCCGTCAGCGTCCGGGTACGGCATCCGGCGTGGTGTTCTTGACCCTCGAAGATGAAACCGGCTTCGTCAACGTGGTCATCTGGAACCGAGTCTTCGAGCAAAATTCCCTGATCATCAAGTCTTCGAATTTTCTGGGAGTCAGCGGCACCGTGCAAAAAGAAGATCGGGTCGTGCACGTGATTGCCGAGAACTTTTGGGATCCCCAGACTCTAATCGGCGCTCGCCCGGCCAGTGGCGGAAGCCGGGATTTTCATTGATCGTCACCCAATAGAGTTAGAACTAATTGAGAGTTATTCGTTATTGGTTATTAGTTAATAGTTTGAGAGGAATGATTTCCATTTTTATAAATCCCACATCAGATGAGTTTCCTAACCTTTTCACATTGATCATTTAACCTGGGTATTCCCAATTTTAGACCTAAAAGAATTTTTTCAAAAGGCCTTGACATACCATACATTTGTACAGTATATTCTGATTAAACCATACATTTGTATGGAACAACGGCTCGATAGATTGAGGCGTGTTTGACGGTACCTTCTAATTGGCTCAAGCACAGGTTAAATTATCCCAGCTCACTTCAGATCCGTATAAACCGCAAAACACCCCGTTCGCTTTTTTTCAGTTCATCTCATCTTTGAGCTCAATGCATCTCAACAAAAATTGAAACCTAGTGAAAATATTTCAAAATATATTTCATAATTGAAAACCTGGTCCTCCGGGCCTGGATTCTTTGCAGCACTGATTCTGTGACAGGCCGAAATCAGCTTCGGCGAAGGAAATTAAAAAAGGAATTTTTAAATATGCCAAAACAGGACAAATCTGCAAAGCAGCTTGCGGCTGAGCTGGAAGGTCTCCGCCGTCGCGCTGCACGATTGGAAGCAGTCGTGCCCAAACTCCAACGGGTACAAGCAGCCTTGCGAGATGCTGTGAACAGATTCAATGTTTTGTTCGACCGCACGCCGCTTGCATGCTGCGTACTCAGATTAGACGGTACTCTGGCAGACTGCAACCCAGCCGCCGAAAAATTCACTGGTTATCGGACCGCTGAATGCATCGGAACCAATTTGGGGGCATTAGGATTATTAAAGGGTCACGATCTTTTCAAAGCCGCCCGCAATCTGAAGAAAAATCAAACCGGAGAGCCATCCGGACCCGATGTGTTCACCTTGCACCGCAAAGAGCGTGAACCGGCTGTTGCGGAGATATCATCTTATCCGATAAATATTCGCGGCGATAAATTTATTTTGAGTATCGTAAGAGATATTACCGACCAAAAGAAATCGGAAGAAGAAAGACTCAAGCTTGAAGCCCAACTGCGACAGGCCCAGAAAATGGAAGCCATTGGTATCCTGGCCGGCGGTATCGCGCATGACTTCAACAATATCTTATCCGCCATCATCGGATATGCTGATTTGATCGAGATGTACGCACGACAGGAAGATAGCAATATTCGATCGTCTTTGGCAGAATTGCTCAAAGCCTGCTTTCGTGCCAAAAATCTGGTGCGGCAGATTCTAACTTTCAGTCGTCAAACTGAACAAAGAAAAGTGCCGTTGGAAGTCGCCCCCATTGTCAAGGAAGCCCTTAGACTGCTCAGATCGTCTTTACCTGCGACGATTGAAATCCGACAAGATATAGCCGCCGATTTGGGTATTGTCCTGGCCGACCCGACCCAGATTCACCAAATATTGGTGAACCTTTGTGCCAATGCCGGCCACGCAATGCGGCGGCAAGGCGGCATCCTGGATGTGCATCTTGCAAATTTTGAAATCGACTCCGACACGACCCCCGGGCAGCCTCATATCACCCCCGGATCCTATCTCGAATTGACGGTCAGGGACACCGGCCATGGTGTCTCTGGCGATATAATGGAGCGAATATTTGATCCCTATTTCACCACGAAAGACAAGGGCGAAGGTACCGGTCTCGGACTCGCAGTTGTCCACGGAATTATAAAAAGCCATGGCGGCGAAATCACCGTCAAAAGCGAGATGGGAAAAGGTACGACCTTTAAAGTTTATTTGCCTGTCATTGAAAACGGGGTTGAACCCGCATATGAGGATCATACCCCCATGCCTGGCGGCAATGAGCGCATCCTGTATGTTGATGACGAAGAGGTGCTGGTAGATGTTGGCCGATTATTGCTGGAACGTTTCGGCTACAGGGTAACAACCGCCAAAAGTTCGGCCGAAGCGTTGGAGGCTTTTCGGGCAGCTCCCAACAAATTCGATCTGGTTATCACGGATATGACCATGCCGATGATTACCGGCGATAACCTGGCCCGGAAACTTATCGGAATCCGGTCGGATATTCCCATTATCCTTTGCACCGGATTCAGTGAACTGATCACCAGAGATAGGGCGGTTGAAATCGGAATCCGGGATTTCCTGATGAAGCCACTTAGCGCAAAGATCCTGGCGCATACGGTTCGCAAAGTGCTTGATATTGACTGATTGGATAACGCTTTGATCCCAACTTCAGAACTCTTGATCTCTGGTGAATAACCTGTTGATTTTACTTGACAGGAGCATAAATATAGCGTAAATTGGAGTGCAACAGATTAGGAGGTATTTGTTGTGCTACAAACCTATATTCCATTTCT
>Ga0209678_1000538_pt1 | contig 11882 bp, 14 predicted proteins | sample WorMetilvaeELBA1_FD_187404 | JGI IMG/M metagenome (GOLD analysis project Ga0209678, IMG submission 187404) | Marine gutless worms symbiont microbial communities from Max Planck institute for Marine Microbiology, Germany - Olavius ilvae ELBA.1... ...
CTGTATAATCACTACATCCCGCAGAAAAACCTGCGCCACAAAACACCCCTCCAGACGCTCCAACACTGGTACGCTCAGCAGCCTCAACTCTTCATAAAAATTCCTCGTAATCATCCGGGACCTGACAATGTTCTGATTCTCCAAAATGGTCAAACCGAGTAGGATAGTGACCCGGTTCCCCGACCCTGAACCCTCGCCGACCAACCTTGTGTATGCAGGCTCACGAGCGTAGCTCGCGGCCTCGGATACTCTCCGGTCTGGGCGAAGCGGGCGGGGAGCCAATCTACGGACAGGCTCAAGGCCTCAGGATGGGACGGCTTCCCAGGTCTCTTCCATCAAATCCCTTTATACCTGATCCTTGGTTTTCCCTTGGAAACAGAACATACAAGGTTGGGGTGACGGAGGAACCCCAACAAATATCCCTCCTGCGTCGGGACAAGGGTATTCTTGCGCTGGCCCTCGATTGTTGGGGTTCGTCCCTCACCCCAGCGAGGTCCGCGCGGGCCGGCCGCACGGGGTCATGTGGGTGTAGGTTGCGTAAGACGCCGGTACTGACCCGGCAGACGATCAGCGTGCCTTTGGGTGTCGGACGCAACCCGTCCGGTCACCCAAACCGCGCCGAATCATTCAAGATTGCTTTAACCGGACAGCTTCTTAAGAACCACACGAATCGACGCGAAGTTCCGATAGGCGTAAACAATCCGATTCGCGCAGATTTGCGTGATTCGTAGTTTTTCCTCTTTTTTGCCGCAAATAAAGAGGCGTCCCGACCATAACCGCAATCTTTTATGAACGACAAAGCACAAGAAAGACCTACTTACAGCTTCGAGCTCTTCCCTCCCAAAACCCCGGAGGGCATGGCCAAGCTCGCGGATACGGTACAACGGCTGAACGCCGTTGCCCCCCGCTACTTCTCCGTGACTTACGGTGCCGGCGGCTCGACCCGTGAGCGCACCTTCGAAACGGTGGCGCTCCTGTGCGATCGGGGCATCGACACCGCCCCTCACCTCTCCTGTATCGGGTCCACCCGGGCGGAGATCCGGGATATTCTGCACCGCTATCAGGCCCGGAATATCCGACGTATCGTTGCCCTCCGCGGCGACCTGCCCTCCGGTATGGGCGCCGCCGACACCGGGGAGCTGGCCTATGCAGACGAGCTGGTGGCCTTCATCCGCGAGGAGACCGGCATGGCTTTCCACATCGAGGTCGCGGCCTATCCGGAGATCCACCTCCAGGCGCCGGGGGCACAGCAGGACCTCGCGTATTTCAAGCAAAAGGTCGAGGCCGGCGCGGATGCCGCCATTACCCAGTATTTCTACAATGCCGACGCCTATTTCGCGTTCGTCGACGCCTGCCGACGCCTCGGCATCGACATCCCCATCGTCCCCGGCGTGATGCCCATCACCAACTACGGCAAGCTCGCCCGCTTCTCCGCCGCCTGCGGCGCGGAGATCCCACGCTGGGTGGGTAAACGACTGGAGGATTACGGGGACGACATGGACAGCATTCGCGAATTCGGACACCAGGTGGTCCTGGACCTGTGTCGGCGGCTTATCGAAGGCGGAGCACCGGGCATCCACTTCTACACCATGAACCAAGCCGCTCCGACACTCCGACTGTGGCAGGATCTCGGCCTGCCCACGTTGAGCGCAGGATGAGACCGACGCGGCGGGATGCGCTGCGCTTTCCCGCCCTACGGTCCTAAACCAACGTTCGTGTCACCAGCCGCCACCTTGGACGGCATGTTGCATGTAACTAAATCATGCGGCTATAGTGTTACATGTAACAAGAAAAGAATACTTCACATGACAACGACAGGCGTAAATGCACGGGTTCAAAAGCACCGCGACGGGTTGCGCAGGGCAGGATTACACCCGGTGCAAATCTGGGTGCCGGATACGCGACGGCCAGACTTCGCGGAGGAGTGCCGTCGTCAGAGCCGCCTTGCCGCCCAAGCAGACCTGGCCGACACCGACATGCAGCGCTTCATGGATGAAGCTTTGGCAGAGGTCGACGGCTGGACGGAATGATGCGTGGCGATTTTGTGACCATCGCCATGCAAGGCGATTTTGGCAAGCCAAGACCGGCTCTGGTCATTCAAGCCGATCAGTTCAGCGAACACGCCACCGTCACGGTGCTACCGGTCACCAGCACGCTTATCGCCGCACCTCTGTTTCGCGTGACTGTGCAGCCCAGCGCTGAGAACGGCCTACGGAAGCCCTCACAAGTGATGGTGGATAAGAGCAGACCGTGAGGAGCGACAAGATTGGGAAAACCTGCGGGCACATCGATGCGGATACGATGGTAGAGATCGAACGTTGTTTGGCCGTGTTCGTGGGAATCGCCAAGTGAGGTTGCGGTTACGAGATCAAGAACCGCCGCCGTCATCTCGGCTTGGGTGCCGGGACCCAGTACCAGGGGTAGAACAAGCAGTCGTGTCACCAACCGCCACTTCGATCAACCTTGGTAGACTCAAAGTAAAAAATACCAGCAGATGCTTATATGTAACGGCTCGCGAACATAATCGGTCGGGCTCGCAAACATCCGGCTTTGCGGGCTCACATTCATTTGCGGCAAAAAGAATTCCCACAAGCGGCGATCTCTGACGTTGCGGTTTGGCCCCGATCCCGCTCCTCCTGTATCTTTCCAGGATGCGACTGGAAAAGATCAAGCTCGCCGGCTTCAAATCCTTCGTCGATCCCACGACCGTGCATTTTCCGAGCAACCTGGCCGGGGTCGTCGGACCGAACGGGTGCGGCAAATCCAACGTCATCGACGCCGTGCGCTGGGTGATGGGGGAGAGCTCGGCCAAGATGCTGCGCGGCGAGTCCATGTCCGATGTCATCTTCAACGGCTCTACCGGCCGTAAGCCGGTGGGCACCGCCGGTATCGAGCTGGTGTTCGACAACAGCGACGGCGGTGCCGGCGGGGAGTACGCCAGGTTCAGCCAGATTTCGGTCAAGCGTCAGGTCTCCCGGGACGGCCAGTCGGTCTATTTTCTCAACGGCGCGCGCTGCCGCCGCCGTGACATCCAGTGAGTGTAGGGTGGGCTGTGCCCACCATAAGCGCCGTATTGGTTGGCACAGCCTACCCTACGAATCTCGCGCATCGGTGCGCACAAGATCCCTCCCTTCGGTTCGGGATGACAGTTTCGCGGGGATTCGCGCGATTCGTAGTTTCCTCCTTTGGCGTTTCGCGACCAAGCTCGAGTTGAGCACTTGTCGGTCTGAGGCGAAGCCTCACTAACCAATGTGCGGAAATAAGAGAGAAATCACGATGGAGCCACAACCTAAACCCACCCTCTACGAGTACTTGGAGGCCCTACCCGAGGGTGTGACCGGGGAGATTTTGAATGGACAACTCCACGCCCAGTCGCGGCCCTCTAATCGCCATGCCCATGCTGTTTCTCATATCGATCGCTCGATCGGACGTGGCTACGGTGATGGTATTGATGGCCCTGGCGGCTGGTGGATCATTGTCGAGCCGGAGGTCCACTTCGTGTACAACGTCGAGGTGGCGGTACCGGATCTGGCTGGTTGGCGACGTGAGCGGATGCCTTACCTGCCGGAGGGTCACCGCATTGAGCTAGTCCCTGATTGGGTGTGTGAGATCCTGTCTCCATCTACAGCGAGCAGGGATCGTGAAGTCAAGATGCCGCTTTATGCCGACTATGGGGTACGGTATGCGTGGCTGATCGATCCGGTCAAGCACACCTTGGAGGTCTACCGACTCGACGTCGGTGCTTGGATCGAAAGCGGTCGCTTTACTGACGCTGACCAGGTGGTTGCTCCACCTTTCAAGGCTGTGAACATCGATCTGGGGGCCTTTTGGCCACCCCAGGGGCCAGCTATCGTGTGAGATTTGGGTAACATGCCTACTCCGCTCATAAGAGTGGAGTAGGAACCTTTCAATCTTTCCCATCATCTTTTTGCCTTGAGGTATCGCAAAAAGAATTCCCACAAGCGGCGATCTCTGACGTTGCGGTTTGGCCCCGATCCCGCTCCTCCTGTATCTTTCCAGGATGCGACTGGAAAAGATCAAGCTCGCCGGCTTCAAATCCTTCGTCGATCCCACGACCGTGCATTTTCCGAGCAACCTGGCCGGGGTCGTCGGACCGAACGGGTGCGGCAAATCCAACGTCATCGACGCCGTGCGCTGGGTGATGGGGGAGAGCTCGGCCAAGATGCTGCGCGGCGAGTCCATGTCCGATGTCATCTTCAACGGCTCTACCGGCCGTAAGCCGGTGGGCACCGCCGGTATCGAGCTGGTGTTCGACAACAGCGACGGCGGTGCCGGCGGGGAGTACGCCAGGTTCAGCCAGATTTCGGTCAAGCGTCAGGTCTCCCGGGACGGCCAGTCGGTCTATTTTCTCAACGGCGCGCGCTGCCGCCGCCGTGACATCCAGGACCTGTTTCTGGGCACGGGCTTAGGTCCGCGCAGTTACGCCATCATCGAGCAGGGCATCATCTCGCGGTTCATCGAGGCCAGGCCGGAGGAGCTGCGCCTGTTTCTGGAGGAGGCGGCGGGCATCTCCAAGTACAAGGAACGGCGGCGCGAGACGGAAAACCGGATGCGTCACACCCGCGACAACCTGGAGCGCCTGGATGACCTGCGCGAGGAGGTCGCCAAGCACCTCTCGCACCTGGAACGGCAGGCCGCTACCGCCGAGAAGTACCAGCGCCTCAAGCAGGACGAGCGGCGGCTGGAGGCGGAGCTGCGGGCCCTGCGCTGGCGCTCCCTCGACCGGGAGCTCGGCGCCCAGGACGAGTCCCTGCGGATCCGGGAGACGGCGCTGGAGGGCCAGGTCGCGCGCCAGCGGCAGCTGGAGGCGGATAGCGAGAAGTTGCGCGACCGCTATGTCGGGGCCTCGGACGCGTTCAACGCGGTCCAGGGGCGCTACTATGCCGTCGGTTCCGAGATCGCGCGCCTCGAACAGGGCATCCGGTTTGCCAAGGAGAGCCGCGGACGCCAACAGGGCGAGGGCGACCGCCTGGAGCGCGAGCTCGCCGAGGTCCGGGATCTGCTCGCCCGCGACGAGCACACCGTGGCGGAGCTCGACGCGGCCTTGGCCGAAGACGGACCCGAGCACGCGGCGGCCGCTGCGGCGCTGGCGGAGGCCCTGGTGCAGGTGAATTCCGTCGAATCCCAGCTCGAGGCCTGGGAGGCCCAGTGGGAGGAATTCAACCGGCAGGCCGCCGCCCCCGCGGAATTGGCCCAGGTGGAACGCACCCATATCAACCATCTGGAGCAACGCATGGATCAGCTCCGCGCCCGCCAGGGCCGGGTAGAGGAGGAGCTGGGACGGCAGCATACCGGGGAGTTGGAGGTCCGAATCCAGGCCCTGCAAGGGCAGGCCCAGGGGTACGACGAGCGGATTGCCGCCCTCCGGGATCAGGAACGACAGCTGACCGAAACCCTTCAGGAGCAAGAACGGGCACTGCGCGAGGTGGGTGGGCAGCTCGATGCGGCGCGGACTGAGCTGCAATCGGTACGTGGTCGCCAGGCCGCGCTGACCGCGCTGCAGGAGGCGGCCTTGGACGATGCGGATGCGGCCGTTGCCGATTGGCTGAGCGACCAGGGATTGGCGGACGCCCCCAGGTTAGTCGATGAGCTGGCGGTCGAGCCCGGCTGGGAGGCGGCGGTGGAGGCGGTGCTCGCAGGTCACCTGCGGGCCGTCTGCACCGATTCCCTGGACCGGGTCGGGGCCGTGGTGGATGGGGCGGATCTCGGTTCCCTGGCGCTACTCGAGGGGACCGAACCCCTCGGCCCTACGGCTCCCGACTCGCTCCTGGCGCGGATGCAGTGCCCCTGGCCCCTGCAGGGGTTGCTCGGGTCCGTGCGGGTGGCGAAGGATCTGCCGGAGGCCCTGAGCAGGCGCGGCACCCTCGATCCGGGCGGGGTCCTGGTCACCCGGGACGGGGTCCTGGTGGGTCCCAACTGGCTACGCACACCGGAGGCCAATGGCGCCCTGGGGGGGGTGCTGGTGCGGGCCGAGGAGCTCAAGGAGCTGGAGCGCCGGGCCGCGGCCCTCGATACCCAGGTCCGGACCCTGGAGCAAGAACAGGAGCAGCTGCGGATACGTCGGCACCAGGTCGAGGAGGAACGTGAGGCGTTGCGTACCGAGACCGCCGGGATCGAGAAGGCCGGTGCCAGGGTCCGGGCGGACCTTACGGGACACCGCGCCCGATTGGAGCACCAGAACGAGCGCCGCGCCAGCCTGGAGGCGGAACGCGCGGAGCTGGCCGAGCGCCTGGCGGAGGCCGGGGGCGAGGAGGCAGCGGCCCGGGAACGCCTGCATGGAGCCCTGGAGGAAATCGACACCCTGGCCGACCGGCGCACGGCTTTGACTTCGCAACGCGAGGCCCTGCGGGGTCAGGTGGCGGAGGCGCGGGAGCAGGAACGGGAGTCACGGGAGCGGGCCCATCGCCTGCAGGTCGCCATCGAGGCCCGCCGCGCCTCCCGGGAGGCCAGGCTGCGTAACCTGGAGCGGGTGCGGGGGCAGTGTCGACAGCTCGCCGAGCGCCGCGATGAGCTGCGCCTGAGCCTGGAGGCCTCCCTGGAACCCCTGGCCGGGCAGGAGCAGGGGCTCGCAGCGCAGCTCGCCCTGCGGCTCGAAGTCGAGGAGCAGCTGGGCGCCTCGCGGCAGCAGATGGAGGAGCTGGACGGCCGCATCCGCACCCTGGAACAGGAGCGCCACCAGATCGAGCAGGATATCGGTGAGCAGCGGCAGGCGCTGGATACCCTGCGCCTGGCACGGCAGGAACAACTCGTGCGCAGACGGACCCTGGAGGAACAGCTCGCCGAGGCAGGTCTGGATCCGCGGGAGTTACTCGCCGATCTGGAGGCGGATGCCGACGCAGAGGTCTGGCAGGAGCGGTTAGGGAAGGTCTCGGAGCGCATCGCCCGCTTGGGCAACATCAATCTGGCGTCCATCGACGAGCTGGCGGAGCAGTCCGAACGCAAAGGTTACCTGGACGCCCAGCACGCCGACATTTCCCGTTCCCTCCAGACCCTGGAGCAGGCCATCCGGCGCATCGACCGCGAGACCCGCGACCGCTTCAAGGAGACCTTCGATGCCGTCAATCAGGGCTTTCAGCGGCTCTTCCCGCGCCTGTTCGGCGGTGGTCAGGCCTACCTGGCGCTTACCGGCGAGGATCTCCTGGAGACAGGCGTCACCGTCATGGCGCGCCCGCCGGGCAAGCGCAACGCCAGTATCCATCTCCTCTCCGGCGGCGAGAAGGCATTGACTGCCGTGGCCCTGGTGTTTGCCATCTTCGAGCTCAACCCGGCCCCCTTCTGCATGCTCGACGAGGTGGATGCCCCCCTGGACGATGCCAATGTGGGACGCTTCTGCGAGCTGGTGCATTCCATGTCCGAGCGGGTGCAGTTCATTTTCATCACCCACAACAAGCTGACCATGGAGATCGCGGACCAGCTCCTGGGCGTGACCATGCAAGAGCCGGGCGTCTCGCGTCTGGTGTCGGTGGATGTGGAAGCAGCGACCAGGCTGGCGGCGGTGTCTTGAGGCCATCCCGAAGCATTCTTAAGAAGCTGTTTGGTTAAAACAGATCCTGGGCAGTTATCAGTTATCAGGGGGCAGCTCGTAGGCTGGGTTCAGGGACGAACCCAGCACGCGGCTAACGTGAAGATAATATTGAATCGAGCCAGGTAGATGCTGACGGGGACTTTCATGGCCGTCCGACTCTTCGATGATAACCGTGGTTTCCATCATAATCCCCTCTAACACAAGCCTGATTTTAAGGGCACCTTGAATTTTTCGGTAGTGCCTAACAGGTAGTTTCGCTGTGATAATTACACGATCACTACATATTAAGCACTACCAATTTTTCAAGGTGTCCTTCAGTCCGGTCCCTCAAACCACGCCGAATCATTTTCGCGAGGATTCGCGTGATTCGTAGTTTTCCCTCTTTCTTGCCGGCCGTGACACTCAGCTTAATGGCATTGCCTTACAGATAGGGCATCATGCCCTTTACCACCAGGTCGGTAAGGCTCACGACCCCGATCACCTCGCCGTCCTGCACCACGGGTGCCCGGGTCAGGTCGAAGCGGGCGAACAGGCGCGCGCAGTGACGGATGTCCATCTCGGGATCCACCGGCAATACGGGCTTGGACATGATCTCATAGATGTTGACCCGATCCGGGGCGCGGTCCTTGGCCAACACCTGGCGGGAAATGTCCGAGATCACGACCATGCCGATGGTATCGTCCGCGTGGCGCTTCCTGACGATGAGGGTCTTGGTATCCACATGGGCCATGGTCTCCAGGGCTTGCGCCACCGTGGCCAGACCGTCCACGGTATCGAACTGGGGCTTCATGACATCGCGGACGCGCACGAGCTCTTTGGTGTTCATGTCAGGATCTCCTTTTCCACGGTCTCAAAGAGCTTGCGAACCTGGTGATTGACGCCCACGGCGTCCTCCACGTCTATCTGAAAGGCGATACCGTGACCGGGCCGCTCGTCGAAGTGTCCGGCCTTGGCGATGGTCTCCAGGATACTGCGACTCAGATGCTCCTCCACCAGCAGTAAAATGGCGTCGCGTTGGGTCTCCAGGGTCAGGCCGAAGAAGGTCTTGGATTTCTCGAGCCCTTCGCCCCGGGCTTGGTTGATCACGGTCGAGCCGGTCGCCCCGGCCTTGCGGGCGGCCTCGAGCACGTTTTTGGTTTCGCTGTCTTCGACAAATGCCAGGATAAGCTTGAAGTGCATACGTTCATTCTCCTGCGGATGAGGACACGGTGCCGGATTTGCGCCGGGTAAAGAATCCACTGAGCTGGGCGTAGGCCATCACGGTCATGATCGGGAACAGGCAGGCGAAGGCGATGAGCCCGAAGCCGTCGAGGAGCGGATTGCGCCCTGGAATATTGCTCGCAAGCCCTAATCCTAAGGCCGCCACCAAGGGCACCGTGACGGTGGAGGTAGTGACCCCCCCGGAGTCGTAGGCCAGGGCGATGATGGTCCGCGGCGCGAACCAGGTCTGAACCAGGACCACGACATAACCGCTGATGATGTAATAGTGCAGCGGGGTCCCGGTAACGATGCGGTAGGTGCCGAGCGCGAGCCCGACGGCTGCCCCGATGGCCACGGTAATCCGCAGCCCCCAGGGGTGAATGGCGCCGGCCGATACCTGGTGGGCCTTGATGGCCACGGCGATGAGGGAAGGCTCCGCGATGGCGGTCGAGAATCCGATCGCGAAGGCGAACAGATAGACCCAGGCATAGCGCTCCCAGTGCTCGGCGCTGTCGGTCTCGCTGCCTGCGATACCCAGGAAATCCGGGGTGGTGAGCTGCTCGGCCATGAGCTTGCCCAAGGGAAACAAGGCGCGCTCCAGTCCTTCGAGGAAGCAGGCCAGACCCAACAGCACCAGCAGGAAGCCCAGCAGCACCCGTTTGAGGTTGGGAATGGGGCGACGCAGAACCAACACCTGGAAGCCCACCAGGATGCCGATGATCGGCAGCACATCGTCGATAGTCGCCAGGAGAGAGGCCCAGAGCGAGGCCAAATACCAGGTCACAGCAGGACCCCGTAACCCATGACGAAGATTATGGGTGTCAAGGAGGCAAAGGCGATGAGCCCGAAGCCGTCGACCATGGGATTGCGTCCCTTGATGCTGGAGGCGAGCCCCACGCCCAGGGCCGTTACCAAAGGCACGGTGATGGTCGAGGTGGTCACACCGCCGGAGTCATAGGCGATGCCGATGATCTCTTTGGGGGCGAAGACCGTCATGATGACCACCCCCAGATAACCGCAAATGATCAGATACTGGATCGGCCAACCGCGCAGGATGCGCAGCACCCCGATGACGATGGCCAGGCCGACCGACAGGGCGACCGTGTAGCGCAGCCCCTCGGCATAGGCCTCGCGCGCGTCCGTGGCGTCGACGATCATGCCCCCTTGGGCCGCTACCTTGGCGGCCTCCTCGGCAACCGCGATCAGGGCCGGCTCGGCAATCGTGGTCCCGAAGCCCAGGGCAAAGGCGAACAACAGCAGCCACAGCAGACTGCCCTTGGCGGCGAAATCCCAGGCCATGTTCTCGCCGATCGGGAACAGCCCGAGCTTGAGCCCCTGGACGAACAGGGTCAGTCCCACCACCACCAGTAAAGTGCCCCACAGTAGCTCCAGGAGATTGGGGATGGGTTGGCCGAGCACCAGGATCTGGAAAAAGGCGATCACCCCGATGATCGGCAGGAGATCCTTGACACTGCCGGTCAGGGATTTCAACAGTTCAGGCACAAGGGCTTGCATCGATTCACGCTGAGGGGTTCGGGTACCTATTGATCATTCTCTCATATGCAGGATGTTGTACATCGGTTACCGTGCAGCCGATTCATGGCAATTTGGAACTGACCTGCCAGCGCTTCGGAAAGACACAGCTCCGCTTGGTCCAGGACATCCCGAATTCGACTCTCGTCCTCTCTGGAGGCCCGGCCGAGGACATAATTCACGACCTCTGACCGATCTTCGGGATGACCGATACCGATCCGCAGGCGCCAGAAGTCTCGGCTATCGAGCGCACTGACGACGTCTCGCAGTCCCTTGTGCCCGGCGTGTCCGCCCCCTTGTTTCAACCGCAGGGTTCCGACCGGCAGATCCAACTCGTCGTGTGCAATCAATACCTGTTCAGGAGCAATGCCGAAATAATGGACTACCGCCGCCACGGACTGCCCACTTCGGTTCATAAAGGTTATCGGCTTAAGGAGCCGTAGGTCCTGCCCCGAGATGGCGAGCCGACACAGGAGCCCATGGAATCTGTCCTCGCTCCGGAACCGACCGCCGTTGCGTTCAGCAAGGGCATCCACGAACCGGTAGCCCACGTTGTGGCGGGTCGCTTCGTATTCCGGCCCAGGATTACCCAGACCCACGATAAGCCTTATTCCCCTCCCGACCATATTACATACCCGCCGGTCTTATCCGATTTTGAACCGCAGAGACACAGAGAACGCAGAGAAGCGCTCTGTGTCCTCTGCGTCTCTGTGGTTCAGTGCCAAAGTGATGCCTCTTCGCGCCCTTTGCGGTTCCCGGCGTCAAGATTGCGGCTCGGTGGGTTCGGTGGGCTCGCTGCCTGCTCCTTCCTCGTCACCCGCTTCCGCTGCTTCTTCGTCGTGGATTTGGGCACCATGGATGATCACGACGGGTACATCCGGGTCCGGTGCGTGGGCGAGTGCTACGCCCTCGGGCAACGCGATCTCGGATAGATGCACGATATCCCCGATCTCCATTTCCAGCAGATCGACCTCGATATTACGGGGCAGATCCTTGGGCAGACAAATGACCTCGATCTCGGTGAGCTTGCGGGAGATCATGCCACCGAGCTTCACCCCTTTGACATTGTCTTCATTGAGGAAATGTAGCGGTATCGTCTTGCGAATCTTCTCCAGCGCCCGGACGCGCTGAAAATCCACGTGTAGGATGAAGGGCTTTGCCGGATGGCGCTGCAGATCCTTGATGACGACTTCCTCGGTCTTGTCGCCTACCTTGAGATCCAATACCTGGGAGTAAAATGCCTCGTACTCCAGGTGCCGAACCAGATCGTTATGGGCCAGACTGATCATCTCCGGTTCCCGATCCGCACCATAGACGATGGCCGGGACCAACCCCTGACGACGCAGGCGGCGGCTCGCACCCTTCCCTGCGTCCTCACGGCGTTGCACATTGACTTCAAACTTCGCGCTCATGTTATTTTCTCCAGCTCGATTGCATTGCCGAAACACACCGTCTGTCCCGCGACCAGGACATAGGTGTCAGGTCCCGGATGATTACGAGGAATTTTTATGAAGAGTTGAGGCTGCTGAGCGTACCAGTGTTGGAGCGTCTGGAGGGGTGTTTTGTGGCGCAGGTTTTTCTGCGGGATGTAGTGATTATACAG
>Ga0209678_1000539_pt1 | contig 11880 bp, 10 predicted proteins | sample WorMetilvaeELBA1_FD_187404 | JGI IMG/M metagenome (GOLD analysis project Ga0209678, IMG submission 187404) | Marine gutless worms symbiont microbial communities from Max Planck institute for Marine Microbiology, Germany - Olavius ilvae ELBA.1... ...
CTAAAATCTGAGATTGCAATGATTGACTCTGGTTAATTGAATTTTCAAAGAACCGGCTCGGATCGGACCCGTGGAGTGTTGCCTAAAAAAAATTGAAATTTTTTGCTTGACTTCTTCTTGGTGCTCTACGTCTTTATTAATCCCAAATAGGGTATTTGAATCGTCCTCGTCGTCGTCCTCGTCGTCGTACTCGTACTCGTCCTCGATACTGAAAGCAGCTCAAACGCTTCGAGGACGAGGAGGAGCACGAGTACGAGAACGAAAAGAAGGATCAAATACAAATCAAAAAAATATAGGAGTTAGGGGAAAAATGAATCGTATTACATTATTCAGAACGGTTCCCAGAATCGTCATGGGCCCGGGAGCCTTGAATCAACTGGCTGATGAAGTCACGGCCTTGAAGGCGAAAAAAGTTTTGATTGTTACCGACCAGGGCTTGATTGGTGCCGGACTGGTCAAACAGGCCCAGGCGGCTTTGGAAAAAGGCGGAATTGAATATGCCATATTCGGCGACGTGGAAGCCGATCCGCGCTATGAGATCGTGGCCGATTGTATGGCCGTGATTCGCAGTGAAAACCCCGATCTTGTCATTGGATTCGGGGGCGGCAGCCCCATCGACATCGCCAAGGTAGCTGCCGTCATGGCCACCAATGAAGGCCCGATATCCGAATACTTCGGAATTGATCTCGTGCCGGAGCCGGGCTTGCCGACGCTGATTATTCCCACCACCGCCGGGACCGGCAGTGAGGTGACGCCGATTGCCATTCTTTCAGATCACACAGAAAAGCTTAAAAAAGGCATTGTCAGCCCGCAGTTATTTCCGGCCGTGGCCCTGCTGGACCCGGAATTGACCCTCGGGCTGCCGGCCCCGGTGACGGCCGCCACCGGCATGGATGCCCTGATCCACGCCATCGAATCGTACACCTCCAAAAATGCGACCTCCATTTCCGATATGCTGGCCCGCCAGGCCATGCAACTGATCGCCACAAACATCCGCACCGTTTACACCGACGGCGGCAACCTGGCGGCGCGCAGCCAGATGCTGGAAGGCAGCCTGTTGGCGGGTATGGCGTTTTGTACGGCCGGCGTCACCGCCGTGCACGCGTTCGCCTATCCGATCGGGGCCGAATTCCACATTCCCCATGGGGTGGCCAACAGCATCATGTTGACGCCGGTCATGGAATTCAACAAACACGGCAACCAGGATCGGTTTGCCGAGATGGCCGCCTACCTCGGCCGGGACACCGCCGGTCTTTCAACCACCGCCGCGGCGGACGCGGCGGTTGAAGCCATGGGCCAATTGGCTGCCGACCTTGACATTCCCGAACATTTGAGTGAATTCGGCATCAAGGATGAAGATATCCCGCAACTGGCCGAAGGGGTCATGAAAGTGACGCGGCTTCTGGCCAATAACCCGCGCGAACTGACTCAGAAAGATGCCGAGGAGATTTATCGCCGGGTATTGTAGTAATAACTGACCGGAAGTCGGTTCTTTGTATTTCGCGAGCTTTCAGATTGAGCGAGATTGCCTATATTCAAGCATTCGTTTTCGGGCGTAAATCCCGCCACTAACGACCAAGATGCTACATCTGGCATGGGTGGGCTTTATGCCCGACAATTTTGAGTGCCGGCAATTTGAATTACTGAGATATAGGTTGTCGGTAATTCTTCTAGGGGTTGATCTATACGAGAGTTGGAGCAGGCAGGCGCCTTGCCAAATGTGAATCAAATATAGGCTTGGTATACAAAAAAGAGACCCCAAGTGATCATTTCAAAAACTCAACTTTCCCATTTCTGGTTTATCCTGGCTTCTTTTCTCAGCTTTCCCACAAAGTTTGCACTTTTTGTTTCCGCTGAGTTTTTTCCGCCAGGCTTCTGGATCGAGTTCTTTACTCAAACCTCTTGGGGCTGGTAAGCAGCAGATCACACCTTGACTAGTATGTCAAGCTTTTTTTCGGTATTTTTAATTTTTTTTTCACTACCATGTTTTTTGCCGCTGTCGGTTCAAGCCGGTCACATCATCTTTTAAAATCCCGACATATGGCAGATTCCGGTATAGCTGATTGAAATCCAATCCATAACCCACGACAAAACGGTCAGGGATTTCGAATCCTTTAAAGTCGACCGGTAATTTGATAATGCGCCGTGCCGGCTTGTCCAATAACGTGCACAACCGTATGCTACGAGGTTGGCGCGCCTGTAAGTTGCGCAGGATATAGCCTAGGGTCATCCCGGTGTCGACAATACCTTCGACAAGAATGATATCCCGCCCTTCGATGACAAAGTCGAGATCCTTAATAATCCGGGTCGTGCCGTTTGACTGCTGACGTCCCTCGTAGCTCAATACGGCCATAAAATCTATTTCGAGCGGTATGTGAACCTGCTGAATCAGATGGGCCATAAACAGCGCACAACCCTTGAGCACTCCGACAAGCAATGGCACCGAATCCGTATATCTATCCGATATTTCTTGGCCCAACTCGGCAATTCGTTCCTGGATCATTTCAGGTGTAAATAGCACTTTGACAATGTCATCATCCAATTGGTTCATTTTCAGTCCGATATTTAATGATCTATGCTCGGTTTGGCAAGTCTGCTTTATCCGCCAACAAGCCGAATTTTGCCATCAACCGGTAAAAATCGCGCTGGTAAAATATGCGAAGATTGATTTCGGGATAAAGGCGTCGTAATTTGCGGACTTTTCGATTTTTCCGTGTTACCAGGCTCTGTTTCATGGTCGTTAGTTCGATGAAAAGATCCTGATCGGATAGATAAAAATCAGGTGTGAACGCCTCGGTCACATCACCCTTTTCATTGGTTTCAAGGATAAAACTTCGCGGTTCATATTCAAATGGGATGCCGTAAAATTCGAGAAATCCGGCAAATTCCGCTTCGGCCGCATTGGCGAACCGTCCGTGTTCCCGTCGTTCAATATCTTCAGGCAATATATTTTCAACAATTCGACTGCGAGATACCCGCCCAATATTCGTCTCCTCGACGGCGGCAACGATCAAATTCGTGGCCTGCTCGATGGTAATTCGATCCATTCGAAGCACCAGGTCATAAAGGCTGGAATCCCGCCAATTGATCCGGTATAAAAAGCGCAGATAACGAATTCGCCGGTTTTCCAACTCCCTTATGCGCTGCCTGGCCTCTCTGTCAGAGATCCCGGTGCGGGTTTTCAGATTCCGAACCCGGAAATTGCGGGAACCAATAACTTTCACATGCAGGGTACCCGGACGATTGCGAAACAGTCCCTGGGCACCACGACCGATTACCACCAGGTCATTGTCTTCGGCCAGTTGAGCGATCAAGTCAGGCAGTAATTTGATGGAAGCCTCGGTTTCGGGGCCCATCTCAGGCGCACTGTTCGGAATGGATTCGTCCACTTCGGGCAGGCTTGTTTCATCGAGGTCGACTTCACGCCAAAGTTGTACGATCCGTGATTTATCGACCAGCACAAACCCTAATTGTCCTGCCACACGAGCGGCAAGTTCCTCACCCATGGCCCCGGGCTCACGGGATATCGTGACAACCGCCATCCTTTTCCCTCCAAATCTTCTGAATAAATCCTAGCCAAATATCCGTACAATGTCAAACCGTTTCGCCAATCCAGGCCAGCCGGTAGTAAAGCCAGGTGGTTGTTTCAAGTTATTTATGGGATAGATTACTAGGGTCGTCCTGCGCCTTGAACGTCGATGTCAATCATTTCGATTTTTCCATTAGGATCGGCGCGCGCCTCGTTCGGATCGGAGGAGCCTGCCGTGCAGATAAAGAGGGTGCGGCGTGCGGGGCCGCCGAGCATGCAGGCGTAAGGCTTGGTGGTCACCTTGATCCGGTGGGTAATGTTGCCGCCTTCCTTTACCCGCAAAACTTCACCGGGGTAGGGGGCAGCCAGCCAGATGGCTCCTTCAGCATCGAGGCAGATTCCATCCGGATACACGTCCTTCAGATGGGCCCAGCAGCGGCGGTTTTTCAAGGTGCCGTCCGGTTCGATGTCAAAGGCCGTCAGGCAATTGCCCCAGGTTTCAGCGACTATCAGGGTGCGATCGTCGGGTGTGATGGCCGAGCCGTTGGGAAAGTACAAATCATCTGCGACAACGCTGGCGGTTCCGTCCGGCAGTACCAGCACAACCTCGGCCGGGGCTACCGGTTCGCCGACTGCCAGGTCGAATCCGAAGTTCCCGATGTAGGCGCGTCCCTGTTTATCGACCACCATATCATTGCAGTGAAATGATGCCAGGTCTTTCAGTTGGGCAATTTCCACCAGTCCGATGGGATCCAGCCGCAGCAGGCGCCGGTCGATCATAGAGACTACCAGCAAACGGCCGTCCGGCAGCCAGCCGAGCCCGGAGGGCGATGCCTGAACTTTGACGATTTTTTCGGCCCGACCGTCCAGGTCAACGGTCATCACATGCAGACCCTGCATATCGGAAAACCAGAGTTTATTGCCGTGCCAGCGCGGCCCTTCCGGAAACAGGAGGCCGTCAAGCAGGGTCTTTGTATCGTGTGGCATCACTCTATCCTTTGTAATTGTAAAAGTAATGAGTGCTGAGGACTGAGGACTGGGCGTGTCGAAATTTCCATCGCCCGGGTTTTCTTAATTTCAGGTCTCGGTCCTCAGTCCACATTGCTCAGTCCTGTTAGTTGACTCGAGTGTCGGCCTCCATGCCGAGTTCGACCAGATAAAGCCTGTCACCATTTGTTTCCATAACGGTGATGGAGGCGTTGTCCGGCCGGAAGGATATGACCCGCCGGTCATCCATGGCGTGGCTCACGGCGGCGTTGATTGCGATAAAATGGCTGAATACGACCGTGTCGGTTGCAATATCCAATAGCGTTTCGATGACGTCCCGGCGCCACTGCTGCAAAGCCGGCGTAAGATTCGGCCATTGGTCGGCCATCATCGCTTTAAGCCAGCGCACCCTGTCGGTCGGAGTTTCGGACGGGAAGCGGATTTCCCCGACCCGCTTTTCGATGATTGGCTCGATGGCCCATAAGGCCGCCAGCGGCGCGGCGGTCTCCCGGGCCCGGGCCTTGGGGCTGGACAGAAGGGGAAGGGGCCCCAGCGGGGCTAATTTATGGGCTGCGGCCTGGGCCTGGGACCGGCCCAGATCGTCGAGACCGGGATCCGCTTCCAGACCCCAACCCGAGGCCGCCTGCCCGTGGCGTACCAGGTAAATTTTTATCATAAGGCTCCCATTTATGCAGAGATTGAATATTTAAGCTAAGGCCTATAGGACCTATAAGACCAATTGGACCTATTATAGGACCTATAAGACCTATAGGACCTATTATAAGACCTATAAGACCTATTGGACCTAATTATAAGACCTATAGAACCTATTAGACCTATTAAAAAGAACGCGGCGCAGCGACACCACAAATCTTCAACTTTCACTCTATTAGCTTCCAGGCCAAATCCGCAATATCCCGGGCCATCTTGCCTCTCTGCATGGCTTCCTCGGAACTGGCGTTGCCCATGATGCCCCGCTTGTAGACACCCTGCAGAATGCTGGCCAGACGGAAAAACGAAAAGGCCAGGTAAAAATTCCAATTGGGGATGCCGTCCCGGCCGGTCAGGCGGCAGTACTCCGCCAAATATTCTTCTTCCGAAGGGATTCCGGTCTCGTCACCGCTGTGGTCTTCCAGGCTGGCGCGCCCGACGATACCGGAATGATAGAACATGCAGCTGTAGCCCAAATCGCCCAAGGGGTGGCCGAGGGTGGACAGCTCCCAGTCCACCACCGCCACGATCTTGGGTTCAGTGGGATGCAGCAGCAGGTTGCCCATGCGGTAGTCGCCATGCACGATACAGCTGGTGTCGTCGGCGGGTACATTAGCCGGCAGGTATTGCATGAGACGTTCCATGGATTCGATTTCATCGGTTTTGGCGGCCACGTATTGCTTGGACCAGCGACCGATCTGGCGGCTGAAATAATTGCCCGGTTTGCCGAAACTGTCCAGCCCCAGGTCGGCATAATCAATCGCGTGCAGGGCCGCCAGGACCCGGATCATATCAAAGTACAAGGCTCGCCGATTTTGCGGTTCCATACCGGGCAGGGTTATGTCTTCCAAAACACGGCTTTGAACGTGCTCCATGACGAAAAACGCCGTGCCGATGACGGCTTCGTCCTCGCACAGCAGGTGCATCCGGGGCACCGGTACGTCGGATTGCTCCAGCGCGTTCATGACCCTGAACTCGCGGTCCACCTGATGGGCCGAGGGCAGCAGCTTGCCCGGCGGTTTTTTGCGCATGACATATTCAGCAGACTCAGTCCTCAAAAGAAAGGTCGGATTGGATTGACCCCCTTCAAATTGCTGCACATCCAGCGAGCCGGAATATCCGGCTAGATTGATTTTGAGGTAATCGTTTAAAGCAGCTTCATCAAAGCGATGGGCGTCGCGTACAGGGGTCAGCTTGGCGTCGGTTTTCATGATTCTTTCCTCAGTTCGAGTCTGGCAATGACTTCACGGTGGACCTCGTCCGGACCGTCCGCCAGGCGCAAGGTTCGTATGTGGGCGTAAGCCGCTGCCAGCCAGACATCGTCGCACACGCCCATGCCGCCGTGAGCCTGGATGGCGCGGTCGATAACCTTCAATGCCATGCTGGGTGCCACGACCTTGATCTGTGCGATTTCAGAGCGGGCGACCTTGTTGCCCACCGTGTCCATGCGATGGGCGGCAAACAGCGTCAGAAGGCGGGATTGATCGATTTCACAGCGGGACCTGGCAATGTCCTGGCGAATCTGTCCCATTTCAGCCAGAGGGCGGCCAAAAGCCACCCGGGTTTTGACCCGGCGGCACATTTCTTCCAGGGCCCTTTCGGCCACGCCGATGGTGCGCATGCAGTGATGAATCCGTCCCGGTCCGAGACGTCCCTGGGCAATTTCGAAACCGCGTCCTTCACCTAACAGGATATTGGAGGCCGGAACCCGCACATCCTTAAATTCGATTTCGCCATGCCCGTGGGGCGCGCTGTCATAGCCGAAAACCGGCAGCATTCTTTGGATGGTGATGCCTGGGGTATCGCGCTCCACCAGGATCATGGACTGCTGCCGGTAGGGATGGCCTTCCGGGTCGGTTTTGCCCATGAAAATGTAGAGCTCGCAGCGCGGGTCACCGGCCCCGGAGGACCACCATTTGCGGCCGTTCAAGATATAATCGTCGCCGTCCCGGATGATGCGGGCTTCGATGTTGCGGGCATCCGAGGAGGCCACCCGGGGCTCGGTCATGCAGAAGGCCGACCGGATTTCACCGGCCAGCAGCGGTTTGAGCCACCGTGTTTTCTGGGCTTCCGTGCCGTAGCGCTCCAGGGTTTCCATGTTGCCGGTGTCCGGCGCGGAGCAGTTAAACACCTCAGGTGCCCAGGGCACGCGGCCCATGATTTCGCAAAGCGGCGCATACTCCAGGTTTGTCAACCCGGCCCCTCGTTCGCTTTCCGGCAAAAACAGGTTCCAGAGGTCTGCAGTTTTGGCTTTTTCTTTCAGGTCTTCCACCAGCGGGACGACCTGCCAGCGGTCGCCTTCGTTTAGCTGCCGGTAATATTCTTCTTCGTTGGGGTAGATATGGTCAGCCATGAAAGCACTGAGGCGCTCTTGCAGATCCTGGGCCCGGTCCGAAATTTCGAAAAGCATGCAGTTCTCCTTTTTTATTTTTGGTTGCGGCGAATAAACAGCTATCTAATAGCAAAATCCTCCTGATCACTTCAAGCTTTTTCACGTATCTGATCCCGGTACCCCTAAAGCCGGCCTGCAACAGCCAACCGTTATATTCTGCAGCATTGCTTCTGCGCAGGGGTCATCTCACTGAGACCGGCCTTTAAAAATCGGAGCGCGTTATTATTTTCTCATTGAAAGTGCCCCTGGTTTTGGTTATGGGAATCATTTGCGGCGTTCCTGTCCATTCAGGGCAGTTTGTTTGGCAAAATTTAATTTTATCAAGATAACCGGATGAAAATGACAAAAAATCTGCGATTGGCATTTGGGGCAATTGTAATTCTCTGGTTGGTATATTTCGCCAATCAAGTGACGATTGTTGACCTCCGTATTTATGGCATCATACCGCGCCACCCGGACGGATTGTGGGGAATTCTGGCCGCCCCTTTTTTACACGGCGATATGCAGCATTTAACCGCCAATAGCGGGGTTCTCATTATCCTGTTGACTGTATCGCTTTCTTACAGCCGGACCCGGACCTTCAAGGCGCTTTTGATCATCATGCTGCTGGGCGGGGCCATGGTATGGCTGCTCGGCAGGGCCGGAACCGTTCACATCGGTGCCAGCGGAATCATTTTCGGTTTGATCGGCTATTTAATGTGTCTGGGCCTGTTTCAACGCAATTGGAAGGCGCTGATGATTTCGGTTGTCATCACGATATTGTATGGGGGCGCGTTGTACTCGCTGCTGATTATCGTTCCGGGTGTCAGTTGGAGCGGTCACCTGTTTGGTTTTCTATCCGGCGTCGTAGCTGCAAGGTGGGTTAAGTAATTGAAGATTGAAGAATGAAAATTGAAGATTTATGGAAGTCGCTGCGCTCCATCTATTTTAGATTAGTTTTTATAAAATTGTTTCGCCGAAGGCGTACCATAATTATTCATTATTCATTATTCATTCTGCATTATTCAATCCTAAGTCCGTCCTCGCCGTTTGATTTCCTCGATCAGGATTAATTTGCCGAGTTCGCCCGGCAGACACATAACCGCCCGGCCGCCGTTGATGCGTGTCAATTCACGGGTGAATTCCACCAGGACCGGGTTGTTGTCCAGCATAAACGTTTCAATGTTCATGCCCTGGGCCGTTACTTTCCGGACTTCCGCCAGAGTGGCCTTGCAGGCATTGGGGCTGAGTCCGAAAAAATTGTCCGGCAGTTCGACATGCAGCTGGTCCCGGTCGTAATAGGCGGTCGGTTGGCCGTCGGTGATGACGATGACGCGATTGTTGCGATTACCGCTTTTTTTGATGAGCCGCATGGCCAGGCGCAATCCGTCCTGCAGGTTGGTAAAGGGCCGGCCCGGGTCCCATTGGGCCAGGGCCAGGTCGCGGCCTTTGAGCTCATGAGCTTCGGTGCAAAACCCGACGATGTGCAATTTATCTTTGGGAAACTGCGAGCGAATGTAATGGTTGAGGGCCAGGGCCACTTTTTTGGCGGCTTCAAAGCGACCCTCCCAGGACATGGACCATGACAGATCCAGCAGCACGATGGTGGTCGTCGTAATCAGCTGCTCGCGTTGCCGGATGTAAAAGTCGTCGGGCGCTAAATCGAGTTGCCCGTGACGGCTGCGGCCATGGGTAACGGCTTTTAAGATGGTCCTGGATATATCCGGATCGAAGCGGTCGCCGTAGTGATAGGGCCGGGAAGAATCCGGCTCGATTTCGCCGGATTGGGGCGCATGGCCCGGTTGTCCGCCCCGTTTATCCCGTTTGATGTGGCGATAGAGCTTGCCGAAGGCCAGCTCGCCCAGGGTCCGCATACCGCGCGGGGTCAGGTTAAAGCCGTCTTGCAGGGAATCGACGACGCCCGCATCAGACACAGTTTGGGGCAGCTCGAGCAGGATATTTAAAGATTTGGCGGCGTTTGCGCCCAGAATCTTTTGTAAGGTTTGCGGATCAATGGTCGAAAATTCACCGTTCATGATCTGCCGCCGGGTTTTTTCAATTGATTCAAGCAGGCGCATCAGTTCGAGGGCCTGGTCAAAGGTCAAGGCCTCCGGACCGTTGAATTTGGCGGCATATTCACCGTAAAACTCATACAGATCGAAAATGTCGCTGCGCCGATTTTGCCAGTGGGCAAACAGCTCGCGGCTGTCCGGGTCAGCAAAATCAAAATCAGACAGCTGCTGCAGCTTTTCAAGCAGCCCGGGAGGCAGCTGCTCATAGCTTGGGCCCGGCGCCAGGCCTCGGGCCCGGCGGGTTGACTGCTCTTGTGTCAGCAGATTTTTAAAATCATCGATGGGCTGATCGAAAGCCTTTTCGAGATGATACCTGGCAAAGATATCATCGGCCTGCTTCTGCAGCTCCCGGAGCATCTCTTCCAGGCCCATCACCCGAAAATTCATACCGGACAGCGGAAACCCGGACCACATCATCTGGGCCAGTGAGGTTTGCGGACTCATGCCCTTGGCGATGTTGTCCAAAAAGTTCTCGACCATGCTTTTTCTTTTCAGGTCGAAAGGCTCCTGGCTGCCGTCCCATTTTTTATAGCGAACGGATTTCATTTGTACACCATGCGATCCTCGATGACTTCGCGGTTTAGCTTGTTGGATAAGTGCAGCCCTTCCAGGATGAATTCGATGGCCGCCGCGGCTTCGGCCGGGCGGGCCGGATCAACCAGCTTGCCGGCCGCCTCCCTGATGCCCGGAATGACATCAAAAGCCGGCAGATAGTCTTCCGACGCCTGGCTGCGGGAGATCTCGGCCGTCACCCCATTTTCAAAGGCGGCAATTATCGGCGCCAATTGATCCAGCTCGAAATGGTCATCAAACACCACTTTGACGGCCTGTTTGACAAGATTGACGATGACATCGGCCTGGTTGTCCTCGACGGCTTCGTATTCCATCTCCATTTTGCCGGCGATGGCCGGGTAGGTGGACTCGATGTCCGTGAGTCGCGGAACCATTTTGTCTTCAGAAGACTCAAGACTGCGCCTGAGGGCGCTGCCCACAATGGCTTCATAACTGCGAATGGATACCCGGCAACTGACCCCCGAATGTTGATTGATATCCGGACTGCGACGCGCCTGAAAGGTGATCTCGGCCAATATTTCCTTGATAAACTCCGGTACGCGGGCTTTAAGACCATCTACCTTCAAGGGGCGGGCCTCCTGTTCCATGATGTGGATTTCAGATTTTCTTTCCAGGGGGTAGTGCGTGCGGATCTGAACATCGAAACGGTCTTTTAAGGGGGTGATGATGCGCCCCCGGCTGGTGTAGTCTTCGGGATTGGCGGTGGCGACAATAAAGATATCCAGCGGCAGCCGCACCGGAAACCCTTTAATCTGGAAATCATTTTCTTCCATGATATTGAAAAAACCCACCTGGATCTTTTCAGCCAGATCCGGCAGCTCGTTGACGGCAAAGATGCTGCGATGGGCCCGGGGGAGCAGACCGAAATGAATGGTGCTCTCATCGTCCAGGGTGCGGCCCCGGGCCACCTTGATGGGATCCACCTCCCCGATTAAATCGGCCGTACTGACATCCGAGGTTGCCAGTTTTTCAATTAAACGCTTTTCCCGCGGAATGTAGTCCAGTGGAAGGGCATCGCCCATATCGGCGAGTTTGCTTTTACACTCGGAGCAGATCGGATCAAAGGGGTTGTCGTGAATGGGACAGCCGGCAATGGCGGGCATTTCTTCATCCAGAAAATCGATCATGCTCCTGATAATGCGGCTTTTCCCCTGGCCTCTTTCCCCCAGCAGAATGATATTGTGGCCGCATAAGATGGCGTTGACCAGCGCCGGCTGCACGGTTTCATCATAGCCGACGAGGGCGGGGAAAATGGGCCCTTTATTTTTCAATAGCCGGATCAGGTTGCGACGCATTTCCGTGCGCACGTCCGGTAGATGATCAACGTGCTGTTTCAATTCGCCGAGAGTTACGGGTTTTTGCATTATTCCGTCCTTAAATTAAGCTGTTTTAGGGCTGGTAACAAAAATTGGTGGTTTTTCGATCGATATTCTTGCAGCGGAGCACTGACGGAATAATGATCGAATGCTTCGCATTTTGGATCAATAATTAGTGTTCGAACGGGTATCCAGTCCAGAACTCTTTGATATTGCTGATTAATATCGCATAAAAGGAAAACGAAGATTTTCCAGTTTAATGCATTTTTTACTTGCATTAAAAACTCGTAAACGGTAGTTATCTTGTTGAATTAACATTAA
>Ga0209678_1000540_pt1 | contig 11877 bp, 12 predicted proteins | sample WorMetilvaeELBA1_FD_187404 | JGI IMG/M metagenome (GOLD analysis project Ga0209678, IMG submission 187404) | Marine gutless worms symbiont microbial communities from Max Planck institute for Marine Microbiology, Germany - Olavius ilvae ELBA.1... ...
ATCTGAGATTGCAATGATTGACTCTGGTTAATTGAATTTTCAAAGAACCGGCTCGGATCGGACCCGTGGAGTGTTGCCTAAAAAAAATTGAAATTTTTTGCTTGACTTCTTCTTGGTGCTCTACATCAAACCCTTAAGATTCATGCCGATAGATGAAGCATGCAACCACATTAAGGCGGCAGTATTTTAATCACACGCCATAACCGGCTTTCAATAAATGACCAAGTTTTTTGATCTTAACTTTTCTTTAAAAGCTTTTTTCTCCCAAATCCTGCCAGACCGATCAGACCGGTTCCAAGAAGGAGCATGGTGGCCGGTTCTGGAACTGGGGCAATCTCATCAATGTCGAAAATGATTCTGCCCTGAAAACCATCAGAATTGTAAGCCCAGTATTGACCTTGCCTGAAGTTGTAGAAGTTCAAATCCGGTGCAGTCAATGGGGCCGCGTTGGTGAGAATAGGAGAGGCTGCACCAAGGGTATTCCGGAGTGTAATGCTCCCGTAGTCCTCATTTCCCGGAAGATTTTTTGCGGAGTACCAATACTGGTCGTTTAGGGCCGCGTTGGTTGCGGAGCCGGTGATTTTTAGTCCGTGGTGAAAAGCACTGGGATCATTCAGGTTGCTGGACGTTGATCGAGTTAGGCCGCCAGCTGTCATCACCTCGAGTCCCCAGGAGCTTGAGTACGCCTGATTGCCAGCAGGATTGTTTGAACGAAAATCGTCAGTATAATCGTTCGTTCCAGCTAAATCGGCTAACAATGTGTCATAACTGTATGATCCTGTTATCGTGTCGCCTTTCGCAACTCCTCCAAAAATGCTGCCGTTACCCGCAAACGTCGCCGTTCCGGTGAAGTTGAATGTAATGAGATCTGCCTCCGCGGAGTGCACCGCCCCCCAACCCTAAAAGAAGAACCAGCAAGAATAGTGTGAGCTTATTGATTTTCATCATCCCTCCTTTGAAAAATTTGATAAACTTTGGGATTTGGTTTCTTTTTTTATTAAAAAGCAAAGTCGATTTTTGTTAAAGAGCAAAATCGATGCCATAGACTATGGAAAATTGATTTATTTTTAATGTGAAATTTTGTTTATATTTTAAAAACTTACGCGGTCGGCCTTTTTGATGTAATTTTATCGACTAGTTCAGTGTTACTTTTATTAAACAAATTTATGTAATATAGGTACTAATCTTTGGGTAATAAATGTGATTCACTACCTACATTTTGTCGCGACCAATTTTTTCTGATCTATAACCTTTGTTAGCACTTTTCCAGCGTAAGGATCAATAGGCGTTAATGCAAATTAAATGCCGAGAATTGGGCATTAATTTAAAACTTTCAAATTAGTTTTTTTTTAAATGTATCAGGTGGTTATATAAACGATAAATAAAATGGATTTGGCAAATTATCCGAAAATATGAAATTTAAGTGCATTCGTCGGAATTTCAGGTACTAATATTGTGTAATAGATGTAACAAGTCTACTGAAGAATGGGGACAAGTAAATAATTTGGCACGAAAAACTTTCCGCTGACGTGCGGCATTAATTCAGGCCCATGCCGATTACCAGCCCGATCGCAATCCCCAGTCCAATAAAAATCGAACCCACCACGATGCCCACCGCCACATTGCTCTGCGCTAGTTGTTCGGAGGTGTTAAAATGGGTGATCTTGTCAAACAGTCTGTAGCCGATCAGCATGAATCCGATGGTCAACAGGGCACCGATGACGGCGTAGATAAAATTAAGCAAAATAATTTGGATCTCCATTATTTGAGTACTCCTTTGACGTGTTCGATCTTTTCGACATAGGAAATCGTCTCGCGGCTGTGTTTGCCGGTGATTTCCGGCAGTGCCGATTCAATGGACTCCCACAGGTTAGGGTTTAATCTGCGTTTTTCGGCCGCCTTTTGTGCTTTGAGGATATTTCCCTTGCCGGCATTATATGAACCAAACATAAAATTGATGCGATCCTGTCTGGGACGTTCGGCTTTCCAGAGGTTCCACAGCGTGCGATCATAGTAAATCCCAGCCGCTATGTTCCAGCGCGGCTGCAACTGGTGGCCTTTGATGGCAGGATTTTTGGCCTGAATTTCTTCAAATGTCCGGGGCATCACCTGCATCACTCCAACCGCGCCGACACCCGACTTGGCCGCGGCGTCGAGCCCTGATTCGGCGACGGCCTGAGCTTTGAAGAAGTGCCAGTCGAAACCGGGCCCGAAAAATCGTTTCGAATACTTGGAGAAGTAGCGGTCGAACTTTTTGACCCGGCTATATTTGGCATAGGGATCTGCCTGGCAGGGTGCCGCAATTGTCATGATGAGCAATAGAACGGGTAACCAACGCATATTACTATTTCCTGATTCTAATCGGTCGAATATAGACGATATTTTATCGTACACAAATTAGGGGACGTTGTCGACTAATCAAACCCAACCCGGACAAGCCGGAAATGAATATTGAATAATGAAAAATGAATATATGCGGTATTCTATCTGTTCTATTTCGTCTACATCGTCCTAACCGCTAAAGTAAGGAGCGTCGATGCCCAGTCAGGACAAGCTGAAATCTTAACAAAATATAAAAAGTTGAATTCAATTCCAATCTTTGTAGATGCTTGTGTGACATCGCTTTACAAAGATGTCCATAAAAGTTTTGCGCGTTTTGCGCAAAACTGAATTGGTAACTGTCTAATAGCCGCTCCTATTCATCATCTTGGATACGGCAGTAGTAGACACGCCCACGCGGCGGGCTACTTCAGCCAATGATATCCCGTGGTTTTTCACCAATTCAACCGCTATCAGTGAACGGACCTCGGAAACTTCCCTGCGACGGCTGCCTGACCTTAATTCTTTGAATGACACCTTGGCTTTTTTGCATCGTTGGCTGATGATCTCATCGATTTTTTGATCCTGTTCTTTTACCGGCAACTGATATTTTACTTTACCCTCGGCTTCTTTTATGATCCGCTCCACAAATTCACCGCGGCCTAAAATCCGGTCATCGCTCAAATTCCGGTCACCGGACCGGCGCAGGGCCTTAACTGCCGACCAGCCGCCTTGCGAACGGATTAAGCCGCCGCCCACCAGTTCAGGTCGGCGCCCCTGGTCGATTCCCTTATTGACATAGTTGTGATATTCATCAATAGCTTTGTTTTCTGTTTTGCCAAACCATTTCAATACATAGTCCCGATCCTGCCAGTCATAATTTACCTGCCCTATCAATACACCGTGACCGCACCAGCGGTAGCGGTCTAATTTTGACAGGTCTTTCACCAGTTTAGCCCGCAAGGGATTTAAATGAATATAGCGCACCAGGTCGGTAAAATAGGCATCTTCGTCGCAGACAATGGACTTATAGCGGTTTTGAAATAAATGCCCCCAGCGCCGGTGTCGTCGGTTATAGGAGATTGCATATCCGGTCAGCAAACGGCGCATAAAGCCGGATAGGCCGAATTCCGAGCTGCGCAATAGAATGTGGGCATGGTTGGTCATCAGCGCCCAAGCATAGATCGCGGTCTGGGTGCCGGTTGCCAGCTCTCCCAAACGTCTGACAAAATTTTTACGGTCGGCAACATCGTTGACAATCCGTTGCTTTTCGATTCCCCGTATCATGACATGGTGTAAAGTCCCCGGTGAATCCAATCGAGCTCGTCGCGGCATTTCTTCCTTCCTAATCTTCGGCGTTTAAAATTCATATAGCAGGGCTGGTTATATTAGTCCCGATTTTCCCTCATCGTTGACAATCCGTTGCTTTTCGATTCCCCGTATCATGACATGGTGTAAAGTCCCCGGTGAATCCAATCGAGCTCGTCGCGGCATTTTTTCCTTCCTTATTTTCGGAGTTTAGAATTCCTATAGCAGAACTGGTTATATTAGTCCCCAATTTCCGTCCCCAATTTCCCTCAAGTTGGATTTGCCGGATTGCATCACTTTCTATCATATCGGTCGTTGGACCGCAACTTATCAAGGAATATGTGGATTTGTATTTGTGCCAACCCGACATATAAAGTGGCGTTTCTTGCAGTCGGCAATCGATTGATAAAATCGATGGAGTTGATGATTGATTCCTGGTTTTCCCCGGGATATCTGATGATAAAGGAGGCTTTGGATTTGGTGTAACTTTGTCGTCTATGGAAAAAATTACAAAACTTGCAGCCAAAATTACATCCCAAATTTACAGGTTGACAAATTAATTAGGCTATCCAATAGTCGCTGTATCGTCTCCGGGTGGAATCGTGGCCAAGGCATAATCGGTCATGCCCTTTTTTTACGGCACTGAAAAATGCATCTGCAGGAACCCGTGAAATAGTATATCTGCAAACCCTACAGCAGGAGATTACGATGAAGAAGGATTATTCGGAGGTTAAAGGCAAGCTGCGCAGTCAGGAATGGTTGAACAATACGCACAACATGGGTATGACTGCGCTTTATGTTGAGCGCTACATGAACTACGGCTGGACGCGCGGGGAATTGCAGTCCGGCAAACCTGTCATCGGTATTGCGCAAACGGGTGGCGATCTGACCCCTTGCAATTATGTTCATGTTGAGCTGGCAAAACGGGTGAAAGAGGGAATCCGCGATGCCGGCGGCATTGCCTTTGAGTTTCCGGTCCACCCCATCGCCGAGCAGGGCAAGCGCCCGACCGCGGCCCTGGACCGTAATCTGGCGTACCTCGGTTTGGTGGAGGTGCTGCACGGCTACCCCATTGACGGCGTCGTACTTACCACCGGCTGCGACAAGACCACCCCAACCGGCATTATGGCGGCCTGCACCATGGACTTGCCCGCTATTGTACTCTCGGGTGGACCAATGCTTGACAGTTGGTGGCAGGGGCGCTTGGCCGGATCGGGCACAGCGGTCTGGCAGGCGCGCGAGTTGCATGCCGCCGGCAAGATTGACTATGAAGGCTTTATGGAGCTGGTCGGCAGCGCGCCCAGCGTGGGGCACTGCAACACGATGGGTACCGCACTCACCATGAATTCGCTGGCCGAGGCGCTGGGTTTTTCATTAACCGGGTGTGCCGCCATTCCAGCGCCCTACCGCGAACGTAAACAGATAGCCTACGAGACCGGCCAACGTATCGTTCACATGGTTCTGGAGGATCTGACGCCATCTAAAATCTTAACGCCGAAGGCCTTTCGCAACGCCATCGTTACCAATTCGGCCCTGGGAGGATCCACCAACGCGCCCGTCCACATTACAGCCATTGCGCGGCACATCGGGCTGGAACTGCCCATCGAAGATTGGCAGACCTACGGCTATGACATTCCGCTGCTGCTCAACTGCCAGCCGGCCGGCGAATACTTGGGCGAGGGCTTTTATCGTGCCGGCGGCGTGCCTGCCGTTATGACCGAACTGTTAAAGGCGGGCAAATTGAATGGCGATTGTCTGACGGTAACCGGCAAGACAGTCAGCGAGAATTTGGCCGACCATAAAATTCTGGATGAAAAGGTAATCAAGCCCTACCATCGGCCGCTCAAGGAAAAGGCCGGCTTTATCGTGCTGCACGGCAATTTATTTGATTCGGCCCTGCTGAAAACATCGGTTATTGGTAAAGATTTCCGCCGGCGATACCTGGAACGCCCCGGCGACCCCAATGCCTGGGAGGGCACGGCCATCGTTTTCGACGGGCCGGAAGACTACCATGAGCGCATCAACGATCCCGATTTGCCGGTAGGGGAGGACGCGCTGCTGTTCATCCGCTACTGCGGTCCAGTCGGCTATCCCGGATCCGCCGAGGTAGTCAATATGCTGCCGCCGGACCGACTGGTAAAATTCGGCGTTGCGACCCTGCCATGCATCGGTGATGGACGCCAGAGCGGCACATCGGCCAGCCCGTCCATTCTCAACGCCTCACCCGAAGCGACGGTTGGCGGCGGACTGGCCCTCCTTCAAACCGGCGACCGGGTGCGCATCGATTTGAACAAGGGCACGGTTGACATGCTTGTCAGTGACGATGAGCTGGATCGACGGCGCGAAGCCTGGCAGCCGCCCGAATTGATTCACCAAACCCCCTGGCAGGAGGTATATCGTGACACAGTGGGTCAGCTGGCAACCGGCGCTTGTCTGGAACTGGCGGTTAAATATCAGGGCATCGGCAAGAATATCCCGCGGCACTCTCATTAGACAGTTACCAGGGCAGTTTTGCGTAAATTGTGCAAAACATTTGTTGGCATCTTTGTAAAGCACTAACAAACAAGCATTTACAAAGATTGGAATTGAATTCAACTTTTAGTAATTATAGGATACCAGCATGTCCCGGCTGGGTATCTGGAAGTCTAATTTTGGCTGTTTTGATGATGGTGGCAGAATAAACTAGATCCGCCGACCTGTGACGAGCTCAGTCGAGTCAAGGCGAACCACAAATATTCAATCTTCAATCTTCAATTTTCAATTCCGGCTTGTCCGGGTTGGGTACTTGCCCGAAATGGGAATACGAAGTTTCAGGGTCTGCAGAAAAATGTCGGGAAGCGATTGAATCGAAGGCTAGGTCAATGATCAAATCAAACAGTTCGGCTACCAAGGCTCAAATTGTCTATCTTTCCCATGGCGGCGGTCCATTGCCAATTCTGGGAGACCCAAGTCACAAGGCCATGGTGGATTTCATGCGGCGGCTTCCCACTCAGCTCAGACACCCGGACGCCATCCTCGTCATCAGCGCCCACTGGGAAGAAACCGCCGCAACCCTGCTAAATTGGTATTTGATGACTACATCCTGGGAAAACGCGCTGTCGCGTTTTTGTGGTGATTGTCGATATGTAAGTCAAAAACGCCTCCTATTTTAGAGTCCACTAAATTTTCTTTGTCAACTAACCGTTGACCACGGGTTCCGCCTGTAGTATCTGAATTTTGAAAATCTTCATATATTTATTCTGAAGGCCATGAATGAAAAATATAACACATGATACACCGGCCCATATACAAAGAATGTTGATCGCAGGCTATCGCAACATGACGCCTCAGCAAAAATTGCAGCGTGTCAGCGAACTTACTCAAGCGATACAGCAGCTCGCTTTAGCGCGTATCCGCAAGCAGTACGGTGAAATTTCAGAACGAGAGCAAAGGCTTCGTCTAGCTGCCCTCTGGCTGAATAGAGAGACAATGATCCGCGTCTTTGACTGGGATCCTAAAAAAACCGGGTATTAAGATGATTCTCGCCGAACCAATCCAGATCACTCAACTCATTGCAAAAGTGTTTGATCGACTTCAACTCCCTTATTTGATCGGCGGCTCATTAGCGAGCTCTCTTCACGGTATCCCAAGGGCAACGCAAGATGTCGACATGGTTGCGGGTCTAAAACCCCACCACGTCAAATCTTTTGTTAAAGCTCTTGAGGCTGATTTTTATATTGATGCAAACATGATACATGACGCAATTCAACACGGCTCATCTTTTAATATCATTCACCTCGGCACCATGTTTAAAATCGATGTTTTTGTGCTTCAGGATGACCCATCGTCGCGTGCAGAGATGTCACGGAGAGAATTGTATAAGTTCTCGGAAGAATCCGAGCAGGGGCTTTTCCTGGCAACGGCTGAAGATATTATTATCCGTAAATTGTATTGGTTTCAGTTGGGTGGAGGTGGTTCGGAACGACAGTGGAGTGATGTATTAGGCGTTCTTCAGGTTCAGAAAGATAAGCTCGATTATTCATACCTTCAGCGGGGAGCCCGTAATATGGGCGTGGAGACTCTTTTAAAGCAAGCGGTTGAGGACGCAGCTGAAGCCGAAAGCTGACTATGGCCTTGGGACGCCCAATTTGGCTCGACGCTGCATATTGTTTCTCCCCCTCCCCGACGAAAGTGAGAATCGCTTATACAGCTTGGATTAGTTCGATTAGTCAACAACGTGCCCGAAATCCTCTGCCTAAAATCCGGTCATCGCTCAATTCATGGTCACCGGCCCTACGCAGGGCTATCACAGCCGACCAACCGCCTAACATCACGATTTCCAGTCACTGCCGTCTTGGTAGGCTTCAATAACCTGAATCGGCCTGAGTTGGGTTACGGATGATACCTGCTCAGCAATGGTATTGCCCACAACTTGAACTGCATTGTTTACGAGGTCGGAACGGAAGCCGGCTGCCATTAGATCGAGTGCAAATTCAGTGGTAATCAGTCTGGCGGCGATGTTGCCCAGTGCCACCTTAGCACGCTGCAGGGATTCTATGTTCAGTTTGAAGTCAAGCAGGTGTTTGTAGTAACCGGCAATTTTTTCAGTCAGTTCAAATTGGCTGAAAAAGGTGTAAATATTTGTTTCTTTTTCCTTTTTCATTTCTTTCAATATCGTTTCAGCAATCTGGTGGTACATTACATCGTTAGAACCTTCAAAAATCATAAACGGTCGGCTGTCTACCACAGCTCTGCCTGCGATATGGTCCCTGCGATACCCTTTAGCCCCGGTTAATTGCAGTAAAGATTGGGCTGCGCTCTGCATCATATCTGTCAATACCGCTTTGGTCGCGTTGGCCTGCAATCCGAGCAAGGCTAGATTATTTTTTACTCCGGAAACCCGGCCGGCATAGTGGCACATGGCCGAGTTTATTGTATACCAGGCCTGTAATTGCGAAAGTCTATATTGAACCTGGTCATAACCCAGTAGACTTTTACCACCGACAAACCGTTGTTGGCAGTGCTTGACAGCTTCATCCAGCATTCGTTTTATAAATCCCAAACCTATTCCTGAAAGCCTCAGGCGGCTGCGATGCAACAGGTCCATCATCAATTTCACTCCGCTGGATTGAGGAATCAGTTTAGATGTGCCTGAAACCGTTACATCTATCTTATTAAGGCCATAGGGAATCAGAAACAGCCCTAGTTTGTGATAGTACTCTTCAACCTCTATCTTCTGTCCTGGTTGAGATTTTTCAACAATAAACAAATCGATGTCGCGTTTTAGTTTGCCGCTTTCTTTTTCTTCGCGGGCCGTGACCAACCAAAAATCGGCTAGCCCGGTCAACCCACCCCAATGCTTGGAGCCTTTTAACGAATAACCCTTGTCAGACTCGGAAAAAGATGTGCGCATTGAAAGCGCGTCGGTGCCGAAATCTGGTTCGGTTATCATTAATCCTCCCAATAATTTGTTGCTGAGAAATGATTGGAAAACATGGGCTTTGGCTGCTTCCTGACCATACTTGGCAACCGGCTCCAGGAAAAGAGAGCCGGTAATCCCAACCATTAGAGCCACGGCGATAGATTCATAGGCAGTAGTTTCCAGCAAAGACAGGCAGTCGATAGGATTGTCACCGCGGCCGCCATATTCTAAGGGAATAAAAACCGAAAGGGGTTCCGGAGCTAAGATCTGATTTAAAAGGTGACGGGGTAAACCCTTTAGGTTATTGACGGTTTCGATCTCCGGATTTTCAGCCAGGATAGTTCGCAGTTCCTGCTGAAACTCAATGATAAAGGTTTCAGTTTCAATTTGCCTCATTATTGGACCCCTTGATGGTGGGTTGTTGGAAAAGTTTATATTATCCGGTTCATTCTAAGGATTCTAAGTTAAACGACTCACGAGCCAGGCGAAGTCATAACCGGTAGCAATGTTAATAAAATATGGCTTATTCAGTGCGAATCAAGCAAATATGGAAAAACAAAAAAGTCGGTTAAGATTGACATTAGGAAAATAGGGGACGTTGGAAAATGGGGGACATTCTAAGTAAACCTACTGATTGGCCCGTTTGATTATTTTAGAAATGGCTGTGGTGGATACGCCAACCCGCCTGGCAACTTCAGCCAATGAAACTCCGTGAATTCTTACGATCAGCAACATCGTTGACAACCCTGCGTTTCTCGATCCCTCTCAGGATTACATGATGCAGGGTCCCCGGTGCATCCAATCTGGCTCGACGCGGCATTTTGTTTCTCCTTTGTAAGATTCTAAGGATCAATTATTTGGCATCAATTGGTTTGATTAGTCAACAACGTCCCTTAATGATATCAATGTCGGCCATGGCATTGTTGGCGATTTCAGCCGCCAGTTCTGCGCCAGCCCTCAGCTCGCGGCCGGCCGCAGCCGCTCCGCCGGTCAAGGGATAGATAACACCAATTTTAATGGTCTTTTGAGCCAGGGCCCCCGCCGGAAAAATCATCCCGATAACCAACATCAGACTCAACCCGCACAATCCGTATCTCAAAACTTTTTTCATTGTGTGTCCTCCTTTCAAATTTTATTAGCACCTGAATTTAACGTCGATGTGAATTCATGATTCAGATTCAGAAACTTTAAAGGAATCATTTCAACCTGTCAAGGTGTTGGGGAAAATTTATCTTGTTGGGCTCAGAAATGAACTGCCTCGATGCAAGCCGCGGGGAATTAAACCCGGCAGATTTCCCAGTCTCCACCCCGCATTCACAGTAATCTGTGCCTGCCCCATGAAATCTTTTTCCTTTTATTTCATCGGGGTAATCTGCGAAATCTGTGGATTAAATCAGGATGACAAGACGGCTGAATTTACAGAAAAATCGAATAACTGGAGAGGAACGACGGGGATATTCTATAAATCTTCCTCCAAAGACATCACTTTTCCGAGGCTAGCTGGTGGATCAAATGATACATACTGGCCAGCGATCCGCCGTCAACCGACGGGTTCTCACCGGTAACGATTGCCACTTTACCGCTAAGCTTCATAACATCTTTCCTTCCTAGGGATGACTAAACTTTAACTGGGTCAGCTTTCCACAAGCATCATAATCTAGCGGGGATCGGCGAGAATCTTAAAAAATATGTAACCACCGATGACTAAAAGGAAAAGGCCGGATTTTGAACCCTTTATCAGCAGAATAGCTCCTGTAATCAACATAATCCCGCTGCCGATGAAAACCCAACGCCCAAATTTATTATCTAATCGCATTAGATACATTCTTCAAAAAAGAGATAATTTATCCCAACCTTTGCATTTTTGCATGATTTGGCTATAATTTCATCTCTTTTTTATTCCGGCATTTTCAACTGCAGTTGATCAACAGGGCTTGCCCTGTTGCAAGGATGCTAAACTTGTAGATAATCAGCGACCACCAGCAGAGCTGGGGGTATGAGGAAGGCCCCTCGAAGGGGCCTGGGCCACACTCTGCTGCTGGTCGCTGAAAATGGATGGAATGGTCCGGTTAAAATTAATTTTAGTGAGATCAAGTTTATGCTAGCTTGCGTAGACGTACACTACTATGATGATCATGCTGCGGCTGCATGTATATTATTCAAAAATTGGACCGATTCAGTGCCGGCCGCCCAATTTCATACAACGGTCTCGAAAATAACACCATACATTTCGGGGCAGTTTTATCTGCGTGAACTTCCATGTATCCTAAAAGTTTTGGAACTCGTTAATGAAAATATCGAGGCAATCTTAATTGACGGTTATGTCTGGTTAGACAACCGCCAGTCAGCCGGATTGGGCGCTTATCTCTATTATGAACTGAATGCAACGATACCTGTTATAGGTGTAGCCAAAAGTCGCTATAAGCGATCCGATGCAGCAGATAAAGTTTTAAGAGGAAAAAGTAAAAAGCCCCTATATGTTACGGCTGCAGGTATCGATCAAAGGATTGCAGCAAGCTACATTGCCAAAATGCATGGAAAATTCAGAATACCGACGCTTTTGAAAATGGTGGATCAGATTAGCAGAAATATAAACGAAAAATAACGGTTTTGAAATAAAGGCTCCCGGTGCCGATGTCGCCGGCTGTAAAAGATTGCTAACCGGGCTCGATGCGGCTTTTTATCCCTTCAAACCAGAAATAGGTAGGGACAGGTACTTAATTAGTGTTCGAACGGGTATCCAGAACTCTTTGATATTGCTGATTAATATCGCATAAAAGGAAAACGAAGATTTTCCAGTTTAATGCATTTTTTACTTGCATTAAAAACTCGTAAACGGTAGTTATCTT
>Ga0209678_1000542_pt1 | contig 11867 bp, 8 predicted proteins | sample WorMetilvaeELBA1_FD_187404 | JGI IMG/M metagenome (GOLD analysis project Ga0209678, IMG submission 187404) | Marine gutless worms symbiont microbial communities from Max Planck institute for Marine Microbiology, Germany - Olavius ilvae ELBA.1... ...
CTAAAATCTGAGATTGCAATGATTGACTCTGGTTAATTGAATTTTCAAAGAACCGGCTCGGATCGGACCCGTGGAGTGTTGCCTAAAAAAAATTGAAATTTTTTGCTTGACTTCTTCTTGGTGCTCTATATTTAAATTAACTCCAAAACAGGGTTTTCAAATCGTGCTCGTCGTCGTACTCGTACTCGTCCTCGATACTGAAAGCGGCTCAGAAGCTTCGAGAACGAGGACGAGCACGAGTACGATTACGAAACGAGCAATGTGCTCATACGAAACGCCGGTTTGGCATAGTTTCTTTCTTTGATCAAACTGGCCGTTTTTTGGCCAGAGGCAGCACTGACACCTGAACTCCTAAATTAAACCCATGTCCAATTTTCATGCTATTTTTTATTTACTTTCTAACTCCAGAGATTCTATGCGCTAGGTTCTAAAAATTCAAGCACCAATTTTTGAAAAATTTCCGGCGCTTCGGCCGGAATGCTGTGGCCGACGCCGGCAAGTTGCTCGTGGCCGGCGCGGCAGTCATGGGCCAGCCGTCGCACATCATCCGCTTCGACCAGGGGGTCCTGGGCACCGGAAATAATCAAGGTCGGGATATCGAGTCCTGCCGGCACCCGGTCGGGTGCCGGGTAGCTCAATACGGCCTCCAGTTGGGCGATCAACGCGTTTTTATTGTTGCGAAGTTCCACCGCGCTGACAATTTTGGCGAGAATATTTTGATGGTCCTTTAAAAATTGGTTGCCGAATACTGTCGGCAGCGCGGCCCAGGCCATGGCCTTCAAACCGGAAAGTTTGAGGATCTCGATCCAGGACCTGACAATTGTACGGCAACGGTCACTGGTGCGCGAACTTAAGCTGCACAGCACCAGCCGATCGATTCTTGCCGAATATTGGATTGCAAACTCCAGCGCCAGCCGGGCCCCATGACTGATACCCACCAGGTGGGCCGTGCCAACCGACAAGTAATCCAATAATTTTTTAAGATCGGAAACGTGCAGCGTCAGCGTGAGCGGGGCCGCGCCAAGGTCGCTTTGACCCTGTCCCCGGGCATCGTAGAGCAGCAGGCCATATCCCTTGGAAAAAGCGGGAACCTGGCTGCCCCAGTACAAGGTAGTCTGGGTGGTGCCGTTTAGAAAAACAACCATTGGTTTTGATTGGTCCAGGCCGTAAGTTCGGTAGAAAACAGTGCATCCGTCGGGGGTTGTGAAGTATGGCACGTCGGGCTCCGCCGGTCGTTCAGGGTTCTGGTTTCATGGTTCAGAGCAGAACTGCAGAAAAGCGAACCGCCGAATATCGAATAATGAATATCGAATGTCGAAGGAATGTATTCTGTCAGTTAAAAATAATCTGGCTATATAGAAAGAGCAAGTACAAGGAATGTGGGAGCGGTTTCCAACCGCGAAATTAAATGCCGTGGCTGGAAGCTGCTTCCTCTGACATCCGATATGAAACTTGACTATATAAGACGATGCCAAACCGTGTAAATCGCGGTTGAAAACCGCTCCCACAATCGATAATAGCCCCATGGATCGATAGTAGTTTCGTTCTCGATTTGACTGTACGCTCCCGGCCCTGGCAGCTTTTTGGGCGGAGTAGTCTCATTCAGCCTTTGTAAAAAGACCGCTCGACACAAAAACTCAGGTCAGGCAGAATTCATGCCTTCGACATTCGTCATTCCAAATAGATTCTCGGTACTCGCGCCGTGATCGAGGTGACGATTTCGTAGTTGATGGTGTTCAGGGTGGCGGCCAGTTCATCAGCCGTCACCCCTTGATTGTCCCGTTGCCCGAAGGCAACCACCTCGTCTTCCATCTTCACATCCTTCAGCGTGCCCACATCCAGCATGGTCAGGTCCATGCATACCCGGCCGACGACGGGCACCCGCTGTCCGTGGACCAGCATGTGCCCGCAGGAGGACAGCAGGCGATTATACCCGTCGGCATACCCTACGGGCACGGTGGCGATGGTGGTGGGCTTGTCCGTGCGGTAGGTGATGCCGTAGCTGATGTGAAAGCCGGCCGGCACCTGCTTCAAATGAATGATCCTGCTTTTTAGGGTCATGACCGGTCTGAGTTCGACCCGGGCCTGATGGACTTCTTCGCATGGGTTCAGCCCGTAGGTTGCAATGCCCGGTCTGACCAGGTCCAGATGGGAATCCGGCAGATCGATCAGCGCGGCGCTGTTGGCGGCATGCCGCAAGGGAGGCCTCAAACCGTCGGATTCAAGGCGACCGAGAAAATCCATAAATCTTTCCAGTTGAACGGAGGCATAAGATTTGTCGGCACTGTCGGCGGTGGCGAAGTGGGTGAAAACACCGTCCACTTCCAGGTTGGCCAACCGGCTGATGGCTTTGACATCACTGATGGACCGGGCGGCGGCGGAACCGGGGGAGGGCTTGTCGGCCGGATCATCGAGCAGCAGGCCCAAACGTCCCATGCCGCTGTCTATCTTGATGTGAACTTCGATTTTTCCTCCACGGCGGGCGGCCTGCTCGGATAGCGCCTGAGCGGTCGCCGGGGAGTAAACAGTTTGAATCAGTTCATTGTCAATAATGGTCGGGGCTGATTCGGGCGGGCTGTAGCCGAAAATTAATATGGGCGCGGCCAATCCGGCCTTTCTAAGTTCGACCGCTTCATGGAGTCTGGCCACCCCCAGCAGTTCAGCGCCGTTTTGCAGGGCCGTGCGGGCAACTTCGATTGCTCCGTGCCCATAGCCATTGGCTTTGACGACGGCCATCAGACGCGCTTGCGGCCGCGTGATGCGCTTTAGCTCTCGAATGTTGTGTGCGTAAGCATCCAGGTCGATTTCAGCCCAAGTTAGTAGTTTCTCCAAGATAAAGCCTCGGTAACGTTAAATAGTTTAATATCTCCAATTTTAGTCTGACACGGAAAAAATTACAAATCACAAAAAGCAAATATCAAACAAATCACAATGAAACAAATTCGAAATACCAAACTAGTGCTGACCCTGTGGAGAAATTACCTTTTTTAAAAATAAAAACTAATACTGAAATAATTACAATGCATTAAACAAGATGCCAATCCATTTTGTAAAGAACTATCTATAGATACGATGAAGATAAAAAGGCCGATAGCGAAGAGTTATTCTGACAAACGCTATATCGGCATCGTTTTGGTCATTAAATATTGAAATTTGAGATTTATTTGTAATTTGGGATTTGTTATTTGATATTTAATAGCAGTGCGCCCAAGATTATGCAGGATTATATGGTTCGCAATTTACTATATTTTCGACCTGCAATCATGCAGAAACTTCCTGATACAATTCCCTGGCATGATAGGAACTGCGCACGAACGGTCCGCTGGCAACCTCCTTGAAGCCGATTTTTATGGCTTTTTTGCGCCAGGCTTCGAATTCATCCGGCGGGATGTAGCGCTCGACCGGCAAATGGTTTTTGGAGGGTTGCAGATACTGGCCCAGGGTCAGGATTTGACAGCCGGCAGTCTGCAGGTCCTGCAGTGTATTTTCGACCTCCGCTTCTTCCTCGCCCAGTCCGAGCATCAGGCCGGACTTGGTTGGCAGCGTCGGGTCGTACGTGTGCGCCCATAGAATGATATCCAGCGACCGGCGATATTCTGCCTGGGGACGTACCCGCGGGTATAGGCGCGGCACGGTTTCGATATTGTGATTCAGTACATCCGGCCCGGCATCCAAAACCATGTGCAGCGCATCCCGGTTCCCCTGAAAATCCGGTATTAACACTTCCACGCAGGCATCCGTCATTTTGCGGCGAATTTCCGTGATGGTCCGGGCAAACAGGGATGCTCCGCCGTCGGGGACATCGTCCCGGGTAACCGACGTGATCACGACATATTTCAGACCCATCTGGTGGGCCACATCAGCCACCCGGGCGGGCTCTGCCGGATCCGGCGGTTCCAGGGGACCCTGCCGCACCGAGCAGAAGCGGCAATTGCGGGTGCAGCGGGAGCCCATGATCAGGAAGGCTGCCGTCTGCTGTGAAAAGCACTCCCACATATTGGGGCACTTGGCCTCCTGGCAGACCGTGTGCAGCCGGTCGTCGCTGATCATGCCTTTGACTTTTTCGTACTCGGGACCTGTGGGCAATTGGCGCCGCAGCCATTTGGGTTTTTGAACGAGAACGGTGGGTTTGGATTTTTGCTTCATATAGTAAACACCAACGTTGTGAAAATTTCTTATCGTAGGGTGGGCTGTGCCCACCAAATATCGCTGATATCATCTGGTCAATGGTGGGCAAAGCCCACCCTACATGAACTCTGCGTTCTCCGCGGCTGGCGGAGTATAAATTACTTCAAACAATGCGTCATCTGACGCTCGAGATCTGAGAGACGACATTTTTCAAAAGATATCCCCAGCACGGTCGCAAGATTGTTCTTCAGGACGTCCAGAACCTCGTTCATCGGCAAGTCCCGGCCGGATTCTTCTTTCATTGATGTCATGCTGACCCCCTGCAGGCCGCAGGGCTGAATCCATGAAAACGGGGTTAGATCCAGATTGACATTCAGCGCCAGGCCGTGAAAGCTGATGCCTTTGCGCAAAGCGATGCCGATGCTGCCCATTTTCCGGTGGCCGACCCATATTCCGCTATTGATAGGGTTGCGCTGGGTGGCGATATTGAATGCGCCGGCGGTTTGCAGCATGGCTTCTTCCATGGCTGCCACGAAATCCTTGACGCCGATTCTTCGGGCGTGCAAATTCATGATGGGATAGACGACGATTTGGCCCGGACCGTGATAGGTAATGACCCCGCCGCGTTCGACCTGAATGACCGGGATGCCGGACTCTTGCAAAAAAGCTTCCGACACCAGCAGGTTGTCCAACCCGCCCCGGCGTCCGAGGGTAAAGACGGCCGGATGCTCCAGAAAAAGCATGCTATCAAGATCGATATGATTTTCTACCCTGGCCGCAACCAACTTTTGCTGCAAATCCCAGGCTTTTTGATAATCGATCAGACCCAGGTTGAGGAAGTAAACGGGTTGCGGGTTGCGGGATGCGGGGATCGGGTTTCGGGGTACGGGTTGCGGGTTGCGGGGTACGGGTTGCGGGTTGCGGGGTACGGGTTGCGAGTTGCGGGTTGCGGGTTGAAGGTTACGGGTTACGGGGTGCGGATCGCGCGTTGTGTGTTGCGTGTTGCGTGTTGTGGGGTTCGGGGTACGGGTTGCGGCGTTCGGGTTTCGGGTTTCGGGTTTCGGGTTGTGGGATTCGGGCTGCGATTTGCGACCCGCAAGTTGAGCGCTGCCCGTTTCGGGCTTGAGATCTTGAGCATCGATCTGTTTTGATCGTTTTGCAGTATTGGTCTCCATTTTCCATTTCGCCTGGAAAGTTCGTAAACGATTCTTGTATGATTCAGTTTAGACCGTACCCGTAATGATAATGCCTAACATCCGATACGCAAGCCACTGACTTTTTGCCTGCACGACGCACCCCGCAACGCGATACCAGAAGACAGAAGTCAGATAACAGAGATCAGAAGACAGATGACAGAGATCAGAAGACAGATTACAGATGCCACAAGATAGATCGCAAAAATTCCGGTCTCAAATCGATCTAATCCATGCCCGTCCCATGCGCCACGCGCTTGTCCCCGTACCGCGCAACCCGCAACTCGTAACCCCGCAACTCGTAACCCCGCAACTCGTTCCTCGCACCACGCACCCCGCAACGCGGCTCTCCCCGCACCTCGTTTCACCCCGTCAAACAGGGCTTGCGGGCAGCTGTGGTTTCATCGAGTCTCCTCCGGCGACTGTAGCTGGGGGCATTATGCAAAAGATCCGGTTTTTCTTCGGCTTCTTTGACAATAGCCTTGAAGGCATCGACCAGAAGATCTATATCCGCTTTGGATTCCGTCTCCGTGGGTTCGATCATGATTGCGCCCGACACGACCAGCGGGAAGTAGATTGTGGGTGGATGAAACCCATAATCCATCAGTCGTTTGACCATGTCCAGGGTGGTGACTTTATGGGCCTGCTGCCGTTGATCGGAGAAGACGCATTCGTGCATGCAGGGGCGGTCATAGGCCAGGTGCAGCGTATCCTTGAGTTGCTCCTTGATGTAGTTGGCATTTAATACTGCCAACTGGCTGGCCTTTTTCAAATTTTCGGGACCCAGGCTCAAAATATAGCTGTAGGCCCGAATGAGAACGCCGACATTGCCGTTGAAGGCATGCAGCCGGCCGATAGTATCCGGAAAGTCTTCCTTTAAAAGATATTGCCCATTTTTTTTGGTGACCCGGGGTACCGGCAGAAATGGTTCCAGATGCTTCAGTACGCACACCGGCCCGGAACCCGGTCCGCCGCCGCCGTGGGGCGATGAAAACGTTTTGTGGAGGTTCAGGTGCAGGACGTCGATGCCGATTTCGCCCATATCCGCAATGCCCATGATGGCGTTCATATTGGCGCCGTCGCCGTAAACCAGACCGCCTTTGGCATGCACGATATCGGCAATCTGTTTAATGTTCTCTTCAAACAGCCCCAGGGTGTTGGGGTTGGTGACCATGATGCCGGAGGTTTCCTCGTCCATCAAGGCCGCGACGTCTTCCGGCGCCAGGATGCCGTCGGCGTTGGATTTTATGCCCACCGGTTTGTAGCCGCACAGGGCGGCACTGGCCGGGTTGGTGCCATGGGCCGTATCCGGCACGATAATTTTTGAGCGGGGTGTGCCCTGGCTCCGGTGGTAGGCATGAAACAATAGCATCCCGGCCAATTCACCGTGGGCACCGGCCGCCGGCTGCAGGGTGGCGGCGTCCATGCCGGTGATTTCCACCAGGTAGCGTTCGAGGTTATACATCAGGTTCAGGATGCCCTGGGAAAGATTCGGCGGCAGCATGGGGTGGGCCGCCGCAAATCCCGGGCTCGCAGCCTGTCTCTCATTGGTTTTGGGATTGTATTTCATGGTGCAGGATCCCAAGGGGTACATGCCGAGATCCACGGCAAAATTCCATTGGGACAGCCGCGTGTAGTGACGAATGACGTCCAGTTCACCGAGATCCGGAAAATCAGGTCCATCGCCGATAAATTCCTGTGCCAGTTCAGACGATTCAACATCCCTGCGAGGCGCTGAAAAGCCCTGCCTTCCCTTTTGGCCTTTTTCCCAGAGCAGCGGTTCGTTAAATATCAAGCCGGTGGTTCCTGGATATTCTTGCATGATTAACACTCCCTAATTTCTTGTCGGTAAATCCAAATAATTATGATTCTTCTCCGCCTGGCCGGCAATCAGATTGAACGTCGAACATCGAACATCCAACAACGAACGTCCAATATTGATGACGCTGCGCTTTTTCTATTTTAAAAATGACAGAATACGATATTCGATGTTGGACGTTCAGTGTTCGATGTTCAATAGTCTTTTTTTCGATTATACTGGCTGCTCCGTGCCCGGCGGCTAGGCTGAAACCTGACGCTTTAAACCTGACACCTGACACCCGGCACCTGAAACCTGACACCTATTCACTGTCATCTGTCATCTGTCATCTGTCTTCTGTCTTCTGTCATCTGCCATCCGTCATCTGCCATCCGTCATCTGTCATCTGTCATCTGTCTTCCGACACCTGACATCTTCGGTCATCCTTGTTTCACCGCTGCCACCAACCCATCCATATCCTCTTTGCTCAGCGTCTCGGTCACGCAGAGCAGGTAGTGGTTCTTCAACTCACGGAAGTGGCACTCCAGCGGCAGACCCGGGATGATTTTTTGTTTGACCAGACGATCGTAGGTTTTTACAAAATCCGGCGGGAATTCAACCACAAATTCATTGAAGGTTGGTTGCTGAAACGGGATTTTGAAGCCGGCCTTGCGCAACTCGCCCTTCAGGTACTCGCACTTGTCATAGTTCAACCTGGCGAGGGATTTCATACCGCTGCCGCCCAAAGTCGCCATGTACATGGCCGAAGCCAGGGCACACAGACTGTGGTTGGTGCAAATGTTGGAGGTGGCTCTTTCCCGGCGAATGTGCTGTTCGCGGGTCGCCAGCGTCAACACGAATCCCCGCTGTCCATCCGCATCGGTGGTTTGGCCCACCAGGCGGCCCGGCATATTGCGCACATATTTCATCTTGGCGGCAAACATCCCCAGGGCCGGCCCGCCGAACGAGCGCGGGATGCCCAGGCTTTGCCCTTCGCCGCAAGCGATGTCCGCTCCCTGGCTGCCGGGGTTCTTGAACAGACCATAGGCCAGCGGCTCGGTAAAACAGGCTATGAGCAATGTCTTTTGATCCTGCACCTTTTCACCGATGAGCCGGAGGTTTTCGATGCAGCCGAAAAAATTCGGCGATTGGACGGCTACCGCCGCCAGATCCTGCGCGTCCTCCAGTTGAGTCAGATCGGTGGTTCCGTCCGGCAGATAAGGCAGCTCCACAATTTCATAATCGGTGGGCCTGAGATATGTTTCCAATACGGTACGGTAGTGGGGGTGGACCAGGCGCGACACCGCCACTTTCTTTTTGCGGGTGACGCGCACCGCCATCAGGGCGGCTTCGGCCAGGGCGGAGGCACCGTCATATTGCGAGGCATTGGCCACTTCCATCCCCAGCAGCCGTGCTGTGAGCGTCTGGTATTCGAAGATAGCCTGCAGGGTACCCTGGCTGACCTCCGGCTGGTACGGCGTATACGAAGTGCTAAACTCCGAGCGGTTCAGCAGATGGGACACCGCCGACGGGATGTGATGCTCGTAGCTGCCGGCGCCCATGAACACCTTGTACTCCGGCGCGACGGCCATGGTGCCGGATAGTGTGTCGATATGGCGATTTAAATCCCATTCACTCAGGCGTTCCGGCAGGTTTAATTCGTTTTTGCGGCGGCATTCCGGGGGAACAGTTGAAAATAGATCATCAAGGGAGTTTACCCCGGCTGCCGACAGCATCTCAGAAATTTCTTCCGGTGTATGCGGCAAGTATCGCATGGTGTTGTCCTTTGCTGTTGGTACTATGGTCTCTTATGAAACTTCAAATAGTCTAAGAGCTGTGGAATGGATTCGATTTTTATTACTTTTATTTAGACAGGATCAACCGGTTTATCAGAAATTTTTTCGCCTGCGGCGAGGGGCATTTCGGCCGAAGGCCGCACTATCAAAACCATCCTGTTGATCCTGTCCAATTAATTTTTTTTAAATAAGAATCCATTCCTCTTTTTCTTTCAAATTCTATAGTTTTTATTTGATCAAACGGGCCCCTTTTCAGGCCAGCGGCGGGGCTGACACCTGAAACCTGACACCTGAAACCTTTCTCTAAATGTGTGACTTCGATTTTGGGTTATGATCCTTGCAACGATTCGATATACGCCTCTTTGGCCATCAGGCTGTCCAGCTCGGCCGGGTCATCGGGCTTGACTTCTATCATCCACCCGTCGGTAAAGGGTGTGTCGTTGACCAGCTCGGGCGCCTCTTCCAGGGAGGGGTTGACGGCCACGATTTCACCGCCGACCGGCATGTAGAGTTCCGAGACGGCCTTGACCGATTCCACCGTGCCGAATTCGGCGCCTTTCTCAAAGGCCTCGCCGGCTTCAGGCATTTCCACAAATACGATATCTCCCAACTGATCCTGGGCGTAGTCGGTGATACCCACTTTGACAGTGTCTCCTTCCAATTTGGCCCACTCGTGACTTTCGGCGTAACGAATATCATCCGGAAAATGTAGCTCGCTGATCTCCTTCATTATCTGACCTCCTTTGGCTGTAATTGGTTGCACCTGACAGCGGGTGTTTTAGAATTCGTGCGCAAGCGGCAGGTCTTTGGCCCCCGCCAGCGGGCTTATGCAGTGTCCAGTTTGCCTTGTGGGGGCGGCCCCGGCCGCATATCCCACCCTGTCAATCGCTCAAGTTGGCTTGCTGCTTCGGCTAAAATGATTATACTCTTACTTCATGGAGCATTTAGCAACCCGCATGCGCTATTATCGGACGGATATTTTCCGGCCGCTGCATCCACAAGCCCCCCGGTTTTAAAAATGTTTTCGTCAGTCGGCTGCGACCCGGGTCGGGAGCGGGTTTTCAGCCAGCGATAACCCGTCAACATTTTTTATAGGATTTTCGACCATCCCGCAAATGTTTTATTGTGTCAGAAATGATTTTGGCAATACATATTTCGATAAAGCATTAAGAAAAACCGGTAAATCTGTCAATGATTAATATGGCTTTTCATGATATCAGCAAGAATTTGACCGGTAATTTAGGGTTGACGAATTGGGTGCCCGGTGTTGGGATGTTTTTTGCGGGTTTTCATTAGCAACTAAATAGAATCGACATAAATCTAAATTTAGGTCAGGGATTCGGATCTTGAAAATCTTACAGGCGTGTGATATGCACCCTATTAATTTTTCGGATTCTACCCAATTGGTCAATGAGTCCAAAACACTCTAATGTGATGTTTTAGAAAGGAGGCTTATGATGAAAAGAAAAGCATTAGTGGTAGCGGTTATTTCATTTTTTGTGTTGGGCCTGGGGGTCAGTTTAGCAGGGGCCGACACCATTAGAATCGGCATTAATGCCCCGCTGACCGGCGATATTCCCAAAGTGGGGGAGGGCACTAAATATGCTGCCCAAATGTGGTTGGAAGATGTCAACGCGGCCGGCGGCATTGAAGTCGGCGGCAAGAAATACATGGTGGAGCTCATTATCGAAGACAATGAGTCCAAAGCCGAATCAGCCGTCAAGGCCAATACCAAGCTGATCACCGAGGAAGATGTCCTGGCAATAGTCGGACCCCAGTCCTCCAAGCAGGCAATCCCCGCCGGCGGCAAAGCCAACGAGTTGGGTACGCCCATGATCAGCCCCTGGTCCACCAACCCCGACACCACCAAGGATCGTCCGTTCGTGTTCCGCGGCTGCTTTCTGGACCCGTTTCAGGGGCCGGTAGTTGCCAACTTTATGAAAGACGAGTTCGGCTTTAAAAAAGCCGCCGTTCTTTACGACGTCGCCAGTGACTATCCCAAGGGGCTTGCTGAATTCTTCAAGGCAGCCTGGGAAAAGGTCAATGGTCCCGGCTCTGTGGTAGCTTACGAAAGCTTCACCACCAAAGACGCCGACTTCAGCTCCCAGTTGACTAAAATTAACAACTCCGGCGCCGAAGTGCTGTTCACCCCGCAGTACTACAACGAGGTGGCTTTAATCGTTCAGCAGGCCCATCAACTGGGTTGGGATAAGCCCATTGTCGGCAGTGACAGCTGGGGATCGGCCGAAACTGTGAAACTGTGCGGTAAAGACTGCTACGGCCTGTTTTTCAGCACCCACTACGCGGCCGCCGGTGCCCGAGGCGCCACCAAGGCGTTTATCGATCGTTATGCGAAAGAGCACGGCTATGTGCCCGATGACGTTGCGGCGCTGACCTGGGATTCCATTCGCCTCGTTCAAGCAGCCATTGAAGGGGTCGATAAGCTGACCGGTAACATTGAAAAAGATCGCAAGGCCGTGCGCGACGCCCTGGCCAAAATAAAAGACTTTGATGGAATTACCGGCGGCATGACCTTTACCGAAGATGGCGACCCCATCAAATGTGCCGTTATCGTTCGCATCAGCGATGCCGGTGAGTTTGAATTTTATAAGTCCGTCTGTCCCTAAGATGGACCTTTACCGTTAACCGGTCCAAAGGTTGCGGGGTTCAGAGGTCTAAGGTTTTCCTTAATCTTAAACTTTTGAACCCCCGCACCATAAAATACGTCGGAGCTGAGAACCGGTTGACGCCTTCCTTAAACTTTAAGATGAAGCCATATTTTTTTGAGTTGTCATTGGGACAATCAAGCTTGGGCGGGCGGGGATTAACCCCATAAGCGCTAAGTTATTTTAAGCCGTTTTTTCATTTAAAAATATTTTGATAACTGATAGTTACGTCTTCGTGTAGACTCAGAAAGCAATTTTGAAATTTCGTTCCAGCGTGCTATCATTT
>Ga0209678_1000543_pt1 | contig 11857 bp, 14 predicted proteins | sample WorMetilvaeELBA1_FD_187404 | JGI IMG/M metagenome (GOLD analysis project Ga0209678, IMG submission 187404) | Marine gutless worms symbiont microbial communities from Max Planck institute for Marine Microbiology, Germany - Olavius ilvae ELBA.1... ...
CGCAGCCGCGCGAACTGAGCGTCCGAAAGCCAGAAACAGTGCTCAGACATGGCAAACCCCCAAACAGTTGGGAGCTTGAATCATGCTTCGCCCGAAAAGGGAATCCCCTTTATGGGTCCGGACCCTAGAGCAGATGCCCGCTGCGCCGCTGCTTGGTCGCGAGGTAGGCCTCGTTGTGGCGGTTCGATGGGAAGGCATGCGGCACCCGGTCGACGACCTCGACGCCCCAGTCGGCCAGGGCCGCCACCTTGTCGGGATTGTTGGTCATCAGCCGCACGCGGCCGGAGCCCAGGCGGCGCAGCATCTCGGCGGCCGGCAGGTAGCTGCGCTCGTCGGCCTTGAAGCCCAGCTGCTCGTTGGCGTCGACAGTGTCGAAGCCGGCATCCTGCAGGGTGTACGCGCGCAGCTTGTTGACCAGCCCGATACCGCGCCCCTCCTGCGCCAGGTAGAGCAGGACACCGCTGCCGGCCGACCGCATCTCGGCGATGGCGCCGCGCAGCTGTTCGCCGCAGTCGCAGCGCAGACTGCCCAGCAGGTCGCCCGTGAAGCACTCGCTGTGCACGCGGGTCAGGACGGGTTCCGCGGGGTCGGGCGCGCCGACGACGATAGCCAGGTGCTCGCGCCCGCCATCGGGCGGCCTGAACGCGTACACGTGTACGTCTTCGGAGTTGGTCAGGGGTACATGGGCATCGGCGACCAGCCTCAGGCTGCGCGCCTCGCGCTCGGCATAGGCCTGCACGTCGGCCAGCTCGACGGTCAGCAGGTTCTCGGCCTCGGCCCAGGCCGGCAGGTAGCGGCGCCGCTCGCCCGGCACCGCGGCGATGACGACAGCCGGAAGCAGGCGCGCCAGCTTGGTGAGTTCGACAGCGCCGGCGGCGGCGGTGCCCGGTGCGATGGGCTCCAGCGCCAGCGCCGGCGGCATGGCGGCAGGGCGCGGCGCCGTCGGGTCCGCCATCTGGCGTACGGTCGCGGCGTCGACGCCGCCGGCCAGCGCCATGCGCAGCGCGCCGTCGTGGGCGTCCGCGTCCGCCGGCAACAGGCCCAGCAACTGCGCCCGCCGCGCGGTCAGCACCAGCGCCCCGGCGCCGGCCAGCGCGCGCAGCCGCGTCAGCGTCTCGTGGCCGGTGCCCTCGGCGGCAGCCAGCAGCAGCGCCTCGCCGGGTGCCGACAGCACCACCATGGCGCCGCGCCGCAGATCGGCGAGCGCGCGCTCGACCGCCTGCAGCGGCGGCGGCAGCGGCGGAACCGGCGCGTCGGGGGCCGGCGGCGCTTGGGGGTCTCGAACGGGCATGGCTGACATATAGTATCGCGGATGCCCGTGTCCGCCACCCCCCGCCCCCTGCCGCCCGCCGAGCCCGGCGCCGATCGCCTGTGGGCGGCATTCCTGGCCCGCACGCGGGCGCGGCGCGCCGGCACGTCGGCGCCGGCGATGCCGCCGGCCGCGGACGCACAGGCATTTCTCGACCTCTACAACCCGGTGTGCAACGGCGCCGAAGCGGGGCGTTTCGCCATCGCCCATCTGGGCCAGAGCCTGGACGGCCACATCGCCACGGCGCGCGGCGACTCGTTCTTCGTCACCGGCGACGCGGACCTGGACCACAACCACCGCCTGCGCGCGCTGTGCGACGCGGTGGTGGTCGGTGCCGGCACGGTGCAGGCCGACGACCCGCAGCTCACCGTGCGCCGCGTCGAGGGCGACGACCCGGTGCGCGTGGTGATCGACACCGACCGGCGGCTGGACGCCCGCTACGGCGTGTTCCGCGACGACGCGGCGCCGACACTGCTGCTCTGCGGTTCGGACGTCGCTGACGCCCCAAGTCACGGCGACGCGGAGCTGATCCGCGTGCCGCGCGCCGCCGACGGCGCCGGGCTGGAACCCGGCGCGGTGCTCGACATCCTCGCCGAGCGCGGCCTCACCGCCGTGTTCCTGGAAGGCGGCGGCGTCACCGTGTCGCGGTTCCTCGCCGCCGGCGTGCTCAACCGGCTGCAGATCACGATCGCGCCGCTGATCATCGGCTCCGGCCGGCCGGGCATCGCGCTGCCGGAGATTGCGCGGCTGAGCGAGAGCCTGCGGCCGCCGGCGCGGCGCTTCACGCTCGGCGACGACGTGCTGTTCGACCTCGATCTCGATGCCGGCTGAGGCGCGGGCGTTCTGGGTCGCGGCGCCGGGACGCGGGGAAGTACGCGCCGAGCCGCTCGACCCGCCCGGCGCGCACGAGGTGGCGGTGCGCGCGCACTGGAGCAGCATCAGCCGCGGCACCGAGACGCTGGTGTTCGCCGGAAGAGTGCCGGAGAGCCAGGTCGCGACGATGCGCTGCCCGTTCCAGGCCGGCGATTTCCCCGCGCCCGTGAAATATGGCTACGCCTCCGTCGGCGAGATCGCGGCGGTCGGCGACGACGTCGATCCCGCGCGCGTCGGCGAGCGGATGTTTTGCCTCCACCCGCACCAGGACCGCTACGTCGTGCCGGCGGAGGCGGCGCGGCCGCTGCCGGCGGACCTGCCCGACCGGCGCGCGGCCCTGGCGGCGAACATGGAGACGGCGGTGAACGCGCTGTGGGACGGCGGTCCGAGAATTGGCGACCGCGTCGCGGTGGTCGGCGGCGGCACGGTCGGGTGTCTCGTGGCGGCGCTGTCGGTGCGCCTGCCGGCGGCGCGGGTCATCCTCGTCGACGTCGACCCGGGCCGCGCGGCGGTCGCCGCGGCGCTGGGCGTCGGCTTCGCGGCCCCCGACGTGGCGGCGGGCGACTGCGACCTGGTGGTGCACGCCAGCGGCAGCGCGGCGGGGCTCGCGACCGCCCTCCGCCTCGCCGGCTTCGAAGCGACGGTGCTGGAACTGAGCTGGTACGGCGATACCTCGGTCCCGGCGCCGCTGGGCGAAGCGTTCCACGCCAAACGACTAACGCTACGATCGAGTCAGGTCGGCAGCGTCGCCACGGCGCGCCGCGCGCGACGCAGCCGGGCCGAGCGTCTCGACCTGGCGCTCGACCTGCTGACCGATCCGGCGTTCGAGGCGCTGCTCACCGGCGAGAGCGCCTTCGCGGGCCTGCCGGCGACGATGGCGCGGCTGGCGGCCGATCCGGGCGGGACGCTGTGCCACCTGGTCCGCTACGATTGAGCATCAGCGGAGGGACTCGCATGTACAGCCTGGCGGTCAAGGACCACTTCATGATCGCGCACAGTTTCCGGGGCGAGATCTTCGGCCCCGCCCAGGCGCTGCACGGCGCGACCTACGCGGTCGAGGCGCGCTTCGTGCGGCCGGAGCTCGACGCCGACGGGCTGGTCGTCGACATCGGCATCGCCGCGACCGTGCTCCACGAAGTGCTGGCGGCGCTGAACTACAAGAACCTGGACGACGTGCCGGACTTTGCCGGCGAGAACACGACCACGGAGTTCCTGGCCCGCGCGATCCACGGCCGCATCGCAGCGGAGGTCGCGGCCGGCCGCTTCGGGCCCGGCGCCCAAGGCCTGTCCGGCCTGCGCGTGCAGCTCGACGAGTCGCCGACCGCCTGGGCCGCCTACGAAGCGCCCCTCGGCTGAGCGCCTGGTGCCCCGGTTGGACTTCCTGGTGCCCGGCGCCCTCACCCAGCGCACCGGCGGAAGTTTGTATGACGCCCACATTGTGGCCGGCGTCCGCGCGCTCGGCTGGGACGTTACGGTGCACGAACTCGCGGGACGTTTTCCGGAACCCGACGACACCGCGCGCAACGCGGTTGCGGCAGTCGTGGCCGGCGCCGACCTGCCGGTGCTCGACGGCCTGTGTCTCGCGGCAACGGGCGACGGGCTCGCCGGGCGCGGCGTCGCGCTGGTGCACCACCCCGCGGCGCTCGAGACCGGATTGGACCCGGCGACCGCCACACGTCTGGAAACCGCGGAGCGCCGGGCGCTTGCCCACGCCGCGCGCACGATCGCGACCAGCCCGCACACCGCGGCAATCCTGGCGCGCGATTACGGCGTGCCGGTCGATCGTCTTGGCGTCGTCGTGCCCGGCACCGACCCGGCATCCCGCGCGGCTGGGTCGGACGGCGCGCACCTGCTGTACGTCGCGACCCTGACCCGGCGCAAGGGCCATGCGACGCTGGTCGCCGCGCTGGCGCGCCTCGCCGATCTCGACTGGACGCTCGATTGCGTCGGCAGCCTGGACCGCGACGCCGCGACCGCCACCGCCGTGCGTGACGCCATCGATCGGCACGGCCTCGCGGACCGCATCGTCCTGGCCGGCGAGCTCGACGCCGCCGGCGTCGCTGCGGCCTACCACCGCGCCGACGTGTTCGTGCTGGCCTCGCACTACGAGGGCTACGGCATGGTGCTGGGCGAGGCCCTGGCGCGCGGTCTGCCGGTCGTCGCCTGCGCCGGGGGCGCGGTCGCCGACACCGTGCCGGCCGACGCCGGCCTGCTGGTACCGCCGGGCGACGTCGACGCGCTGGCAATGGCGCTGCGCCGGGTGCTGACGGAACCGGGCCTGCGCGACCGCCTCGCCGCCGGCTCGCTTGCGGCGCGGCTCCCCGACTGGCCGACACAAACGCGCGCCTTCGCGGCCGAACTCGCAAAGGTCGGCGTATGAACGCTTTCACCGCCGACTGGCTGCGCCTGCGCGAAGCGGCCGACGTTGCCGCCCGCTCGTCGCCGGACGCGAAGGCGCTAGCCCGCTCGTTCGCCGCCGCCGCGCGCGGCGGGCGCGACCGCGGGCTGGTCAAACTTGTCGACCTGGCCGGCGGCGCCGGCGCCAACGTGCGCTTTCTGGCGCTGCAGGTGCCCGGCAGCCAGGCCTGGACCGTGGCGGACGCCGACGCTGACCTGCTTGCCGCGCTCGATGCCGAGTCCCGCGCCTGGGCGCGGCGCGTCTCGTGGCAGGTACGCGACCGCGGCGACAGCCTCGAGCTTGGCTCGTTGCAGCGGGTGATCCGTATCGCCGGGCGGCAGCACGACCTCACAGACCTGGAGAACCTCGGCCTCGCGTGCGACGGCGTCACCGCGTCGGCGCTGCTCGATCTGGTTTCCGCGGCGTGGCTGGATGCGCTGGTGGCCAAGGTCGCCGCCGCCGGCATCCCGGCGCTGTTCGCCCTGACGGTCGACGGCCGCGCGGACTGGACGCCGGCGCGTGAAGACGACGGGGCCGTGATGGACGCCTTCTGGCGCGACATGGCCCGCGACAAAGGCTTCGGTCCGGCCTTGGGTCCCAGTGCCGTTGCGTACGCCGAAACGGCGTTTCGTCACGCGGGCTACGTCGTCGAGACCGCTTCCAGCGACTGGCACCTGAGCGCCGGGCCGCTGCTGACCGCGGTCGTCGACGGGATCTCGTCGGTGGTAGGTGCCGACGCCTGGGCTGCCGCGCGCCGGGCACAGGAAGGCAACGAGACGCTGGCGCTGACGCTGGGCCACACGGACCTGCTGGCGCTGCCCGGCTGACGTTGCGGCGCGCCCGCGCCTGCGCGATGCTCGGGGCAAACGAGGGGGGACACCGTGGCTCTGTATCTCGACTACGACCAGGCCGGGCTCGACGCCCAGTACGACCTGCGCACGCGGCACCCGTGCCATCCGGACTTCTTCGCCAAGTGGGCGGCCGACGGCGAGCGCGTGCGCGCGAACCCCGAGGCCCGGCTGGATCTGGCCTATGGGGACGGACCGAACGAGACGCTCGACCTCTTTCCCGCGGCCCCCGGCTCGCCGACGCTCGTCTTCATCCATGGCGGCTACTGGCGCTCCATGGACAAGAGCGACTTCTGCTACCCGGCGCCGGTGTTCGTCGATGCTGGCGTGAACTACGTGGCGATCAACTACGCCCTGGCGCCCAGCGTGACACTGGCGACGATCGTCGACCAGTGCGTGCGCGCGCTCGCCTGGCTGGGGCGCAACGGCGCCGAGCTGGGCCTCGATCCGGCGCGGCTGCACATCGCCGGGCACAGCGCCGGCGGTCACCTGATCGCCGCGGTCGCGAGCCACGACTTCGCCGCCGACGGCCTGCCGGCCGATCTGATCAAGAGCGCCTGCGGCATCAGCGGGCTCTACGACCTGGAGCCGCTGCGCCTGTGCTTCCTCAACGAAGACATCCGCCTCGACGCGGCGGAGGCGGCGCGGCTGTCGCCGATCAATCACCTGCCGGACCGCGCCGGACCGCTGATCCTGGCCGTGGGCGCGCTGGAAACCGACGAGTTCCACCGCCAGCAGGCGGTCTACGCCGACGCCTGGCACAAGCGTGGCCTGCCGCTGGAGATCGTCGAGCTGCCCGGCCGCAACCACTTCACCGCCGTCGATGCGCTCGCCGAACCGGGTCATCCCTTGTTCCGCGCCGTGTTGCGACAAATATCGGAGTGAGACCACGGGGCGGGGATGCCATGGCACGCGCACGCTACAACGGCGAGATTCTGGCCGAGTCGGATGCCGTCGAGATCGTCGAGGGCAACGTCTACTTCCCGCCGGAGGCGATCCGGCAGGAGTTCTTCCGCGACAGCGACCGCACGACCGTGTGCTCGTGGAAGGGCACGGCCCACTACCGCACCGTCGCGGTCGACGGCGCGGAGGCGCCCGACGCGGCGTGGTACTATCCGGCACCCAAGGAAAAGGCGGCGCACATCAAGGACTACGTGGCGTTCTATCCGGTCGTGGAGGTCGAGCGATGACCATCGGCAAGAAGATCCTCTTGATCGACGACGACGGCGCCCTGCGCGATTCGCTGGCTGAGCAGCTGCGCCTGCACGAGGAGTTCGCGACCACCGAAGTGGGCGACGGCGCCGCGGCGCTGGAGGCGACAAAGGGCGAGTATTTCGACGCCATCATCCTGGACGTCGGCCTGCCCGACATGGACGGGCGCGAGGTCTGCCGCCTGATGCGCCGCTCGGGCGTCAAGTCGCCCGTGCTGCTGCTGACCGGCCACGACACCGACGCCGACGAGATTCTGGGCCTCGACGCCGGCGCCAACGACTTCATCACGAAGCCGTTCCGCCTGAACGTGCTGCTGGCGCGCCTGCGCGCCCAGCTGCGCCAGCACGAGCAAAGCGAGGACGCGGTGTTCAACATCGGGCCCTACACGTTCAAGCCGGCGGCCAAGCTGCTGCTCGACGAGGAGGTCAACAAGAAGATCCGGCTGACCGAGAAGGAGACCGCGATCCTGAAGTACCTCTACCGCGCCGGCGACAAGGTGGTCGGCCGCGTCGTGCTCCTCAACGAGGTCTGGGGCTACAACGCCGGGGTCACGACGCACACGCTGGAGACCCACGTCTACCGCCTGCGCCAGAAGATCGAGAGCGACCCGTCGAACGCCGCGATCCTGGTCACCGAACCCGGGGGCTACCGGCTGGTCCCCTAGCCTTGGTCCCTGATCGCGCGGCCGACGGCGAGCGCGGCGAGCGCGCAGCCGAACGTCACGGCGCCGCAGACCGGGGCCGCCACGTGCCAGTCGCCACTCAGGCGCAGCGCCGCCGCCAACAAAAGCGGCCCGGCGAGCACGCCGAGATTGCGGCCCGTCATCAACACCCCGAAGGCCCCCGCGCCGGCCCGGGCCTGGCCCAGGATCGCCGCCGGCAGCGCGAACAGGCAGGTCGGCGTGATGCCGGCGCCGATGCCGTAGGCGACCAGGCTCGCCGCCCCGCCCCAGCCCGGCCCCGTCACCGGCAGCAGCGCCCAGACCGCGGCCTGCAGCATGAGCGCGCCGACCAGCAGCGGCACCAGCGGCGCGCCGGCGCGCAGCGCCACGCCGGTCACCAGGTTGAACACCAGCAGCACCGTGATCGGCACGGAATAGCCAGCGACGGCCTGCGCTTCGCTGAAGCCGTGGGCGGCGACGAGGTACTCGGGCAGCCAGGTCATATAGGCGAAGAACTGGGTCGACCACAGGCAGAACGTCGCGGCGGCCAGCAGCAGCGGCCGCACGGGCGTCGGCGCCGGCGTTTCGCGACCGGCCACACCGAACGTGACCGATCGCTTGCGCGCGAGGGCGAGCGTCCAGACCGCCATCGCGGCGGCGAGCGCCAGGCCGCCCCACCACAGCGCCTGCCAGGCGCCGGCACCCAGCGCGATACCGGCGGCGGCGTTGGCCAGCAGTTGCCCGGCGGGGATCCAGCCGGCCATCAGGCCGACGGCGATAGGCAGGTGGCGCGGCGCCGCGTTCAACGTGGCGATCGCCGGTCCGGCGACGGCCAGCGCCGCGAAGCCGACCCCCTCCACCCCGCGCGCGACCAGCGTCGCCACGCCGCTCGCGGGTGCCACAAGCCCCAGCGCGTTGCCGGCGGCGAGGCCGGCGAGCGCCCACAGCAGCACCGCGGGCGCGTGGCGCTGCAGCAGGCGGCCGAAGCGCAGGGACAGCGCCAGGCCCGCCAGGGCGTAGACCGACATCAGCCCGCCGGCCAGCATCGGATCGTAGGCAAAGCGGTCGAACAGCAGCGGCAGCGCCGGCGGCAGCTTGAACATCTGGTACGCCGCGGAGACGCCCAGCGCCACGCCGAAGGCGACGCCGGTCCAGTTCGTGGCCTGGGGTGTGACGGCCGTCACTTTACGGGCTGCGCGCCCATCGGGCAGACTGTCGCGCGGCGGGGAGGACCGTTGCGGGGTGAGCGGGGCCGAATTGGCAACTGAGGACGACTTTTTCGTCCGGTTCTGGGGTGTGCGCGGAAGCATCGCCTGCCCGGGGCCGGACACTGTCAAGTACGGCGGCAACACCTCGTGTCTGGAGATCCGCTGCGGCGAGCGGCTGCTGATCTTCGACGCCGGCACCGGCTTGCGCGCGCTGGGCAACCACCTGGCGCCCGAGGCGCCGGTCGACGCCGACCTGTTCCTGACCCATACCCACTTCGACCATGTCTGCGGCCTGCCCTTCTTCGGCCCGGCGTACGCGAAAGGCAACCCCTTCCGCCTGTGGGCCGGCCACCTGTTGCCCGACGACAACCTGCGCCACGTACTGCGTGAGATGATGATGGACCCGCTGTTCCCGGTGCCGCTGGACATCCTGGACGCGGAGATCCGCTTCAACGACTTCCACTGCGGCGAGGAGCACGAACCCGGGCCCGGCATCCGCGTCAAGACGCGGCCGCTCAACCACCCCAACTCCGCCTGCGGCTATCGCGTCGAGTTCGCCGGCAACACGATCTGCTACGTGACCGACACGGAGCACGTGGACGGCCAGCTCAACGACCAGATCCTCGAGCTGATCGACGGCGCCGACATCTTCATCTACGACGCCACCTACACCGACGATGAGTATCCCAACTTCCGCGGCTGGGGCCATTCGACCTGGCAGGAGGGCGTGCGCCTGGCCAACGCCGCGGGGGCGAAGACCTACGTCATCTTCCATCACGACCCCAGCCACACCGACGACGTGATGGACCGCATCCAGGAGGAGGCCCAGGCGATGCGACCGGGCACCGTCGTCGCCCGCGAAGGCCTGGTGCTGCGGCCCTGAACCCGCAGCCGGGCGCCAAGCCGCCGGCCGCCCAGGCTTCACGCCACGGGCACAGGGCTGTGACGCGTCGTGCGTCGCCCGCCCCGCCGCCTGCGGCAAAGATGCGGTCGTGCGCGGATTACACTCGAAAGCGATTGGGCTGATGGCGCGGCTCCTCGACTTCCTGGGGCTGACGGGCGCCAACCGTGAGCTGCCCGAGCGGGTGCAGCGCGCGATCGACGAGCAGCAGGACAACTCCGAACTGCTGATCTCGCTGGTCCAGCTGCTGATCGTGCTCACCTTCGGCGTGCTCTACACCGTGGCGCCCAAGACGTTCGACGCCGAGGAGACGTTCGCGCCGGTGCCGTGGGCGCTGGGCGCGTACTTCGTCTTCACGCTGATCCGGCTCTACGGCAGCTGGCGCGGCCGCCTGCCGGGCTGGTTCCTGACGCTCTCGGTGCTGATCGACATGAGTCTCCTGATGCTGGTCATCTGGAGCTTCCACCTGCAGTACGAGCAGCCGCCGTCGTTCTATCTGAAGGCACCGACGCTGCTCTACATCTTCATCTTCATCGCGCTGCGCGCGCTGCGCGCGCTGCGCTTCGAGGCGCGCTATGTCGCCATCGCCGGCGCGGCGGCGATCGTCGGCTGGGCCGTGCTGGTGGTCTACGCCGTCGACCATCAGCCGCCGGGCGAGATGGTGACCCGCGACTACGTGCACTACATGACCTCGAACGCCATCCTGCTGGGGGCCGAGTTCGACAAGATCATCACGATCTTCACGGTCACCTATCTCCTGATCTTCGCCATCATGCGCGCCCGCGTGCTGCTGATCCGCGCCATCACGGAGGGCACGGCGGCGCGGGATCTCGCGCGCTTCTTCGACAAGTCGGTGGCGGAGCAGATCCGCGGCTCGGAGCACGAGGTGACGGCGGGCCAGGGCCAGGCGCGCGAGGCCGCGGTACTGTTCGTCGAAATTCGCGGCTTCACGGTGCTGGGCACGCAGCTTCCGCCGGACGAGCTGATCGGCGTGCTCGGCGAATACCAGCACCGCCTGGTGCCGCTGATCCAGCAGCACAACGGCACCATCGACAAGTTCATGGGCGACGGCATCATGGCGACTTTCGGCGCCACGATGCCAACGGGGACCTACGCCGCCGATGTCCTGAAGGCCATCGACGCGCTGATCGCCGACGTCGACGCCTGGTTGACCGAGCGCTGGGCCGCCAACCGGCCGCCGATCCGCGTCGGCATGGCCGCCACCGCCGGACACTTGGTGTTCGGCGCCGTCGGCGAGGCGGAGCGGCTGGAGTACACCGTGATCGGCGAACCGGTGAACCTCACCGCGCGCCTGGAGAAGCACACGAAGGAGGAGAAAGTGCGCGCGCTGACGACGTGCGCGACGTACCAGCTGGCGGTCCAGCAAGGCTATGAGCGCAAGGTGGAGCCCGAGGTGCGCCAGGGCCGCCAGCTCTACGGCCTGGCCGAACCGCTGGACCTCGCGGTGCTGGCGTGAGGGCGTGAAGTCCTCAGTTGGCGCCTACCGGCGCATCGCCGCGTCTTTCTGATCCTCGAAGGCCTTGTCGCGGCCACAAGTCAATGCATAACTCATTGAAACTTAACCGCTTGACCTATACCGTGGACAGATTCAAATAGCCTGTGAGAAGGTCCACTGTGCCGGCCGGGACCCCAGTATGACCGTAGAGCGAAGGCACGAGATACTTGAACTGCTCGGGGATTCGCCGGCCGCCATAAGTCGCGACCTCAGGGCGTTTTCCAACTCCGCGCGCGCGTTCTCGTCAAATCACCCCCGCTTGATCCATAAACACGCCAAGCAATGGGTTGGAGTCCTCGGTGGTGAAGTCAAAGCGTCCGGCAAGACACTCAAGTCCGTCATGTCCCAGCTGCGGGACATGGACATCCGGCCCGAAGACGCGATCATCCGGTTTATAGACCGCACTGAGCGCACATTGATTCTGTGAGCGGATGCTCACCGGAAGATTCGGCAATACGACGGGTCGCCCATACCTCGAAGGCCGCCTTGTCTTCCCCAAGCACAATCTGCGTTGCGACATTTCCTTCGTGGTCGATACCGGTGCGGATCGAACGGTCTTGATGCCGTTGGACGGCGCGCGGATTGGCCTGGACTACGGCAGCCTCTCGACGCCGTTTCAGACCCTCGGGATCGGTGGGTACAGTGCGGACTACGTCGAGGATGCGCTTGTTGTCTTCACGGACGGAACCACGCTCTATGTCTACACCAAGAAGATAGTTGTTTCGTCGCCCAGCCCAGACATCGCGAATATCCCGTCGCTCCTTGGCCGGGACATATTGGACCATTGGCGCATGTCCTACGACAAAGCCAATGGCGACCTCACATTCGACGTCTTGTCCGCCGACATGGAGATCCCCGTTCCCGACACGTCTGCCTAGAGCATTATCGATTGAGATTGCATCGCCGGCCCGCACCCCCGCCCGGCCACCCA
>Ga0209678_1000549_pt1 | contig 11635 bp, 13 predicted proteins | sample WorMetilvaeELBA1_FD_187404 | JGI IMG/M metagenome (GOLD analysis project Ga0209678, IMG submission 187404) | Marine gutless worms symbiont microbial communities from Max Planck institute for Marine Microbiology, Germany - Olavius ilvae ELBA.1... ...
AGCACGTCGAAGGTCGGATAAGTTTTGAGATAATACAGCACGAAAAATAGGCGCTCTTCGTGACTTGAAAAAACGCCCTGCTTTCCGCCAGTAGGAAGACGTTTTATTTCTTTGTTTTCATAACGCTCTTGCTGAATTTTATGGTAGGAATCGGAGAAATGCGTCACGAGTGAATCGAAGGTTTCTCGGTTCACACCGATGACGGCTCTTATGGTTCGATCTGTGGTGAGGTTTTTAAAATTTTCGTAAATCATAAGCTCAAATACCATAGGGATCATAAATCCTGAATTGATATTATAAATCTAATGGCATGTCAAGCGGTACAACTCTACTGTATGAAAAAATACATTGCTAACCTAGTGATCCGGAAAATGTTGCTCGGCGTGAATGGAGGTGCGAATGGTGGAACGAACATCTTGTCGACTATGATGCATATACCAGTGAAGCTGTCATTGAGGAGCTAGAGTGGGGTTCGTTTCCTGGCAAAGCCGATGCACTCAAACTCATAGAAAGCCTCCAGCCGGCTGCCCAAAGTGCCGCTCGCTTTTGCTCGCGCAACTTTGGGCGTCGGCTGAGGCTTACGTCAGCCAAATCATGAGATACACAATAGCGCGTATTTATACTGAGAATTAAACATGAAAAGCATAATAAACGTAATACATAGTGATCCAGATATTCTTAGGGAAACACCTGTTTTTGTTGGCACCCGTGTACCAGTTCAGTCATTACTCGATTATTTAGTTTGACGTTTTGTTGACCACAGATCAAAATATAGAATAATGGATAACAATTTGCTTGATTCGGCTTTAAAGATGCCTCCACGAGAACGGGTGGCATTTGCGGAGGTAATTCTGGCAAGCATAGATCATGAGGAAGAAGAGGTGAGAAGATCGTGGGTGTCGGAAGTAAGAAAAAGGATCGAAGGAGTAAATCAAGGGAAGGCCGAGCTTTTAGATTTTGAAAAGCTGTATGTTGAGGGTTGAAATTCACGAGTTCGCTTCAAACGACTTTAACGAGGCGATCCAATGGTACAATTCTCAATCAAAGGGGTTGGGGAGTAGGTTTAAAAAAGCAGTAGTGACACAAATCGGGAACATACGTAAAAATCCGAGTTGGTATCCAAAAGAGGAAGAAGACATCTACAAAGTCTACATTCCGAAATTCCCATACAAAATTCTCTTTACTTTCGATTCGAAGAAGGTTGTCGTGTGGGCCATCGCTCATTTACACAGAAAGCCTTCGTATTGGAAATCTCGGAAAAGCTAATCAATCACCAAAACGCCTAACTGAGATTGTGGTGGTAAAAATCACTGTGCAAGTACAAATTCAGTATATATCGGATGAAGAAGGGCAACCCGTGAGCGTCATCGTGCCTATTCATATCTGGCGCGAAATTACCTCAGAAAGAGAAACGGCTTATTTGCTGAAAAGCGAGACAATGAAGAATCGGCTTTTGGAAGCAAAAAATCGAACTGGAGGCATTTCTCTTGACAACGCCCGTACGCAGCTTGGAATTTGACCTGTATAGGTACAGAAAGAAAGCCTTGCGTCTCATCCGACTTATTCAGGAAACTCAGGAAAATCCATTTGAGGGTATTAGTAAACCTGAGCCACTCAAACATGAATTAACGGGTTGCTGGTCAAAGCGTATTGACCAAGAACATCGACTTGTTTACCAGGTTCAAGAAGACAAAATTAGAATTTTGGCGTACCGTTACCACTATTGAAATCGGATAGTGCCTTAACGCGATCGAGAAAAACACTGTAAAAGAGGAGGCTCTACATGTCTATTCACGAAACAGATCATATCGTCGGGCGCCATGATGTCCCGGCTTGGGTTATGCAAAAAGTGCAGGCGTATTTACCTGAAAGACACGTCATCAACCCAACCTATCTTGCTGAGGTCTATGACCCCAATTTACATCTTGAGAAGGCTTCGAAAGTGGAAGTCATTATATGCAGATTTGAAGAAAGGAGGGGGAAAGCTGTTCAAAGGAGATTATACCTATCTTATGGATCCGGAGGGACAAACAATCACCTTTCCTGCCGGAACGCACATTGGGTTTTTTCTTGTGCCTGATGGATACCATGAAGGGAGCGTTGATGCCTGGAATGAAAGTGCCCCGGATTTGCCGTTTGGGACGGCTGAACAAAATAGTGCCGTCCGAGAAAAGGGCATTGTGACAAGTCTTGATATGCTTAATCCTGAAAAAGTTCGAAATTACGGAAAGTATGAACAGGATTCCCGCCATTTCGTCACCCTTGGAGTGACGAATGCGAGTCGAGACTTTTTAGATGGTGAGGATTTTCTCTTACTTGGTGTGGAAGATATTATTCGCCCTGGCGGGGATCAGGATTTTAATGATTGCATGTTTATCGTTCGCGCCAAGGGTGTTGACATCTGCCAATATCCCTGGAATGGTCATAAAGATGACTGCACATACACGTCGCTTCCGGAAAAAACGGATGGTCTGATCTGCTTTGATGATACATATCAATTTCCTGGAGTCTATGACCGCCAGAGAGATAGCGATATGAACGACTTTATAGCCTATTACCGTTTCACGGAACGAACGTGTCAGAAACGGATTCAAAAAATCATGGTAACATTTCATGGTATTCATCGCGGAGCATGGTATGACCATGATTTTGGGATCCATATTCCCTCGATTTCCTCATTGCCGGGAATCGTCAAAGGGGAATTATTTTTGAGTGATGGTCACCATGAGACGTTTCAGTATCCTCTTGCAGAGGTTCAGCACGACAGGATCCGGATTTTTCAGAGCACGAAAAAGTGCTTACCCTGTTCGGAAGGCGGAGAGGGTTTTACCAACACACGCCCGCAAGACCCCGTTGTAAATCCCTGTTCTGCCCGGATTGTTATTGAATTTGACGAGCCGGTCTCGCGATCCGATATTGGGCATCTGTCAATGCCCTACGATCCCTACTTACTCGTGTATACAAACGGAGTCAGTGACGGAGTAAACTGGAATTATGATCTCCATTTAAACGGCATGAACAGGTTTCCCGATGCACCTTCAAACTTGCCGTAAGAACGTGGCGAAGACAGTTTCCGAAGAATCAAGGATGGAATGCCCTATGGCTTTATCACGCACAAAAGTTTCCCCATCGTCCTTGAAAGAGAAAATATTGCTGAAGCCTATCCACACTACATAAACTGGGAGCCACCATTTACCCCAGAGACAGCGGAGGACGTTTGGATAAATGAGAAGAACACATACAAACTACTCAGAAAGATGGTCATGAAGCCTGGAAGGACGTGGACGATTCGTATTTAGGGAAACCGTGTGGCAATCTGACGGGGCCATGTTCGGGCTTCTTACGAAAGACCTTGTCTATTTCTACTGATTTGTCCATCAAGGGTACTCTGAACCGAAGCGACCGATGGTGGTCGTTTCAAAACACAATCGAACATAGACATGCTGCAAGCCGCACGTGATTATCTGAAAAGCCTCCTGCTGGTGGAGCTGTTCCGGGGCTTAAGTGTCACCGGACGCTACATGTTCAGCCGCAAGTTTACGGTCCAGTACCCGGAGGAGAAGGCACCCGTTTCGCCCCGTTTCCGTGGTCTGCACGCCTTGCGGCGCTACCCGAACGGAGAGGAGCGGTGTATCGCCTGTAAGCTGTGCGAGGCGACCTGCCCGGCCTTGGCTATCACTATCGAGGCCGAGCCCCGCGCGGATGGTTCTCGGCGTACGACCCGCTATGACATCGATCTGTTCAAGTGCATCTTCTGCGGCTTCTGCGAAGAGTCGTGCCCGGTGGATTCTATCGTGGAGACCGGGGTCGCCGACTATTGCTTCGAGGAACGCGGCGAGCACATTATGACCAAGGAGAAGCTCCTCGCGATCGGTGACAAATACGAGGCCGAAATCGCCGCCGCCCGCGCCGCGGATGCGCCTTACAGATAGGCAGGTGCGAGGATTGATTAACCCGCTTAAGACGCCAAGGATGCAGAGCAAAGTGTACTCGGGTATTGTTTAAACTACGAATCACACGAATCGACGCGAATGTTCCCATAGGCACAAAGAATCCAATTCGCGTGGATTCGCGTGATTCGTAGTTTGTGCCGGTCCGGATTTTGTACACAGGTGTACTAGCCAATGGGCTTTGAAAAAGTTCTCTTCTACGTCTTTGGGGGCATCGCGGTGATCGCGGCCGGCATGGTAGTCACCCGCCGCAATCCGGTGCATGCAGTGCTCTACCTGGTGTTGACTTTCGTGACGAGCGCGATGCTGTGGATGCTTCTGGAGGCGGAGTTTCTCGCCATCGTGCTGGTGTTGGTCTATGTGGGCGCTGTCATGGTCCTGTTCCTGTTCGTGGTCATGATGCTGGATATCGACGTGGCGGCCATGCGCGCGCAGTTCGTCCGCTATCTGCCGCTCGGGCTCCTGATCGCCGTTATCATGCTGGTAGAGATTTTCCTGGTCCTGGGTCCGGATACCTTCGGCTTGGAACAGTTCGCCAAGCCGGAAGCCCAGCCGGCGGATTACAGCAATACCTCCGAGCTGGGGATGGTTCTGTACACCGTCTATATGTACCCGTTCGAGATCGCGGCGGTGATCCTGTTGGTCGCCATCGTCGCCGCCATCCGACTGACCCTGCGCCGGCGCCCTGATACCAAGTACCAGGACCCGTCGCAACAGGTGCGGGTCAAGAAGGGACCGGATCGGGTCCGAGTCGTCCAGATACCGGCGGAGCCGAGGGTAGTGCCCGCGAAGGTCCAGGCAACGCCCACACCGGGCGAGGCGGAGGTGTCATGATTTCCCTGACCGAATACCTGCTGCTGGGAGGGATCCTCTTCTCCATCGGCGTCGCCGGGATCTTCCTCAACCGGAAGAATGTCATCGTCCTGCTCATGTGCATCGAACTCATGCTGCTGGCGGTGAATATGAACTTTATCGCCTTCTCCCACTTCCTGGGAGACACCACGGGACAGATCTTCGTATTCTTCATCCTCACGGTGGCGGCGGCGGAAGCGGCCATCGGTTTGGCGATCCTGGTGGTCCTGTTCCGTGCTCGTCAAACGATCAACGTGGACGATCTGGACGCCTTGAAAGGTTGAATCTAGATCGACGAAAGGTTGAATCTCGATCGACGTTTGTTCCAATTTAGAACATTGCGATGAGCGTTCAGAATTAGGGGATAGGGAAAACCGTGGCGATCGAGAATGTCTCGGAAACCCTGAAACGGGAGCTGCCTGCGCTGTTGCGGGACGATCCAGATTTTCGCCGCTACGTCCTGGAACTGACACGCGGGGAGTATGCGGGTCGGCAACAAACGGAAGACCGCTTCGACCGCGTACTGGATGAATTGCGTCGGGACCGTGAGGCCAATGACCGCAAGTGGTGGGAAGCCCAAGAGGAAAATAAGCGCAAATGGGCGGAGCAAAACCGCAAGTGGGAGGAGCAAGACCGCAAGTGGTGGGAAGTCCAGGAAGAGCAAAAACGAAAGTGGGAAGAAAACCGGGCCGACTTCAAGCGAGTGCATGAAGAGATCATGGCTCAGGCCGAGAAGCATGAACGCCACATCGGGGCTTTGGGCTCGCGCTGGGGCTTGCAATCGGAGGCCACCTTCCGCAATGCCTTGGCCGGGATCCTGGAAAAGAACTTCGATATCGAGGTGCTCAATATCAACGAATACGACGAGCAGGGAGAGGTCTTTGGTCGTCCGGACCATGTAGAGCTGGATATAATCATCAAGAACGGCCTGTTGCTCATTTGCGAATTGAAATCCTCCATCGACAAGGGCGGTATGTATCTCTTCGAGCGCAAGGCACGTTTCTACGAGCGGCATCATAATCATAAGGCCGATCGGCTGATCGTTATCTCGCCCATGATCGACAAGCGGGCCAAGAAGCTTGCCAAAGAGCTCGGGATAGAGATTTACTCGGATTCCTTGGAGGTCGAAGAAATCTAAGGTTTACGTTGTGCTATAGTCCATAAATGAAAAGGTTCGAGTGGGATCGAGAGAAGCACGAAATCCTAAAGGCTACGAAAGGTATATCCTTCGAGGAAATTGTCTTCCATATTGAAAATAATGGTGAGTTGGACATATACCCACATCCGAATCAGGAACGTTACCCGAACCAGTCGGTTTCTGTTGTCGTGGTAAATGACTATGCTTATTTAGTTCCCTATGTGGAATCGGAGGATGGTCTTTTTCTAAAAACGATCATACCAAGTCGTAAAGCAACGAAAAGGTATCTTGGAAAATAGTCATGAGTCAGTATAAGCTGGACCAAGAGGAGCAAGAAATCCTGGGTGCGTTCGAATCGGGAAAAATACAGCCTATTCCAAACGCAAAAGAAGAAATAAAAAAGCATAGATAATATGCTACTGAAACTTTCAAAGAAGATAAAAGAATAAATATCCGCATTGCAAACCATGATCTTACTACAATTCAAAAGCTTGCTATGTTGGAAGGCATTCCATACCAGGCATTTATAGCCGGTATTTTACATAAGTTCGCAGATGGTAGGTACATAGAGAAAGAGGCTGACAATGACAGTTAAAGATCAGCTAAAGCTCGAAATTGATCGCTTAGATGAGCGATATTTGGACCTGGTGTATAAGATTATTTGCCAATTTTCTCACGCTCCGGGAAAGGTACAAGAGAAGACACGGGGCCAAGAGATAGCAACGCTCTTTCAGGAAATTGCTGATGCAGGTGGTCTGGGTATTAGGAACCCGGAAAAATGGCAGCAGGAGATCCGAGAAGATCGTTCTTTGCCTTTTAGGGAAACATGATGATGCTTGATAGCAATATCATTGTATATGCGGCAGAGCCGGGTTATGATGCTCTGCAAAAGTTCATTGCGGAACATGAACCCGTAGTCTCCGTAATCAGCAAAATCGAGGTGTTGGGTTACCAGCAAGCTTAGTTTGGAAAATCGGAAAAAGCTTGAAACCGTGTTTCAATCGCTACCGATTTTACTATTATCCGATGAAATTATTGATCGGGCCATTTTATTGCGCCAGAAAAAGAAAATGTCTTTAGGTGATGCTTTAATCGCAGCTACGGCGTTGACTCACCACGTAACTATAGCAACGGCAAATATTAAAGATTACGCATGGATTGACGACCTTGAAGTCGTCAATCCGGTTTCTTGTTAACAAAATAGCACTACTCGTTCCTCGCTCTGCTTTATTACTGCCGGTGATGTGGGGCGTGAGCTATCTAAACTCTAAATAGGGGGAATAACTATGTTCAAAGTAACTCTGAATGGCATAAACCGCTTAGATATTGAACTGAGTGGGAAGTTGAATTCCGATGAAATGAGAACTGCCCTAGATGAACTTGTTGACAAGTCCGAAAATATAGAAAACGGCAGGATGCTGTACGACGTTGTCGAGTTTCATCTGCCATCATTCGGTGCTATTGGAATCGAGTTTTCTCGTCTCCCCGCGATGTTTAAGCTGATGAGAAAATTCGACCGTGCAGCTGTCTTGACTGACAAGACATGGATAAAGAAGATGAGTGAGCTTGAGGGGTTTTTATTCCCAGGTCTGGAAATTAGGGCATTTAACAGAGATCAAAAGGAAGAGGCAGAATCCTGGTTGGAGAGTTAGAAGACTGTTCGTGCTTGCGTCCAATAGTACAGGATTAATCCTGTACTATTAGAACATTGCGACGAATGCTCAGACGAAACCGCAATCGGACACAGGCCGAGAAATAAATGGCTAACGTTTATCTGACAATTGTACTCGCACCCCTGGTAGGGGCCATCATCGCCGGCTTCTTCGGAGGTCGGATCGGTCGCGCCGGGGCGCACTGGGTCGCCATTCTCGGGGTCGGCATCTCTACCTTGTTGTCCCTCTACGTGGTGAAGCGGTTCGTCTTCGACGGCCAAGCGGTATTCAACGGGGCCGTCTATACCTGGATGGTCGCGGACGGCATCAGCTTCCGGATCGGCTTTCTGGTGGACAAGCTCACGGCCCTCATGATGGCCGTGGTGTCCTTCGTCTCCTTGATGGTGCATATCTACACCATCGGTTACATGGCCGATGACGAGCACAATTGGCCGAAGGAGTCCCTGGCCGGTCGTAACGGCTATCAGCGTTTCTTCAGCTATATCTCGCTGTTCACCTTCTCCATGCTGATGTTGGTGATGTCCAACAACTTCCTCCAACTCTTCTTCGGCTGGGAGGCGGTGGGTCTGGTCTCTTATCTACTGATCGGCTTCTGGTCGGTGCGCGAGTCCGCGATCTTCGCCAATCTCAAGGCCTTTTTGGTCAACCGGGTCGGAGATTTCGGCTTTATCTTGGGCATCGCCGCCATCGCCATGTACTTCGGGTCGATAGATTACAAGGAAGTCTTCGACATGGCCGCAGACCCCGCTCTCGGCTTTGCCGACAAGGAGGTAGACGTCTTCGGGGGCGTCTCGCTCATGTCGCTGATCTGCATCCTGCTGTTCATCGGCGCCATGGGCAAATCCGCCCAGGTCCCTCTACACGTGTGGCTGCCCGACTCCATGGAGGGTCCGACCCCGATTTCGGCCCTGATCCACGCCGCGACCATGGTCACGGCCGGTATCTTCATGGTGGCGCGCATGTCGCCCCTCTACGAGCTCTCGGAGACGGCGCTCTCCTTCGTCATGGTGATCGGCGCGACGACCGCCTTCTTCATGGGCCTGATCGGCCTGGCGCAGAACGACATCAAGCGCGTGGTCGCCTACTCGACCCTGTCCCAGCTCGGCTACATGACCGCGGCCCTGGGGGCCTCCGCCTATGCCGCCGGTATCTTCCACCTGATGACCCACGCCTTCTTCAAGGCCCTGCTGTTTCTGGCGGCGGGTTCGGTCATCATCGCCATGCATCACGATCAGGACATCCGCAACATGGGCGGTGTCCGCAAGTACATGCCCTATACCTGGATCACCTTCCTGATCGGCACCCTGGCGCTCATCGGCTTTCCCGGCTTTTCGGGCTTCTTTTCCAAGGATGCCATCATCGAGGCGGTGAATGCTTCTCATATAGGTGGGTCGGGTTATGCCTCGGTGCTGTTGACCATCGGCGTTTTTATTACCGCGCTCTACAGCTTCCGGCTGTATTTCATCGTCTTCCACGGCAAGGAACGCATGGATGAGCACACCCGCCATCATCTGCATGAGACGCCGGCGGTGGTGTGGGTGCCCTTGGTGCTGCTGGCGATACCTTCGGTGTTCATCGGCTGGATCACCATCGAGCCTGTCCTGTTCGGAGACTGGTTCAAGGGCGCCATCCAGGTGGCACCGGAGCACGCCGTCCTCGCCCATCTGGGTGAGCACTACCACGGGCAGTGGAGTTTCGTACTGCATGGCCTCACGGGGGCGCCCTTCTGGTTGGCCCTGGCCGGCTTTGCGGTGGCGGCCATGGTGTTCTGGTACTGGTTCGCCAAGGACCCGCAGATTGAGGAGAAGCTGCGGGGCAAGGTCGCTTGGTTTTACCGGGTGCTGGATCGCAAATACGGCTTCGACGATTTCTATCAGAGGTTCTTCGCCGCCGGCAGCCGGGGCATCGGCAGGGCCTTCTGGTCCGGTGGTGATCGTGCAGTCATCGACGGTGTGATCGTGGATGGTTCGGCCAAGACCGTCGGCCGTTTCGCCCAGCTCGCGCGCAAGCTCCAGACCGGCCGCCTATACAACTACGCCATCGCCATGATCTTAGGGCTAGTGGTCCTGCAGGCGATCTTCGTAGTCTTCTGATTCTTAAGGAGAGGGCCCCATGCAATCATTTCCCATCCTCTCCCTGACCATCTGGCTGCCGATCATCGGCGGTATCGTCGTGCTCGGCAGCGGGGACAAAGCGCCCGGCGTCTCCAAGCGGTTGGCATTGGCGTTCGCGGTGGCTACCTTTCTGGTCAGCCTCGGGCTCTGGACCGGCTTCGATACGGGCACGGCGGCGATGCAATTCGTGGATCGGAGTCCCTGGATCGAGACCTTCGATGTCTATTACTACTTAGGCATAGACGGCATCTCCATGCCGCTGATTATCCTGACCACCTTCGTCACCATCTTTGTCATCATCGCCGGTTGGGAGGTGATCCAGTACAAGCCATCCCACTACATGGCCGCCTTCCTGATGATGGAAGGTCTGATGGTCGGCGTCTTCTCGGCCCTGGATGCCATCCTCTTTTATGTCTTCTGGGAGGCGATGCTGATCCCGATGTTCATCGTCATCGGGGTCTGGGGCGGTCCGAATCGGGTCTACGCCACCATCAAGTTCTTCCTCTTCACCTTCTTCGGCTCGGTCTTCATGCTAGTCGCCCTGATCTACATGTACTTCCAGGCCGGGACCTTCGAGATCGTCGCCTCCCAGCCTGGCCTGCCGAGCTTTCATGGTCTGCGACTGGGGATGACCGAACAGGTACTGATCTTCATCGCCTTCCTGCTCGCCTTCGCGGTCAAGGTGCCCATGTGGCCCGTCCACACCTGGCTGCCGGATGCCCATGTGGAGGCCCCGACCGGCGGCTCGGTCATCCTGGCGGCTATCATGCTCAAGATCGGCGGCTACGGCTTCCTGCGCTTCAGCCTGCCCATTGCCCCGGACGCCAGCGCCTCCCTGGACTGGCTGATCATCGCCATGTCCCTGATCGCGGTCGTCTATATCGGCTTCGTGGCCCTGGTCCAGCAGGACATGAAGAAGCTCATCGCCTACTCGTCCATCGCCCACATGGGCTTTGTGACCTTGGGCTTCTTCATCGTTTTCACGATCCTTACCAAGGACACGACTACCGGTAGCGGGGTACTCGGCATCTCCGGCGGCATGGTGCAGATGGTCTCCCATGGCTTCATCTCCGGGGCGCTCTTCCTATGCGTAGGTGTACTCTACGACCGGGTCCATTCCCGTGAGATCTCCGCCTACGGGGGGGTAGTGAACACCATGCCCCTGTTCGGGGCCTTTATGGTTTTCTTCGCCATGGCCAATGCGGGCCTACCGGGGACCTCCGGCTTCGTCGGCGAATTCATGGTCATCCTGGCGAGCTTCCAGGCCGATTTCTGGTATGCCTTCCTGGCCGCGACCACTCTCATCCTGGGCGCTGCCTATACTCTGTGGATGGTCAAGCGCGTCATCTTCGGGCCGGTCGCCAACGACCAGGTAGCGGCCTTGAAGGACGCCAATGGCCGTGAGCTCTTCGTGCTCGGTAGCCTGGCTACTGCCGTGCTGGTGCTCGGCATCTGGCCCGCGCCCCTGGTGGAGGTCATGGACGTCACTATCCGGAACCTGGTGCAACAGGTCGCGGTGTCCAAGCTTGCCACCGCCGCGGGACCGGCGGTTGCCGCCGTTCATTTCTAGCGCGAGGTGGTGCCTTAGACCCGATTTTTTTGCCGCATATGCCCGATCAAGCTATCGTCTCGAAGTCCCAGAGAAAATCGACGAATGAAGAGTAAATCTCGAAGAACCATGCCGAAGAAAAAGGCGATAGCAGCCGACGTCGGCAATGCCGGGAAAGATAATGGCTTTGCAAGCGTAGCTATCAGGCTTATCGACGCCTTGTACGATCTGGTGAGGTGGACCCCAACCGTTGGACAGTTAGGAACCGAAAATAAGTTAAGAACAGAGAGCAGTTCTTGAGAATCTTATTTCAGGTAAATTTAATAGATGATTGCCTCGTCAGTCGAGTTATTTTCCAA
>Ga0209678_1000550_pt1 | contig 11625 bp, 6 predicted proteins | sample WorMetilvaeELBA1_FD_187404 | JGI IMG/M metagenome (GOLD analysis project Ga0209678, IMG submission 187404) | Marine gutless worms symbiont microbial communities from Max Planck institute for Marine Microbiology, Germany - Olavius ilvae ELBA.1... ...
ACGTCACACGAAATGTAATTCCCGGCAAACTCGGCGTGGATCTGCATCTCCACAGAGTGCACATACCTCTAGTTATGTCTCTGAAGCCGCCCGTGAGGCAGGGGCGGCAGCAGAATTGGCGGCCACTCGCAAGGAGGTAAAGTACGCGGGTATTGTTGGACGTCACATGTTTGAACCAATAGCTGTTGAAACCTTGGGCGTCTTCAATGCGTCAGCTGTTCGGCTTCTGAATGATCTTGGCAGGAGGATCTCCTCGATTTCTGGTGACACCAGAGAAACTAGTCATTTGTATCAGCGAGTTTCGGTGCTGGTACAGCGTTTCAATGCTGTTCTGCTACACGACAGCCTGCCGGTCCCTGACTGCACGGACTGAGCATCATACCCTTTCAGTTTATTTTCGTCAATTTTTAAACCTCCCTCGGGAATAGATACCGAGGGTTAAAAAAAATAATAATAACAATAATAAGCCGTTCACAGCTTTGTCTGCAAGAAAGCCCCCGGCAGGACAGCTAGATATCATGACCTGAACGACATGATTGTTCGGGCTTTGCTTCTGCTGGTTTCCCTGTCAGCAATGAGCCAACGGGACTGTTCCGGACAGATGGAAAGCGACCTGATGGTCTTACACTTGCCCATGGCAGACTGGCAAGGCACTGTGTTGGGACGTCACAGTAACTTGTTTGTTAGCCGATTCGTACGTTGCTGGAGCCGCTCGTGAGGCAGGTTCAGCGGCATAGCTTGCCGCTGCCCGCAAGGCGGACAAAATAATATTCCAGCATTGACGGCCGATACTTATTTGAACCCATTGCGATAGAGACTTTAGGCGTGTACAGCACGTCGGCTCGCCAGCTCCTCTCTGACCTTGGCAGAAAGATTTCCCAGAGTCCAGGGGAAGTCAGACAGGCGAGCTTTCTCTTTCAGAGACGCTCTGTGCTGGTGCAGCGTTTCAACGCAGTTTTACTGCACAACAGTTTGCCGGCCTATGATTGCATGGACTGATGGTCATACCTAACACGTCATTTTCTTAATTTTCAAACTCCCTCTGGAACATACCTACCGAGTGTAAAGTAATAATAATAATAATAATAATAACTAGAGGACTGTATTGACGACGAGTGTCATTGCAAGGCGGTCATGCCACAGAAGTAGTTTTGTGGAATCAGGTATTACATCAAGATGCAAACTGATATAGCTCGTCACTGTGCACCGTAGCGAGGTAGCAGTAAACCCCAGAGTGTATGATTTGCCTTGTCAATCAAATCCTCACCGCCATCGTAGCACTCCTTCCACACGTGGCTGGCATCGTTGAATGCATAGGCCTATAAGCCATCGGAAAACCATATAGCTATTCCCGATGTGTTACGTATGTAAAATGAAACGGTGAACAATATCAACCAGTAACCCACAAAATTCAGAATGTATGTAGCAAATATATAACATAGATTTGGGTCTACCTCAAAAGTGCACCACATCCTATTTTTTGTAAAAATTACAGGATACCGGAAAAAACGCCCTTGGACCCAGTTTTCTAGCGATATATCGCCCACTTTTGGTTGGATTTGAAAAACACTCACCACACCACTGAATTCAGCGAAGTTTTCTACATCTGATAGGTTGAATAAAACGAATTTTAGGTATTCAATTTTTTCGGGTTTGGGGTTCCCCCATTTGGGTTGTTGATATATGTTGAGTTGAGACCTCCAAAGGAACCCTTTTGGAGTATACGCTTTTCATCGATACCATAGGTTTGCATGAACACTTGTTCCTCTAGGCTCTGCGCAGGATCGGCCGTTTTTGCTCTGGTTCTGCCCACGTTGGAAACTTTCAAAGTTTCACGACAGCAGAGTCTGCTATCCAGACACTTACGAGTTTGCCGTTGACGGCGCGGAGATCCGTTGTATATAACTAGTTATGATACATTTTAGGTATTACAAAAAACGCAGTCCTTATCGTTTGGCTGGAGCCGCCCATCCATCGATTGGGGTCAAATTGAACCCAGAAGTCTATTTCTCGCAACAACAGGTCCCTTCCAAATTTATTCCAGATCGGTCAACATTTGGGAGAATTGCGCCCAAAAACCTGTTTTCGGCCTATAATAGAGCACGGCCATGCCTATGGATGAGGTATGTCCGTCAATAATAATAATAATAATAGAAACAACAGACTGTAAAAACTTAGGCTTAATTCTGGATCTGCTGAGGAAGCTGGAATTAAAAGTGCCACCTCCCTCAAATTTGTTGCTGAAATATCTTGCAAAAAGTAAGCTGCGGCCCCGAACTCTTGAGTTGGGCGTGGCTAAGCCTCTAAACACACCTCTCCCCATATGTTTTACCGTGCCGATTTTGATCGTTGTTGGTCAAACGTTATGAGCGTCCGCCGGCAAAACTGGACCCCTCGCGTTCCGCTTGTCATCGGAACTGAAACGGATCGATCGGGTAATTATGATTTCTTATTAACGTTTATAGAAACCATGTGATTATATCTTTTACCGTTTCCGAGATTTAGTGAGATACTGGCTAAAAATTGCGAATTTTTTCGAAGCCGACGTCCCCGCTGAATGGTTTCCATTGGAATGTGTAAAGGCGCTTGGGCTCAAGAAAACTATAGAATGATGGGACTAACTGACTCAGGAAAAGGTTTGATGATGTGTTTAGTCGTTTTGAGTACAGAAGCCTGCACGAGTGTGACGGACGACGGACACCGGTCGACGGTTAGTACCTCGCTTACGTATAGCGTCGCATGGCAATAAATTAATATTGTTGGTAAGCGAAACCATCTGCGTTTCTTGGTGACTGCGGTGGAATATTTGTCCTCACTGTCAATGTCAAATGTGAAATTTACATTTATATAGCGCAGTCATAAGCATCTCTACTGCGCTGGGTGTGCTGAGTAGAAGTTGATTAAGTCGTCTTCAGCAGTTGTCTGAAGCTACTGCTTCTGCTGAGCGCAAGTCATCGGAGACGGACGGACGCGTGTCGGTGTGGTTGATGCAGACTGTACCACGTCTCAGTAGCGACCAGCTGCTCGTCGATGACGCTGTGGCACAGCGCCGCCGTCGTGTTGGCAGAATGTCTATTTACGCAACTGACGTTGACGCCACGCTACTGTGGCTTGGCAGTGAACGTGTTTTGCAAACTAATCACATAAATCATGGTTTTCGGTAGCGTGGTACTGTATAGTCCTTAATGTCGAATGATGAAACTTTTGCAGCATGTATAACTTTTGCGGGATAGGGTGGGGATAGGAATCAAGTGTGCGGGAACGGTTGCAATAGGTATGAACCATGAAACCCAAACACTCTAGTACATGCACACACTACACGATGCAAGCAGTAGAACGAGGACTGGTGAGAGTGGTTGCCTGTGGGAGACATTTTAAAACATTATTTTAAACATGGGTGATTAAAATAACTTGGAAACAGTGAAGATCGAGTATTTTCAGGAATGCCCAAAAGTGCAGATAAGTTGAGGGATGAAAATTAGAGATTTATTAATTGACAACAACTAAAATTACAAACATTTAACAACATCATCATGATCTCTATCAACTACTACCAAGTAGTAATAGGCCTAATTCAAAACAAGCATGTTGCATTAATATGCCAACCTGACTGTTGTCGAACTTGAATGAATAAGGCGAGATCTGCAAACGTCGTTGCTCTTCGAGTTGCGGAATGCGGTGAGCTCTACTTGCTGCGGCCTTTTATCAGTTGTGAAGACAGCAGAGCCGGCCTGCAGGCCTACAGGCCTGCGCGTGATTTTCTTACTGCGCCACCAGTGTCATTTTAGTAACTAAATAATAACTAAAACTGAAAGTATACTATACGGACTTTCTGATGCCCGTTCAGGTATCCGAATCCGACTGTTCGCGTTTCCACAAATCGTGCTGACACCGTTTGATGTACAACTGCGAAATTTGGTATGATGACCCCTTATAGGAATGAGAAATCTTTAGGGGTTCGAACCGCGTCGGAGGCACATCAGCGATTCGGTGCGTTGGTAACCGCTACATAGCGCGATATCAACAAATTTTCACAAAAAGAGCATACAAAATGTCCCTTTGGTGCTGTAATGCCCCATCAGCGAAAGTTAACGGCTGAACGCTCGGACAAATTTCTAGAATCTAGCGCGTCCTTTTCAGTCTTCATGCGTCCAGCCAAGAGCGAATTTGGTTGTTTATATAGAACACACATAGGCTATACACTCACACACCGCAAACGACCTCCGATATCGTGGACATTCACACTTTCTCAAGTTTTGGAAAGATGACATAATATTATATTCTGAGGTCACTATGTTGGTGAAAAGGGAGAAAAAATCTAGATCTATATTTATGGCCTATACCCATGTTTATGGCAAATTTTAGCGTCGTTGTTAAGTCTCGAGACTGTGTCTTGCCTCGAGGCAGTCTCCAGGCAGTTTCTCGTGTTGATTATATGGTATATTGATTATATATGGTCTTGTGACTTAATGTCTTCGTCTCGGTCTTGGGGTGCTCAAGAGAGCAGGAGTCCCACCACAACAGCTACTTAACTCCTGCATCGCAGTAATCCGCCCAGTTCTAGAGTAAAACCTTCCTGAAAGTTCCACCAGTGAATGGGTCGTCTACATTATCAACACTGCCGCAATCTTGAGCTGCAGTCCCAGTCGACCAGCTGTGGAGTCCCAGAACCACTACCATGTCAACACGGCTCTAGCAAAGTACCTCAATGTCATAAACCATGATCAGTTCGATGCGTGATGAGAATCCGCACATTTGCTCACATCACGACCACGACTACTGTGTGATTCACCTGCTGATTACAAGACTGTTTTGCATTCAGGCAACGTACACCTTGTAGAAGGCGTTTTCTCACGGAGGCATTCTCTCGCACGAATCGTCACCATTTTACAAAATAAGGCAATATGTAAATGCTAAGGTCTTAAAGTTATTATATTTTGCATTTGTTTATCCTCACCTACTTTACGGTATTGAAAGTTATAAAGTTATGGTAACTGCAAAAGCCACATTAGTAAACTTGAGATATAAAATAATAAAATTCTTCGTATCTTACAAAACAAGTCGATACGTACACCAGTCATTGAACTGTATGAATCATATGATACACTTTCCGTGTCTCAGTTACATGACTACCAGATTTTGCTATTTGTTCATAAACTACTTCATCATGCTGATAAACTTCCTTCTGTTTTTAGCTCATACATTGCTCAAAACAGATCTATTTATCAATATAATACTAGGGGTAAACTAAATCTTTATCTTAGTACTCCTCATAGTACTTTTGGTAAAAGATTACTTAAGTATAAAGGCAGTGTTTTGTGGAAAAACTTACCTGAAAAACTCAAACTCACTGAAAACACAATTACATTTAAGAAACTACTTAGGAAATATATTGCTGAGTGTGTTGATTACCTTGCGGTGGACTTGCACTTAATTGTTTTTTTTATACGGTGATTGTTAATTACTGAACTGATTTTGCACGCGCACATTGCACCACTTTTTTATTATTACTGTGTATTGTTATGTTGTTTGGAGCAATGAGTGGCCAGCTTTGATGGGCTCTGGCACTTCTGGCAACCCACCACTGCATATAAACATATTATACTGTATCTATAAACGTTCTCTCTCTCTCTCTTCTATTCTCTTCTCTTCTCTCTCTCTCTCTCTCAAAGGTGAACGATGCTCTCTTAGAAACTCTGAGATACTTGCGTTGCAGTTACAACTGTTCGCATCATTCTGATGATGATTATGTGGTTTTTCTTTTTAAATTTACGAATATTATTTGCTATTATCTGCCGTAATTTACACTGGCATTACCCGTGCAGGATTTTGTACGAGCAGTTATGCAGACATTTTCTAGGAAAGATGCATGACAATGACAATGACTTTACTTACACTCGCGCAGCCAAGATAGCAGAACAAAGCTGTTGAATGTAAAGCTAGCTACTAACGAACACAATAGAAAAGACAGAGCAGCGTTATAATATACACACACTACAATTAACATTGAAACATAAAAACGTCAACCGGCCTAAAGTTACTTGAGGGTTGAGCATAAATCTAAGTATTAACGTGAATGGATTGATACTTATGGAAACCATAGGTTATAAAAGATTGGTACTTTTTGTACGTGAGGTTGGGCGAGGATAAGAAGTGGTGGACCGTAGTCTAGAGATAACAGAGGTGTTGCGCAGAGGTGGGAAGAGGTGATGGAGACAGGAAGAAGGGCGACAAATGGTTTGAAACAACTAACTTGAAAGCTAGTCTCGGCTATCTTCGAATGAGTTCAAGTTGGCAGGAAACAAAACATATGCAATTTATATGGAAGGCCATGGATGAAAGTGAAAATTATGTGTATAGCTCGTTTCCGTATCGATTCTGGCTGTTGTGACTGGACGCGAGTGATGACGTAATGCCAGACTGGAGAAGCATACTCCAGAACTGGGTGGATTTCTGCGATGTAGAAGTAAAATAGCTGTTGTGGTGGGACTCCTGCTCTCTTGAGTTGTTTCAGAAAGTATAATCTTTTATTTGCCTTGGCTACGATGGTATTGATATGGCCTGACCAAGATAGGTTAACATCGAGATTGAGACCTGGTAATTAAAAAAGAGGTAACCCGCTGAACTGAACCTGCTGAGGTTGTAAGAAGTGGTATGTTGTTTGAGGTAAGTCGGTTTTGGAGGTATTAAGCTGCATGTCATTCTCGGTAGTCCAAGTGAGAAGGGAGGTGAAGTAAGTTGCCACATTAGTTTCACTATGGGATGGAGGTAGCAACTCTGAGATTGGTATCATTGACAAATTTATGTACTTCGCATGCTGCTTTCAGATCGTCGATAAGGACAATAAACGATACAGGGCCAAGTCTGGATCCTTGAGTCATGCCACCACAGTGTCTTCCAAAAGGAGACTTGACGACCAAATCTAACGCGTTGACAGCGGTATGATAAACCTGATGCCAACCACGGCACTGTCTTGTTAACATGAATTTTAGAGGCTGTCGGACGAGCGACGCTGAAGAACTTTTGATCTAATTTGGCAGTTCTGTGATAGGCCTAAAGGGTATAGGCCTAAAGGGTGTACGCATGAATAGAAAGGAACCCCCAAAATTAGGAAGACTTGAAACTCCGCTGTCTTGGAATGGGAGGCGTACTGACCCCAAGATACACTCCCCTGCGCCGACATGTGTTTTCACATCAAATTCGGTAGTTCTGCGACTTCGGTGTATGCACAAATAGAAAGCAACCCCCAAATTGGGGAGCGCTGGGACCCTGCCCCCTTAGGGTGGGGCGTGGCTGACCCTAAGAACAAGCCCCCTCCCCATATGTGTTGCCACGTCAAATTTGATAGTTTTGCGACGAAAGCTGTATGCATAAATAGAATGGAACCCAAGCAATTGGGGAGCGCTGAGGCACCGCCCTCTTGCGATAGGGGTGTGGATGACTCACTAGAAATACGCTCCTCCCCCACGTGTTATGCTGCCGAATTTGGTCTTTATGGGTCAAACGGTACGAGCGTTATTCAGGAGATCCGTCTAACAAATTTGACGATCGCATCCCGCCTTTCATGGTCACTAAAGGTCGTCGGATCCGACCCCGATCTATCCACCACCTATTACTTTATATTAACGTTCCATAGCAACCATGGGCCTATCTCGTACCGTTTCCGAGATAATCGTCGATTTCAGTCAAAAATCGCAAAATTTTCCCTTCATGTTTATTTTGCGCCCCCCGCTGAAGGGGTTCCCCTTGGATTTGGGCACTGGAGCTCGGTGTCAAAAAAACTAGAATGACGGTGCTACCGGGCCGAAAAAGAAGTTTGACGATATCTTTAGCTGGCTTGATACAATACACGAACGTAACAGACAGACAGACGGACGGACGGACACTGGGCGACAGCAAAGACCGCCATTTACGCATAACGTCGTGCGGTATAAACTGACAGTTAACAGGTAAGAATATCAATAAAGGAACAGACAATATACAGTATAGGCAAAACACGAGGAGGCACATTGACAAGGACAGAAATAACACTGCATGGACCTAGCATCACCGCGTAACAGTGTTGGGCGGTACCGCATTTTCACCGCGACACCGCTGAGTACCGTCTACCAGCTCACGGTACTTTGACCGCTATGGCGCAAGAACCGCGGTCTCACGACATTGTATCGATGAGAAAAATCGTTGTTACTGCCCAACACTAGCGCATGACGCTACCCCAGGTAGTGCAATGTAGGCTGATGCAAAGAAGGTGATGCTCACCGACCAATGATCTGCATCAAAAATGAGACGACCTCTTACCGAACTACTTCCATGCATTTTGAAGGACAGCGATAACCGGCAGGAGAGCCGTATTCATTGGCTCTGCGGTAACGCAGCATTTAGTAATGGCGACGTCGCTTTCGTGGTTAGTTAGTTGGTGTTTTACGGCACTTTCAGCACAAATAGGCTATATCATGCCATAGAAGTAGGAAATGTATCACATAGGGCCGGGGAGAACACAAATATCATGCAATAAAACAATGAAAGAATGCAATAAACCAACGCAATCATAAGCTCTCTTAGGCTTGCGCTTTATGGAGATGAACCCTTCGCCACGGTTAGGCTTCCTCAGAGGGGTCTTTCTAGCCAATCACTTGGCAAGTAAAGACAACTTAACTAGAACAACCAAAAGACAGAACACAATACCAACGAAAATTAACAATACATAAAAGGGGCCCTAATAAGCAACGATACAATTAAAGCATGCTAAGATATAAAACAAAAACTAGACCTGGTTTAGTCGCCTTGTACGACATTCGGCCAGGAAACGGAGCGGGTTTATTCTTACTACCCCGGAGCCCGCACGGGGCCGACGTCGCTGTCCTACGGTGATCAAACAGTATGGGTCCCAAAAATTTGTGTGCGTTAGGCCTGCCCCTTAGGATGGGGAACGTGCATGAACCCCCTAAAACACGCTCCTTAGCATGCAGAATGTGACCGCTGTTAATCAAACGAGTACACATATATGGAGATACGCCGTAAAAAATTGGGCCCCTCGTGTCCGCTATTACAGGGTCGCTGAAGGTCATCGAAAGTGACACAATTTGGAACTTATGACGTAGTATTAGTGATAAATAGTAATTATGAGCTGACCTCGCAATATTTTCGAGATAATCGGCGACACTGTCGAAAATTGCAACCTACTATACATGTATTAAAGCCGCAGTTTACAGTGATTGGCAAAAGTTAACTAAAAAGTTGCTAACTAAAAGTTTAACTAAATTTTGTTAGTTAAAACAATAGTTTAACTAAACCAAATTAGTTTAGTTAAAATGATAGTTAAACTAAAAAATTTAGTTATTAACTAAAAAAAGTTTAACTAAAAATTTAACTAGATTTTCAACTAAAATATGATGATGGATTTTACACAGTGACACACTCTGGTTTCAGCTATGGTAGGCCTATACTCTATGATTTGCATATAAGAAATTCTTCATATATTTTGTGGATCGTAACAAAGAAAAGAAAACATCTTCAGATGTTGTATGTGGGCATTAAAATCGTAGGCTACTTATTGAGTAAAAATTGTGCAGCTCATTGTGTGCATCTGCAGAATTTTTAATCGCGTCCAAAGTTATAAGAGTGACAAGCAATGCCATACTTGAAACAACCTATGAGTTTCTTTCAGACCATATAATCATTATGACTGTTGTACAAAAGCGGCTGAAAAAAAGTTAAATTGGAGTTAAATATACGTCACTGCTGAATACATTGACAACAAAACATCTGACAACGAGTCTGCATCTAACAAAGTGACAGTGCAATGCTACATCCACTTAAGCGATCTGGAAACCACTCATCAAAGTTGACTAGAGCTGCATCTCTGAAAGCAAGCAAACGGTTTTGATGGTGATTACACCGGGACCGGTATAATAAGTTGAGATCAGAATTCATGGCAAAGTTTAATGTTTTAGAACAACACAGTGAGATATTAGAAAGTTGGAAATTAGTTACCAAAAATTTTAACTAAATTTATTTAGCTTAGTTAACTACTTCTGCAAATTATTTAGTAACTAAAACTTTAACTAAATTTGTTTAGTTAAAATTTAGTTTTAGTTTTACTAAAACTTTTTAGTTAGTTGCCCATCACTGGCAGTTTACTTGGTCATTCTCGGATTTTGTAATCCCGTTTTGGCTCAAAAAAGTAGAATAATGGTTCTACCAGATGGTGTGAAAAGTTTGAGGACACCTACAATCATTTCGAACCAGTGCCAGCAGAAATGCCTATGAATATCGCGCGTGAATCAACAGACCTTTCTAAATTCAACCGTAGTTCACGTTGTCACTGTCAGATGGGCCCTATCGCAGTGGAGGACTCGGTGCCTCTTCCGTATAAGAACAACAGAACTTGCCGCGCTTTTCAGGTTTATTTTCTCAATTTTGTTAGTCTGCGGCCCGGCCCGAACTTATGGGTTCTGTCGCATATGTGCCACCTGTGTCGTGGATAATCGGGCATTGTACTCTGAGCAAAGTCAACGTTTAATCGTTTGTCATCAATGCGCTCAATGCAAATCAGGGCTGTAGAAGTAGGTTTTAAAATCTAAGTTTTTAGATTTGCAAAAACCTAAAAACCTCAGAAGTACGAATTTTAGGTTTTTTTAGATTGTTTTCACTTAGAAGAAGAGAAGAAGATTTCGCATAGTCACTGAGATCCGTTGCGTGAGAGCTCATCCCCCTTTTGACCCTTGGAGCCGGCGAGGGTTAGACCCAATTAAAGCCAGCATATGATCCAGATCGGCCGGATGGCCGGCTCAATTTAACAGCCAGCGCCTTTAACCAACTAGGTCAATATACTAGCAGTCCTGGTCGCAGGGGCTACTGCTACGCAGAACTCGCCGTTTTCTTTCCTAGCGGTGGCCGTAACCATCGCCAGTACTCATTGCGCCTATCCACGGAGGGATGGCCAGGCTGAGTTGCCCTGGGTGGCTGGGTGATGGTTTTCACTTACTATGTAACTAATTTAATAAAAATGATATTCTGATATGAATTGCGATTTGTGGCGTAGACATGGCCGAATCCTTGCTCAATGAATTTGTCTTTACTTTTCATTGTGCTTGTGGGTCGTAATTTTGTGTCCGCCATTTGTAAGTTAAAACCTAAAAAACTAAAAACCTAAAAACCTGAAAACTTATTTATTGTTAAAAACCTATTTTTCCAGCCCTGATGCAAATGCGCCTTCGCCGACGTCATGCACCGCATTACCGCCCTATGTTACCGTAAGACGGTGATGCGGAGTGATATCTGTAACAAGCTATAGTTGCTAGATGTGTAGCTCAGTGCTGCCACGTCACTGTTACTCATCCAGGTCACCGACGACACCTTCCCTGTGTCATCCTGCGTCATCCTGCTTACTCACTTGTTGACTGGCTGAATTTCTAGACGGAAAACCTTTGATTTTCCTGTCAACAGTCAGACGTTATATTACCACTGACAACGATCAGTTATCGACATTCAGTAGCCTATGTCGCTATGACACTTACATCCTTCGCAGGTGTAGGTAACAGAAAGCTATTACTCTAAGCCAATGGCGTAACCAGGTACGATACGGTACGCCCCTATGCGGACTACGACTAGCGCCCCTTCCCT
>Ga0209678_1000552_pt1 | contig 11601 bp, 14 predicted proteins | sample WorMetilvaeELBA1_FD_187404 | JGI IMG/M metagenome (GOLD analysis project Ga0209678, IMG submission 187404) | Marine gutless worms symbiont microbial communities from Max Planck institute for Marine Microbiology, Germany - Olavius ilvae ELBA.1... ...
TCTCTCTCTCTCTCTCTCTCTCTCTCTCTCTCTCTCACCTACGTTACGATCCTAGACCTACCTGTGTGGGCTACTGCACTGCAGCCTTAGAATAAGTAAATAGGTCAGCGTGACTGCGGCTAACAAGTAGCATCACTGTGACCTTAACGACTTTTGATAAGCAGTCGAACGGCCGTCGAATCGAAGTCGAATCGTATAGTTGTAACCACTGCATTAAGTATGATTAACCTTGTTGTTGTTGTGGTCTGTCAGATGAAGATGACGCACGACGACCGCTACATGATGACCGTGTCTGACGACTTCTGCGTCATTCTGTGGAGAGTCATTGACCGAGACGGGCGAGGCAAGAAGGTCGACCGTGATCTGCCCTACTCGCAGGAAATTCTCATTCCGAAATTCGATCTACAGGAAAAGGTTTCTTATTGTTGTTGTAGAGGAGTATATATATCACCGACTCTGTTTTAGTCAATCTAGGTATCCGATCTTCTTGTGCCATTGGGAACAACGAACTGGTGGTAACCCGAAATTAGTAGACCTCAGAAAGCCATTCGGTCGAAACTGGGGTACCACCGAAAAGGCGTTTTGGCGGCCAGGGGGCGACACCTACGTCCGACTCCGAATACGCCGAGTATTGTTGCTGTCGTCGTCATGCTATGCAGTTATTGTTGTGTCACTGCCTTGCAGCCAAAACACAGAATTTTACGACTCGAAGCTGCTGAACTGGCAGATATATTAACTAGAATTGCACTGATCATCCGAAATGCAGATCCACACCGGTATAGAAGTGATGGGCCAAAATTGATTTTGACACTTTATCACCCCGTGACGATGGTCAATTATTGATGATCTTTCGGCCACAAAACACAGCGAACGGACGGTGTGGCCAAGATAAACGTCTATGACAAATCTGATGGCTTCATTTACTGTTGTCTTGCTGATAAAAAGATACGCACGAACGGCACTGACCGTGTATACATGCCAGCAGACTACATCCGACATGGGTAACAATATTCACTGACGAAAAGCGGTAAAAAAAGATTCATTTTGAGACGCCAACACAGTCTTGAAGACTCGACGTGAAATTCGCTTGACAGCATTGTGAAAACAAACTGATGCAGATCGAATAGGTTTTAGTGTATGGCGTCGCTGATGAGATATGGGTACATGCAGTCGTGCATTTTGTGTGGATGACACTTTGAAAAGCGAATAGAGCATGCAGCGGGTTCTTATCAGTGTCGACAGGAGAAAGTACGTGTACAGCGCTACGGAAATGATGATCATTATCGTCGTCGTCATCTTTATCATCATCATTATCATCATCATCCGTGTTATTTTGATTCATTGTCAACGTCCTCCCTATAGCGGGTCACCTGTTACAGAATGGCGCTGTCCATCCGTGTGTCTGTCTGTCTGTCTGTCCAGTTCAGGCCCATAAGTCAGGAATGTAAGCTCGTGCAGACTTCAAATTTTGGAGGAAATATTCCATCTCACGCGTGCAACTGACATCAAAAGGTCAAGGTCACACGGATCCGCTGAATTTTCGAATCGACGACGCACTGTCCACAGCAGAGATGGGTTTTACAGTAGTATGACGGTGGGATTTTCCAACAGCAAAACTCATGCCTGAGCTTCCAAAGTGTGTGAAGGCGCGTGGTTATTGCTATGCTGAGAACTTATGGACACAATGCTTATCCACGGGGAGGACTGTATATCGTGTCAGCCATTCCACCGCAGATTTCCTTGTTTGGAGTCATTCTCATATGTTCGTCTTCCTCATCCTGTTGAGAGCATGCAAGACTTTGCTGCATTATTGCAAGTCTTATTGTCTTGTTTGAAACAATGCTAAGACATTCTGTTCCTTTAAGTTCTTTAACCATCTCCCATCCGAGGATTGGATTGCATAATGAACTAGTCTTCTACTGTTGTGCCGATCATCTTCCGTGCGTATTATTTTCTCTAGTGTCAGTCAGGTCCTAAGGCATTACTCCTAGCATTGTTCAAATCGGTAAAGGTAATGGTGCATACACTTGATACAGCGCCTCTTCGAAGTTCGTAGTGAATCACTACCGCAGAAACGCTCAAGTATGGCACGTGTTCTCAAAGGATTTCACAGTTTTACATGCACACCCACACGTTCATCGGCAGTCGAAATGAGCCATACCTGCCTTTTCCTTCCCAGCTATAGCTAGTACTCATTTACCGACCCCGGAGGGATGTAAGGCTGAGTAGCTAGACCATGGTGCGAAGTAGCCCCGGCCTTCGAACCTACAACTTCCCGATTGCAAATACGGCACTCTACCACACAGCCACTAGCGCACGGTAGCTGTCTGTTACTTTTGATCTGGGGTCTCCGGCGGCGGCTGTTCACCGACATGATCGGCGTGTGTCGCGGTAGAATACGGTGATTTACGAGCTGAAGACGAGAGTGGATGAGTTGAAGACGGAAAACGCGTATCAGCTGCGTCTGCGTGACGTCAGCTACAACGAGAAGATCAGAGAGTTGACGGAGAAGTTCGTGAACGAGATGGAGCAACTCAAGACGAAAATCGCGGTAAGTAGCTATGTAGCCCATACGTCACCCAGCGCTACCCAGCTGTGACGTTTCAGGCGCTATTTTCGCGTTTGTGATAAAATCGAGCGATTCTTTGTAGTTAAATTTCAAACAGAATTCACCTGTAAATGTTAGTTGCACGAAGGATTACCGTATTTACAAAAATAGGATTCTTGTTTATTATGCATGCGGAAGATAAGAGAAATAGATGTGGAGAATGGACATTTTTCAAAACATACACATCTTGCGGATCTGAGTGATTTCTAATGTTTGATTTTTCAATTCAATAAAATGTCATAATTATAGGTTTATGATTGTCCATTTTTTATTGCTCCTTTACCTACTGCCTTAAATATTCCGTGTGAATTAATGACTTGATAAACACGCAGAGTCGGGAAAGTGGATAGGATCAAAGTTTGACGTGTTCGTAAATGACACAAGCACCGCTATCAATGACGACGGAACTGCCACTTGCGCCGCTGGTAAAAGCGCACTGGTCCACATGCAGTTCATTCGTTTCATTTTTTTTCATTCGTTTGTTCATTACTTCCGTCAAGGAGGTTATGTGTTCACTGTGTTTGTTTGTTAGCAGGATTACGCAAAAACTACTTAGCCGATTTTCACATTATTATTCGATGGAAAGGCGGCACACGGCCGCGGAAGAACCGATTAAATTTTGGTGGTAATCCGGATCAAGCTACGGCAGGGTTAGGGCTACGGTTGACGTTCGACGTCACACCGGGCAGGACTCCCCGTCTCCGAAATGACCTATACTGTGTCGAGTGGGACGTTAAACTCTACTGCACCATAACCGGCAGGACTCTGTGTTACGGTTAGGTGAGAGCCGAGTCACACGCCGCGGCACTTGGTATGTGTCACGCAGCGTTTGTTTAATTTTAAATTAATAGAGACTGTTGAGCCTTGGCGAAGGTATGCGCTCTACTGAGTGCCTTCTAGTTTTAATCAGGCAAGAGGGCCATTGAGAGATCACAGTAAATACACTACGTAACAGTAAAAGACAGAAAGAATATACGTCAAACACGCTAAAACGACTACAAATGCAAACGATAGGCACTGCACGTGTGTTTTTCAGCGGCTTCATTCTACGTAAATAGTACGTTGTTGACGGGTCAGTAAGTGCAAAGCGGCCAAATACAGTCAGCGACACTCCACTTACGTGTGCGCCTGTGTCGCGTTGTTGTTAACAGAACATGAAGACGGAGCAGGACAGAGCGGCCGTGAAACACGCCGACGAAGTGGAAGACCTGCTGGCCAAGCACAGCAAAGAGCTCGAGGACTCTGGTCTGTAATAAGGCGGTGTTACAACTACGATTCGACTGCGACTCGACCGCGCCACGACCATTCGACGACCTACGTTACGACCGTAGGCCTATCTGTGTATAAAACTTAGGCTGCTGCACTTGGGTCTAAATACATAGATAGGTCAGCATGAATGCGGCTAGCGGGTCAGCGGCCGGTGATGTTACATCACCGTGACCTTAATGACCTTTGATAAGCAGTCGAACGGCCGTCGAATCGAAGTCGTTGTAACCATTGCATAATCGGCCCGATTTGCTGCAGTTTTTACATACGCTGAGCAAGTACATTACCATACAGACAAAAATACTCTGACAACGCGGTGATGTATTTAACGTCGCAGTTTCGCTGAATCGGTGAGAAGAGGTATGGTATGGTATACTAGAGTTTAACGTCCCACACGACACAGTATAGTTCATTTCGGTGACGGGTGAGAAGAGGAGACGGATTTTAACGTGTTATAAGAACAACATCGCCATCCAGCCATAAGATCTCTCATCTACGCGTAATGTTGTAATATTGACCGATAACATGTTTTCGATTTTAAAAGGTTCAAATTAATATTTTAAAAACATTTAAATTAGTTTGTAACCATTGAATAAACAACGCTGTTAATAATCGTGCTTATAGATAGCTTTTGATGTGCTCTCTAATTTTTCTGTGTATGCATACTCACCAAAAATCAGAAATATGAATAGGCGTAAGAGTTTAGAAAGATAATAACACATTTTTTTTGAAATAACTGTACAGTTTATAAAGGCTAACTACGTCGTACAACGTTGACAAAGTAAGTTACGTCTAATACGTATTTTTAAACAGCATATTTTACTCTGTGACAGAGAATTTACGTTATGTTACTGCTATAGAGCTGTTGAGCAGCCAGAAGCTGATGTTGGAATACGAGAAGTACAATGAGCTGCAGGCCAAGTCGCAGCGCATGCAGGAAGATTACGAGAACCAGCTGCGCGAGCTGGAGAAAAGCAAGCAGGGTGGTCTCGAGGAATTGACCGAGTACTACGAGGCTAAACTGCAGGAGACGTGCGCTCGCCTCGAACAGGTTGCTGATCTCTGCTTGCTGATTTCAAAATTTGGAGCACTAGAGCTTCAAGTTTCGACACTGTTGGAAGGGGATGCGGTCTGTAAAAAGCTCGCACCAGCAATCCCAAAGGTTCTTCATCGTAAAACCCCTTCTTCTTCTTCTTCTTCTTTTTTCTTTTTCTTTTTCTTCTTTTTCTTTTCTTGTCATACCCCACATGAGTCTTCGCGCATATTCTCCAAACTGAATGCACCGCGTCTCAAAAAATTGACCGCTATTTAATCTTTTATGTCTTGAATAAACCTGAATATTCACAATTTTTGGCACACAATATCCTGATAATCCTAGTTTCTGACAGCATCTATAATTTCGCACCCAACCCCTGCTTACTTACTTTACTTTGAAATTGTTCACGACGTGGGACCTCTACCTATGCCCGTGTGATTTGACACAGAGCGACCAAATTCGGCGCGGTAACACATGTGAGGGAGAGCCGGGTTTTGGAGTGTCAGATAGGACCCATATCTCAAGAGGCGGGGCTCCAGCGCCCCCTTCCCCCAAAATGAGACCTACTACAATCACCCAAATGATGATCAAACTAGATGAGAGGAAAATTTTTACAGAATCGACTATGCCCTCCTGCGTCCTGCCCTGATGTTTGCGGTAGCTAACCTTGTCTATATTATATACCGCAATTGCGAAATAACTGCAAAGTTTAACAAGAACAAAATGATCTTGTTGAGTAAGGAAACTGTGCTGCGGCGGCGACGGTTGGTTTTGCTGTGCAGTCTCAAGAAGAGTTTCGTCAGTACGTGCGCGAGTACGAGGAGCTGAAGAGACAGATGGAGGAAGACTCGGACCGCGAAATTCTCACGCTCAAAACTACCTACGAACGAAAACTACACGACGAAAAAGTCGCTTTGCATGTACGTTCAGCACGCACGTACGCACTTCGTCTTCGTCTGTGTCTCTTCCCACAGTCGGTTTGAGATTATAAAGATGTAACAACAGTGAGTCGTCTCTGTGTGTTCTGTGTTGACACTGCATGACAGAAAATGTGGGTCTCGTAAACATAAATAATTTTCTACTAAACCGGCCGACGTTAGAGCGCATACCTCCGTCCTTCGCTGACACTAACATCGCCAGCCCGTAGAGCGGCATAATGCATAACCCAAGGGTTTAAGCGCCGAAGGTACCGAGAACGAGATGCCGAAGGCATAAAGGGAAATGGGGAAGGCAGACCCTTCCCCTGGATCCACTGGGAGGTCCGGAGAACTTAGCAAACTTCCCAGAAGGGTCCGATACGATACGCAGATCTGGCAATAACAGATTTGGTAAACCCGATGAAAGTGTGAATGTGGGGTAGGCAGGACTACCTAGCCACTATTGTACGTTTGTTACGATCATCATCGTATACAGCTACAGAATGAATCAAATACGTCTGCGGTCAGGGCTGCGTCACGGATCCCGCTAGCGGAGTTTAAGACGTTCCCCAGACGCGCTAGTCGGCTGGGGATCAGACATCATTTTCCCTCCAGACGCCTTCGGCGCAGACGCCTTCAGTCCGACATCTCGTTCTCGATGTCTGGACTGTTATGGTCCTCTATCTTCAATGGGGTTGCTAGGCGACACCGATGTTAGCAGAGGACGGAAGTATGCACTCTACTGACTGCCTTCCAGTTTTTTGAAGGAATGGCCGCTATTTGGTCATTATTTGGCCATCTTCGTCATGCTAGGTCCATGATTATGAGATCCAGCTAGAGCCATATATCAACAGATCACATGTTGCGAGTTGCAGGTGCAATTGACGGACATCTGCGTTAGCAGGGGGGATGCCCCCGACCCTCCCGACTCAATCTTGAGCTAGACTAGCCTTTAAGAAACAGATTTATGTCTTTTGTTCCAGAAACTGAAGGGCGAGAGCGGAATACTGAGAAAGAAGTTTTCCAGCCTGCAGAAGGAGATGGAAGACCAGAAGGAGGGCGTGCGCAAGCAGCAGGCCGAGGTGACGAAGCTGAACGCCGTAATACGCGACATGGAGAAGGACATCATCGTGCTGAAGAAGGAGATTCAAGAGCGGGACGACACCATACAGGACAAGGTCTGTCAGTGCTCCTCAATTCGTAGCCTCGCATCCGCTGTTCTCAATCCGCCCGTTCACATAAATACTAACAAAAAGCGTTCTTCTGCTTTGCCAACTTACTGCAATAGATTTGTCACCGTGTCGTCAACATAAGATTCAGTACTTATTTTCGTATAAAATTATACGGATGAACAGATGCACCAGTATCACATCGCGCGGTAGTGGCAAGAGACGTTATAATGACTGTGTAATCACCTCCGCCAAGGAAGTTATCTTTTTGCATTTGTTGGTTTGTCGGTTATCAGGATAACTCAAAAAGTTGTCGAAGAATTTTGTTAATGAAATTTTCGGACGGATAGATGTGTGACTAGCACAAAAACATTCGATTTTGGTGCTGATCCGGATCATGATCCGAATCAGGGAATGTTTTAACGGATTTTTCTACCACTGCAGGACGGGGCAGTTGTAAGAACTTTGCGAGACGAGCAGTTTTGGCGGAAGTTTGCGGTTACCGAGTGCTTTAAGTTATTGATTTTGATAGCTGTAGTGTCAGATTAGTGTTACCGAGTGGTACAAAAACGCGCGGCCTCAGCGTTTCTATTTTTCATTACCGCTATGATCCAGTTTTGTTCAACGATTCTTCATTTTCGTACAAGGATTTTACGATTATATGGATACTGGTCCCTGTCAATTAAATATGCTGGGAGATGAGTCCAGTGATTTCAATTTCCAATGCATGCGGTAGGTACGGTGTATGACTATACTTATCAGTGTCGTCGTTCAGATACTGTGAGATATACTTTTATGATTTTGATCGTAGTTTTGAGACGGACCGTCCTAGTTTTAGGCTCAACAAAAATTGCCGGTTACATCGCTGGAATATTTTAATAGCGGAAATGTTGACGGTTGCTGCGCAGGAGAAACGGATCTACGACCTGAAGAAGAAGAACCAGGAACTTGAGAAATTTAAGTTCGTACTCGACTACAAGATCAAGGAGCTGAAGAAGCAGATTGAACCGAGAGAGAAGGACATTAAGCAGATGAGAGAGCAAATTGCCGAGGTCGTATCGCTCAGTCGCTGTAATATTAATCTATCTATTTTAATTTGTAATCACTGAAATGTTTGTTTGAAATGATGCTGGAAAGCATCGTTCAGAACTTGAACATGAACTTTACTTTTTCCTGTTTCTCATGCTCTTCGTTATAGGTTTTTCTACTTTGTTTTCCGTTTAATGACTGCTCGAATGCCACTGTTTTCATTTTTTTTATTCGTCTCTTTCTTTGTTCGAAAACAAACCTACTTGCACCTCTCCCTCCGGCTTCACTCGATAAACACCGAGTCGAGTTATGACGTCAATCAGGCGTTGCTATGGTATTCTCGACGCTGTACAAAAATATGAAAAATATGACATGGCAGTTCGGTATGTCCGTCCGTCTGTCTGTCTGTCTGTCCGAGTCTGTCACTCGTGATCTGTGTCAGAACGGCAAAACTAATCATAAAACTTCCATATCTAACGGCATTGCTGTTTTACACTGCAGAGATATCATTACACTGCGCGCTATCTAGCGGCGCGGTGTATTGTAATCGGTCCTGTCTGTAACGGGCGGGCGGGCGGGCGGGCGGTGTCTGTTACCACGATAACTCGAAATCGTGTGGTTGCATCGATCTTCACCAAACTGGGTCTGTGGGTGCAGGTAGTGACCATCTCCAGCTGATTAAATTTTGGCCGTGATGCGCCCACGGAAGGGGGTCTGCGGCGGGGCGAAAATTTTTGGCTCCGCCTATTACAGCCAGCGCGCAGTGTTTGCGTCTCTCTGAGCGCTTTTTTCATTACCGCATGTAATTATAAGTACCATAGAAAACTAATTGGCATCAGTGTTAGTAGGGTCAATAGAGTTAATTAGTAGGGCTGTGTCTATCGTTATGGTTAATGTTAGTATGACCACATTAAAAGCCACGATTTTATCCATGCAACAGCTCATCATTATCATGCGTCAGCGTCAGCATGCATTTAGCATGCACAGCGCGATATTGTTACAGCATTCCTCTCCGTCTATCCAGTGCCGGTACTGTGTCGAAACATTTTTCCAGTCTCTAGTTTTCTCACACTACATAAAGACTTAGTTGCAATATTTTAACGGGAAAAGGCCTGTAACTCAGGTAGAATTAGAAAAATTTGCAGGCCTGAGAACTCTTAACAATGGTAGTGCTCGAGAGTAAACTACCCTTAATCGTCATCATAACCCGATAAAAGGTGTATAGTTAACAGGAAACGAGGGGTCTGGGATTCTAGATATGGACCTATGTAGTTGTATTGTATTCACCACCTAGCGGATAACGTGCATGTGCATTGTGAATTTTACTATTATACCTACCTACCTACGCCTATAGGTTTGACCCAAAGACATTACACCGTGTTTCATAAAAAAACGACCCTGTAGGCTACTTAATTGCCTATAATTTCGGCAAATGTTGACCGATTTTCAAATTACACAGGTGCCACTTGGCGAATAAATACGAAGATATTGTCAACTTGCAGGGGGCGGATCGAGGCATATCGTGGCGGCCGCCCGCCTACAGCTTGTTACAATGCGCGCTAAGCTGTGCAGTGTATTGTAATCGTCCCTGTCTGTTTGTGTGTTTGTTTGTGGGTCCGCCTTATACTACAGCCAGCGCGAAGTGTTTGCGTCGCCTCCGAGCGCTTTTTCATTACTAATGCAGACTGCAGTTACATGGTGATGGGTAACCTGTGAACAGATGGAGGTGGAGCTGAGTCGGTTACTAATGCAGACTGCAGTTACATGGTGATGGGTAACCTGTGAACAGATGGAGGTGGAGCTGAGTCGGTTCCAGAAGGAGAACAGAATTCTGGAGCTCAAACTTGTCGATGAGCACAAGAAGCTGAAACTGAAGGAGGACGAAATGATGATGGAGCGCACCAAGGTATATATACTGCGCAGTCACTGTACACAGCATCCTATAGATCTGTTGTCGTCGTCGTATTGTTATACTTTTCCCTTTTCCATTTATTTGTTATATTTGGTACTGTACAATTGCAACGATTTAAGTCATAGGCGGCCGGCATTGATGACGTTGACCTTTCCGGCAATCCGGCAGCCTATCACAACCTGTAATATGATTCTTTTAGCCTGACGATGTTATTTTGCTTTGTAGTGGTGAATATTCTTTTTCCTTTTCTTCTTCTTCTTCAACATCACTCTACACTGTTGCCGGCATAGTTTGTGTTTATTACACGTCTACCGCATGTCTCGAAACAGTAGACCGCTTTTACTTTTACGACAACGTCGGCCAATACAGACCAGTTTTCGTAGTTTTTCACTGTTAAATTCATAAATGAATTGCAGAAGAAGCTGCAATGTTGTATGGCTAAGGCAATAAACTTTCATCGACGTCGTATACATCAACAGGTGTAACAATATACACCGCTAGCTTGAGCAAGTTGCTAAACTGCTGTGTGCTCAGGTCAACTCAGCCTCCTATCCTCCGCGGGACGAGACAAAAATTAGCGCTATATGTGATGTGATGATTCTGTGCTAACGTGCACTCTAAAGCTGGCGGTTAAGCCGCAGCTTGGTCTACCGCACGACCCAAAATAAAACAATAAGAAAGAATAATAACTAAAAAAGAAAACTGTTGAGCAGAATGAGTCCTGTCCAGTATAGTCCGAGAAGGCAGTCCGGTGGGTGCCAGCAGACCACGGTGGAAAAGGTTTGTGCAAAAAGGTGAATTTTGAGCAGTCTGTTGGCTATGTACTTAAAGCGCTGCTCGTCATGCACAGCGATATATATACAAGCCTGTATGTGTATAGCAGTCCGTCTTTTTACCTTCGCGTTTTTATGCCCCTGCCCCTAGGTAGGGGGCATTAAGCGATGATGCGCGTCTGACGTCTGACAATCAATCAATCAATATTCGTTTAATAAAAGTTGGCAAACGCAACTTAAAACAGCTAAAATATTGTCTGTCTGTCGCGTACATCGGGCCTAAGTCGAGAACAGAGAGGCCTAGGAAGACTAAAATTGACACAGATGTAGCCCACGTCACACGTGACTCGGACACCACTTTCAAGGTCAAAAGGTCATAGGTCAACTTGCAGGGGGCGGGGGCATATTGTGGCGGCCTCCCGCACAGCTTGTTAAATGTCATATGTGACCAGTCTTCTGGGCGGTCGGTTCTCGAACGGAGGAAGTTCTGAACATATGTATCAGCGTGCAAAATCAAAATGACTTTTTGTGTCAGTTAATCGGGCGTTAGTTATTTTCAGTTTTAATTTCCGCTTTCATTCTGCTTTTGTAGCATGGCTGAACGTGAACTGAACTAATTTCTGCTTGTTGATTGCGTATTTCGCTTCGTAACTTTCATCAAAGAGAACTTCTCAACATATAGTTACTGCGAACGAATTATGTACACATTCACTCCCGGGATCATGATGCTGATTCAGAATATGCATCATATGTGGGGACTGGGGGGCCTGCCTCGGTGGCTCAGTGGGCTGAGGCACAGTGCGCACCGACCGGAACGGTCTGCCGGAGGGGCGGGGTTCAATCCCCGGTCGGCCGGTAGATTTCGTGTTCGGATTTCAGGGGCGCATGCTT
>Ga0209678_1000553_pt1 | contig 11589 bp, 7 predicted proteins | sample WorMetilvaeELBA1_FD_187404 | JGI IMG/M metagenome (GOLD analysis project Ga0209678, IMG submission 187404) | Marine gutless worms symbiont microbial communities from Max Planck institute for Marine Microbiology, Germany - Olavius ilvae ELBA.1... ...
CATCTGTCCTATGGGTACCGGATGCCGGGGAATCAGGGCCTTCTGAAATAGATCTGAAGGTTATCAGTATTCCGCATTGCAATCTCTAATAACGAATAACAAATAACTAATAACCACGCTTTTCCTCCGCCCTCTGCCCTCTGCTCTCCGCCCTCTGCTCTCTGCCCTCCGCTCTCTGCCCTATGCCCTCTGCTCTCTGCCCTCTGCCCTCTGCCCTCCGCCCTCTGCCCTCCGCTCTCTGCCCTCTGCCCTCCGCTCTCTGCCCTCTGCCCTCTGCCCTCTGCCCTCGGCCCTCGGCCCTCTGACCTCTGTCCTCTGTCATCTGTCCTCTGTAATTTGTCATCTGTCCTATGGGTACCGGATGCCGGGGAATCAGGGCCTTCTGAAATAGATCTGAAGGTTATCAGTATTCCGCATTGCAATCTCTAATAACGAATAACAAATAACTAATAACCACGCTTTTCCTCTGTCATCTGTCTTCCACCATCTGCCTCCGGTCGTCCGCCTGAGGTTGGCGCGAAAACAGGTTGATCACATCCTGGATGATCAGATAAAGGGCCGGGACATATAGCAGCGTCAAGACGGTGGCCGCCAGCAATCCGAAACAGATGCTGACCGCCATGGGGATCAGAAACTGGGCTTGAAAACTGCGCTCCAGCAGCAGTGGAAACAGGCCGGCGATGGTGGTAACCGAGGTTAGCAAAACCGGCCGGAACCTGGCCTTGCCGGATTCTACTACCGCCTGATCGATGTCCATCCCTCCGCGCACCGCGCGGTTGATAAAATCGATTAAAATCAAGGAATCATTGACCACGATGCCTGACAGGGCCACAATCCCAAAAATGCTGACCATCGTAAATTCTATGCCCATCACCAGGTGACCCAGTATGGCCCCGATCAGTCCGAAAGGAATGGCCATCATAATGATTAACGGCTGGATGTAGGAACGAAACTGACTGGCCAGCAGCAGGAAGATGCCCATCATCGCCAGCATATATCCACTCTTAATGCTGTCAAGCGATTCGCTGGTCCGCTTTTCTTGGCCGCCGAAGTCATACGTAATCCCGGGATACTGCGACCCGAGGACGGGTAAAAAACCGGCCTTCAACTCGGCCACGATCACACTGGCATTGCCGATGGTTTCATCAATATCAGAAATAACGGTAATGGTACGTTTGCGGTCCACCCGGTTGATGACGGAGTAGGAACGACCGGGTTCGACCTCGGCCACTTCCTCAATGGGGATTTCCTGGCCGTCAAACGTGCGAATGCGCATATCCTCGATACCGGCAAGGCTGGTGCGCTCCTGACCTGCATAGCGCACCATAACCTTGACGTCGTCTCGATTGCGCTGAATGCGCAGCGCTTCTTCACCATAAAATGCCTGCCGAATTTGCCTGGCAAGATCACGCATGGTAATGCCCAGGGATCGGGACCCTTCCCGGACCCGAATCTTTTTTTCATGCTTGCCGGGCTTGAAATTGTCGGATATGTCAAAAGTGCCGGGATAGGTAGCAATTTCCGCTTTCAATTCGGCGGCGGCCTGCTTGAGTTGATCAAAATCCTGGCCGCTGAGCTGGATTTCGATTGGGTTACCGGCCGGCCCGCCTTCCAGGGTCGCAAAAGTAAACCGATCTACACCCGGAATTTCACCAATCAGATCACGCCATTTGCTCAGAACGGTGTGGGTTGAGACATTCGGGCGCGTCTCGGAAGCGGCTAATTCCAGCCAGACCTGACCGACATGTCCACCAAATTCTGCCGGTTTCCAGTCCCGCCGCGGTATAGCGCCGACAATCGAGAAGGTGTTCTTAACCAGGTTTTCGTGCTCGAGGGAAAAATCAGGAAAAACCGAATTGAGCTCAAACGATCCGGTTTCCAATTGTTCAATAGTTTCCTCGGTAATTTTGTAAGGCGTTCCCAGCGGATACACGACCTCGGCCACAATCCAGTCACTTTCGCCTTTTGGGAAAAAAACGAAAGGCACGTATCCGCCGGCAATGATTCCCAGGCTGATAATCAACACACCGAAGCCGAGGGAGAGGGTAAAATACCTGTTTTTGACCACATATTTGATCGCGGGTGAATAGTACCTTCGAATCACCGTTTGCAGTCCCCGCTCGATTTTTTGCTGGAGACCTGCATGCCAGGATGTCAGCCGGCGGGATTTTATCTCGGATTGAGTCAAAGCATGATGCAAATGAGAGGGGAGAATTATCAGCGCTTCTCCGAGGGACACGATTAAAATGATGATCACGGCCATAGGCATGACGGCGATGAATTTCCCCATAATACCGGCAATAAACAGCAGGGGTGAAAATGCAACCACCGTCGTGCTGACCGCCATAACCACCGGTCCGCCGACTTCTTTTAACCCGTCAACGACCGCCGCGGTTGGGGATTTGCCCCGGCTGTAATGGGAATAGACATTTTCACCCACAATGATGGCATCATCCACTAGGATGCCAAGGGTCATGATAAACGCAAAAAGCGAAATCATGTTGACCGTTTGATCGAAACTGCTCAGGACCATAAAAGCCGCCATAAAGGAAATCGGAATGCCGAAAGCGACCCAGAAGGCCAGGCGCAGGTTCAGAAACAGGGCCAGGGCGATAAAAACCAGCGCAATACCCTGCACACCGTTGCGCAGCATCAGGTCGATACGGCCTTCGACCATCGTGGATATATCTCCCCAGACGGCAATTTCAAGGTCCTGCGGAAGTGTATCTTTGTGAGTCTCAACATAACCACGGGCGATTTTTGAAATTTCAATGATATCCTGCTCGCTCGTCCGGCTGACCTGGACAATGGCAGCCGGCTTCCCGTTAAACCGCGTCTTGATATCTAAATCTTCAAATCCGTCGATGACCCTGGCAACTTGACCCAACCTCACCACCGTACCGTCATTTAAGGTAATCAGGGGGATTTGCTCAAACTCCCGGCCGGTATAAAGCTGACCTTTGGCCCGGATCAGGATTTCCCCCTGGGTGGTTTTGATTTTACCCCCCGGCAGGTCGATGCTGCCGGCTCTGACGGCACTGACGACCTGGTCAAAAGAAATTCCATAACGGCGAAGGTCTTCTTCAGACACTTCCACCGAAATTTCGTAATCCCGCACGCCCACCAGATCAATTTGAGTAATTGATTCGGGTTGTTTGAACCTGAAGCGCTTAAGTATGGCAGCAATTATATCTTGAAATCCACCGAAACCCTTATTTGAAACTGCTTCGGCTTCCAAAAGGTCATCCCGGATTTTTTCAGCAATTTGTCGCATGCGCTTTTCGGAGACTTCCCCGAACACCGCCACCGAAATGGTCGGATCCTGGTTGATGATTTCCATCACCACCGGTTCTTCAGCCTCCTCGGGGAAGGTATCGATACGATCCACTTCGGCCTTGATCTCATCCAAGATTTTTTGGACATCGGCTCCTGTTTCAAGCTCTGCGAGAACCTGGCCGTTTCCCTCCCGTGCGGTGGATATCAGACGTTTGATACCTTCAATGCTCTGGATTTCCTCCTCGACCTTAATGCAGATCCCCTCTTCCACCTCCTCCGGACTTGAACCCGGGTAAGGAACGGTTACCACGATCATGTCCAACGAAAACTGCGGAAACATCTCCCGCCGCATCTTCATCACCGTAAAGATACCGGCCAAGATGATAAACACCATAATCAGGTTGATGGTGACGTTGTTTTTGATTGACCAGTTGCCTAGTGCGCGCATGGGGTTCGTTATTGGTTATTGGTTATTAGTTATTGGAAAATGAAAAGAAGTTGTTGTTCGTTATCGGTTATTGGATTGAGGGTAAAAGTTATCAGTTACTTGTTATTTGTTTTCGATAAGACGACGGTTCAAGTAACCGATATATCCATTCAATAGTGCCAGTGCCTTGGAAATCTTATCTCGACCGAGTTGATAATCATTTTGATCGATGAATCCTTCATCTAACTAATTTTCTTTCACCCGAACCCGCATCCCATCCACCGCCCCGGACAAGGGGGTGCTGATGATCTGGTCTTCTTCGGACAGGCCTTCATTGACAATCACCGAATCCTTATAACTGCGTAAGATGCCGACCTCTTTAACTTTAAGCTGATCCTCCTGCAGGGTGTAGACGACATCACCCGCATACACCACATATCGCGGCAGGACATAGGCTTGATTGACCGTTTTTCCTTTAATCCTTATCGTTACGAACATTCCGGGCCGGAGGCGAAAACCTGCGGCGGATTCTTCGGCGGCCGCGGTTTCGGCGACTTCGATCACGACCGGCAGGGTTCGGGTTCGCTCATCCATTCTGGCCTTCACCCTGGCGACGCGTCCCGGCCAGACTTGCTGTTCGCCGGTGTTGCGAAATATGACATCGGCTGCCACCGGAGTATTGTTGCCCATGCCGGGCGGCAACCATTTGAATTCTTTGGTCGGGATGTTGACCTCGATGTCCAGCTCGCCGGCCTTGTAAATACTGCCCAACTGCTGCCCGACATTCACATGCTGCCCCACCTCGACCACTTTATCGAGAACCCAGCCGTCAAAAAGGGCCTCGATGCCGGACCGTTCAAGATCGAGCTCGGCCTGTTGATACATAACCTCGGCCATGTCCCGGGCGGCAATTAATTGCTCCCGCTGGGGGCCGATTAGAGCCTGTTGATTTTCAAGCGCCTGGAGACGCTCGCGGCTGGCCAGCAAGGCCTGTTCGGCTTTATCCAACTGGGACTGGGCAATCACTTTACGGTCGATCAGCTTTTTCAAACGTCGATATTCATTTTTGGCCAATCGAACATCGGACTCGGCGATCTTGACCCGTGATCTGAGGTTGGCGACCTCCTGCTCGAGTCGCTTGAGTTCCGCTTCGGTTTGGATAATCTGGACTTTGCGCCGTTTGGCTTCAAGGCGGTATGTTCGAGGATCAATTTGAATCAGGAGGGTTCCTTTTTTTACAAAACCACCCTCTTTAAATGACTGGTTTATATCGACTATTTGTCCCCGTACCTGGGCCACCAGCTTGAGTGATTCCCGGGGTGCAACCGTGCCGAAGGCCTCAACCACCATTTGAAAATCCTCGGCTTCGGCTGTAAATACCTCAACCAGCCGCCCTTTCTGAACCGGTACCTGCCGCTGGGCCTTGGGGCGCAAGATGACGAGGGTCACCGCGATGGCCAGAGCCACCAGCAAAACGAAAAAAACCCGGATAGTTTTAAACAACCCGCCTTTTTTCATAAACTATATTTCCCGTTGAGATTATAGATCATTTGAAACAAGAAGTTACCCTATTTCTCTCTATTTGACAATAAAAAACTTCGGAAATAAAACTTTTCAGAAATAAATTATAAGAATCGCGCTGACAATTTTCACCGCCTAAAAAAACCGCCTGCTCCTCAACGCGAACAGGCGGTTGTTGTAGATCGTGTTATGATAGGGGTGCCCCCTTATTTTAGGTCAATGCTGGGGTGGTGATTGTTCAATAATCCGAATCAGCCTTCCTGTATCTTTTCAGTCAGCACCGGCACAAAGTCTAGCAGGTCCTCGATCACGCCCACGTCAGCCACCTGAAAAATAGGTGCCTTCGGGTTCTTGTTGACGGCCACGATGTAGGGATTTCCCTTGAGTCCCCCCAAATGCTGAAAAGAGCCGCTGATACCCAGCGCCAGATAGACCTTGGGTTTAACCGTCTGGCCGGAAGTTCCCACCTGCCGTGATTTTTCCAGCCACTTGGCATCCACGATCGGTCGCGAACAGGAAACCACCGCCCCGATTGCCTCGGCCAGTTCGTCGGCGATTTCGATATTATCTTCATCTTCGATGCCACGGCCGACTGAAACGAGAACATCCTCTTTGGTAATGTCGACATCACCGACTTCGGCCTCGACCACTTCAAGAAATCGTCGGCCGACGGCGAGATCGCCAACTTCCGCCGATTTGTCCACCACCTGTCCGCCGGCGGACCCGGAATCTTCGGCTTGAAAAACGCCCGGGCGAACATTGATTACCGCTCCGGCCGCGATGTCGCAGTTCGAATGGGTGCTGACCTGCCCGCTGAATTCCTGGCGCAATATTTTAAGGGTATCGCCTTCCAGACCTTCAAAATCCACCACGTCGGAGGCAAAGACGGAGTCCAACTTGATCGATAGTCCCGGGCCGAGATCCATGCCGAATGTGTCATGGGGGATCAATACGAGGGCGTCCGGGGGCAGAGCACTCACCAGCAGTTTACGAATCGCCTCGGCATTGGGGTATGCCAGCGCTTCATTATCGAATTTCCAGACCTCTTTATAGGAAGTCGCAACTTCGCTGCAAACCGCATCGAGTTCGGCTCCCGCGCCAACCACGATAGCCGTGGGCGAGGAATCCGGATTAATTTTTCGGGCCGCAATTACCAGCTCCTGGGCGGTATCGTCGGCCTTGCCTGCTTTATGTCCAATATATGCAAAAACCTGTCCGGCCATTATTTAATCCCTCCTTTGGCTTTTAAGAGTTCGATCAATTTTTCGGCCACTTCTTCCATGCCGCCTTCAAGGATCTCAGCGCCTTCACCGAGGTCAGGCACGAAGTAGTCCAGCCTTTTCAGGCCGGCGCCGGCCGCTCCCACGGAATCGGCCGCCAAACCGAGATCACCTGCTCCCCAGACGGGGATATCGACCGATGCCACTTTGCGGATGCCCCGGATCCCGACGTAGCGCGGCTCATTAATACCGGTTTGGATGGAGAGCACGCAGGGCAGGTCAATTTCGCTCAATTCCTGATTGCCGCCTTCGATTTCACGTCCGACCTTCAGTTTCTGATCATCCAGCGGTTCGATGAAATTGACAACCGATGCATAGGGCACATCCAGCAGGGCGGCCAGCATGCCGCCCACCTGGCCGGCCCCGTCGTCGGCCAGGGCACCGGTTAGGATCAGGTCATAGTTGCCCTTGTCCACGGCTGCTTTCAGCAAAGTGGCAATTCCTTTGCCGTCCGATCCTTCGAAAGCGTCGTCCGATAGCAGGATGCCATTGTTGGCACCCATGGCCATTTCTCTTCGGACCACCTCTTCAGCGTCCTCATCTCCAACGGATATCACCGTTACGGAGCCGCCGACCTTATCGACGATTTGAATCGCTTCTTCCACCGCGTAGTTGTCCCATTCGTTCACCGAGTAAACAAGATCGTCGCGTTCAATATCGTTGCCGTCACCGGCAACCTCGATCTCGTTTTCGGCGGTATCAGGAACTCTTTTGACACAAACCAGAATTTCCATCTTTTTCCTCCGGAACGTTAGAAGTTATTAGTTATTAGTTATTAGTTTTACATTGTCATATTATCAGAATAAGGTATTTATTCGAATATCAGGTGGTTGTCATTTTAATTGAAAAAATGAGCTAAAATTTGAAATGAGCTAAAATGATCTAAAATTGTAGTATTCTGCCGGTTTTAAAAAAAGACAGAGCGCAGCGATACCACAAATCCGCAATCTGCAATCCGCAATCCGCAATCTAACATTCCGGAATCAGAATCCAGGAACCCAATTTTAAAATGACAGAATACCTCAAATATTCAATCTTCAATCTTCAATATCAAGGTGTCGCGCAACCAACTCACACAGATCAATGGCTTCCAATTCCCCCTCGAGCCCGGCCACTTTGATCGCGTCCTCGATGTTCACCAGGCAAAAGGGGCAGGCCGTCACAATCACATCGGCCCCGGCCTGTTTGGCCATCTCGACCCTGAGAACCCCCATCCGCTGCTCTTCTTCGGGCTCGTAAAACAGCATCAGACCGCCTCCACCGCAGCAAAACGAGCGGTCCCGGCATTTGCCCTCCATTTCAACCCGCTTTATCCCCGGGATGGCATCGATGGCGGCCCGGGGGTCATCATACAGGCTGTTGTGGCGTCCCAGGTAGCAGGGATCGTGATAGACGTATACCTTGCCGGCCTCCGCCGCGGGCTTCAGGCGAATTTTTCCCGCAGCGGCATGGCGCGCGATGGTCCGGCTGATGTGCTCCACCGGCGGCAGGTCGGTATAGTCATTGGTCAGGGCATTGTAGGCGTGGGGATCGGCCGTGATAATATTTGCAGCGCCTGAATTCAAAATCGCATCTGTATTGCGATCCTTTAAATCCTGGAAAAGCATTTCTTCGCCGAATCGGCGAACTTCGTGGCCGCTGTCCTTTTCGGCCTTGCCCAGGATACCGAAATCGATGCCGGCGGCCGTAAGTATTCTGGCTGTTGACCGCGCGATATCCTGCATGCGGTCGTCAAAAGACGATATGCTGTCAACAAAGTAAAGCGTATCAGCCGTCTTGCCTTTTTCAAGGACCTTCACGGGAGTCTCCTCGGCCAGGTCCTTGGTCCAGTCGGCCCGTTTGCGTTCCATCTTGCCCCAAGGGTTGCCTCTTTTTTCAAGGGCGCCGAGCGGTTTCTGAAGGGACTGGGGCACCATGCCTTCATCCACCATACCGCGTCTTAAGTCCACCATCTTGTCGATGTACTCGATGGTGACCGGGCACTCCTGCTCGCAGGCGCCGCAGGTCGTGCAGGACCAGATCTCATCTTCACTGTAAATGTCGCCGATCAAAGGCTTGGATGGGCCGCCGTTGCTGCCGATCCAGGGGTAGTGTTTAAACGCATAATCGCGCCCTTTTATGGAGATAAAACGCGGCGAAAGGGGCCGGCTGACGGCATTGGCCGGGCAGTGGTCGGAGCATCTGCCGCAATCGACGCAGGTGTAGAAATCGAGCATGTGCTTCCAGGTAAAATCCTCAAATACCTTAACCCCGAAAGATTCCAGGTCATCCAGCTTATCATCGTCGACCCCGTAGCGCACCGGCTTGACATTGCCCCGGTCAAGCCGCATGAAAAATACGTTGAAAATGGAGATAATCACATGGAAATGCTTGCCCATGGGCAAAAAGCACAGGAAGAAGAAAAATGTTATCTCATGGATAAAATAGGTAACCGAATGCACACCCTGCAGCACAGAAAGCGAGGTGCCGCTTAAAAGATGTTTAAAAAACCACACCAGGGTCAACGGTGGTGTAAATTCGGCGTGCAACCCTTTTTGAATCTGGGCTGCCACCAGGCCGGCCTCAAAGAAGCTCTCGGTTATCACCAGCGTCGCGATAAGGCCCAGCACCAGCAGGGCTTCCCAGGTATGATCTTTGCCGTACTGCGGCGGCACGGCATAGCGGGCCGGTTTAAAAAACAAACGCCGCGCGGCGGCAATGGCCACTGCAATCAGAATCCAGGTGGCGGCGTAATCCTTCAAAACGCTGTAGAAGGCACCGAACGATCCGCTGAAACCGGGCAATTGAAACCCGTCCACGAAGCCGATAAATACCAGTTGGGTGGACCGGGCGCCGAGAATCAAAAACCCGGCAAAAAGAAAAATGTGTACCACGCCGGCCAGCATGTAGCGCGGATGCCGCCATTGGCCCAGCCAGATTTTAATAACCGCGCGGATCCTTTCGGGGACCCGATTGAACCGATCGTCCGGAGCGGCCCGCAAAAGGGGCATCAGCCGCTTGTAAATGATATAGGCAAAGGTACCGACACCGATCAGCGGTATCAGGATATAGATGATGCTGGCGGGAATACCCAGAATTGTGGCAGAAGCCGGAGAAATTAGCGCAGTTTCCATGTATCTAATTGTTTCTCCCTTCGATATAATTTTTAATCAACCCAAATTTAGACGCAAGGGGCTTGCATATCATGATTATACCCTTGAAACAAGGGTTTAATGAGCGCTACGCTTGAGTGCTTCGCACTGCTGAAAGAGCGCTTCGCTTGACGAGCGCTGCGCTTGAGGAGCGCTTCGCTTGAGGAGCGCTACGCTTGAAGGAGCGTTTCACTTGACGAGCGCTGCGCTTGAGGCCATAAAACCTCGAGTTCCGAAGGAACGCTCCTCGAACGAAGTGCTCCTAAAGCGCAGCGCTCCTATAGGCACGCAGGGCCGCTCATTATTTATTTCCCGCCAAACGCATCCTCGGAAATATCTACCGCCTCGCTGCTGGTTGACAAAACGGCATTCATCTTGCCAAGGGTGACAGGCAATATGCAATTGGCAAAAAACTCGGCGCTCTTCAGCTGACCTTCGTAAAAGGCGACATCCTTTTTCTTGGCACCATTGCCCAATTTTTGCGCGGCGATGGTGGCTCGCCACAAGAGCAGCCAGGCCATGACCACATCACCGGAAACCTCCATGAACGGATAAGCGTGGGCAAAAGCCGCCATAACCTGGGGCGACATGGCGGTCTGTCCCAGATGCAGGGCAACCTCCCCCAGTTTGTTCAGGGCCGCCTCCAATTTGCCGGCACAATCTTCCAGGCCGGTCTGGGCCCTGGCCGCGGCAATGGTGACCTGGATCTCCCCCATCAGATCCATGATCGGTTTGCCCTTATTCAGGCCGAGTTTACGCCCCAAAAGATCCATGGCCTGGATGCCGTTGGTTCCCTCGTATATCGGGGTAATGCGACAGTCCCGCAGAAGCTGCTCCATGGGGTATTCTTTGATGTAGCCGTAGCCGCCGAATATCTGAACGCCGAGATTGCAGACATCAAAGGCCCGGTCGGATACATAGCCCTTGGCGATGGGAATCAGCAAATCGACAATCCCCTGGTATTTGGCCTTATCCGCTTCACTGTCGGCGATGTGGATCCGGTCATCGCAGTTGCCGACGTAGTACAGCAGGCTGCGCATGCCTTCAACATAGGCTTTCATGGTCAGCAGCATGCGCCGGACATCGGGATGCTGAATGATCGGCACCCCCGGGGCGCTCTTATCCATCATATTCATCAGGTGCCGCCCCTGGACCCGCTGACGGGCATACTTGATCGCATGCATATAGGCCGCACTGGCACAGGCAAAACCCTGGATTCCCACCAGCAAACGCGCTTCATTCATCATCAAAAACATGGAGCGCATCCCTTTGTTTTCTTCGCCCAGCAGCATTCCCCGGCAATGGCCTTTGCTGCCGAGGGACATGGAACAGGTGGCGTTGCCGTGAATACCCATTTTTTCTTCCACGCCGGTGCAAACCACATCGTTGGACTCACCCAGGCTGCCATCGTCGTTGACCCAGAACTTGGGAACAATAAATAGGGAGATGCCGCCGGTACCCTCGGGTGCGCCTTCGATGCGGGCCAATACCGGATGGATGATATTTTCCGCCATATCATGCTCGCCGGAGGAAATAAAAATTTTGTTGCCCGTGATCGAATAGGATCCATCGTCGTTTTTAACCGCCGTGGTGGTCAAGGCCCCGACATCGGACCCGGCCTCAGGTTCGGTCAACAGCATGGTGCCGGTCCATTCCCCGGTATACATTTTTTTCAGGAAAAGCGCTTTTTGCTTTTCAGTGCCGAAGGTTTCCACCAGTTTGCCGGCCCCGTGCGTCAGACCCGGATACATCATGAAGGCGAAATTGGCCCCGTTCATGTAGTCGCTGGCTGCCAGGGCCACGGTTCGCGGCATGCCCTGCCCGCCCCAGGCAGATATTTTATTGGGCCAATTTATTTTACATGGTTCGATTTTTTCAGCAAAGTCCGGCCGATTTTCTCGCTTTGCTTTGCACAGAATCTCGAAACAGATTTAGTTAAACAGTTAATTTGCTG
>Ga0209678_1000554_pt1 | contig 11535 bp, 9 predicted proteins | sample WorMetilvaeELBA1_FD_187404 | JGI IMG/M metagenome (GOLD analysis project Ga0209678, IMG submission 187404) | Marine gutless worms symbiont microbial communities from Max Planck institute for Marine Microbiology, Germany - Olavius ilvae ELBA.1... ...
AGAAAACGCTGCTAAATATTGATTTGCTATTGTTCGCCATCGTTTTGAACGGCAGTAATTTAATGAGTGATAATTAGCGGCCGGGCTAACTGGAAAAACGGCCACTTTTCGTTCAGGCACTAAATATTATGCAAAAAAGGAGATAAAGTTATGCAGAACCCCTATACTAAAGCGAGCAGAATCTACGCCATGCTCTTTTTTCACCTGGCGGCCGAATACTGCCGTACTTTCGGTGAAGCGGGGGAAGCGGCTCTCCGTGACGCGGTAAAAAAATATGGGATCGACCGCGGAAAAGCTGCCCGCGATGATCATGAACAGCGGGGTTATCCGATCAATTTGAAGACTTTGTTTTCCACCGGCGACTTTCCCGGCGTAGCAGAAAGTTTCCAACGCAATATTATCGACTGGCAGCCGCACCAGAGAATTTCCGAAACCACAGAGTGCCCATTGTATGACCAGTGGAAATCGATGGGTGGTCTCAAAGAAGGGCAGATATACTGCGAGGTGATTCATAAGAACATGTGGTCTGCCTACCATAAAGGTATTGCGACCAAACAGCCTAAAATCATGCCTAGAGGAGACGATGTGTGCCGTTTCGAAGTTCGCATGCCCGAGGCTGAGAAATTTCATGAAATCTCTCTTGAGGAGGGGCTCGGACACTTGATGGATATTCAGGCCAAGATGTATTACTACCTGGGAAAGGGCCTCTGCGCTTTCGGCCTGGAAGGTGAGGCGGCTTTAAGGCGCGCTATCCGCCTCTATGGCCGCGAACGCGGGCTCAATCTACGGCGGGAGCATCTCGCCCGGGGGCTTGAGATAAACCTTAAAAATCTTTTCAACCACTATGATTTATACAGCCATATTGACCCGCGCATACGGAAAAATCAAAGGGAATTCACCGAGCAAAGCAGGATAAATGAATCACTGAATTGCACACTTTTTGACACCTGGAAGCAATATCCCGACGGAATCGACATCGGCAGAATCTACTGCGAGGAAGTCCATCATCAGATTTATGGGGCCTACGATGACGCAGTCCAGATCAACCTCACCCATACGCTTACCCGGGGTGATGACCGGTGCCGGTTTTCGACCTATTTGCGTCCAGCCAACAGGATTTCGCCCCCAACCTGGCATGAGGAATATAACAAAAAAATATCCGCAGCAAATAGCGCTGCTGATTGATTCTGCCCCCCCCCCCGGAACCATCATTTCGGAACCGGATTTTACTAACATCACAAATCGAAGAGGAGGATGGCAATGAAAAAAGATCGATCAAACGGGAAAATTCAAGGCATCAGCAGGCGCGATTTTATCAAGAAAACATCTTTGGCAGTGGGCGGCGGACTGGTCCTTGCGGGGACCACGGGCCTGCCCATTTATGCCGCGACTCCACAAAGAGGAGGTGTTTATAAATTCAGCACGAACCGGGTAATCCACAACCTTAATCCTCTCAAAGCCAAAGAACAACCCGAATATCTGCTGAGCGAGCTGATGTACTCCGGGTTGACTAAACTGGATGAAAAAATGAACGTGGTGCCTGATCTGGCCGAATCGTGGGAAGCCTCAAAAGATGTCAGGAAATGGATTTACAAACTCCGGAAGGATGTAGAATTCCACGGCGGCGGCGAGGTTACCGCACATGATGTTGTGGCGACTTTTGAAAAGGTTCGCGACAAGAAAACCGGTGCTACCGGCCGGAAGATGTTAAAATCTTTGGAAAGCATCAAGGCTTTGGATCAATACACGGTTGAATTCACCTGCAAGGCCCCAAACGCCTTCCTGCCTCCGACACTCAGCTACCCGTCGATAAAAATCATTCCTAAGAAGATACTCGAGGATAACTATGAACAACTCGCCCTGAAAGGCCACGGTTCAGGGCCGTTTCTTTTCAAAGAGTTTGTGCCGGGAACCCATCTGCTTGTAGAGCGCAACCCCAATTATTTTACCTCCGGGCGGCCCTATTTGGATGGTGTTAAAATATTGACATACCCGGATAGCAACTCTGAGATCAACGCTTTTAAAAACGGGCAGTTGGATGCTCTCAACGAGGTACCGCCAAACCATTTTAACCAACTAGGCAAACTTGATAATATTGTTACCCGCAGGAAAGTGGCCGGCACCTTTCTTAACGTTATCTTAGGATGCGACACAGCCCCGTTTAAAGACATGCGGGTCCGCCAGGCGCTTGCCATGTGCCTCGATCGTAAGATGGCAGTCGACATGGCTCTCGAGGGATTCGGCTCACCGGGCAATGACACTCCGATTTCTCCGGCTTACCTGCATTACAAGAAGCTTCCCCCTAAAAAAAGAGATATCGCCAAAGCGGCGGATCTGATGAGGGCCGCCGGAATCAAGAAGGGGACCAAGATTACATTGGTCGCATCCAACAAACCGTCGCTGAGGGCCAAACTCGCTGTCGTCCTCAAGGAAAGCGCCAGGGAGATCGGTTTCAATATCAATATTAAACAAATGGATCACAGCAGTTACCTGAAGCAGGTCTGGACCAAGGGCAACTTCTACATCGGCTATTACAGCATGCAGCCCACCGAGGACGGTATTTTCAGCCGCCAGTACACATCCGATGCTGCCTGGAACGAAGCCAGGTGGAACAACAAGGAGTTTGATAGTCTGATAGATAAAGCCCGCGGCGAGGTTGACCTCGACAAGCAGAAGCAACTCTATGGGAAGGCCCAGGAGCTGTGCTATGAGCAGGTTCCGCAAATGGTTCCGATGTTCCTGGATTTACTGGCCGCGCACGGCAAACATGTTCATAACCACGTACAGCAACCCCGTAATGCGTTCTGGTTTTGTGAAAACATATGGATGGATAAAGTTTAATGAATTAACCGGCCCCTTTGCTGCCATTGCCAGAGGCGCCAAAGGGGCCTCAAACTGTTTACCCTCAATTTCCAGAGCTATCAGGAAAAATCGATGAATATAGCCTACATATTTGAACGTTTAATTTACATCATCATTACCTTGCTGATCGTGTCCATGCTCATATTTTTTGTGACCATGATCCTGCCTGGAAACGCCGCGGTTATGATTCTCGGTGAGTTTGCCACCCCCGATGCGCTTGAAGCTCTGGATAATGAACTGGGCCTGAACAAGCCGTTTTATGTTCAATATCTGAAATGGATCGGAGGGGTAGTAACAGGCGATTTCGGGAAATCGTTGTCAATGGAGATCCCCATCGCGGGGCTGGTACTGTTCAGGTTGAAAAACTCTTTTATTCTCGCGGGCTTCAGTCTGGTTATCGTCATTTTCCTGGCTATTCCTCTCGGCGTTTGGGCTTCTCTCAGACAAAATACAAAGGCCGACCGGTTGATCCAGCTAGGCTCTTACATAGGGATTTCCATACCTGAGTTCGCCACAGGAACGCTACTCATTCTCCTTTTTGCCGGTTCCGTTTTCCAAATTTTTCCCGCCGGAGGCTATATGGCCTTTTCCGAAGGCTTCTGGAAGGCCTTGCAGTATTATATTTTACCGGTGACAACCCTGATCATCATACTCATTGCGCACATTATGCGGCAAACCCGGTCGGAGATGATCGAAGTGATGCATACGAATTACATCAGGGGCGCCCGTCTGAAAGGGCTGCCGGAAAAAATGGTCATTTTTAAGCATGCGCTTAAAAACGCCCTGCTGCCGACGGTCACGGTTATTGCGGCAGATATCGGTTACCTTATCGGCAGCATTGTTGTAATTGAGGAAGTGTTCGCTTATCCCGGGCTCGGACGTTTGGTCATTTATGCGATTAACCATCGCGATATCCCGCTGCTTCAGGCTTCAGCGCTGGTTGTGGCGGGGGTTTACGCCTTTTCAAATTTTGGCGCTGATGTGGTTTACGCCCTGTTGAATCCCAAGATTCGCTACAAGTGAAAAGCTGGTGATCATGACTGGAAGATATACCGAATTTGTTTCAAGATTAAAGGAGACCCCCACGGCCTTGATTGGCATGGTGCTGGTGGCGCTGCTGATTACGGTCGCAATTTTCGGACCCTTGATAAGCCCATATGAGCCAACGATGATCCACGCGGAAAACCGTCTTAAACCTCCCAGTCGACAGTTTTGGATGGGCACCGATCAGTTTGGCCGCGACACCTTCAGCCGGATCGTAATGGGCAGCAGGACATCTTTATCATTGGGGGTTTTCGCCACTTTGCTGGGTTCGATACTAGGAACCATGATCGGTCTCTTCTCCGGCTACTTCGCCGGAAAAACTGATGAGCTGATCATGCGGCTAATGGACGCTTTGATGTCTTTTCCCAGCATACTGCTGGCACTGCTTGTCCTGACTGCGCTGGGGTCGAATCTTTTCAATGTGATCATCTCTATCGGCATCGTATCCACTCCACGCATCGCACGTGTGGCCAGGAGTGTTACGCTGGCCATCAAAAACGAAGACTACGTCCTGGCGGCCCGAGCCCGTGGTGATTCCCTGTTTTACATTCTGTCCTGTGAAATTATGCCCAACATCCTGCCGCCGATACTTGTCGAAGGAAGTATCCGTGTCGGTTTCGCCATTGTCACGGGGGCGAGCATCAGTTATCTGGGCATGGGCACCCAGCCGCCCACTCCTGATTGGGGCATGATGATCGGCCAGGCTCGGGAATATATTGCCAGCTCGCCATGGCTGATCGTCTGGCCCGCCCTGGCCATAGCCGTGACGGTAATCGGGTTTAATCTGCTCGGAGACGGTGTCCGTGACATGCTTGATCCGCATTTGGTCAAAAAGAAAAGCTGAATCTTTCAATAAAATTGAAACGCAACCTTCGAGCCTGATGGATGATCAGAACAAAACATGAACGAAAATCGATATATACTTGAGATAGAAAACCTTGCGGTTGAATTTACCTCTCGAAAAGGTGTGGTCAAAGCTGTGCGGGAGGTATATCTGAACATCATGCCGGGCGAATCCTACGCGTTGATCGGAGAGTCCGGTTCAGGCAAATCGACCATTGCCTTCACCATTCTCAATTACCTCGCCGCAAACGGCTCGATCAAATCCGGCCGTATCACTTTTAAGGGTGAAAACCTGCTGGACAAAAGCCACGAAGAGATGCAGTTCATCCGCGGCGATAAAATCGCCATGGTGCTGCAGGACCCCAACACCTCTTTGAACCCGTCCTATACCATTGGAGAACAAATATCGGAGACCATCCGCATCCATCAACAGCCGGGTTCCCGTAGGGCGTGGGAGCTTGGAAAAAGCTTTCTGGAAGCAGTCCATTTACCTGACCCGGAAAGGTTGATGCGCCAATATCCGCATCAGATCAGCGGCGGCCAGAAGCAGAGAGTTTTAATCGCCCAGGCACTTTCCTGCCAACCGGCCTTGATGATTTTAGATGAACCCACCACAGCGTTGGACGTGACAACGGAAATTCTTTTTCTGAACCTGCTGGATGAATTAAGATCGCAGTTCGACACCGCTTTTCTTTACATCACGCACGACTTGGGCATCGTCGCCCGTATCGCCGACAGAATCGGCGTCATGTACGCCGGGCAAATTGTGGAGGAAGGCTCAAGGAGGGATATTTTTCAAAATCCTTCCCATCCGTACACCCGTGCCTTGATGCAAAGCATACCCGACATCCGCAGTCGGGACAGGAAGCGCCTTTACGCCATGCCGGGCCGCATTCCCGATCTAAGGAGCCTGCCCCCGGGTTGTATTTTCAGTCCCAGGTGCGATTTTGTCGAACCGAATTGCCGCAATGGAATCATCCGTTTCCATCGATTTTCAGACACCCACAAGACTGCCTGCTTAAGGTGGCGGGACCTGCCGCGGATGGAAAATACCATCGAATCCGAAAAGAAAATTGAAAAGACCCGCCAAGACACTCCGGTCAAAAACCACCTGGAAGTCGACCGGCTTAAAAGCTATTACAAATTTACCCCTTCCTTCTTGTCCCGCCTGTGCGGCGTAAAAAATCAAATCGTACAAGCCGTGGATGATGTCAGTTTTGATGTAGGAACCGGTGAGACATTCGGCCTGGTCGGTGAGAGTGGTTGCGGCAAAAGCACTATCGGTAAAGCTATTGTTCGCCTTCAAGAGCTGACCGCAGGCCGAATCACTTTTCAGGGAAAAGACATTCTTTCTTATAGCTCCCGGGAAAAAAAAATTCGGAGTGAAATCCAGATAATCTTTCAAAACCCCGAATCTTCTCTCAATCCCCGCCACAAGGTCAAAACCATTATCGGACGCCCTCTCAAACTGTTCAACCCGGCCGAGACAAGTCATAAAATCGAGGATAAATGCATCGAACTGCTTGAGATGGTGCGCCTGGGGAGAACTTATCTCAACCGGTTCCCTCACGAAATGAGCGGCGGCGAACAGCAGCGCGTAGCTATTGCCAGGGCATTCGCCACCAATCCCTCATTCATCGTCTGCGATGAAGTTACCTCCGCGCTCGACGTATCGGTGCAGGCGTCTGTGGTCAACCTGCTGGTGAACCTGCAGCGTCGATTAAACACGTCTTACCTGTTCATTTCTCATGACATAAACATCGTTCGCCAGATTTCCGATTACATTGGCGTGATGTATTTGGGTCGCTTTGTCGAGATCGGCAACATCGATGAAATTTTTCAGCCGCCTTACCACCCTTACACGAGGGCGCTCCTTTCGGCCGTTTCGGTTCCGTCACTTGAACAAAGCCATCAGAAAGTCATGATCAAAGGTGTCGTACCAAGCGCCGTAAATCCTCCCGCCGGCTGTCGGTTTCATACCAGATGTCCCCAGAAAAAGGGAAGAATTTGCCAGGAAGTAGAACCACCTTTTAAAAAATATACCGGCAGCCATTACATGGCCTGCCACATTCAGGCCGAAAAACTGGCTGCAATGGAACCAATTTTTTAGAATCCAGGAGTCAGGCATATATGCAAATAGGTACAAGTGCAGCCGTCGAAATTGCTAAAGCGACTGATTTTTTGCACAGACAGCGACGGGATTGGTATATCACAGTAACGCGGGCATCTTTAGAGAGATTTGTTTACCAGATGGTTGTCCCTTACCTGTCAATTTATACGGTTGCCTTGGGTGCTACTGCCACCCAACTCGGTTTGGTCAACAGCATTGGGATGGGGATCGCCGGCCTATTGAGTTTACTGAGCGGGTGGCTCATGGATAGAGTCGGCACTAAAAAGATCTACCTGGCCGGGATTACGCTGCTATCAATTTCATATACCGCCTACGGCCTGGCCACAAACTGGACAATCATTATTATCGCAATGATGGCGTATTGGGTAGGTTTTGCGACCTCCGCTCACAGTTGTGCCACTGTTTGTGGGAATTCGCTGGCAAATCAGGATCGTGCCACCGGCATGAGTCTATGTGAAACGTTTGCTGCGGGATTTTTGGGAATGGTGGGCCCCATGATGGGCGCCTTGATGGTTACGGCATTTGGCGGTATAAATGAAAAGGGTATCAGACCCCTGTTCTTTATCGCTTTAGCAGTCACAGTTGTGTCATTTCTTCTAATTTACACCCAACTATCTGACCGCCGGTGGACCAGCCAAAGCGGGGCAAAGGCTAACCTGTTCAAAGACCTTTCCCAGGTATTCAAGCAGGGACGCAATCTGAAACGCTGGCTCATTATTACCTCCGTGACGAATCTGCCGCTGGGAATGGTTCTTCCATTCTGCCAGGTTTTCGCACACGAGTTCAAAGGAGCTGATCAATACATCCTGGGATATATGGTCACCGGTTTTGCCCTGACTCCCCTGGTATTCGGAATACCTTTCGGCAGGCTGGCGGATAAAATCGGACGAAAGAAGGTTCTATTTATAGTCGCCCCCCTTTTCTGGGTTTCGAACTTGATGCTGATTTGGGCACCGGGGTCGGGCTTCCTGATAGCGGCAGGTATCTTGCAGGGCTTTTATTTTGTCAGTATGATCGTTACAGGGGCCATGACATTTGAGCTGGTTCCCGCAGAACAAATGGGCCGGTGGCTTGGCATCATTCGATTTTTCAGGCTTTTACTATCTGCCGGGTCCGCATATGCAGCGGGCATTATCTGGGACAACCTGGGTCCGCAATACGTATTTCTAACCATGATCGGACTCGATCTTTTCATTAGAATACCGCTGCTCTTTGGAATGCCCGAGACCTTACATTCACAGAAAAAAGCGGGATAAGAAGTCCATTTTCTATAGTAAATCAAATTGAAAACTAAAGTTGTGTGAAGGTTTGGGGTGCCAGATCTATTTCCGTAGTTCGAAACGATGGATATCTTCACAAAGACAGGCACAGCGCTCAGTGAGGTCGAAAATTATTTATCTATTAATCAGTAAATTCAACGGTATAGCGTTGCTTCTATAAAAAGGAGAAGATAGATGAATGGAATACCCGCAGATATAGTAGTCAAGAATGGGAAAATTATTACGGTTGACGCTTACGATACTGTCGCTGAGGCAGTTGCGATACTCGACGGCAAATTTGTGCGGGTGGGACGCAATGATGAGGTAGCACCATTGATAGGAAAGGCAACCGAAGTCATCGATCTGGCGGGCAAGACCCTGGTCCCGGGATTTATAGACTCACATACTCATCCAGTTTCCACGGGCTCGTTCATGTACAGTTTGGATTTGATCGATGCGGCGGCTGAGCTATGCCCCTCAATCGAAGATCTGCAGGAATGTATCCGGGAAAGAGTCAAAAATACACCGAAGGGCGACTGGATTGGCGGCCGGAATTATGTTCCCGAAAAAATGAAGGAAAAAAGATGGCCCACCAGAAAAGAACTGGATGCTGTTGCGCCGGACAATCCGTTGATTATCATCATTCGCGGTTATCACGCACATGTCGTCAACAGCAGAGCCTTGGAACTGGCCGGTATAACGAAAGACACACCTAACCCGGAAGGCGGCGTTATTGACAGGGACCCGGCAACCGGTGAACCCACGGGTGTCCTGCGGGATGTTCCTATCATGAAATCTGTGGTTCCCCAGCCAACTCTGGAGGATCTGAAAGCAGGGCTCGCCAGGATCAGTGAGGAATACGTGAAGACCGGGGTTACCTCAACTGGTGAGGCCGGGGCACCCGAGATGCCCGAATCCATGCAGGCCTTTCAGCAGGCCGTCGACGAAGGTAAATTAAAGATCAGAACCTACCTGATGATCCGGCAGCGGTTTTACCGCGCCAACGATCTGGGACTGCGCACCGGTTTTGGCAATGATATGCTTCGGTTGGGAGCCGTCAAAATTTTTATGGATGGCTCCATTCAGTGCTACACCTGTGCGTTCAACGAGCCATACATAACAAAAGATACACGTGGCATGGAGGGGCTGCAGTTCACCCAGGAACAAATAAATGAGATCGTAACGGAATCCCACCGACTCGGATATCAGGTGGCCATCCATGCCCAGGGAGACTACACGATCAATATGGCCGTCAATGCCATCGAACAGGCCATGCAAAAGTATCCCCGGCCGGACCCCCGGCACCGCATCGAGCATTGTCTATGCCCAACTCAGACTGAACTGGAGCGGATGAAACAACTGGGTATCATCACCAATTTTTATCTCTTCCATCCCTGGTACTGGGGTGATCAGCATATCAATGATTTTATCGGTCAGGAGCGTGCCAGCCGGATGGTGCCCGCCAGGACCGCCATGGATTTGGGAATTGTCGCCTGTGCCCACTCCGATTGCCCGGTCTGCACCCCTAGCAACCCGGTATGGCCTTCCAATCCACTTTGGGGAATGTGGTGTGCGATAAACCGCAAAACCCGTAGCGGGGTGGATATCGGACCACAAGAAAAACTGACCCCCATGCAAGCCCTGCGGGCCTATACCATCAACGGTGCTTATGCATCCTTCGAAGAAAATATCAAGGGGTCGATCGAGACCGGCAAACTGGCGGACATGGTTGTATTATCAGACAACCCGCTTGAAATTGATCCCTGGGAAATTAGAAACATTATTGTTGAAAAAACCTTTATCGGAGGAAAGATAGTTTACGAGCGTAGTTAATCCGCTCCGAAAAATATCATTTCTCAAGTTTGCACACTATTAATACAGCTATAATTATCATGACGAGACTTTGGAGTATATTATGCGCAAATGGTTAATTGTATTACAGACTCAAACAGAAAAACCTGCCAATGTAACAAGATGGCTGCGGGAATTGGATCAGGAATACCAACTCATTAAAGCTTGGGAGGAAAAAATTTCTATAGATATTAATGATTACGGCGGTCTTGTGATTATGGGTGGTACAATGAGTGCCAACGATACTGCTCGTTTCCCATTTTTAAACGATGAAATAAATTTAATTAAAAAATGGATAGCAACAGAAAAACCACTTATTGGAATATGTCTTGGGGCGCAATTAATGGCTAAGGCTCTCGGAGTAAAAGTTTACGTAGGACAACAGCCTGAGATAGGTTGGTTTAAGTTACGCATTTCAAAAGAAGGAGGTTCTGATGTATTATTTAATGGGTCTTCGCCAGAGGTCACTGTTTTCGAATGGCATCATGATTCATTCAAATTGCCAAATAATACTTACCGATTAGCATCTAGCGAGCTTTATCAGAACCAGGTTTTTCGAATAGGTCGAAATGCTTACGCCCTGCAATTTCATCCAGAAGTAGATGAAGAATTGATCCGTAGTTGGATAGAAATACATCGAGAGGAATTGAGACGAATGAACCCTAACTTTTCTCAAAAAATTTTGATGGATACAAAAAAAAATTTAAAAAATTATGAGGTTTTAAGTAAACATATTATCAAAAGCCTTTGCAGAAGAGAAATTTGCGAGTAATTTTATATTAACTCACTTAGATTAGGAGACCATTTATCATGATTTTAAGAATACCCCATCCGCTTGCAACGGGGAAGTTCATTCTTTAAACTCTTCAATAGAGAGAGTTACAATTTTTTGGTGGATTTAAAAGCGCAATCTAAACACCGCGAAAAGAATCACGCATATTTTTCAGAGTCAACCCTGTGAAAGAGGAAATGAAAATCTATGAAAATCCAATATATTGATGATTTGAAGGGTGTATCTTGGAAGAAGGTTTGTGAGATTTTCGAAGATGTGGGATGGGAAAGAAGGAGACCCAAAGAGATTCAACAAGCCTTCGAAAAAAGTAGTTTTGTACGCATAGCTTATCATGAAAAAATGATTGTTGGGTTTGGCAGAACGGTTGACGATGGTAAGTATTATGGCCTGATTGTGGACTTACTTGTTCACCCGGATTATCAAGGCAGAGGAATCGGCAAAAGGATACTCCAGGAATTAAGGGATGAAATGAGTGGGTTTATCTTTAAGACATTGACCGCCGCATACGGGAAACACGAGTTTTATTTACAGCAAGGATGGAAGAGGCATATTTCGGCCTTTATTTGGCCAAGAAATGAGAAACAGGCTGACCAGCACGCCAGATAAGGGAACTCACGTTTTTAGCTAGTGTTCGAACGGGTATCCAGAACTCTTTGATATTGCTGATTAATATCGCATAAAAGGAAAACGAAGATTTTCCAGTTTAATGCATTTTTTACTTGCATTAAAAACTCGTAAACGGTAGTTATCTT
>Ga0209678_1000555_pt1 | contig 11533 bp, 11 predicted proteins | sample WorMetilvaeELBA1_FD_187404 | JGI IMG/M metagenome (GOLD analysis project Ga0209678, IMG submission 187404) | Marine gutless worms symbiont microbial communities from Max Planck institute for Marine Microbiology, Germany - Olavius ilvae ELBA.1... ...
TCTAAGGGGAGGGGGAGGGAGGGGAAGGAAAGGGAGGGGAGGGAAGAGAAGGGGAGGGGGAGGAAAGGGGGGAAGGAAGGGGAGGGAACGGAGGGGAGGGAAGCTAGTTGGCCCCCCAATAATTTATATGTGGCGCCCCCTATGCCATCTACCAAGTGGAGTTCTAGAAATAACAGTTTTTGGTGGTCTCACATGCAGGGGCCGACCGAAGGACATCTTTGTAGTCGCTGCTGTCTGCAATTGGAGCGAACGACTAACGTTTCAGCGCGGAAACGAGTCAACGTCACGTCGCCGGGTGGTCACGTCACTCCGCGTTTCTCGGCTAAACGCCGTCGATTGGTGACGAGCACGCCAAAAGCCAGAGCTCCTCGTGCTCGATGGCACAAGACAACCGGTGGCATCGTGGCGTCCATCACGTCGTCAGTGACGAACGCTCATTATGCTAGAGCATTCCGTCACTTACTGACCATCGGGCCTGCGGCACGAAGAGCGTTCAATGCTGTGGTGCGGCAGACTGTTAGACGGCAAATCAACTCTTACGCTCGCATCGGACGACCGGCTTGTCTCGGCGGCAGAGAGTCGGTGTCTGACTTTTCATGGCAGGAGTCGTTAGCCGACTACAGCCAGTCTATGCCGACACTGTACGCGGCGTTGTGCGGCGCTATGCCTGCCAAGCTGTTTCAGGACACCGAAGAGCTAACGTAAGACCGAACACTAGATGTCTAAAAATATTTACTTTGATTGTGTTTACCCACATTTACTGTATTCCATCAGATGTATGCCAACATTTCGCTAGTCCACGTGCATGTGATCGAGGTGCCAACTGGGCCTCCTAGTCTATGTCATTGTTGTGTGTTTGTTGCAGTGAATAAGTATAGGCCTTGCTGCTATGAAATGTAGTTCTTTAGGCACGAGAACGAAGTGACAGATAGTTTGGATAACTGCAAACTGTTGACACTTGACTGTACAGGCCTACTCTTGCAGTTTGCCGCAGCTGCTTGATGTCATGTTGCAATTGTATGAAACGTTCAGGCCGACGGTGATGATGAGAGTCGGTATGATGCTGTCCATTGCATTGTACTCACACAAGCCACACAAGTTCAGCCTCGTACAGGCCATAGCTGGCGTTCAGATGTGGCGTCATGGAGCCAGTAACAAAGCATGTATATTTTTGTATCACGTGCTAATGTTAGCCGTTGCTAATTATGTCAAGAGAAAGTAATTACTTTTTCACGTAATTAGTTTCTTGTTCAGCTACTTCTATTTGGAAGATACACTACTTATAGTCATTGTGCAAAAATTATTGTAAGTGTAATTGTTAGTTTACATCAACTGCTAATTCTAAATATTACCAACTTTGCAATTACTAATTTACTAATCACTGTCTAATCTCTGCTGTAATTCACTACTTCATTTTCTTTGAGGTTACACATCTACAAAAAAAATAGTGGCAGCTTGCTTAACATAAGACTGATGTCAATCCCATTAAATGGCGACCAGTGTTTACCTCGTGACGCTGCTGCTTGTTCAACAACTGACCACGGCGTTGTGCTTTTTCTCAGCCATAGCTCAGCTTCTTGGTTTAGCTGTAGCATTGCGCAACACATAGCAACATAGACATGTTGTTGTTGTTGCAGCTGTTCAAGTGTTTCAACCAGTTGGGCATCTGCCAGAGCGTGACGGCGACACGACGTAACATCGACCTGCTCGTCGATGAGTCAGACAAGACGCTGCAGGACTGGAGACATCAGCTGGAGCAGCAGATTCTGCAGGTAGATTGTTGTTTGATGTCTTTTTACGAACAAATAAATGGAGATGGAGATGTTACTGGATAAACTGTCGGTCATTTCTGAGACCGATATGAGCACGCTAGAAATGTCAGCAGACAAATTGTTTGAAAAGTGATTTGCACAAACGTTTTCAGCTGTCAGGTATAAGTGCATTACGTTGTGAATGCAGGTGAATGATCCAGGTGCTGCAGCTGCAGGTGAATGGTCGGAGGACGATGACGACGACGTAGACTACCAGCCGTGCAGCATTGACGACGACGAGGAGGAGCAGCTGTTGTCGAGCAGCCTCGCCAACGTCACCGTGTCCAGCTCGGCAGACGACCGCTGCAGTCAGGACACCGCACTCACTGACGGTATGAAAACTGTTGTGAGCTGCATTGAAAAACAATTTTTTTACGAATAATTCAATTGCTTGTTCATGTTTGTGTGATGGTTTTGTTGAACACTGCGTGACACCCCCAAACTTTGATTACATTTTAAGGTCTGCTGTGTACAGTTGCATCGGCGACTCACGGGTACAGTGTCGCCTGGGACAACACGCAGAAGTTGGTCCAGACGAGAAATCACAGCCGTCAGTCTGGCAACAAGATGCTGCAGTGGGCCAACGCGTATGCTGCGAGGGGTCGTGTGCCGGTGGACCAGTCGCTGTCGGACAGACGACTGTGGGCCAGCCAGATACCGCTGTCGGTCTACCTGCCGACTGTCGACGACTACAGCACACTGCGCCAGCGGATGATAGTCGTCGTCACCCGCATACTCGAGCATCACCTGGCACACTTCAAGGGGCAGCCTGTCGTCCGACACGTGTTGCACAGGTTCTCGCCGGAGTCAGCGCAGACAAGTGAACTGGTGAGTATGTTAGTTTTTTCTAACAAGTAAATTATTGCAAAAATCATCTAGTTGTAAGTGTAATAGAGCTAATTGTAATTGCGAAGCACAACAAATTACCTGCAAGAGATCACTGAGCAAGACTGATTTGCCACAGTTTAGTAATTTCAATGTAGCTGTAATTAGTTACCTGATAAAATTACGTTTTTTTCCATTATTGATTGCGGCTAGTCCAAGCAGTGATGTTATAATTTTTGTATTAGTTTCAAACAGTGCATTAATGCTATGAACTCATGATAACGTACTTCTGATACATGCTTACGATTAACTTAATTGTTGGTCCGCTATTACACGTATTAATTTTCATTGTTTTTGCCACTTGTATGTAATGTTGTTGTCATTAGACCTTGGAGGTTAAGTCCTTGGCGTTGGAATTCAATTCCTTATTAACAACACCGACTTTGAGCAACTTACTTGCTTTTAATGCAGGCCAACATTGGAATAATAGACGCCAACCCGAGCTCTACGTCTGGCGTCATCGACATCCTGTCCCATCTGCACCAGTACGTGCCGCAGAAGGGTGGCGAGGTGCTGCGCGCCGTCGCAGCTCACGGCGACTGTGGCGCAGTGGAGCGCATGATTGACGCCCGGCGCGCCCGCAGCTGTGAGGAGACCAGCGTCAATCGGCTGGAGGGTTTGGAGCCCGTGCCGCAGGAGTTCCACCATCGCGGCGTCATGCTACAAGTGAGCTTTTGTCTTGTGTCTCCACCTGCCCTTCCCTCACTTTTGGACTCATTTTGCTGTTTAGACTCCACACTGTGGTTTGACTGAAATTAAGCATTAATCATATGACTATCAGTGCTGGACTTGAAAATTTTTCTGGGGGTTCACCCCTTCCCGTTTCCCTCCCCATTTCTTCCTTCCTTTTCCATTTGGTCCCGGCTGGATTTAAGATTACAAATTGTGAATATATGCAAATATTTGTAAGTTGTATACATTTCCAGTGTTTCACCAGTAGCTCATGGTAATCTGTAATCACATGTCTGCTTAGCTAATGGACCATGTTTGCTGTAGAACATGATGAACAAGCTGTTCCGTGCTGCCAGTCTTACCAATCGGGGCACGCTGTTCCAGTTAAAGAACGACTTCGGGCATCGTGCGGTGACAAACGACGTGATGAACAGTTTCAATCACGTCGAGAACTTCGTGCGCTTTGTCACCGAGGCGCATGTCGTCTACCTGGCGCTGAAGCTGTGTGGCATCGACGACGTCGGCGGAACACCGACCACCGACTGTGACAGTCTCGACAACACGGCCGAGCGTATTGTCGACGAAGTCTGGGTGCTGCCTCCGATCACTGACGTCACCGATGTACTCGACTGCGCCGTCGACGACGACTTCGTGCCCGACAACTGGTGCACGTGTGAAGAAGGTAGAGTGCATATTCCAGTGCAATGTTATTTCACTTATTGAGTTTCATTTGCATTCACAGGCTTAGCTGGGAATTTAGTATAAGGGGTTACAAATAGCAGCAGTAACAACATGTGTCTGTCAACGATTTGCAGAACGTGCGGACATCGTTATGATTCGTTGTGGAAACGCCAGCTGTCCACTCGGCACCTGGTTCCACATCGATTGTGTCAACCTGAGTGACGTGCCCGACGGTGACTGGTGGTGCAGTGCGGAGTGTCGAGACCTAGGTCAGTTTACTGTTTAGTAAAGAACAGTTTTTGTGCACCAGAATTTTGCAACAAACAGGCGTGTGAAATATTGAAATGCACAGATTTCCTTGTTTTCACAAAATTACAACGTGAGCATTATGCAAGACATTCAGAAAAGATACCCATAAGGCAGCCTCGTAAAAACAAAATTCACAACGGGAAAACTGGCTGCAAAATATATGTACGAGTCCATATTAAAACAGTATATACATGTTAATAAGTCACACTTGAATGTTCTCACTCAACAATTATCATATCTAATGAACGACAAATTAAACAGTAACGTGGGTACAACATGCAGATGTATGTCTTACAACGTTTCGCTGTACAGTTTATTATTATACAATGATCTATACTTGTTACAATGTTTGTGGCTTGTACTGCAGCTGCTGCAAACAACAGCGAATATGACAACGATCAGCTGGACCAGATACGCAGCTATGCCAGATCAGCCACGTGCTATGGTCTACTGGACCTCTGCCATCGAGACACCGTTCGCGAAGCAGACGGTCCAGCCATTATGTCCATGTGGCGTATTAATATGCTCCGCTTCTGGGATGGAAACCATTTCAAGTATCTGCGTGCAGGTCATCGCCTCCTTGCAGGTATGCTGCTCTGTTGTACTTGGCTCATGCCAATGACACGCACGCAAGAAACTTGCACCGGAGACTTCTTGCACAAAAATTTTTCACGCAAATCTGCGTCTTGCTCCGTGATAATGGTAATGATAGTATGGCTTTAAATTCCACTCAAAACAACATAGGTCATTCGGGACGGTCTTCACAGTCAATCTCTTGGCTGCTACTAGCAGTTTTTACTGTTCAGATGACCCAACGAACAGTGTCAAAGACAAATAACTGAAGGAAGACAGCTTGTCGTCCAGATCAAGCAGAGGTCCCACCAGGCCACCGCACTGTTACAACAGAGTACCTGTGCAACCTCACAAAACTCACACTTTCTTGCACAAGTCGACTTTTGCAAGTTTCTTGCGAGTATGCTATCGGCATTAAGCCTGCATTACATACTGTATAACAGTAGCAATCAAATGTGAAATCGAAATTTGGTGAAAAATACAGACTTTCCAGCATAATAATTTCTTTGATTAATTACCACGCTACCTAAGCTATTAACTCAGGTTACATTTTTAACTGCCGTATTAATCGTGATTTTTACAACAGTGAAAATATAGTATAGGCATGATAATTAGTGGTTTTGCTTATCTTTTACTACAATTTATTCAAACATTAGCTGCAAAACAAACAGTAATTACAAGTGCATTGTACTTTGATGTGATACAGAGACTCTCCAGCACGCTCACGGCCAGTACACGGCAACAACCATCAACCGTGCGGGAAAGATCGTTGGATCACTGGCAACTGCCTTGGATGCAGCGTTTCACAACAACGTCTGCCACACTGACGTAGACAACAGCTACCGCTCGCGTTATGATTACTCAACTGACGTGGCTGAGTTCTGTAAGGACTATGCAGCCGACAAGCTGTTCGACGAAATACCAGGGCGACACCATTCCGCCTTCCCAACAGTGTCAACCACAATGACAATTACTGACCCGGCCAAGCTGAAAGCGCGGCTGGTGAAGTACAGCAGAAAACTGGATGCAATGCATGCCATGGCTGGCCGCTTTATGTCGTAGAATGTGTATAGGGTGGGCCAAAAAAACCACCATAACATGTGCGCATAATAGCAGTCGTCTACTATCTATGTTCCACAAAAAATGGCAAATTTAGCAAGCAATGACTGGGACAGGTGCATTAGGGAAAGACTTAATACAAGTTCCTAGTTCTTACTGCATGGACAGTTTTGTCTGCAAACAGTGCAACATGTACAGAGCAAATATGTGCAGCGTTCACATGACACAGCCTGATCACGACTTGACTGTAGGCACTGCAGCTGCTGTTCTGTGGCTTCGTCGACCACAAAACCAGCGAGCAGAGTGTGCCTTTGACACTTTTCACCAGCTTTAATGGCACCGAAAATTTCGCTGTCCTGTCCTGTAGTCGATGTGGCGTACCACGTGGCATGAGCTGCCAAGCCGTCACGGCCACTGCGACCGACCTGCTGACAGAATGTCATCAGAGAGGAAACACGTCCCCAATGCACCACTTGCCTAACATCTGGGATCTGTACCCCCATCCCAAATGCAATAGTTGACACAACCACTCGGATTACTGAATCTGGCTTACGAAAATCGTTGATTATGTTTTGTTGAAGGGAGGGTGTTATATGGGCATGAAACATAGATACCAGACGACTGTTTGTTTGATTCTGAAATGCCTTCTGGTGGAGTCTAGCCATCAGCCACTCATAAACATCGGACACCGTACTAATGCTAGTGGCAAACACCAGTGTCTTGGGACATGATTCCTGCTGCTGTTCCACCAACACTGCAAGCCACTCAAGACGCTCATAATCGTTGGCTCTGCAGTTTTTGACGTCCAGGAAGATGTTGGGACGATCTGGCAGCACGGCTTGGATGCTGACGTCAGCCGCCGTCAGGTGGAGGGAGGTCATGACGTCACGCAGGACTGCTGGCGTCATGGTGGCAGTCAGGCCGAGACAAGCAGCGGATGGCAGCATGCTGCGAACGGCGACGGTTTTCTTAAAGGCCGGTCTGAAGTCGGCACCCCTATGCAAAACATATGAGCGTCGCGTACACGACAGAAACACTAACTAATAACATAAGCACACAGTTGTTCCAGTCCAACGGACGTGGAGTCACCAGAGTTCAAGGTAGTAGTTGCGGTGTGTTGGCCCTGTAGGACTATTGGGGAAGAAAGTAGGGGAAGGGGAATTGAGAGGCTTGTGCCTGTATATTTATACCACCCGGCGTACGGTGAATGTTTCTTTTGGCCTGTCCTACTTGGCACTGTGAACCAGCTGGCCGCTGTGCCCTTAGCGAACCTCGCCTCATGGGCCCAAACTAAACGTTGTAATCGCGCAATTAATCGTGACTTAAAGTTTTGACTCGTTACAAACTGTGAATGAAAGTGTGACATGTTATAATATGCAAGGCTTTACACTGTATGAATATTCACGACAATGTGCAACTAGTTCTCTTTATTTTCCCAGAAATTCACGTAAAACTTTGGTTTCTAACTGGTGTCTTCACATTAACTTCCGTTTCTGACAAAAGTTCATTTGAAAACTGTAATTTGAAACTTCCGTACCTGTATAAGCAATTCATAATGACACACGGAGAAGCATAACACTATTGCAGTCCTTTAAAAATGGCAGTGATAAAAGTAGAATGTACACTCACCATTCGGAAACACAGTGAACTTCGTCAAAGGCAACGAGACAAATCCGAGAACGATACTGGCGAATGCAGTTGACAATTCTCGGACTGTCCAGTGCCTCCGGAGAAGTGAAGATGAGGGAAATGGCGCCAGTATCCAACACTACAATGATTAAATGCTTAAAATTAAAAAGCCTTGCAGCATGTATCCATCAATTTCCAACCATTAGAGTGTTAGTCAACCTATCAGTACAGACACATAATGGAATTTTTCGCTTACTTCGGTTTTTGGAAAGAAATCGTTTGGGTCGGTTTGGTTACTATAGTTATTATGCGTCCCTCCTCCTTAGCAGGGGGCCGCATTATGCGTCGCACTCTGCCTGTCTGTCCGTCCATCCCGTTAACGTTGCCACCAGATACTGTGTGACCAGTTAATAAAACAGAAAAGACAAGTGGAAACTTACCCAAGCAAGAGTGTCAAAGCAATAATCTACAACCAAAGTCGTTGGCAGCTGCGGCATCGCCCCAGACCCGACTGGGAGAGCATATATTGCCTACTTCTTCTATGTTCACTGCTACACGTTGCCTGGGAACAGTTGACCTTTTACGGCATGCTGTAGGTCAGGTCACGTCAACAATACCGAACTATCTTATTATCTACTGCTGTTCATCTGTGTATTGTTGTACATCGTCTTCTCTGCTTACTATGGCATTGCTATGACAGCTGATAAATAAATTAACTAATATACAATAAACTGATGAATAACATACTGACAGTGAACACTGTCTGACTTACAATATATACAAAAGTAACAATGTAACTGAATCAATTAAATGGAGTGCAGGACTTACACTGTCTGTCTGCTGCCGAGATGTCATCATGCTGGTTAACAGACAAGACAGAAATTCCCATTGCCTCACATCTCTGGGACTGGTCTGCAGTTATGGAACGGAGCGGGCTGATGACAACAGCGATGTGGTGTTCCCGTTGTGGAAACATCTGTGCACAGCAACACGCACAGCTACTTTAATCAAGAGTACTGACAATGTAACATGTCATGCACTAAAACAAGACTACACAATATAATCGCTTAGCAAATCAAATAATCTTAATCACTGTACAAGTTATTGGTGAGAACACATCCGGAATATGGCATCACAATGTTTCCTGTAAAAAGGGACATTGAAGTTATTGAAAAAATCCAGAAACGAGCCACAAAGCAAATTAAACTAAGCAGACATCTCCGTTACTCCGAACAGCTCAGCAGGCTAAATTTACCAACACTCCGTTACAGACGATACCGTGGTGAATTTAGTGTTTAAACTTTTGCACAACGTCTATAATAAAGAAGTAACCGATGGTATACTAAATCTTTATTTAAGCTAACACATCAACCAGAGGACACTTCTTAAAAATCTCTACGCAACCGTCACGGCTGGAATTACCACGATTAGTAGTCAGAGTTGGGAAACCATGGAATTCATGAATAATTAGTAGTCTCAGGAGACTGTAAACACCGACAATGTTCGGCCGGTAACGTTAACTGACAGATTAATACTGTAGCCCTTTTGATGTTATCTAAATATTATGCTGTATGCTTGAACTATGCACAGTTGTCGAAATGGAGTTGGAGTTAGCTTCATTAAAGGCTGCGAGCAACCGTGAAACTACTGACGCCAGTCGCCACGAGAAGGCCTCCAACTTGACTGGCAAAAATTTTTTTTTGTTTTTTTTTTGGCAATACAGTGGCACTACAAAAAATTGTGGAATTATGTATGTGCAACATTTCAATCGTAAATGCGCTAGACGTACCGTACCGGGCCAACAGCATACGTGATCAGTACTCAATCAACTGCCCAAGGAGCAACATCTGAAAAAGCTGGGACTATGGCAGGGGCGACAGAAGGATTAGAACTAACATAAGCACGGAAGATATAGGGCTGCTAGTAAACAAGACTATACAAACTTGTCCTACGAGACAAAATAGAACTGAAACGGACGCGGGCTGTAAACAAAAGCAACGTCTATAGGCCTACATAAAAAGTAGGGCATAGCGCAAATACGAAATAAAAGCCACATTTACGAAACTCCGAAATTTTCTCATAGTGCACTAACAAGCCACTGTACTGCATTTTTACAAGTTTAAACTGAAGCCGTTTAATGAAAAAAACTCATACACATTTCATATACGATACATGACATACATACATACAAAACTGTTACGCACAATACAAAGTTCATACTGGAATATGGTTACTTACTTACTTACTTACTAGCATACTTACTTAATAACTTAAATTTCAGTTTCTGGATTACTGTCTGTAATGAAATACCAAATACCTTAATTTTTTATCGGGTATTCGTGAAATGCACATTGATATACAGACCTAATAACATTTTCCGTCACAAGAAAAACAATAACACTGAACTGTATAAGCAATAAAATCACCTACATTGAGTTACATCACATCACATCACACATCACATCATAAAAGTTATAGTGCCCAATCATACAGATTAAAAATCGACCGATTGTGCATTACAATGTCAATGTTAATATAAAACTAATAGTCAAATGCTGAGCGGAACAGATGTGTCTTTAGCGCACGACGGAAGGCTGGGTGGGAGTCGATGGTACGGATGGTCGCGGGGAGACTGTTCCATATGTCGGGGCCGGCCACTGAGAAGGCACGCCTTCCGAACTGCGTGACAGTCACTCGGTTCTAACATTTCTGGCTCTCTTACGTTGTCCCGGCTTCTTAGCAATGCGCTGCGTCTTGGCTATGTGCAGCTTGCCGTCAGAAGACACAGCTGTCGTTGTCTTGATTGCACCGTCACAACAACCATTCAAGGACTTGGGATTAGGCTTACTTACTCTTTTGCTTCATTACTTTAGTCTATACTTACACTTCTGTTACTTTCTTCCGGTTGTCCTGTAGTGTCCTGTGCTGTCCTGTAGTGTCCTGCGGTATTTAGACCGACCGTCACATCACCCAATGATTCAAAAACATAAACGCTGCAAAACTATCTCGATCGCAAAATCTACAAGTACTGATACTTTTGTCTGTCCCCTTAATAAACTGTTTGGTTTAGTGCTATTTCATTAAAACTTGAATGACTGTCAGCTTGAACTTACTTCATCAAACAACAAGGGCGTCAGAACGAACGTCGCACTCTTCCCAAATCCCGTCGGCAACACTCCAAGCACATTCTTACCATCTAGCAATAAATTTAAAATATTCAATTGTTCCTGTTTCAATTCAAAAGGTAAATTATATTTCGACTTAACTACAGTAAATAACTCCAAACAACGATCCGCCGACGCCATAATTGCAAAAAGTAAACAACTACAACCAGTGTAGTGCGCCACAAGGGAAATGTAAATTCTTAGCCTGTGCCCATACCTGATGAAATTTTATTACGTTATTACGTTACATAATTATATTTCATGACTCTATGTTTACATTGCGTGGCATCGGTGAATGCATCGGCGAGTGAAGTAGTGAAACTAAATGTGATTTTTTTTACAATAAAACGCTGTTTAACCTTTTTACTTTGGTACGTGCTGAACTTATGAAGGTATGTTTGACAATAATCCGTTTTTAAAGTTTTGAAAATCGACCGACTAAGCTACGTGCTAGATTACTAAAGATTAGCGCTTGTAACTGCGAGGTTTGGCTGCAGCCTTGTATTAGGACGGTAGGTCTGTAATACAAGGCTGCAATGCGGCTAGGTGGAAGGGGAGTGTCAGATTTTAGTGTTTTAAAATATTATTAGTTAAATTCGGTTAGTATACTAAACGAATGTCTATGTATTCTAATTGACTGCAGCCAGCTCTCCAAAACCTATTACAACGTGTTATTTGGTTCTTTCACCCGAGATCGTCATGCCTGATGCATATATCTGCGGACGTTTGCGGCGGACGAAAATCACTCGT
>Ga0209678_1000556_pt1 | contig 11529 bp, 7 predicted proteins | sample WorMetilvaeELBA1_FD_187404 | JGI IMG/M metagenome (GOLD analysis project Ga0209678, IMG submission 187404) | Marine gutless worms symbiont microbial communities from Max Planck institute for Marine Microbiology, Germany - Olavius ilvae ELBA.1... ...
CATACAAACATACATCCAAAGTCAAAACAGTATCCACGCCGAGTGCACTACGTGCTCGGCGTGGATAATGAATGTTTTTTTATTAATACAGTAATGTAACAGTATCATTCGTTTGCATTTGTGTCTCTGTCTGCGGTAAAAATCAAACTTTCCAGTTTCGGTTCCGGCCGGGTATGTCTTCAGAAATCCGGTACTATTCGGTTCCGGCCGGATTTCAAAGACTGAAATCCGGTACATCCTTATTATTTATATGTCGGCAGTATACGTTGTCATCCGCGAGGTGCTGCTCCGTTCATCATTTTTCGCTGTTTTCAGTATGTCACTTTTTACACATCGTCAAAACTAACATGAAAATTGCAGTTTCTTACTTTTATCATCTGCACAGCAGTCCAGTACTTTCTGATCGGTTGCTGAGTGCCTTACTTCTTGATATTGCTCAAATGCCACTCGATAGCAAACGCTGGTCATATTTTCCGTTCTATTTTTCATTTGCGTCATTCATCAATCCAGAAACCAGCGCCGTAATCTATCCATAGAAGCCAGCCGACACCACAACGTCATGCTCGCGGGCACGAGCTAATCCCCATCTGTCACACGGTCTCGGATTGACCGAAAACGCGAATGGGGAAGTAACGGAGGAGGAACCCGTGGTCGCTGATCCGATCCTAGCTGTCACAGTGTCTCATGCATTGGCGTAAATCCGGCATGAATTCCACCGAGACCGGCGGATGTCTGGATTCAGCCGATTACGCGCATACGCGACGTGAGCGGTATCAAACGATTTCCGATTATTCGTCGGACCAACTTCGACATATTGCACGTTATGAGCAGACGCAGCAAAGAAAATTTAAACGCCATCCTAACGGTACGTCCAATTTTAATAGGCGAAATCTCGGTTATGAGTCAGTGAGTGAGTAGAGTTTAACGTCCCCATCAACACATTGTAGGTCATTTCGGAGACGAGTCTTTCCAGTCAATCACTTGCACTGGTACTGACAACCTAACAAGAACAACCAAACGACAGAACACACAAATAACATAAAAAAATAACATAACCTAAATAGCAGCACAGCATACATACTCAAAAGAAACGTAGGCTAAGAGACTACAGACAGACAGAGCCTGGTTTAGTCGCCTTTTACGACATCCGGCCAGGAAACTGAGCGGGTCTATTCTTGCTACCCTGGAGCCCGCATGGGGCTCGGTTATGAGTCAGATAAAATGAACAATTTGTCAACCTTGGAAACCGCAAGGGCGATTCGGGGGTATTCGTCGAATTTTCTTAATACAGGCATATGAAATATAATGTGGGGCCATCAAGTTTGGTACATAATTTGCAATTTTGGGGCTAAGAAGCGAGATGTGAATTGCTCAAAATTAGCTGGGGATCAAAGATTTTTGACAACTATAGACGGACTGCGTATTACGAAAGGTAGTAAGGGAAGGAGTAATGTCGACATTTCGCACAAAATGAGATCAAGAAATAAAATGCATTACTAATTCAAAAATGCAGATTAAACACATTTATGTACACAAGTACAAGTATGTACATTACAAGTGTGTCCACTTTTCGGCTGAAGGTGTGAAAATCGTAACCCGAGTTCATTCACCACAGCTGTGGTATTTGACTTGGCTTCCAGGCATTTTGCTATACGGATTTCGACAAATGTCAACCCCACAGGATGCTAAAGGCACGGGAGTCCCTCCAATCTCTGCCATAAGTAGGCAATAACGTTAGATTTCGGACAAATAGTGAAATACGGCAAACTATAGCGGAAAATTTGCAGCGGCACTGTTTCAGTGAACACGTCATCTTTGACGACATGCAGTTGACGTCATGCTGCTGTCTTCCACCAGTCACAGCCAGTGAGCCATCTATCAATGACGTCATTACTGCAGGACTGCAGGCGACAGGTGCCCCCCTCGACTCCGCAACGTAATTCATACTATTGACAGGTTCTTAGACACGCAATACGCTGCTTAGGCCTACGACGTCACATAACTAAATTCGCGACACAAAAAAAACTGATTCTACAGTTAAAATTATGGCGATTATCTATACGGCTTGTGTATTTCTGTGTTATAAAAGACTGATGAATACTTAATGCGATTCGACCGCGCTACGACCATTCAACGACACTCGTTACGACCGTAGGCATTGCGACCAGATCAACGCGAGTGCGGCTAGCGTGTCAGAGGGCACTGATGTATTGCGTCACTGTAAACTTGATGACCTTAGTCGAACGGCCGTCGATTCGGAGTCGAATCGTAGTTGTACCCGTCGCATATAAGGCTTCTTGTTGCATATGACTGTGAAACCAGTTATGATGTTGTTCATAATGAGATGTCGTATAAAGGATCGCTTTACTGCGATAACACTGGACGCTGCAGGTCTGTAATTGCTAACTAGCTATTTCAAATGGTTTATGTTTACTGTGTGTCTTTTAATATTATGATTTTATTATTATTTTTACGATCCACCAGCACAAAGCCTGTAGACACTAAGACATTAAGAAAATGAAACAACGGATTGCAACGAGCTAGCTGGCTGTGAACGTGTTTTGAAATGAGACCGAATTCCCCTCTGTAGTGCCATGGACAGCTGCTGGAACAGGAAGTTGGACTCCCTGGCATCGCCTGTAATGTTGGCCGTCGGTCTTCCAATCTCCTGTACCAGTTCCACCGCCTGATGGTGCCAGGTACCCCCTGTCTCAATGGCCACCGGAACGAAAACATGAGTGTTAAATAGCTGGCTGTACTTGTTGTTCTTGTTGGTCGCTGCGTGTTTGGCTGATGCTCCTACCTCGCTGGCTGTGTTTACCACATGAGCGTCCGCGTATGTATCTAGCACCGTAACGTCCAAACTAATGGCCTGCTTCTCAACGAAGGGAGGATGGTGGTGCCACCGGGACGCTTCCCATCTTGCCGCATCAGACCCACTGGTTCTTTGACTGCGAGAATCTGTGCTCGCTTCATGGCTCGCCAGATGATGTCGTTAAGATGACTGTGGCGTTGCTGTCTCGGTGCACTTCTCCTGCAGGCCAAGCCATGCAGGCTCCGTGCATCAACTGCTTTGCCGCATACACATGTATGGGGCTCGCACGCTCTGCATCCAATTATACTTTTATTTTATTTATTTTTTTATTTTTTATGTACTGTTGTGTACTGTGCCTTTTATTATGCAAATGAGCAAACTTTTTATGATCTCAGTCATCTCACTATATTACGAATCACTGCTGTAAACATTACACACAATACACTTCAGTGCATAATCATAATAATCATAATCATAAAAACAATTTGTAACGCGCACAAAGTCAATGGATAAAACATTGAATCGGAGGTGCATCCACGGTTGTTGCCCCTAAAACAGACTCCTGGCGACGCCAGGAGGCGGGCGGCCAGTCATAAGCAGGGCCAGCAAGTGGCAGGCTGGCTCGCCCAGCATCGTCCTGTCCTTCGTCAGTTGATCCGGTGATCGGTCTAGGTCGGCTGAGGCTCGTCATGGCGTCGCCGTTTCGTCTCGTCTCGGCTGTCAGCCGGTCGTCGCCGCTCTGACAACTCCTCTGGGCATAGACGCTCCACCGCATTTGTCTTCTCGACCGTCGACGACCGACCGCCAACGAATCGACGCCCCTGTAGACGACTGCCGCCGATAATGTTGACTTCGACCTTGACCTTGGGTGAACAGCGAATGTTTACAATGATACGTTTTAATATTAAATGTCGCTGTTGTACATTATTCGAGTCACTGTTGGCTGCAACCGGAGACGTCCACAATTTGCAGCCGGCAACATGTCCACAATGTCCACATAATGTCCACAAAACCTAACCCTAACACTAACCCTAACCCTAGCCTAACCCTAACCTATACGCCATTGTGGACGTTGCGCCGGCTGCAGCCAACACCAACACCATCTGCATTATTCAGTCCCGTTCGCAGAACGGACGCGTCCGCTTGCGGACACAGTTCCGCAACTGCAACTGCAACTGCAGACAACTGTCCCAACTGTGAACAGTGTTGCGTGAATTGCGCCAGTCGAATCGTTCAACTCGACGAGCGGCAGCGAACAATGTGGACGCGGAGTCGCGGATTGACGACGGATCCAAGATAGCGTCTGAATGCGGAGGAGAACGCGGATGTGAATCTTTCGTCGAAATCCGCGGACTGACGCGGATGTAAAACTTTAGCATCCGCACATCTCTGACGCAGAACAGCAGCCGGAGTTTTCCGCTGACTCAAGACGCCCCGATATTGATCATCGTGTCAGCATACAGAAGTTACTCTGCCTTTGTTGGAGGTATAATTATGCTATGCGGAATCACTCGGAGTGCCTTCTCTAGTTTTAAATAAGTCTATTAATCGGCTTGGCCGTTCTGTTTTTACTCAAAAACAGGTGTTTGGCCCTCGTACTGCCAAATCTCAACCGATCGGGATAAAATTTTGCACACACCTATTGTTGTACGGAATACACTTGTGGGCCGACTTCGACCGCGATCGACGCATGGACGGCTCCAGGCCAAACCAGAACGACTGTGTTTTTGTAATACTTGTAACGTACCCTAAGTCGTATATAGAGACTACGGATCGCCGCGATTTCGGCGGCAAACCGTCAAAGTGGTAGTGAGGACGGGTGCTATCGTAAAAAAAAATCAGATTTTTTTAGCGCAGGCGGAGCCAGATCCAGAACAGCATTTTTTCGCGTTTTTAGGGTACCCTTCGACTATCCTGCGCACAGCCTACAGGAAACACTTTTAACCCAAAGTAATGATACCGATGGAAAGCCGAGACTCTGAAGGTGTGTCTTTTGCTAGACTGGAGAGTCTGTGACCAGGCATTTGGCAGATATAGGTCATGAAGGGTGCTGAAAAGTGGTCACATGACCATAACGAAAATTGAAAATTTGCATATAGACACACACAGAATATTCACCGATTCCAAAAATGCTATTCTTTTCGATCCACGACGAAAAATAAGGAAGTTATCTCGGAAAACCGTTTCAGAACAGTGGCGTCACCAGGCGCTTGTGAACGCTTGGCCATCTTGAATTGACGCTCGTCGTCAATACATGCTTCTAGTTTGTTCTGCTTTTGTTTCGTACATTTAAACACAAACATGTTTATCGCAATAAATGCAGAAAGTGAAAAAAAAACACAAGGAACTGGAATTTGTAACACTGAAATATGCTTATATTTATGCATATGCATCAGGCTTGTAGTACTCGAGTGCGGCTTGAGGCCATTTTTGCTGGACTTGTACTTGGCTGTTCAGAGACTTACAAGTCTGATGAGGTCAGCAGCAGTGTGCGTTCCCCTGAGACCTGAGCAAATCTCCTACCTAAGAGCGACATGAGCTGACGGACTGACAGGCTGAGAACGCCCAAAGTCTCGATCGCATTTGGTTCGAAAACGTAGCGACCTTCAATGTCGGCATATTTCTCTTCTTTGCCAGAAGCGGTGAGCTCTGCCGCTGCACCGGCCTTACGGGCGGCTCCATTGACGTAAGACTTGGCTAGCGGACTGATAACTGTGACGTCCCAACAAAGAGCCAGAGTATTTGTCCCATATCGTCACGTCCCGTGTCACGTACCGCGGCACCGTGATCAGCATCCACAAAGTCACGCTACAATCGGTCTTGCAAAAATTTCGCAACCCACGCACGTGCGTGCAAGCAGAGCAGACACTCCCGAGCTATTTCTGTCGCACGCACTGTGTACCATCGCAGTCCGGTCCGCCGCGTGTCCTTCCTTTTATCCAATCGGCTCGCTGGCGATTTCGATATATCGGCGACTCGATCGGCGCTGACAAGGTTAATGACGCACTCACCCCTGCAGCGACAAATGTCGGCGCGATGACGCTCGCTCGTCCTATGTGACATCGTAGTGACGTCACGCGCACCGACTGTCACGTGATCAACTTACAACGCGCTGCTGTGTACGTTATTGGCTTTTTACCGCGGACGCTGCAGCCAGTATTGCAGAAATTTACAGGATTACAGCATAGCCGACCGACTGGAGCGGAGACGGTAAAAATTAAGAGCTTCAGTCCAACGCCAATACGAACATGTCCCTGTTGTCCCCAAAAATAACTGGTGTAAGTTTGATTTGCTTCTGTGCGTATAATAAAATAATGTACCTCGCTAACCAGTAACGGACACTTAATGTGTCATCTTTCACGATCAGACACGTTTCAATATTTTCTAGAGTTAAACAGTTTGATTAAGTCACTTAGTCGAACTCTTTCTACATAAATCTTGAGACAGAAGGCTGATTCCTGAAAGATTCAGTACAACAGTTTGTAACACGCTTGGATGAGACGTAACGTGAAAGCAGCTGTTAGTGTCCGGCTATTTCGGCGTTGTCGATACTTGTGTAACGGCATTCGCTCTCCAAGGCTGACAGGCCTCTCTTGTTGTCGAGGCAGTGGCCGGCTGTTACTATTAACAGCATTATTTATACTTCATGCATGCAATATGCATCGTGCAGGTGGCAGAGCAGCGGCCGGGGATTAACACGTCCAAGGCAGCCCGCAGTGTCTGAAAGCTCCGTGACTGCGTGCGACGACACGTGGCTTACGGCTCCTATGTGCGTTCACTTTGACACTTATGCGCAGATGTATTCTTGGCGTGTCAGCTCGGAGATTCTCTGGAAATCAGAAGGACATCCAGTAGAGCGCAGTGGTGGAACTTCGAATTTTGATCCCCTCGTTGAGGCTATCTGCCGTGATGTCGAAGCACGTCTTGCATGCACTACTACCACCGCCATCAACGCATCACACCTTAGACAACGCATCCACTCACTTCAGCTGCTTGAACACTCCACACACTATCGGACTGTAACTTTCTCACACGCATGTTATATAAAAACAAATACTAGGACTACACAATTCTAATCCTACTCTTCCCTTCCTAAGACTCTGTTTACTAACACTATATTTGTGCATTTGCATACTGTTCATTCTCTGTATTTGGCCTACATTCTGTCATGTCATAATTAAACGAATATTGATTGATTGATAACAGCATGTAGGGCCTGTGGCTCCCCTAGCGAGATCATCTGCTATTCTGCTTTAATCGATACAGATATGTAGGCCCTAGGGGACCACAAGAACAAATCTATAGACATCTACCTTTGAATTTATCCACAGTTCAATGCGATTAGTCAGTGCAGACGCTCCAATTAAGCCTAATAAGTCCTGGCATAGTCAAGTACGACGCCATACCCAGGCCAGAACTGCACATCATGTAACTTTCCTATTTCCTGATTGATCCAACTATCGCATCATTCCATTGCTTATTATCACATACAGCTTTGGTATCGGGGGTCCGCTGCATCTTCTAAATTTAGTCTGCTATTTGAGCAGCTTTTCGGCTAAGACACATCAGACGGTGAGATACAGATGATGGGAATGCAGATGATGAACAAGTAGAGATGATCTGATACACGATCCTCTTGATAGTCAGCTGTGCACGTATGAGATTGCCAGAGACGACTGTACAAATTTATAACTGACGGCTTGGTTTCTCAGTCTCAGAGCCCCAATTTTCGCTGCAACTCTTGCCCAGCTGTTCAATCAATCACTCACAGAAGGTTTGGTTCCACGTCAATGGAAAACAACTGTCAGTTTTCCCATACCAAAGATGTCCAAGCCGACTCGACCCAGCGATTTCAGACCCATTTCCGTCACTTCTGTCATTCCACGTTCACTCGAAAGATACCTTGTTCGATCACATACACTATCTACCACTCGAGCATCCCCCTTCAGGTCTGCACTTCGACGACCAGTTTGCTTTCAGGCCATCCGGTTCAACAACAGCGGTAGTCATTGCTCTCTTCCACATTGTTGACGTCGAACCATTTCGTCCACATCTTCTCATTTGAATTCACAAAGGCATTCGACACCGTTCGCCACTCGCAAAATGACGCAGCAGACAGCATTTGTAACTGGATCAAGAATTTCTTTGAAGAACTTCACCACTGTACTCGGAAAATCCAGTTTAGGTCCTATGCTGTTGGCGGCGTAGCATAGTGGTTGGAACGATGGTCTCGGCCGGCGAACTTTCCCTATCCTGCGCCAGACTGATAGCTGGATGGGTGACCACTTTGTGGTTAAGCCGTCCGCTATCGGTCAGCCAACATGGCCAACTCGATCAGCCATCCATCCCTCAGGGTCGGTAAATGAGTAGTGATCCATGTAATTAGGTATATAGATTACGGGGTGAAGGCCTAGCGTGGCTGACTGGGGCGTAGTACGTCTGGCTGCATAACTGCGGGTCCAAAGTCCGTTGCGCGAGCAATGGGCGCCGCTAGCTTGCGCCGCAGTACTATAGCCAATGCAAGTCAGCTGCCCCTTCCAAGGTTGTAAAGCGCTACTGCGCATCGTTAAGCGACGCTATATCAAGTACCATGCCTTTGCCTTTAATTATAATCCGTTACCGAAAATACAAACAATTAGAATTTGAAGTTCATCTCGAAAACAGCTCTCACAACATTTAACAGACTTCTACAATTCAAAACAAACCTATATAAGTCTACTGCATCCGATAAACAGAAGCAGTGCCTTTTGTTACACACGCATCTCTGTGATAGCCGAGAAAGTTATACTTCTAGTGGGATGCAGTACCGACATCATTTCTCCTCCAAAAAGCAATCATTACACAACGCGATATTTAATACCATGACATTGTACAATTGCCTTCGCTGCATATGTGGCGCAGAATGCATATTTTACAGACTAACTAAAACGCCAGCATTAGTATTCCTAAACTAAATCACACGTTACACAATACGTAGGCCCTATATTACAACGCGTCAGTCAATTGATCAGATTGCAAAACATACGGGCGTCCAATGCGGGCATCTCCCGTTGAAATGAAGCGACTGACTGACGCTTTACCTAATAAACAGTAATACGGTGAACAAACAGCAGCCCTACCAGGCTACCATCGTAACGACCGGTAAACCAATCTCTGCAATATGTTGCAGAGACATTGCTAGTGGCTGAAACGATGGCTGTAACAACGATTGTACCGTACGTATACATACCCGGTGTTCTAGAAAAGTGACGCCCAAATACAAATTGTCATACGACTTATCAGATTTCAGTGTGTACTTATAGCCACTTTAACTACCAATCTGATTGGCGTAAATGTTGCCGATTTCGACAAAATTCGCAGCATGGTTTCTGAAATATAAGTATTTAGAAACTGGTATAAAAAAAAACAGAAGATTTCAATACGGGAAAGTCAGATTCACAATAATGTCATTCTTACGCTCAAAGTGACGCACGGTTCTGTGAGTTCCAGGTGGATCTTCTTGACTTAAAACAAGCTCTTCAACAGCGCCAATGTTCTTGCTGGCGCGGGCAGTGCGTTTTCTGACGCTGCCGTACTTCCTCCCATACGGAACACGTTGCGTCAATCTTCGCAGTCAGTCCAGCTGAACGCAACCGTTGCTTGTCAGGAAATTACTTCAATCTTTTATAGCATGTAACCGTTATCTTATCTCAAAACTTCTATGAAAATTTTGTTCTTATTAGTAAAAACTATACTTACTTTTCACGTCATCAAAAAAAAAACATAAACATTACGTAATTGTCGCAAGTTAATGAATATTGCCATACTGGAGACTTCGGTTTTCCAGTACTAATTTTAAAACATTTGATTCTCAAAAACTGCTATGCGAATTTTGTTAATAATTGTAAAATTTATTCCAAAGAAGATTAGCGGGATAATTAATTCTGGTTAAGTTCAGTTGTAGTTACGTTGATTTGTATTTAGGCGTCACTTGTTTAGGACACAGAGTATAGGACAATGCATTTGCGTGTGTTCCGGCGGTGCTCATGATGCAGTACTAGGCGTACAGTGCCTGACGTACGTGAATTGCTCCGTTCAACAAACAAGAAACTCAGCTATCGCTGACAAACCGCGCGACGCGTTTAGAGATATTAACCTTCCAAAAATTCCGTGACCTTCAAACCGGGGTTATGGGTCACTGAAGGTCATTAGAAATCCTATTGATGTTCAACAGTAACTATATGGTTCTATATAGTGTCGTTTCTGAGATATTCAATGTTGAAAAATGTCGTCACCTTGAAATCCGGGTCCGAGATCGCTCAAGGTCATTGAAAGTGGTACCATTCGATAGACTGGTATGGTTTCCTATTAGTGTTCTATAGTAACTTTGTCCCTAACACGCGCCGTTTTTTGAGATATTCGACTTGTAACTGTACAGTGACCTTTAAACCCAGGTTAGGATCACTCAAGGGCATCGGAACCGACACGTATCGATCCGCCACCTATGATTTCCTATTAACGTTCCATAGCAACCATGGGCCTATCTCGTACCGTTTCCGAGATATACGGCGATTTCAGTCGAAAATCGCAAAAAAAATTCCCACCCCTTGTATTTTGCGTCCCCGCTGAAGGGGTTCCTCTTGGAATTTGGTATCGGCGCTGGGGTTCAAAAATACTAGAATCATGGGGGTACCGGGTCAAGAAAAAAGTTTGACGATATCTTCAGCCATCTGGATACAATATACCAACTTGACGGACAGACGTACGGACAGACGGACACCGGACGACAGCAATGACCGCGCTTACGCATAGCGTCGCGCGGTAAAAACGAGATCAGATCCAGGCAGCGTTAGTACCCAAAAAAGTTGGCCATTCCCTCCTATTTTCTCTCCCCTTTTCATCCCTTTTCGCCTTTTCTCTCTTTTATATCTTTCATTTCCCCGGATGCTTCCTTCAAACCAGTTTAATGAGTTTATGGTAGCGCTGTAAGCCCCGCAACATGTCCATGCTATCTCGATCGCCAAGCAATTTTTGTGTATTTCCAGGTAAATATTTGAGCTCTGACAGCCGCGCAAGTTAAATACGTAGTGTAGCTCACTTTGTCGATTTTACGGATATCAATCGCTGTTAGACGAACGGTCATTAAGTTGTAATAACCAGGATTTTATTTATTGGATGTTGTTTGGAAAATTGCACTCCATATCTCATAAGGTGGATTGAGCCTAAATGGTTTCAAAAGCAGGACGGCCTGCTCAATAGGTGACACCGTGTACCATCTGATTGATGTATATGAAATGCATATGAAACTTAACTTCTTCGATCATCACACAAGATATTATCGTTGGCACACGCTTCCTGCTAAGACAGCTGCAAAATGTTCGGTTATGGATTCAAACATGGCGCACGACTGTCGTCACTCAGACTCAAATAATCACAGATGAACCTGCTGTGTCGCCCGCCAATCGTTGGCAAGCACCCGACAATCAGATACGCGGCTTGTCTGTTATCTGTCATGGCTAGTCCAGTCAAGTCTCTCTCGACTGTAAAGCGTCAGATTCTTTGTTATTGATTGGCAGACTACACGTCGAATTCATCGCAGGCCGGGTTGATTCGAGTGCGGCTATGCAGTTGGTGATGAAACCGCGATATGATTCATCGACGACATAATTTATGCTAATTCAGTAGATAGAATACATTAGTCAGTGGCGGTTCTACGCTAGAGCAGTTGGTACTGC
>Ga0209678_1000557_pt1 | contig 11518 bp, 8 predicted proteins | sample WorMetilvaeELBA1_FD_187404 | JGI IMG/M metagenome (GOLD analysis project Ga0209678, IMG submission 187404) | Marine gutless worms symbiont microbial communities from Max Planck institute for Marine Microbiology, Germany - Olavius ilvae ELBA.1... ...
AAAATTCATGCGAATTGTAGAACAAGTCGCTTCATCAGCTAAAATAACCTGTAGACAAATTAAAAATGGAATCCAGGCTGATTTACTTCTACGAAATTAATTCACTTGGGCTTTCTATATAACCAGAAAATTTTATTCATATTCATATCTCGCAATTTAGTTTGAAAAAATGGCTGTGAACCTTTGTATGTCCCGGAATTGCATGAAAATTGGACATGGGTTGAATTTAGGGATTCAGGGATTCGGGGATTTAGGAATTGAATGAATTCTATCTCTTTTAATTAAATGATTTTATCCTTTAATCCCCCAATACCTCAATTCCTAAATCCCTCAATTTGGCGCAAATTGACATAGATCGTGTCCCAAAAAGTTGACTCACGTTAAGAGTATGTTACGAGATCTGCATATATACTTATTGTCTGAATTTAGCCCTTTTTCTTAGGCGGATGATTCTGTGCGACCTGCCAGAGCGCTTCGGCGATTTCACGGCTGAGATCACTGACGGTGCTGCTTTTTGCCGCGATCAACGCTTCGGTGGATCCATCAATCGTCGGATGGTTCGTCACAGTATGTTTTTCATAAAACGATTTGGCTCGACGGTTGTCTAAGATTGACCAGCGAGCTCTAAGATGGGCCCTGTCACCCGGCGCGCCATCGAAGCGGGTTACATAAACCGTGACATAAAAATCCACCATCTCGCGCCTGACAAAGGGAAAAATTCCGACCTTATCGGTTGCCAGCAGCACCGATAAATTTTCCGCCAGAACCCTGCTGAAGTTTTCCGGCAGCGGTCCGGCCCACTGGGCGAAATCGGCAATCTCGACCTGGTTTGAGCTGCCGCGGGTCACGATATCCGATCGATCAAGGTACAATGGCATTCTGATCGGGCCGACCCCGATGCCAATACCGGATAGATCCGCCAAAGGTTCAATAGGGATCGCCTCGCTTTGCAGGGAACTCAGAACATAATACCGGGTCTGCCTTTGGGTGCCGGCGCCAAAAGGCGAGCAGCTGACCATCACCAGTCCTAAGGCAAATAAAAGGATACCCAAATGTCGAATATGTTCAATGCGCATTATTTACCTTCCTTTGTTTTGGCTTTGCTAACTTTACCTCGCAGCAACGCGTCGGGATTTCGTTCTAGGTAGTCGGCCAGGGCCCTGATAGACCGGGCGGCCAGCGTCAGTTCTCTCAAAAAGATGTCGACATAATAGCGAAGATCGGACTCATCATCGACCATGGAGTCGATTTCGTCCAGGGCGGATTCGGCCGATTCAAATGCTGATCGCAGCTGGGCGGTGGTTTTGCTCAGATCGGCCTGTAGCGGCCCGACGCGTTGGTTGACGTTCCTCAGAAGCTTGCCGGCGTCATCGGAGGTGTCTTTTAAGCTGGCTGTCAGGGGGTCGAGATCTTTTAGCACTTTTTGAGCATCCAGCAGGGTTTGATCCACCTGGGCATACAGCGGGTCGACTTTTTCATTCACATGGATTATGAGGTTGCGGGCCTCCCGCATCAGTTGCTTGAAATAGTGCAGACTTTTACCGAATTCAGGTGAATTCACAAATTCGTTCAGACCGCGCAGCGATGACTGCAAATCGGCGGCGATCTCGTCCAGGGGAAGTTGCTCTATTTTTTTGCCGAGCAGTTGAAAACCGGTTTTGATGGTCGGAATTTCCCGGACGTCCGGACCCAGTTTTAGTTCTTCCAGACCCTGCAGGTTAAGGGGGGCGTCCTTATGAAAATCCAGCCCGATGAGCAGTTGGCCAGTCACAATACTTTGCATCTCAAGGGTTGCTCTAAACCCGTCATCCAATAACGTTTTCCATTCATAGTCTTCTTCGTTCGGGTCGAAATCCATACCGATTCCGATTATTTTGTCGGGGTACAGGGTTATCATGACGGGGATTTTAAATTCAAATTCCTGGCGGTAGTAATGCAGCGCAATGTCTTCCACCTCTCCGATCCGAACACCTCTGAACATTACCGGTGCACCGACCCTGAGACCTTTGACCGAACCGCTGAAATAGGCGACATACTGATGCTTTTCCTGGAAGAATTTACCGGAGCCGAAAATGAGAACCGCGGCTACCATCATGGCAATTGCGACCACAACGAAAAGACCGATGAGGGTTTTATTTGCTTTTTTGCTCATGAGCTATTGTCCCCCCAATTTAGGAGATTTTATTTTGTTGCAGAAAATCTGGTCCTTTGGGCCAGGCTATAGACAATCGGCTATGCCATCTGTCTAAGTCATTTATGGTTTCAGGTGTCTGGTGTCAGGTTTCAGGTATCAGCAGAAACGAATTTTGAGTCCTGAACACTCTTGGTAGAAGTCGCCACCTTCATCACCTCTCTGTGGGTGAACCCAAGCTGGGTCGTTTGGGCCGAGTTTATAGCTAAATCATTCCTTAACTCGTAATACCTATTCTTCCGCATTCCGACTTTGACCCGCCTGAGCTTGCCGAAGGCCCACTTCCCGCTATCCTGCCCCTCGCGTTAGAAATTTATGGACCGTCGGATTCTTTGACTCTGCCAGCAATTTGTTCGGATCGCCCTGGGCAATCATGGTTTTATGTTCCGGATCGAGAAAGACCGAATTATTTCCAATTGCAAAAATGCTGGCCAACTCGTGGGTGACGATGACCACCGTGGACCCCAGACTTTCCCGCAGTTCCAGAATCAAGTCATCCAGCAAGCTGGCACTGATGGGATCCAAGCCGGCCGATGGTTCATCAAAAAACAGTATTTCGGGATCCAGGGCCATGGCCCGTGCCAGACCGGCGCGTTTCTGCATACCACCGCTGATTTCGGATGGATAATAGCCATCAAAACCTGCCAGGCCGACCAGTGCCAGTTTCAGATTAATAATTTCCCGAATTTGAGCGGGAGATAAATCCGTGTATTCCTGCAAGGGCAGGGCGATGTTTTCAGCCAGGGTCATGGAACTCCACAGGGCGCCGCTCTGGTAGAGGATACCGACGTTTCTGATAATCTGATCGCGCTGATCCGGTCCCACTTCCCAGAAACTGACATCGTCGTAGAAAATTTGTCCTTTGGCAGGTTTGATCAATCCGATCATATGCCGTAATAATGTGCTTTTGCCGCAACCACTGCCGCCCATGATAATGAAAATGTCGCTGCGGTTGATCGTAAAGTCGAGATCCCGCTGGACCACAAAACTGCCGAAGGCCATGGTGAGGTCTTTGACGGTGATGTGAGCGTTGTTTGCGGTTTTGGTGTCAGGCACAACCATTTTATAATATCGTTCCAAGGTTCAGGGTTCACCGTTCAGGGTTAACAGCCTTCCCCTTACCTGGCTTTCAACCTGATTTTTCAGGCAGTCGAAGAGTTTATTGTGATACAGATCGTCATTCCTGCGAAGGCAGGAATCCAGGAAATTCGGTAAAAAGGCGACCGGATGCCCGCTTCCGCGAGCATGACGAATAAACCGGCCTGTTCCCTCAATTATTGATTCAATAAACTTGCATATTGCAGTGCGAGTATCATCCGATTTACAAACTACCACACGCTCTAAGCAAATTCTTCAATACACACAACAGCAGGGCTTAACCGCTGCAACGGATGTCCTAATCGCTGAACTTTGAACCTCTGAACCCAGAACCGCTAAACCTTGAACCTCCTATATTCCCAGCACATTGCATCCCACCGTTACAATGGCCGTGGCAACGATAATCGCCACGATGGATGTGACCACGGCCGAAGTCGTGGCGTCACCTACCGCCGATGCACTGCGGCCGCATTGGATTCCGCGCAGACAACCGGCCAGAGCCACCAGCACACCAAACACGCCAGCTTGAAAAAGGCCGATAAAAAAGTGATTCAAATTAAGGGCACTCTTCGTCTGCACCACATACTGTTTAAAGCTGATGTCGAGCATTCCAACTCCCACGACCAGACCGCCTAGAATACCCATCAGATCCGCATAAATGCACAGCAGCGGCATCATTATGACCAGGGCCAGCATGCGCGGCAGCACCAGAAACTCCATGGGAGAAACCCCCATGGTTTTCAATGCATCGATCTCTTCATTGACTTGCATCGTGCCCAGCTGGGCGGCAAACGCCGCGCCGGTGCGGCCCGCCATGACGATCCCCGCCATGATGGCCCCCATCACCCGCAGCATCGCAATGCCGACCAGATCGGCAACGAAAATCTGGGCACCGAACATGGCTAATTGGACGGCACCGACAAATGCCAGGATAAGGCCGACCAGGAAACTGATCAAAGAGACAATCGCAAGGGCGTTGGCACCGCACTGCTGGATGAACAATCCCAGATCACTTGTCCGAAAACTGGCTTTACCCACCAGGAACTTTAAAAATGCAATGAAGGCTTCGCCGATAAACGATAAGGTTTCTTGCATTGATTGCCAGAATCCCAGTGTCGATTCCCCGACGCGGCTAAAAAAGGGATCGCGGGCCGATTTTTTGCGAGCGCCTTTTCGTTCGGGAACCGCACTCGCCAGGGCGATGAGTCTCTGGACGCCTTGGGGCAAGCCGTCCTTTTCAAAGATAAGATTGTTTTGGGTACAATAATCGCTGATTTTTATCAAAAAGGTCAGGAGACTGCTGTCCCAGTACGTCAGATCTACGGTGTAAAATCCAATTCGGCGAATGCTGCCGACCGACTCGACCTTTTTTTGAACCTGGCTGGCCGAGGGCAGCTTCGTCCCGATTTTCCAGTTGCCGGTGATCTTGATGCGCAGAATTTCCTTGGCCGGCCGGTCGGGGTCGAGATCGACCATGTCGGGTCGGGCTGGAGCTTCTTTTGCCGCAGGGATTTCCGTATTATCGGCCATCTAAGTATTAGTCCTTTGGGATTTTTCTACTATAAAAAACCTAACGACCGCTATCGAATTGTCAATGGAATTCACATTACCCCGGGTAATCGCTGAGTACAGAATGAATTTTAACCCGTTGCAAACGATATCATCTCAGCTATTGGTTTTCTGAACCGATTTTTGCATGACGTCCAGATATTTGTCCAGTTCTTCCATGCTTGCAAAAACTTTAAGCGACGGGATGGCCTTGAGAATATTGAATACTTTCTGGATTTGAGGTTGGAGGTTCATGAATACCATGCGGCTGTCAGTTTCTTTTAGCGCCTTTTTGGTCTTCAGCAGAACCCGGATGCCGGTACTGCTTAAATAATCGGCAAATTCCATATCGAAGATAAGAACGTCGGGCTGCTCAGCCAAAACTTCATCTAACCGTTCACCCAAAATCGAATGCGTATTTCCATCGATGGACCCGATAGGAGATATGACATATACACCCGGTCCCTTGGTTGTTGTTTTAACTTTCAGCGGCATTCTGCCTCCCGTAAAGTAGAAATAAATTGGGGATTTTGGAATTTAGATTTTGGATTTAAGGTATTCTGTCAATTTAATAAAATTAAGATAGAGCAAAGCGATACAACAAATCTGCAATCCAAAATCGCTCTCATAGCTGATTAAACAGAATTAAAACCGGATAAACGTTAAAGCCACGTTATGAGTGGTTCTCATTACCTTAGCTTAACCCTATCCCGACCCAAACCACTTTTTAAATAATCCCTTTAAGGTAACATGATCATCGATCTCACTGTCCGGGGGCGGGGCTGTTTGACGTCCTTCCGGCCACCATTCCACGGGCTCGAATTTGCACGGCAGAATGCATTCCAGGGCCGGCAGCAATTTTTCTTCCACCAACACTTTCTCCCGCTCGGCCAGGGTCCGGAAATAGATGTTTACTTCTTCCACATACCAGCCCTTGGTTTCTTCGAGCAGATCCAGATCGACCCGCACCATTCTTTCGAATTCCTCACCCAACAGCGGCCTGAGTGTATCCTCCGTAATGTTGTCGCATAACCTCTCCAGCTGATTATCAGGTGCGCCTTCCGGCCCTTTATCCACCATGATGGTAAGGGTCAGGTATCCGCCGCCGTAGGGTCGATGCAGAGATGAAATTTTAACCACACCTTCCTTGCTCTTGCCGTCTTCTTTAAGGGGAAATACAAAGCCGACATAAGCAATCATCTTCTCATTGGCTTTGACAGCCAGATAACTTTTTCTGGGATCGAATTCCTGGGTCATGGTTGGTCGTCCTGTTCGTTTATCTCCGCTACCCGTCGGGATAGTTGAGATGGTTGAGTTTGTTCGGTTTACCAATCCGGTTTGTGAAAGATCGATTTAACATCCTGGGAAGGTGGATATTCAGTTTCTTGGGGAGACAGGATGTTGCCCCAGTCGGTCCTGTTTTCCATTTCTTCCTTGAGGCTAGCCGGGATAAAGTCTTTGCCGGCACGGATCTCCCAGCCCCCGCCCAGGGCCCGGTACATGGATACCAGGTTCAATCCCACAGATCCGGCCGTAAATACAAGGTCGTCCTGCTGCTCGGTCAGAAACCGCTGGGTATCCAGCACCCGCTGGTAGTCTACCAGGCCCTCCCGGTACTGAATCATGGACAGGTCCACCGACCGTTTGGAAGCCTTGACGGCATCGGCCAGGTAAACCACCGCATCCTGGGACTGCAGAAAAGCCACCATGGCGTCTTCCACCTCCTGGGCAGCCCTCAAAACCGTGTCCTCGTAGTTGACCGCCAGTTCCTGGAAGCGGGCATCCGCCACCCGGACGTTGTTGGTAATCCGGCCGTAATTGAAGATGTCCCAATTAAAGCCGGCGCCGGCGGTATAGAAGAGGCTGTCTTGATCGAACAGATTGTGGTATTTGGAATTATTCGAACGATAATCCGTATAGTCGCCGGTTTGAAAACCCAGTGTGCCGAATAATGAGAAATGCGGGAAAAGGTCCGCTTTGGCAAACCCGATTTGAGCGCTTTGAGCGGCCAACTGGCGCTCGGCAAACCGGATATCCGGTCTACGGCGCAGCAACTCGGTCGGAATTCCAACGGCCACCTCTGCCGGTACTTCCGGTATGAGTCCGGGACGGCCCAGCATGGCATCGATTTCTCCGGGCAGTTTGCCCAGTAATATGGCCAATGCGTTTTTGGCCTGCCGAATATCGGTTTGAAACCCGGGAATCGTGGCTTCCGTGCCTTTCAATAGCGACCTGGCCTGGGTTACGTCGAGTTCCGTTACCGCACCGGCTTTGAACCTGACCTCGGCAATTTCCAGTGATCTTTTCTGGATCTTGACATTTTCGAGGGCCACTTGCAGACGTTCTTCGGATGTACGCAACACGATAAAGGTGCGCGCTACCTCCGAGGTCAATGACACCAGAATATCATCGTAATCCGCGATGGATGCCTCCAGGTTGGCGATGCCGGTTTGCACTGCCCGGCGGAACTTGCCCCAAACATCCAATTCCCAGGCCGCATCCAATCCAATGTCGAAATTTGTAAAGTATCTATCGGCAGCCGCTATATTCGGCGCATTTTTGCTGGCCTGGTTGATGCTTGCCGAGCCAAAGCCCGCCTGAGACTGGGGGTACTGAAATCCAAAGGCTATTCCCAGCTGCGCCCGGGCTTCGTAGATTCGCAGACCGGCAATTTGCAGCGGCAGGTTCTGTTGATAGGCGGCTTCTATCAGGTTATTGAGAACCGGGTCATGGAACACCGTCCACCAGTCTCGCACGTTGGTATCCTCGGTTTTAATTTCCGGTTCATTCGATTCCAGCCATTTTTCAGGCTGCGGTGCTTCGGGTTTGACGTAGTCCGGGCCAACCATGGTGCAGCCGCTGATCACAAGCATTACGATGAGCGGTCCAAGTATTGCAGACGCAATGGGTACGGCCCGAATTCGACCAAAACCCGCAGGCGATAGACCTTTGGTGCTGGGATTTTTCATCATGTCTTCTCTCCTTTAAGCCTAATTGGTTAGCAAGCAAATACCTGAGCCCCCCATAACCAACCTGGCGGTGAATGTAGCGGTATTTTTTATCAGGGTGAATGGAAACCTATTGAACAATGCGCTCCCGAGGTGAAGCCCGTTGAATGCGGGCTATTGAACTGCCATAATATCTGTTCATTCATTAATTCAACCAGTTGGAGATTGCAATAAGAATTTTGGCCTAGGCCGTTTTTCAGGGCGGGTAGCAGTGTCGGAATTCAAGGCCATGGCCTCACACCCAGGGGCAGGTTAGGGACAATCGGCTAGGACTTCTGTCTAAGTAATTGATGGTTTCAGGTGTCAGCCGAGCCGCCGGCCCAAACAAACGGCCGGTCTAATCGAAAAAGAAACTCTGAAAAAGCGAATAACGAATATCGAATCACGCTGAAGACGTGATCCAAGGACAGGAATGACGAATATCGAAGTCAGGAATTCTATCATTATAATTTTTAAAAAGACTGAACGCAGCGATTCCACACTTCATCATTCGAAATTTCTTGTTCGATATTCTGCGGGCTTTAGGTCACGTCTTCAGCGTGATTCGCTGTTCCAACTATTTGTTGTTTCATACAAGCGCGGCCGCTGGCCAAAAAAGACGGCCAGTCTTATCAAATATGAAACTGTGCCGAACCCACGTATTTTCGCATAAGCACATTTTGGGTTTCGTACTCGTACTCGTGCTCGTGCTCGTCCTCGAAGTTTTTGGGCCGCCTTTAGTATCGAGGACGAGTACGAGGACGACGACGAGGACGATTCAAATACCCTATTTGGGATTAATATAGACGTAGTTTCACACGAGTTAAAAACGAATCCTGACACCTGACACCCGACACCTGAACACTGGTGATAATAGGTGTCGCCTTCATCACACCTCTGGGGAGTACCTAATTCAGATATCGTAACTTACTTTTAAAATGAGGTAACTTTTTTGGACACGATTTAGGTCAATTTGCGAAAAATTGAGGGATTTAGGAATTGAGGGATTGGGGGATTAAAGGATAAAATCAATAAATTAAAAAAGATAGAATTCCTTCAATTCCTAAATTCCTAAATCCCTGAATCCCTAAATTGAACCCGTGTCCAATTTTCATGCAATGCCTTTACGTACAAAGGTTCACAGTCATTTTTTCAAACGAATTTCCGAGGTCTGTAATTTGAAGTTACGATATTTTCTAGTATTCTATCCTGTCCCGGCCGGCTCCACCTTCACCGGAACCACTTTCAAGGCCGGCATTCTAGCTTTGGGATCGATCGGTACGGCACTCATCAGGGAATTGAAGTTCGGCTCGCTGTAGTGGATCGGAGCGAACAGATACCCGCGCTGCATCCGGCTGTCCAGTTTCAGCGGCAACAGCACCGTCCCGTGGGGACTGGTCATGCGCACCGTATCATTTTCGGTTAGACCGGCGGCCGCGGCGTCTGCCGGGTTCATATCCAGATAGGATGCCGGTCTCAACCGGGCAAGTTTTTTGGACCGCCGGGACATTTCACCGGTATTGAAGTGCTCCAACAAGCGGCCGGTGATCAGGATATACGGATATTGTTCAGTGGGTTCCATGAGTGTTTCGGGCAGATCAACCGGCAAAAAGCGTGCGCGGCGATCACGGAAACCGAATCCGTCCTCGTAAAGGCGCGGCGTTCCGGGATGACTTTCATCGTAGCAGGGCCAAAAGATACCATGAGATTTCTTCAGGCGACTGTGGGTGATGCCGCTGAAAACCGGTGCCGCACGTCGAATCTCCTGCCAGATGTCGGCGCTCGATGCGTACTGCCAATCAGCCCCCATGGCATTGGCCAGCATCTGAAGAATCTGCCAGTCGGGTTTGGCTTCACCCGGCGGTTTAATTCCGGCGGCCGTGTACTGCACGCGGCGGGCGGCGTTGGTAAAGGTGCCGTCTTTTTCGCCCACCGTTGAAGCCGGTAAAACGATGTGGGCATATTTGGATGTCTCGTTGGGAAAAATGTCCTGCACGATCAGCAGGTCCAGTTTCTGAAGCATCCAGGTTACAAAATTGGACTGAGGTTCGGACAAGGCCGGATTTTCGCCGATGACATAAAGCGCCCTGATTTTGCGGGAAGCAATATCATGGATCATCTCAGGAGCCGCCAGACCCCGGCTGGAGGGAACTTGAGCGCTCCAGATCGAGCCGACATGGATCCGGGCGGCCTCGTCGTCCACCTCCATGTGCCCGGCCAGGAGATTGGGCAGCGCTCCCATATCGCCGGCACCCTGTACGTTGTTCTGCCCCCGCAACGGCGCCAGGCCGCAGCCGGGTTTGCCGATATTTCCCGTCAGCAGGGCCAGATTTACCAGTGCCGTTATATTGTCCGTACCGTGGGCATGCTGGGTGAGTCCCATGCCCCAGATAAATATGGTCCGTTTGTTGTGAATCAGTTCGGCGGTTTTTTCCAGTTCCTGCCGGGTGACGCCGGCCCGCCGGCAGGCAATTTCAATATCAAGATCGGCAACCGATTCGCACACGGCCTTAAAGCCGATGGTCTGCTTTTCGCAGAACTCCTGATCGTGCCAGCCATTGTCGATGATAATTTTTGCCAGGGCCTTGATCCAGAAAATGTCCGTGCCGGGTTTGACCTTCAGATGTACCGCTGCGTTTTTGACGAGGTCCGTTTCCCGCGGATCGGCCAAGATCAAGTTTAAACCGCCTTTTTTACCGCGCTTTTTGATGCTCATCCAGATCACCGGGTGGGTAAAAGTCGTATGCGCCCCGACCACGAACACCGTATCGGTGGCATCGTAATCCTCCAGAAAAGTACTGACGGCACCATACCCCAGCTGCCGTCTCAGGGCGGCTTCCGAGGGACCGTGGCACAGCCGGGCACAATTGTCGATATGGTTGTTGCCGATGACGGCCCGCTGAAACTTCTGGGAAAGATAAGCCTCTTCATTCAAAATTTTGCCGCTGCACAGCAGGCCGACGCTTTGCGGGCCGTATTTGTTGATCGTTATCATCAAGGCCCGCGAGGCAGCGCCAATGGCATTTTCCCAGGAGACCAACTCCAGTTTGTCGGCTCGGCGGATATACGGCTGGCTCAGCCGTTCGGGATGATTCAACAATTCGTGGACGGTAAATCCCTTGACACAGGCATATTTGGCGTTCAGTTCAGGATTACGTCCGGCAGCGCGGCATTTGATCGGCCGGCCCTTTTCATCCAGGGTCAGTTCGAGGTTGCAGCCCACCCCGCAGTAAGGGCACACGATGGGAATTGGTGACGGCATGGTAGGGACTCCTTGTGGATTTTGTTCTGACAATGTTTTAAAAACATAAGGTTTCAGGTTTCACGTGTCGGGTGTCGGGTGTCAGCCCGGCCGTTTGTCACGGAACGACAAGTCTGATCGAACCAGAAACTTTGGCTTTGTGCCACCGTAGGGTCGGCCACGACACGACTGAGCTCGTCGCAGGCCGTGCCGACCGGTTTTGGCGGGCATCTCGCTTTCAGCGGGACCCTACGTTTATCTAAAAACCGATGCAGTTTCACACGAGCGTCGCTGCTGGCCGCGAGCATCCAGTCAAATCAAAGAAAAGAAACTGGTACCATTACGAGAGATAGATGCTGGGCAGGTGAGCGAGCCCGAAGGGTGAAGCTCGCTCGCCTGCCCAACTCTATAACTCGGGCGGTCACTGTAAATTTTTTGGGTAGCCAGAGATAT
>Ga0209678_1000558_pt1 | contig 11516 bp, 7 predicted proteins | sample WorMetilvaeELBA1_FD_187404 | JGI IMG/M metagenome (GOLD analysis project Ga0209678, IMG submission 187404) | Marine gutless worms symbiont microbial communities from Max Planck institute for Marine Microbiology, Germany - Olavius ilvae ELBA.1... ...
CCAGCCGTAAATTTGGTGGGTGGGTTTATTCTCGGCAGTTCCGATTTCGTCAATTGGGTTAAGGAAACATTTCTTGCGAAGCGTTCCAAGAAAAGGGATATTCCGAAGCTTAGCCATTTAAAACCCAGGCCATCGGCAGAGCGGGTCGTGGCGGCAGTTTGCGTAGAATTTGACTGTACCACAGATTTGATTTTGCAAAAGGGTCGTAAGAAAAATATGATTCGCGATGTCGCCATCTTTCTTAGCAGGGAATTAACCGGCGATAGCGGCGTTAATTTGGGAAAATATTTTGGCAATATATCCGGCGCCGGCATCACCGTCAGGTACAACCATTTGGCAAGGCAAATTCAGTCCGATCATAAGCTTAGAAGGCGAATAAAGCGGATTAAAAGTAAAATAATTAATAATTAAGATGCGACCCCTTTCATTTCCAAAGGAAATCAAGCTTTTGGTAAAAGAGTTTTTACACGTTGATGAATGATAGCGTTTATAGGAACGTTTAGATCGTTTAGATGGTTGGGATGGTTGAGCTTTTTCGGAAGGCGGGATTGTAACCCAACCATCACTGAGACGCTATTTTTTTGTTGAGCTCCACCACACGCTGGGCCAATTTGCGTGATATGGTTATGATAAATTGCGGGTTGGTTCGGATCTGCTGCAAGAAGCCCTTCTTGCTGATCACGCGCACCATGCAGCTGTCGGTTGCCCTCACGCTGGCGGACCGGCTGCTTTCGATCAAAAAACTGATTTCACCGAAAAACTCTTCCGGACCGATGTGTCCGATTTCATGACCGTTGGATGTCACAACCGCCTCGCCTTGGATCATTTCATACATGTCGGTCGGTTTCTCTCCTTTCTTAATAATTAGATCTCCTTTCTTGTAGGATCTCAGCTGAAAATCAAAGTTTCGGTCTTCCGCCATGTATACGGAGGATAGGCACAGGTTTATCTTGTTTTCAGTTTCACAAATGGTGTGCCAAAGGCGCAGCCTGTCGGCATGATCGGCCAGCAAAGCCAGCAGACGGTTGCGGTCAAAAAATGCAACGTCGGTGGCAAATTCGCTCTTCAGGATAAGGTTTGTTTGTCGGGCGACGCCGGCATTCACAAAATCATCGTCAGAGTAAAAGCGCAGGTTTTTCTCATTGCAATAGAGTTTGAAAAATCCTTTTTTGATGAATAATACAGATGCTTCACCGGCGGCGTTAAACAGCTCTGTTTTGCCTGGGATGGTTTTTATGTTTGCCTGGTCTTTGATCTTTTCATAAAGTTCTTTGGACCACGTTTTGCATTGTTGATAGGCGGCCTCTATATATTCAGGAATATCGGCTAGGGCGAGCATTGGCTTTTTCCTCTCAAATATCCGATTTTTTTTGGGCGATTATCACTATTTTAGAGAATGCAAAAAAAAATTGCAAGTTAGAGAAGATTTGCGTGAATTGCGAATACGGCATGTAGGAAACAAAACAGCTTAGCTTCCTTCGTGTCCTTCGTGCCTCGTGGTGACAACTGGACTAACTGGACTACTTGAGCTTTCTGGATAGCCGGATTCGCAAAAATAAATCCGTATCGATATAGCATAAGTATAGCTGAACTGTGAATAAGATTTGCGTATTTCCGTATTTTGGGTTAATTGAAATATTCAGAGTCGGGTAAGTCTCGGCATTGGCACGTCACTACAAAACACATTGGCTTGGTCGTCTGACAATTTTAGTTCCTCGGTCCTTCATTGGAGGTAGGAATTTTGACCGCCAGATCGTCCCGCAAAAATGAATCTTCCGGTGGCTCTTTCCCTGAGAACCATGTCAAATGGGATGAAAACTTACATTTGACGCCATTAAGAACTAAACTCTCCATCCCTCCGTTGCGATCAAATTGGATTTCACGATCGCGCCTGGACAAGCGGATGGATGGGGGGTTTACACGTAAACTCACCCTTATATCAGCTCCGGCCGGTTTCGGTAAAACCACCCTATTAGTCGGCTGGGTTCACAGACACAAAATACCGGCCGCCTGGTTTTCGGTGGACAGAGGTGATATTGACCCTCTGCATTTCCTTAGCTATATCATCCTGGGGCTTCAGAGCCTGGAAGTCGATGCAGGTAAAGCAGCCTTGACGATGCTGCTATCACCGCAGCCGCCACCTATCGAAACTATTCTGATAAACCTGATCAATGATGTTATCCGTATCCCGACAGACATTGCGGTTATTCTTGATGATTATCATATAGTCGATGGCCAGCCAATCCATGACATGATTGCGTTTTTGCTTCGAAACCTGCCGGAGCAGATGCACATGATCATCGCCACCCGGTCTGACCCTCCCTTGCCGCTATTAGCGCGCTTGCGCAGCCAAGACCAACTGATCGAGCTGCGGGCTGCCGATCTTAGTTTCACTGCCGATGAAACCGCCGATCTCTTCAATAAAATAAAGGATTTGCAGCTTTCAGCCCAGGACATTCATCTGCTCGAAACGCGCACCGAAGGATGGGTTGCCGGTTTGCAGCTGGCAGCACTGTCGCTGCATGGACGCCGAGATCCATCCGGTTTCATCAAAGGATTTAAAGGGGATAATCGCTATATTGCGGACTATCTGACCGAAGAGGTGCTGAGCCGTCAACCCGAGCACCTGCGCAAATTCCTGCTGCACACGTCTATCTTAAGGCGTCTGTGCGGCCCGCTTTGCGATGCCGTCACCCGGCAGGAAAACAGCCGGCAGGTATTAGTCACCCTGGAAAAGGACAATCTGTTTGTTATCCCGCTTGACGATGAGCGCTGTTGGTATCGCTATCACCATCTCTTTGCGAATTTGCTCGAGCAGCGATTGCGCGGGAAACAGGGTGATCTGGTGCCTGAACTCCATCGCCGGGCATGTCTATGGTTCACAAAAAATGGTTTAAAGGGCGAGGCGGTGGACCACGCGTTTGCCGCTCAGGATTTTACTCAAGCAGCGCAGCTGATAGAAGAAATTGCTGAAATCGAGTGGGATCATGCTCGGGAAAGCCGATTACTAGGATGGTTCAAAAAGTTGCCGGATGAGCAAATAGAGACTAATCTTAAGCTCTGTATCTTCTATGCCCGAGAATTGTATAAAAGCGGATACCTGGATGATGCTGAAAAAAGACTGCAAACTGCCGATAAAATGCTGGAATCAGCATCAACCAGTGACCCGGCTAAGGAGGGCTTGCAAGGGAGGATCGCTGTTATTCGCGCATACTTGTCATCTCAAACGGGTGATGTCTCCCGTATCATACACTTCGCTGACAAGGCACTGAAATCGCTCCCTCAAGGGGATTTGATGTGGCGAAGTGTAGCAGCCACCACTTTAGGCTTTGCCTATGGTTGGCGGGGTGCCGGAGATTTGGTGAAAGCACAACAGGCCTTTTCCGAGGCCATGAAAATTAGCGAAGCCGCGGGCAACATATTTTATAACATTTTCGCTGGTATCTGTCTTGTGGCAATTATGCAGCTACGATGTCAATTTAAGGAGGCCAAAGTTATTTGCCAACAATCGCTGAATCTCGCAATTGAGAATGGCCTCTCCGAAACGGAAATAGCGGGCTCCCTCTATGCAAGTTTGGGCATGATTTTCTGTGAATGGAACGATCTTAATGAAGGAATTGACCTGATCAACAAAGGCATCGAGTTGAATAAACAAGGGCGTGATCCTTTGATGCTCGCGAGTTGTCGAATTAATTTATTCAGAGCATTAATATATCGGATGGATTTCGTTGGTGCATTTAGTGTATTAGAGAAGCTAAATGAGAGCACACGTGATTTTAGACTGCCCCCCTGGATTACGAATGTGATTGCCGCTAATAATGTATATTCCTGGCTGGCAAACGGCGACCTGAATGCAGCCACACAATGGGCGAAAGAAAAAGGATTGAGTGTCGCTGATAAACCTACCAACTTGCGTGAGCCCGAGCATATTGCCTTGGTTTATATTCTCATCGCCCAAGGGCAGTTGGATGACGCCGATCGATTGTTACAGCTTATAATTGAAAATGCCAAGGCCGGGGATCGCGTTTACGTGATGATCGAAATGCGACTGATGAGAGCATTGATCTTTAAGGCACAGAAAAATACATCAGCCGCGCTGGGTGAGGTGAAAGTAGCTTTGTCATTGGCTGAGCCTGGGGGTCTTATAATGATCTTTGTTAGCAAAGGAAAGCCCGTGGCTGAATTGCTGGAAGAAATCATCGAGACCAAAAAACGTGATCAAAACGCTGCCGAAGCCGGCTTTTCTTTATCTTATGCCAAAAAAATATTGTCCGTCTTCAAAGCATCCACGCCGCCAAAAATAGAAGGTCTGCTGGATCCGATCAGCGAGCGCGAATTGGAAGTTTTACATCTTATCGCAGCCGGATTATCTAACCGGGAAATCGCTGATAAACTTTTTATTTCCTTAAATACGGTAAAAACTCACACCAAGAACATCAACAGCAAATTAGACGTCAACAGCCGCATCAAGGCCGTCGCCAGAGCCAAAGAGATGGGACTCTTTTGACTCCCGGAAATTAAAACCCTCCGGCAATACAGCACGTTGACCACCTGCCCCGTAAATTAATCCATCTTTAATTCCGAATAAAAAATCACCCCATAAAATCACCCCATAGTGTGATGACCGGCTGCGTCCGGTTTAGTATATTCACACCAAACAATACCAGAATGTGGACCATTCGGATACATCAAAGGTGAAATCAGATGGATTCAAACAAAATAGAGAAAGCCAAAAAGCCGGCGATGATTGTGCTGATTAGCATTGTTGGTTCCATAATTGTTCTGATCGTTGGCATATTGGGTATGTCGGTGCTGGCGAGTCTTAAAACTCCCCCAAGCGAGACAAAAAACAGCGAACGTCCTTTGCCGGTTGAAGCTCTGCAGATTACAAAAGAGGATGCGCCAATATATATCACCGGTTATGGCGAAGTCAAAGCATTGAATGTCGTGCCCATCTCGTCTGAAGTATCGGGAAAGATCGTTCAGATACATCCCAGATTGGAAGTTGGTGAGATGATCCCAAAAGGGGAGATCCTTTTTGCAATCGAATCCACGAACTATATGGCGGCTTTGGAAGAAGCGCGGGGGGAAGTTCAACAGTGGGAAAATGCCATTAATAGGCACAGAAGGCAATACTCGATTGACACCAAGAGATTGAAAACTTTCGAACGCAATCGTGAACTTGCCAAGGCTGAGTTTGAAAGAATTCGGAAGCTGTTCAAGAAAAAAAACATCGGAACCCGCTCAGGTCTCGATAAGTCAGAACAGGTATTTAATTCCGCTTCAGACCAGGCCGACCAGATGGCCCAAGCTGTTGCGCTTTATCCTATCCGGATTAAAGAGGCAGAAAGCAACCTGCGTTCGGCCCAGGCCAGACTGACTTTTGCCAAATCTAATCTTGTGCGATGCGAGGTCCGCGCGCCCTTTTTAGGGCGAATCAAAGCCGTATCGATAGAAAAAGGTCAGTATGTCACTCAAGGACAAAATATTTCTGTCCTGGCGGATGATACGGTTCTGGAAATCCACGTGCCTTTAAACAGCCGTGATGCCGGTAAATGGTTGTATTTTGATGGAGAAAAGACAAATGGAAAAACAGCTTGGTTTTCCGGCCTTAAGAAGGTGCCGTGTAAGATCCGATGGACAGAGGATGATAATGGGCAAACTTGGGACGGTCGCTTACACCGGGTGGTAAAGTTTGACCAGCAAACCCGAACCCTTACGGTCGCTGTGCGAGTCTATACCGAATCCTTAGTGAAAAAAAAATATCAGTCTTTACCGCTGGTGGAAGGCATGTTCTGTTCGGTCAAGATTCCGGGCCGATCCCTGACCAACGTTTTCCGACTTCCCCGGCAGGCGGTGAGCTTTGAGAACACGGTATATCTTGTCGTTGACAAACGCCTGAAAACAGTACCGGTAAAGGTCGCACGTATGCAAGGTGAGTATGTCTATGTATACGACGGTCTAAATGCCGGGGATATGGTTGTGACCACACGACTCATTGCTCCACTTGAAAATGCACTGTTGGACATAACCAACAATCGCCAAAAGGAAACCCAATCATGAAACGCGTACTGGCAGCATTTGCCCGCAATACAGTATTTGCCAATATTGTTCTTGTTCTGATCTTTTTGGCAGGTGGGATCGCCACCCTGTCCATGATCCGGGAGAATTTTCCGGAATTTTCAATGGACATGATTACGATTTCAGTTCTCTATCCCGGGGCCGATCCCGAAGAAGTTGAAGAGGGGATCTGCCAAAAGATTGAAGCGGCCATCGAAGGACTTGAAGGGATCAAACAGTATACCACTCAGTCGAGTGAAAATGCCGGCACCGCCAGTATTGAAGTAAAGGAAAATTATGATGTCAGTGATGTCCTGGAAAGGGTCAGAACCAAAATAAATGCCATTTCCACTTTTCCGGTTGATGCGGAAAAGCCAGTCATATCTGAGTTTATGCTTAAGGATCCGGTCATGTTGTTCTATCTTTCAGGCGACATGTCTGAACGCAGAATCAAAGCGTGGTCGGAGAGGATAAAGGACGATATCCAGCAGCTTTCAGAGGTTTCTAAAGTGGAAATCTTCGGTGCCAGGGGATATGAAATCAGTATTGAGGTATCCGAAGAACGGCTGCGTGAATATGGATTGACCTTCAACATGATTGTGGATGCAATTCGACGCAGTAGCCTGAATCTTGCAGGTGGAATCATCCGGACTCGGGGCGAAGAGATTCGAGTACGCACCATCGGGCGTAAGTATACGGGTGAGGCACTGTCTTCCATCGTTGTTCTGGCCCGCCCGGAAGGCGATATCATCACCCTGGATCGTGTGGCTACCATTAACGACGGATTTACAGAAGACCCCATCAATGCCCTGATAAACGGTGAACCGTCTGTTCTTCTCACGGTTTATAAAACTAAAGAAGAAGATGCACTAGCCATTTCAGAGGCTGTTCAACAGTTTATCTCACAAAAACAGATGCAAATACCTGCTGGTGCCAATATCAACATACTTTATGATAATACAAAGATGCTGCGATCGCGAATCAATATGTTGTCGAAAAACCTCCTTATGGGGCTGATGATTGTCTTTTTTTTGCTGTGGTGTTTTTTAAATGCCCGGCTCTCGTTCTGGGCAGGTATGGGGATTCCCGTTTCCATTGCCGGTGCGATGGCCGTCTTATGGGCCATCGGCGGCACCATCAACATGGTATCGCTTTTCGGATTAATACTGGTTTTGGGCATCGTGGTGGATGATGCCATTGTGGTGGGCGAAGCAATCTATTTCCACCGCAAGCAGGGTGAGCCACCCATAAAGGCGGCGGTGGAAGGTGTCAGCGAGGTGGGTATGCCTGTGATTGCCGCTGTGACAACATCGATTGTGACGCTGCTGCCGCTTTTTTATATCGGTGGAATTATGGGAAAATTCATCTCCATCATACCTGCGGTGGTTATTGCCTGCCTGACGGTTTCCCTGCTGGAATGTCTGATGTTATTACCGGCTCATCTTAGCCATCTGCCGAATCCGGATTCCCAAAAAAATAATCTGAACCCACTGACACGTAAACTGGAGATGGTGCACCGCCTGACCAGTTTTGGAATGGAATGGTTTGTGGCCCGCATTTATACACCGTTTTTGAGTAAGGCTCTCTACTGGCGCTATATTTCATTGTGTATTGCCATCAGTATCCTTCTCTTAACGATCGGGTTGATCAAGGGGGGTATCCTGAAGTTTGAAGTTATTCCGGAAGTTGACGGATTTATCATGACCTCGACCGTGGAGTTTCCCAGCGGGACACCATCGGAGATTACCGGACAGGCTATTGCCCAGATCGAAGCGGCCCTGCTGCGTCTGGCTAAGAACACTCAAACCCGTTCCGGGGATCCGCTAATCGAAAACCGTATGGCCCTGATTGGCCAAACAATGGAGCAAATGCCCAGGTCAGGACCTCATTTAGGTTCGGTGCAGGTGATACTTCTGGACTCAGAGCGGCGTGGAATTCATTCAAAGGATTTAATGATCCAATGGGAAAAGGAGATCGGAGCAATTCCCGGTATAAAGTCCTTAACCTTTGCCGGCTTTGGAGAAGGGCCTTCCGGTGCTCCCATCGAAGTATGGCTCCAGGGGCAGGATATGAACGACATACTTGCTGCAGCCGATGATCTGATGGATCGACTGCGCATGTTCGAAGGGGTCTATCAGATTCATAGCGATTTTTCAGCGGGAAAAAATGAAATGCGGCTTGAATTAAAACCTGAAGCAAGGACCTTGGGACTGACCGTGGATGACCTGGCCAGACAGATTTATACCGGTTACTACGGGGATGAGGCGCTTCGCCTGCAACGTGGACGGGACGATATCCGGATCAAGGTTCGCTATACCGCAAATGAACGTAGACGAATTTCAGACCTTGAAAGGATTCGTATAAGAACCCGAAGCGGGCATGAAATTCCGTTTAGTTCAGTGGCAGACATTTCTTTTGCACCGGGATACGCAACCATCACCCGCACTGATGGTATGCGCCGTGTGGCTGTTCGGGCAGACGTGGACACCAATAAGGCCAATGCCAATGAAATTTATTCCGAACTGACATCAAACTATTTCACGCAGCTAAAGCGGCAATATCCGGGCCTCAATGTTGCTCTTCAGGGAGAACAGAAAAAGATGCGGGAGTCTTTTGACAGTCTATTGATGGGTTATCCCCTGGCCATACTCGGGATTTTCATTATCATCGCAACCATGTTCCGCTCCTATGCCCAGCCTTTTGTGATTCTATTTACGATACCGTTCGGGGTCATCGGCGCGGCTATTGGGCACCTCCTGTTAGGGTATAATTTGTCGATCATGAGCATGTTCGGGATCGTGGCCCTTACAGGAGTCGTGGTCAACGACGCAATTGTACTTATCGAACGGGTCAACGAGAATATTGCCGAAGGGATGTCGTTTTTTGACGCGATCTTAAGCGGGGGCGCACGGCGGTTCAGAGCCATCTTTCTTACTTCACTCAGTACGATCGGTGGACTGACACCGCTGATTATGGAAACAGACTTTCAAGCTAAATTCCTCATTCCCATGGCCGTTTCCATTGCCGCAGGCATTGCCTTTGCAACGATCTTAACCCTGGTGCTGGTTCCCAGCCTGATGGCCTTGCTCAGCGATGCCCGTCTTCTGGTCCATCGTCTGAAATACGGCTTTTGGCCAAAACGGGTGGACGTGGAACCGGCACGCAACCGGCATCTGGAACCCCTGGCTGATGAACCTGCACTGGAAACAAGGTTAAAATTTTGAGGCAAGAAATTTGAGAAGCGTTTTGATGTTCACGCCCGTGAGGTTTATGGCATGACGGAAATCAGCACCGGCATGCTGGTTGCTTTGAGAGATGATCAACGGATACTTCTACATCGTTGGACGCATAAAAGACATGATCCGACGCACCGGCGACAATATTTCGGCCGGCGAAGTGGAACATATGCTCACCAGCCATCCTAAAATTTTAAGTGCGGCGGTGGTGCCGGTGCCCGATGAGAGCCGCGGTGAAGAAGTTAAAGCCTATATTGCGCCTGCCCAGGGAGAGACACCGGCCAGTATCCCGCCCGAGGAAATAATTTCTTTTTGTCTAGATCGCATCGCAAAGTTTAAAGTGCCGCGCTATATTGAATATGTCGATGAGTTTCAACGGACAGGTTCCGGGAAAATTCAAAAGCACGTTCTGCTTGACGCCAAGGAAGACCCGACTGCTGATTGCTATGATCGAATGGCCGAAAAATAGTTGAGTCAAACATTTATTAGATTGGGCCATGACGCCTCAACGTCCACCAAGCCACGATGCCCACGGCGGCGAACACGGCCGCTATCGACGCGTTGCCAGCCACGCCGCCCCCAATTGTGACATGGGGCGCTGCAGTGGCTGCTAAGTAGACCCGAAACATCGCGTTCCCGGATAGAAGCGCGAAGACGACCAGCGAGACCCAGGCCGCGGTGCGTTGGCGTCCGCTTCCGATAAGCCCACCAATAGCACCTCCCCCATACCACATGAAGGGCACGGTGTATGCGGTCGCAAACAGAGCGGGGGCGGAAAAGAAAAGGGGCGTCAAAAATGGTCTTGTCTGTTTCGCACGGGTCGCCCAGTAGCACAGTGTCAAGTTGGCCACGGCACCGGCGAAGAACAGTCCGTACTTGAGCATCACCACCAACAGGGTATGCCGTCGGTCAGAGTAGATCAATGCCAGCATCAGCATTGCGACGACGACGCCGAAAAATGCAAACTTCGGAGCATAGGCCTTAAGAAAGACGTCCTCGGCCGAGGGCGGCCATGTGCTGCGATGATTGCGCAGCGCCGGGACGCCCAAAATTATTCCCAAAGCGATGATCCATACGAGCAGCATCGGTCCAAGCGTGTAAATTGAGGGTTGTACGTAAAGGGCGAACAGGCTCGGGACCACGGCGAAACCATGACCAACGACAATTCCGGGTGAGCAAAGAAGAGCGATAAACGTTGCCCGGACAATAATACGTGGTGTACGGCCAGGGATCAAACTGCAGACGTACCAGGCGACAAAAGTCGCTACCAGGCTGGCGGCGAAAATAAGCTTCAGACTCAACGCGTTCTCCCTTCACGGAGTATATAAAAAACTAGTGAGGGTTCTCTCACCATCCTATGATAGACCATGATCCTCTCTTAACACTCCAGAATTATATCAAGATTATCTGCGAGCGGCTACCTTTTTAAGCGGCTTGTAGTGACTCCTTGTTGACTAATCCAACTTAATGATCATTTTTCTTGATTTTCTGGGATGCGGCAGTGATCGCTGCTTCCATATGTTTGGCAACTTTAGCTAGCTCAGCTCCATAATTAGTTTGGTTAGTCCCCGAAGGCCCTTGTTTTAAATGGTGATTTATAAATTTTATTCACTATTCAGGACGCGACACTTTTTTCCGCCCCGTGATTTATCGGTTAGGCTTTATCCAGAATCTCTCTAATTTTCTTTGACAGCACTTGCATGTCGAAGGGTTTTTGGATAAAACCATTACAGCCGCGTCTCAATAGTTCCGTCGCCTGGCCATTTATGCTGTACCCGCTTGAAAGGAGAACTTTTACATCCGGATTGATCTTTTTGATACTCGCATAAACCTCCTTGCCTCCAATGCCCGGCATGACCATGTCCAGTAGGATAAGGGCGATTTCATCCTTGCGTTGTTGGTAGATTTCTACGGCTTCTTTGCCACCCCGGGCGGCTAAAACCCGGTATCCCATTTTATTTAGTAACATTTCGCCCACATCGATAATTATTTGCTCATCATCAACCAGCAGGATCGTTTCTGAACCTGCAGCGATCTTCTGTTCGTGCTGACGGTCTTCGGCGGTAGGCTTCTCAGATGCCGGTAGATATAAATTCAGAACTCTTGATCTCTGGTGAATAACCTGTTGATTTTACTTGACAGGAGCATAAATATAGCGTAAATTGGAGTGCAACAGATTAGGAGGTATTTGTTGTGCTACAAACCTATATTCCATTTCTT
>Ga0209678_1000560_pt1 | contig 11502 bp, 7 predicted proteins | sample WorMetilvaeELBA1_FD_187404 | JGI IMG/M metagenome (GOLD analysis project Ga0209678, IMG submission 187404) | Marine gutless worms symbiont microbial communities from Max Planck institute for Marine Microbiology, Germany - Olavius ilvae ELBA.1... ...
GCAGGGTCCAGGGGCAGAGCCCCGATGGGGGTCTGGGGGCAAAGCCCCGCAGAAGCTGGAGACATATACTGAATGCGTAACGGTCTTTTAACGGAGAAACAATAAGCAAAAATATACAACCTTGGACGAAAATTACACCTTGGATATGCAGCCAAGCGAAAGTAGGTCATTGGCTTTGGCATGTCTGTGACACGGAATAAGTAGGTCAGCACCATCCGGGTATTGCGGAGTTGAAAACAAACTATCGTAAGAGTGTACGAATGTTGTGTAAAACTACAAATATTATTGAAATATGAGTTCCAGTGATGATTTTTTAACTTGGAGCGATTTGGACTTGGACGAACTGCTGGGAGACTACACTGACGATGACTTTCAGTCGCTTGATAGTTCAGTCAGCGAATGTGAATCAAGTGACGGTGAACGGGGCACTAGGCCGACTATTTCTACGAAGAAAATGCGTGAAGACAAGGACAAGCCGTCATCGAAAGTAACCATCTACGACTGTCCGGAATGCGCCAAGCAGTTCAAGAGCGTTAGTGGTTTCAGAGGCCATGTTATGAAGCAGCATCCAGTCATTCTGAAGGGAGGATTCAAAGGTATGCTTGTTGCTTAAATGCACTGTTTTTTGGTGTAGCTAAACACTTGCTCCGGCGCCTTAGCAGTGGTCTTTACTACTCCGGCGGCGGCGCCAAGTTGGCGGCTTGGTAGCACTAGTTAATGGTTGTGTGTAAGTACGCCACCGGCGGGCGTCATCGGCCAATCGCCGGTGGGTGGCCCACTGGCAAAATCACCAGTGGAGGACCAAAGGACGAGGTCCAAAGGGAGAGGGACATGCAATAAGCTTTCGGGACACATGAACATTAAGGGTCCCCAGCTGTTTTACTCAGTTTTTTCACATGCTGGATGAAAGTAGTTCGCATAGGCGCACTATTTGCGGATTGGAGTTGTGCTTCGTAATTTTCGTTTTCAATAATCAGTGTTTCGATTTCATGTGTTGTGTGTGAATTACTACCAAAAAGTGCATAAAATTTGCTTGTATCTACTGTTACAATTCTTCAGCTTCTGGGGGATTTCGTCCCACAGACCCCTACCAGGGCTCCGCCCCTGGACCCCACTGGGAGACTCCCGTGGCATTACATTCCATGTAGGTACTACTAACTACTACGCCATCCATTAGCAGTTACACTGTTGACGTATGAAACCAAACCCCAAAACAAACACCAACGGTAAGTCCCTAACCATATAATGCTAACCATGCGCTAACGCTAACCGTAAATTTCTAGTATCGATTTTGTGGTAATTGTGCGAATTAATATCCATATCAGTAGTGACTATTTCTATTTTTAACATCCCTTCCAGAAAAGTCGAATCGAAGTAGCCGAAGTGAGTGACGTCATGTATTATTACGCTGATTGATTGTAAACAATGAACGGGGACTCTTAATCTACACTCTAGCCTAAGCTTTCATCAAGGAAGCCGCTTTTCCATCGGTAAAGGTCCGGTTTAGCGTCCCAAATTCAAATGACAACTATAGGCCTTAACTAAATATTACTGTATCCTAACATTAGGGTCAGGACTGACGTGTGTCGGTTAGGGTCAGTATTGGTGGTTAGTGCAGGGGCCGCGGAGGATAAACAAAAGTGGGGGTCAAACACACACCCATGGCGAGCGCGGGAGCACGAGCTTATAATGGTGGTCTGGGGTGGATCCCCCAGTGGAGGTCCAGGGGCAGAGCCTCCGGTGTGGGTTAGGGGCGAAGCCCCCCTGCAGCCGACGACGTTTTTTTGTGTTAAAAACAGTAATTTTCAATGCATCTGCTACAGCTTTGCACGAAATGATGTATTGTTTGAGTTGCTTCTTTTGTAAAGTAAGTACGTAACTAAATTTATATTCAGCGCAGTAAAATAAAGATCATTAGGCGCCGCAGATTCCGCCAAAACAGTATGCGTTTTCAGGCGGATTACTTTCCAAACGACAGGTCGAGATGGCGAAGGTTATCTGGAACGCTGTTTCATAGTTTCATTGTACTCAGGTTTATGGATTCACAGTCAGAATTTGCTCTCTAGCCATTGCAGGACAGCATGTGAGCATCATCCGACAAGTGCATGGGTTGTGCTTAGGGTTGACAGGTCAGCGCAGGTGGAAAAACCGGCAAAGACGTCCCGCATCGGAACAAATTTTGGAGTGTGGGTGGTCGGAGAGGCGAGGCCCGAAGGGCTGAGAGCGGGGGTGGGGTTATTTGGGAGGGGCAGTCAGCCTCTCCCCTCCAGCTAGGTGTTTTGTGGGAGTGCTGTAAGCTCCCCCCGCAGGGCAGAGCCCCGGCCGCTGAAGGGTTTTTTTGTACTCTGAGCCGTCAGATTGCCTTTCCCAGCATCTCAGTACGTGTTGCATACAGTTTGCACTATAGGTATTAGAGTTTTGTATGGGGGGATATACACATCAATATCCCCACATAAATAGTTGGGGTGTCGGATCCCCTGCATACCCCCCCCGCTCCCGACGCCTGTGAAAAACGAACATCCCCCTCCCTTTCTTCCCTCACTCCTCCCCCTTCCCTCCCTCCCGTCCCCTCCCCTTCCATACGTTTCCTTCCTCTCCCCTCCCTCCCCTTGGAAGTAGGCCCGTGAAATCCAGCTTGGCATTTTTCATAAATAATACCATAAATAATGCGACATCATCCACTACACATTTCCGGATGGACACTAGCACCAGCTACCTGCCTACAGTGTTCGAGTCGTGAATGAAAAGCAACGCCGAGCGCCGAGGGGGAGGACGAGGCGCCGCAGGCGCCGAGGTTGAGCGCCGCATGTGCTCAACCATCAGGTAGAGGGTCTTGGGGAGTGTTGAGCCATTAACGTGTTTGATTGCTAGTGTGTTCGTTTGACAGATGTAGTAATTCTGTGCATTTATTGTATTTTTTCGCAGTTGGTAACTACAAGCAAGTGACCACTGGAAGCACACAAGTACGGTTGTCATCGTGTGCTCAACCTACTGTGATCTCAAACTCTACCGAATGTCCAGTTCTCCAAACTGAAGACTTTATCTCCACCTTAATTTACTGCAATACGAAAACATTACAGACTGTTATCAGTGATCCAATATATTCATTGACTTGTGCCAAAAATTCAGCATTATCAGTGCAGTATGCTCGGGAAATGGTTACAACTAGTTATGCTATAGCAGACTACAGTTCAATAGTAGTTGCCTTATCAGATGTTTTTGTTAACCGTCGTGTTGTGGCACAGAGTGATAGAGAGTTGCTAATGATGGATATAAATGTAATTCGTCAGTCAACAACAGTTCGTGACAGTTTTGTGGAATATGTGAAAGCAAATGTGTCCTATGCTGATGAGGGTTATTGTCATATATTCTTCCAGGTCTGGCTCCGCAAGTTAGCCCAGCAAATGATATGCATTTTACGAGAATTGTGCACAGGATCAGTACCTTTACTTGAAGTAAGTAATCTGAGCGAGGTTGATCAAAATGTGTTGTATTACATATGTGGCTACATAGCAATGAAAATTAGAAAAGCAACTACTAGATATGCATGCTTGAAAGGCGTGGACAGCCTTATTAACTGTCTAGCAACAAGCAAACCAATAGGTGTGCACACTTTTGTGCAGCGCTTTCAACAGTGGGTGTTCAGGCAGTCCCGAGGGGGGCTCCTTTTCCCAGTGCCAGACTTTTTTCTTCTGGTGAGAGAGTTAGATACAATATACAGACGTACGGCTCATTTCACCAGTGTTAGTGCCTCCGTGGTAAACAAGTGTGCACTGCAAGAAGCTATGTTTGAGTCTTTCATGATCCAGTATCATTGGAATAAAATCATCGAGCTGTCTCACACAGATGAGTGTAAGTCGCTGCCGGTTCTGGAATATGTGATAAAACTGTTTATTACAATCAAGGGATTTGCAGTTACATGCAAAGAAAGAGATAGGCTGAAACAAAAGAAAACCTCCAAGATGGACACAAGCCGCAAAGTGTCCAAGTCCCTTAGAGGGAAACTGAAAACTACCATGCAGTAATAATCCCCAGCTTCAATGGATGCAAGGATGGATGTATTGTACTTTTTGACCTATTACTGTTACTATCACTTCCCATCTACCACTTAAAACCCAATTAAAACAATAAATTGGAAGTCGGAGGAGGGCCAGTGGTTTTGGTCGCCGGCTATTCAGCAGCAGCTGGATGATCCAAAGGTCCCGGGTTCAAAACACGATGATGGCAGAAAAGGTATTTGTTTATTGTTTATAGTTTCTGGCATTTGTGTTCGGCACCTAGTGACTATTGTTTTTAGTGCACTTTATAAATAGCCTTACTTACTTACTTATAGATGACCCCAATTTGTAAATATTTATATACCTTGGTTTATTTATGTTGTATTAAATTGCATGTTTGCATTAACGTGTTTATTATTAAGTGTTTGATTGTTATGTTGTAGGCCTACGCTTTGAGTAGTATCCTGGCGCCTCTTATGTTGCCAGCTTGCCCTCTGTCGAGTATTACGCTTACAGTATTGTTGAGTTGTTTAGTTGGAATGCATGTCAATTTGTGCGTTGTATTGTCCTGTATGCTTGTAAGTAAGTAAGTAACTATATTAAAGTACGCCCAAAAGCCAGCGGAGCTTAATCTGCCGCACTGACAAATATTTTCAACGCCAGATACTTCCGTACACGTGCGGGATAAAAACTGTGAAATCAGTCCGTTAGGGGGAGAGGAAGTTACGGGGGAAAGGATCTGGAGAAAAAGTGAGTTTTAAGACGAGAATGGAAGACCCGTGAGACACGCCAACCACCGATTTAGGAGCAGAGTCGGAGCCTGGCAGTGGAGGACAGCACTCCGAGGTGGCCGACTGACAAGGAACACGAAGAGATTGAGGAAGTTTGTTCCATAGGTGAGGTGCCGCATACCGAAAAGAGCGATTAGTGATTTTGAGACTCGACTGAGCTTGTGGGTGAAGGAGAGTGACCAGTGACGACGACCGAGAGGATCTGGAAGGCTGGATCGTAATGATATCGCGAAGGTAATGTGGACTGGAAGACTGTAGAACCTTATAAGTGGTAGAAATAATTTTGTATTCGATGCACAACTGTACCTTAAGCCAGTGGAGAGATTTGAGAATCTGGTCAGGATCAGAAGACCTGGGAGCTGCAACAACGGCACGAGCAAGAGAATTCTGGATATGCTGGAGACGACTTAACTGGGTTTTCGGAAGTCCATAGTACAGTGAGTTGCAGTAATCAAGCTTTGAATGTACCATTGTACAAGGTGGGCCAAAAGTTTCCGGTCTACTTTTACGGGCTACAACGTTCAGTTTTTGGTGTAGGTGGAAAACCAAAATTTGGCAATAAAGCGCACTTACTGGGAAATCAAGTCATATGAAATTATTTCTTGGTGATTATTTTCTTCTGCGAAAATATTAACAACTATATTATTACCATTTACCACATAAATTGAATCAATTTAATTTGCTTCATAGCTATGTTTTTAGAATGATTTTATCGCGGCAATTTAAAACAGTTATAGGCCGTCTAAGTAGACTGATACCTTTTGGCCCACCCTGTATGTTTGTCAGTGCGCTTTGCCATTGATCTAATAATAAATGACACTATTGTTATTAAGCTTGTGCAACCGCAACCTTGGACAAAAACATGCATTGGGTGTGCACTTTGTGCAGCCAAGCGAAAGTATATGTGGTTCTAGTTTGTTAGAATAGTGAAAAAGCTTAAATAATTTTGTGTTCTTGTTCCAACATTTACTGTCCATTACACTTGGTATTTAAAATCCACCTGTGATACTGTATATTCAAGATTCTACATTGCTTTACGGAAGTCTGTTTTGTAGTTTATTTACTGTGCAGTGTATAAGCCTCATCTAGACCCCTCAACGGCTTAGCCGCCGTTTATTAGCCGGTTTTTTGGACATTAGCTGAATATTAGCCTTAAATTATGTTCTGCTGCAAAAATTCAGCTTAAGCGAATATAACTGAATTTTCTCTGGTAAATGGATTTTGTAATGGAACAATTTGGCTGAGGGTCGAGCCTCATCTGAAATGCAGCCAGACAGGTCGATAGACAGAGCGGGTGTTTAATGACTAGCTAAGGCCAGGGCAGAAAGCTGTGGAGAAATTTGTAAAAAGTTATCTTTGTGCCATATTAAGGTTTCGTTTGGTACACAATGCAAAGCCGTTTTGACTTCACAGGCCCCTCAGCAAAGGGCACCAAAGCAGTTATACAGCCTATAGCCCAAAAGCACGTTGCAAAAATAGTTTTCTAAGCCATATCCATCTTGAAGCCCAATACCAGAGAGCTCAAAACCGAGTCCAGATAAAGTTAGTCGGATACCTTATTTATGAATCCTCTGAGTTCTTCTGGCCTTGAGCAATTCAAATCACTGGTGTGCATCATCGCTGAGTCAATGAGGCAACACATGAGTGAATAAATGTTTTCAGTCAAATAAAAATGTGCACCATGAACAAAACACTGCAATACTCAGCTAATGATTGTTAACACAACAACGTACAGTTGTTCTTAATTATACGTTATGCAATAATGAAGCAAAGTGAAACAAACTAGCATGGTTATGCATCAACTTGTACTACACGAAAATTCTGCATGCATGTAGTCAACAGCAGTGGCGTATTTAGGATTTCACAAAGGGGGGGTCTCCAACCCTCCCTCCCTCCTTCTCCTCCCTCCCTCCCCTTCCCTCCTCGCCCCTTCCCTCCCCGCCCCTCCCCTTCCCTCCCCTCCCGTTCGAATTAGGCCCCTTAATTCCAGGTAGGAGGTCTGGGGGAGCGCTGTAAGCTCCCTCAGCGGGGTCTGGGGCGGAGCCCCAGACGAACTCTATTTTGGTGCATTTTTGCGTAAAAATCTGGCATCTGGTGGCAACAATTTAAATGATTTTCCTGAGAATCAACTGATCAAATTTCGTGCACTTTAAAAGTAAAGGCCAATCACGACCAGAATTTGCACAATAGTACTACTGATGTAAGTAAGTAAGTCAGTACATTTATATAGCGCGTCCTCGCGATCACGCCTCTAACGCGCTGGCACAACGCGACGTGAGTCAACAGTAAACAAGTTGGCAGCGCTGGGGGAGCGCTGTAAGCTCCCCGAGTGGGGTCGGGGGCGGAGCCCCGGCCACAAACGCATCTTAGTGCATTTTTTGGGCCAAAAAACGCATCTGTTCACTGGTGGCAGCAATTTTGTCTCTAAACGGCGCAAAAAATAATCCCAAAATAGCTACAAAAATCACGTCGGTCCGGCTAAAGGGGGGGGGGCTCGCACAAGGCCCCCCCTAAATACGCCACTGGTCAACAGTCTGCAAATCTGTCACGTCCACTGCAGACGCGTAAGAACAACAGCAGCAGGCTGTTGGTTACATCACAATTTTCGCCAAAAACCAGACACATTTTACACATATACAAACAGCTGCAGGTAATGACCATAGACCAAACGCACGCAAGTTATGCAGATAGCACCAAACGAAATAACATCGAACTCACTTTACTATCCAGGGTGGTATTTGTAGGGGGGAAGCCAGGGAACTTCCCCCTCACTGTATCTGACCTTCCCTCCCACTGATTTGTCTGACAACTTCCCGGCCAGGAACAGGGTGATTACCTGTCACTGCTGAAATTCTGCTGAACTGCATCAGTTAACCGTCAACATTGTCCAATTAACTCAGTTCTTAATCTTATTCATAGGCCTGTGCAGCTTCAAAATTTTTTTCGCCTGCAGTGGGCTTTCATCTAAACGTGGCATACCCCCACTGGTTTGACCCACAAATACCACCCTGCTACTATCACGCAGTGTGGAAAGAAAAAACCATGATAAGCTGTGACTATGGAAATACCAAAAACAAGTTCATAACAATGGTATGAAAAACACCGAAAGCGGCCACAAACTGTGGTCCGGTTGTTTGTATATCACAAGCACGTTAACAGCTGATGAAAATTAAAAACAAACGACTACACATTGACAACGTACACAAGATAGTAAAACTTGCAATACTGCTTGTAACCATTGTTTATTTACATATGGATGTAACATGTACTGTGCGATTCAAACCAATAAAAATACTGTCACAATGGCAGATTCATTTGAAGACACTAGCTTAGACGGCCACAAAATGTAGTCCTGAAGTGTACTAGAAACAGTACAAATACTGATAACTTAAAGCAAACAACAAACGATTATACATTGACAATACGCAGAAGACACTGAAAGTGACAGTTGTAATACCGAGTATGTAAGAAACAGTATTATTCACATCAACATAACACACTCTCAAAATCGAACGGATAAAAATACTTGCACTACTTAAGCTTCAATCTGCAGGGCAGTTTGGACTTATGTGAGTTGCGTTTCGGCACTGGTGTCAGGTCAAGTTCAACGGGACCAGCAGAAGATGTATTACCCAAAACATTAGCCACAGCTTGCGTACTAACAGCACGGATTGTGTTAACCGAACGCGAAGCCTCATCAGCAGTTGGATTTTGGTTTGACCCTCCTTTATGTCGGCAATGTCCAAACAACTGCTCAAGAGGATCTTGGTTTAGATGGTTTGTTAACACAAATGGAGCGCCCGCTGCTAGTATGAACCTTACAATTGCAGCAATAGATTTGCATGAAATTTGGAATCCAAGCATTGTCTGTTCACTAAGTTGCATCCTCTGCCTGTCTTTTGTTGTGAATTTACCTGGTCTTTTCAAAGCAGCAGCTTTCCATTCGTAAAGATATGTAAGAAATGATGTTTCCAGCCAAGCAAGTCTGGGGTCGTTTTGGTCACAAAAGGCATTCAAGTCGGGATTTCTGCTGTTACGGCCCTCGTACAAATTTTTCACATTCACAATGTCGAACCACTTATTTACCATTCTGATAAACTTCACCGTACTTCGCACCCCGTCTCCTCTGACCTGTTCCAATGCATTTGCCACAGTACTGCTGAGCACTTGAGCAGCTAAGCTAACTTTCATCTTGGAAAATGATGTCAATTCTACATGATTTCTCGTCAGCTTTGGACACATTCTAAATACAGAGTTCTCGCAGTGTTGCTCGTACAGATTAACGATGTCTTTCCAGCTAATGGTTTGTTCAAACCACAAAGTTCGACTCTGCGCATGAGAAAATGAATTTGCAAAGCAATTTCTCGCAGTCTTCAGTAAATGCGGCGGATCTGATATGAAGAAAATATCTCTGTTCTCAGCATACAGATTTTTAGTTTTGTATGGAACATCATCGCCGTACGAGTGCAACTTGAAGAATTTGCGATTTTGTACCGCTCCGTCACAACAGACATACAGAACTTTCAAACCAGCGACTATTTCCAGGTACTCCACACATTCCCAAAGTATTGTGGATAATGAAGTGCATGATGCTGTGGTTGTAGCATATGATGCAAACGGGTAACGGAGCCCAGTTGTTATACCCCTTACCATAACAACCAATAAATACTCTGCTAGTTTTTTCTCTGTTCCCGTCGCACATTCAAGATTGCCCATTTCATTTGCTACTTGGTCAAGGTTCACATATCCCACGATTTCTCCAGTAACTTTGTGGTACACCAGATCAGACTTTATTTTGATTTCATCATGTAGAATTCCAACGTAAGATTTGTGCTGTTCGCCTGCCTTATAGCATCCCAGTTTGGTTGCCTTCTGAATCAGCTGTTCCGTCACTTTGGGATTAACTCCAAAGCCATGCTCCATGTAATGTGAATAGTCATAAAGTGTTCTGTTCGACGGCAGATGTAAAAATGACCGAATGCCATCATAAGCTTTACTCGACTTACTTTTTACATACAAACACCAGCGAATTATTGTTGGGTGCCACCTCATGCTTGACTTCTTCTTCAAGTTATTGTACTTGAGTTGTTGTTGGAAAAAAATTTGCTGAAACGAGTTTTTCTCAAAGTCTGCAGAGAAGCTGTCTTTACATTCGTCTATTAAATTTAGCATCAAGTCGCAATCATTGTCTTGCAACTTTAAACCACTCGAGCTGATGGAATCTTGTGACTGCTTTTCATAGCGTTGAAGTTTCGACTTTAGGTACGTAACCTGACTCCCCAAGCCTTTGGCCTTACGCGCTAAATGTGCCAATTTTGCACGCTTCAATGGCGATGGGAGAGATGAATTAGGCCTTTTAGACATAACCATGCAAGGTCTGGCATGCGAATGTTTTGAGCGCCTATATCTCATGTCCAACAGTTTGCGAGCTAATGTACAGTGTACACAACGAGTTCCATTACTCAGCAGCAACTCGCACTGCGCTGAACGAACACAACTGTCAGTTACTATTAGCCCTTTTGTAGACCTTGCCATTTGAAGAAGGTTAGGATCATTGACAGCACAACAGATGCATGAATTGTTAAGAACATGTAGCAGTGAGGCAATGGCCTGCTTAGTGGAAAACGCTGGAGGCAGCTGCTTCAAAACCGTATTCTGCATGCTTAGCGGCGAACCAAACACATTAACATAAGCAGAAAAATCACAGTCGATGACAACTGATATCGCGATGACAGGGTTTAGTCTGTCACTAATGTCAAGTTTCAAAAAAGTTATGCCTGGACTACTCTTGCAAAAGACAAAGCCATGCTGATCTATGTCATTCATCACTGCTTTTAATTCATCAAATGTCACAGTACTAGGTTTACCTAACTCCTGCTTGTAACACACATCTCCTGCAGTGTCAGTCTGAGTTGTCATTTCATCAGTAGTGACTGACAGGTCATCTAGTTGGCTGGCTGATGATTCGTCCGGCGTGCAGTGCGCGATGTTGGAATTTTTTCTTTTAACGCCTTGTCGTGGACGGTTCAAATTCCTCTGCAGAGCCCGTGCAAATCTGCATACAAAAAACACTTGGAAACTCATTTCTTAAATTTCAATGCAGAGTATCGATAGCTAGAATCAACTGGATGGTTTACAGAAAATAACGCAGGATTCAATACAGCCTATGCGACTTCCTATTCACGTTCTGCAGTAACTATGGCTCTATGTCGTGGCGTTTCTGACATATTTGACTTCAAAAAAAATACGATGACCTTGAAATCCGGTCAAGGTCACTGAAAAGGGTGCCATTCGATAGGTCTCTATGAATTGCTATTAGTGTTGTGTCCAAACTTAGGCAAATTTCACCGCCTGGTAGCCCCACATTCCTAGGACGGTGGGGCTACCAGGCGGTGAAAAATTTTTTTACGATAGGCTCATCAGTTTTGACACATTCCCAGGGTGTGACAGACACACACACACACACAGCGGATGATAGCAATAGCCCGCCTTGCTGCGTAGCGCGGGCCAAAAATGTTTTGCTACAATCACACCGAAAGTGGAAATGTAGAGGAATCGGGCACATGCAGAATGGAAAAGTCGACGGAATCGCAGAAACTGGCCGAATGCGTATGACGAAGATTTTTTAGGTGCGTCAGCAAATAATTGCTGTAAGCACGTAATAGGTACGGAAGTCTGTCTGTCTTTCCGTCGCACGCAGGGACATTGAAAAT
>Ga0209678_1000561_pt1 | contig 11487 bp, 14 predicted proteins | sample WorMetilvaeELBA1_FD_187404 | JGI IMG/M metagenome (GOLD analysis project Ga0209678, IMG submission 187404) | Marine gutless worms symbiont microbial communities from Max Planck institute for Marine Microbiology, Germany - Olavius ilvae ELBA.1... ...
TTTAGAGAAAACGCTGCTAAATATTGATTTGCTATTGTTCGCCATCGTTTTGAACGGCAGTAATTTAATGAGTGATAATTAGCGGCCGGGCTAACTGGAAAAACGGCCACTTTTCGTTCAGGCACTAATTATATATATGTTACTTAAAATATTGACGCTGCTAAGAGCCGCCATGACACAGGACATCCCTTAGGTCCGGATAATCGGACTTTACCCTATTATTTTCGTTTAATAAAGACACATTTCTACTTTACTGCGTCTTCCAACAGGTTCTTATCAACCGATAGATATTCAGCACATTTATTAAGTGAATCAAAAATTTCTAATTTAAACAGGGCGTCGCTAAACATGGATTTATAAAGATAGGAAAATCCCACAATATATCTTTGCGGTACAAATAATGAAATTTTTACAGAGGTATCTGGTTTAATTTGTCTGCGATATTCATGAATTCGTGAAGATACTGTATCCAAATCTATTTTTATTTCTTTAAGAGCAGATAAGTTTACAAATCTGTTGAACGCGGCGAATTTACCATCATTTTTATCATAAATCTCTTTTAAAAATTCTGATAATTCATCCAAAGTGAGAGTATCTGATAATTTTAATACGAGTAGCTTCGTTTCTTCATTGATATTCAGTGCCCACATGAGAATCCTCTCAGAGTTTCAAACAATAATTGAAAATGATGGATCTATTTTGCCCCGGATGTATCTTGGTAATTGACGCAGCAATATTAATGCCACATTGTAGTGGGTAACGGGGTGTGAATGACGATTTTGTGTAATGCTATGAGGATTGTGGGTTTGCGGCGAGAGCGGGTATGATTGGTGAAGGGTGATATGTGGTTAGTTAACTGGTGATTGTCGATTTAGTGGACAGAAGGCCTGCAAAGCTGATTGACAGATTTCAGAAGATCCCCCTCAATTGATTATGCGAAGTTCGCTAAGGCATCGGTATCGTCAGCAACAGAGAACACCGCGCGGCAACGATTACTCAATGAGCCCTTTGTGTTGATATCGTTGAGCTTCAGCATCCCGTGTTTGTTCAATATCTGAATAGTAACACAATAGACGAGGTGAAGCATGTCTAAGCAATTCATTATTTCTGGTGGCCCTATCCTGACTATGGCCGACAACGTTAGCGCAGAGGCAATCTTAATATCTCGAGACCGAATTGAAATGGTAGGTTCTGTCGCTGACTGTCAAAAAGCGGCCGGAACTGACTATACAACGGTAGACCTTGCAGGAAAATGTTTGATGCCGGGATTCATAGATGTTCATACACACCCCATGATGTTGGGGATGACCCATATTTGGGTGGATCTGAGTTGGCCAAAGGCCCTTAAATGCATCTTTTCGACGGTAAAAAGGCCATTCTGAGGGCAAATACTGGCCTTGTTTTTAAGCTCATGCCTTAATTGTCAACATTCTACCTCGGTCCGACCCCACAGGCTACCCGGGCTTTGGTCATCCCCGGAGGGGATTGGCTTCCTTGCGGGTTCATTGAACCGAAATAAAAATATTAAAGAATGGCTGAAGTTTGGCCGAAAATATTGTCTGAATGAACGTCAACGATCCGTCACCCGTCTATGGCAGGGGAGCCGGGAGGAATTATGTTAACCATCAACCAGGAAAACTTTGAGTTAAGCGAGAATCAGATAGCGGAGATATTGAGCGAGGCTCAGATCTCCAAGCTGAAAGGGGAACTGCCCGCAAAAACCGGAGCGTGGGATTCGGAAATTACCAGGTTTTCCAAAAGGTTTCTTCAGAAAGCTAAAATCGTCAGGAAGCAAGTAGAAAAGGACAAGGTGGTGGATCCGGTTCCGATACTTTCCGAATTATTCTATGTGGTAAAAAATGAATTGGTAGAAGGCCTATACGAATATGTGGTGTGCACCCGGCTCGAAGGGGATGATCTCAAAGCCCATAGCACGCGTGTCACCTTCACCACTCTGGTCATCGGGAGGGGATTGGGTTTATGACAGCAGTATGCTTGTGAAGTTAGGACTCGCGGCTTTCCTGCAGGATGTGGGAATGTATAAGGTGCCCAGGGACATCCTCCAGAAGGGAAACGACCTCCGCCAAGAAGAAATAGACATCATCAAGGAGCACCCGAAGGAGAGTTTCAGCATTCTTTCAAAGCTGGGAAAAAAATACGCGTGGCTTGCGGAGATAGCCCTTCAAGTCCATGAGAGCGCAAACGGTATGGGCTATCCCAACGGTCTTGAGGAAAATGATATTTATGAAATATCCTTTATTATAGGAATTGCGGACATGTATGTGGCTTTGATAAGCGACAGGCCCAATCGGGACAAACTTATTCAGACGGATGCCATCAAATCTGCTATTGAAGATTACGGGGACCTGTTCCCCATGAGAGTCCGCAGGGCCCTTCTGGATCAAGTCTCGCTTTTCCCGGTAAACACCTATGTAAAACTCAATACCAAGTTCCTCGGGAGGGTCGCGCGGGTGGATAAAGATCTGAGTTTGAGACCCACCATCGAGGTGCTTTACGACAAACTTGGTAACAAATTAAAGGCGCCTGAGATAATGGATCTGTCCCTCCCGGAGAACCATATGTGCTATATCGTCCGCGGCCTCAGCAAAACAGACTTACCGTGTCGGGAACCAGCTTCCCACGGATCCGGGAAAAAGGCGGGCTGATCGGGGTTTCCTCAACCTTCAAATCAACCGAAGCCATTTCTCCATCGTTTTCTTTTCCTCTTCAAGTTTCACCTGCAGCCCCGCAAGGAGGAGATCTTTCGTGGCTATTTCTCGGCTGTCAACAATTCTTTGAAACTAAATCCGGATAAATCGAAATGGTATTATGCAGCGCTCCAGGTCGTCAATACTAGCTCTTTAAGCATGTCGGTCAAGCATCAAATAAATCGGATTTTGGATTCCGTAAATCCGCTGACCGTCCCCTATGGCCCCCCCCGCCGACATTGCTGTCGTTGACTAAGCCTTTCGGCCTTTCCTCCGGTTGACCAGGGTCGTTGGTGCGTCCGCCAGCCGGTGTTGTTTAATCAACGCTTACCCTTTTTCTCCAATAAAAACCACTTTACAATAAGCAATAAATATTATAATTATTACACGATATGTGAATACACAGATTGTGTTACAAAATTATACAATATGTAGATACACAAAATGCATAGTATAATGGAATGGCGATGGAAAATCCTTTTTCATATTCCGAGTTCGTAACCGGCGAATCCTTCTGTAACCGGAAAAAAGAGCAGCAAGACCTGATCTATTATGCCCAAAACTCTCAGAATGTCTTACTCTATTCACACCGTCGCATGGGAAAAACATCATTATTGCATGAAGTAATCCATCGGTTAAATAAAACGAAGCCAAAGATCAACTCGGTTTATATTGATCTTTATGGTACTCTTGACGAAAATGACTTTATTAATTCCATCTTAACCAGCCTTACGCAAATAGAATCAAAACTCGAAAGAATCCTAAAACGTCTACCGGGGCTTAAGGTGACGGGTAGTTTTGATCCTGTCACCGGGCTTCCGACCCTTTCTGCTTCGATTAAGCCAAAAGAAGCGCCCCAATACCTCGATAGGGCGCTACAGATCCTGGAATCCTATTCTGAAAAACGGAAACTGTTGGTGATTTTTGATGAGTTTCAGGAGATTGCCAAATACTCAGAGCAAGGATTCGAAAAGCGACTCCGCAAGGTAATTCAAGGACATCGAAATATCAGCTACATTTTTTCGGGAAGCCAAAAGCACATATTGATTCAAATGTTTGACTCGGCTAAGCATGCATTTTATAAAATGGCTCGAAGTTATCCGCTTCAAAAGATCGAAATACGCGACTACATTAGCTGGGCTAAAAGGCATTTTAAAAAGAAAAATGTAACTTTAGATGAAGAAATTATCGTTAATATAGTCGAGCGCTGCGATTTTCAACCCATGTATATCCAACAATTTCTATTCGACCTGTGGCGCTCGGACATCACCGATTTGGCGATGCTTGAAGACATCGAAAAATCGGTCATCTCCAACCAGAAAAACCAGTATATTGTCTTGTGGGATTTATTGACCCAGAACCAGAAAAAAGCACTGCGTTTGATTGCCGAAACCGACGGCGAGGGTATCTATAGTGCTGAACGATTGCAACAGGGCGGATTCAACTCAGGTTCGGTCTTGCAAAGGGCGCTTGCATCGTTAATGGAAAAGGAAATATTATCCAAAAATGGCATTTATCAATTTCAAGATGCCATGCTTAAAAAATGGATTCAGCGTTTATCTTGATGCACAAAATGATTAACTTATGGTGAAAAGAAAATCTACCCACAAACAGTTGGAACGAAAAGTAAAAAAGCTCAAACGGTCGTCTGTAACCTACCAGCACGCCAAAAATAGTTTACAAGCTTCGCTTGAAAAACAAGACGGGATTGTGGAATATCCAGCTGAACCTGAGATGGCAGTGGAGGTGCTGGAGCAGGAGGGCACTGCGGAGCAACCCGTTGATAAAGCGCTAATCGCGGAACATATTTTTCGAAAAGCAATCGAGGAATCAATTCCCGGCGGAATAGCGGGATTCGACACGGAATGGCGCCAGATTTATGTCAATCGGGCATTTTGCAAGATGGTCGGGTGGCCTGAGATAAAACTTATCGGTGCAATATTCCCTTACAAATACTGGCCGCCGGAAGCAATGAATAGTGCGGCTGCCGATATCCAATTGCTATTGAGCGGTAACGTACCGTCTGACGGCATTGAGTTGTTGTTTGTGCGCAGAAACGGTGAACAATTCTGGGGACTGGTTACCGGTACCGAATTGTGGGACAGCGATGGGGAGCCGATTGGTTATCTGATGTCGGTCGCTGATATCAGTGCCCAAAAACGTGCGGAACATGCCATGCGCGCGCTCTCGTCACGGCTTGTCGATCGGCAGGAATCGGAAAGAAAATTCGTTGCTCAGGAACTGCATGACGGTATCGGGGGGAAGTTGACGGGCGTAAAATACAGTATCGAGAAAATAATCAATGAATTACAAAGAAATAAAGATCCACTGAAAGCATCCCTGGAAGACATTCTTTCGATTGTACACGATACCATTGATGAAACCCAAAGAATTTACCGCAACCTGCACCCGGCAATCCTGGATGATTTGGGGCTGAATGCTGCCCTGCGCAGTTTATGCCGCGAGTTCATGGAAGTGTACACTACCATCAGGATTGAAACACACTTTGAGGTGGTGGAAAAATTGATTCAGGATCCCTTAAAGATCTTGATCTACAGGATTCTGCAAGAAGCCCTGAATAACATCGCCAAACACAGTCAAGCCGACACGGTTAAAGCGTCTTTGCGACTGGTGGACAATGACAATCAGGTAGAGTTGGTTATCGAAGACAACGGCCAGGGATTTGATTTGAAGGGAGTCCAGGCTATGGATTTTCAGAATCGGGGAATTGGACTCAAAAGCATCAAAGAACGCACCGTCGTATTTGGCGGCGCGCTTTACATTCAATCAAAGCTTGGCCAGGGGACCGCGATTCGAGTGTCCTGGCCCTGTTGACGCGAATATTAAGAATTTAGAATCAGGAGGTAACCAGTCCTTTTTCGATGGCATACGCCGTCAAGGCCGACGCACTGTGCAAATTTAGCTTATTCATGATGTTGGAGCGGTGTTTGTCAGCGGTTTTGGGACTGATACCAAGAATATCGCCGATTTCGACGCTCGAATACCCCTCTCCAACCAACTTGAGCACTTCTTTTTCACGTTTTGTCAGGCTTTCCCACGATGGCTCTTTTTTCAATTTCTGTCGCCCTTCAAGATATCCCTCCAACACCTTTTTTGATACGGAAGGGCTGATGTAGGACTTTCCGGCAATCAGGTTCTTAATTGCCGTCAATAGTTCAGTGTGGGTGTCATTTTTCAGGCAGTACCCGTCGGCACCGTTTCCGAATGCTTCCAATATGTATTCTTCGGATGAGTGAAAAGTAAGCACTAGAATCTTGGTTTTTATAAACCGTTCCTTGATATCCTTGAGCGCAGATAAGCCACTCATTTTCGGCATAGCCAGATCCAGCAAAACCAGATCCGGCGAATGCTGCTCAACACACTTGATGGTTTCAATGCCGTCCCCGGCTTCAGCGACAACCTCGATATTTTCCTCGGACTCCAATAGCGAACGCAATCCCTTGCGGACAATTGTCTGATCTTCGGCGATTACGATTTTTCTTTTCAATGAGATGGTCCTTTAATATTTATGTCTCCAATAATTTTAGACTGCAGCCAAGACAGTGAATTGCGGTCGGAAATTGGTTGGTCAACCAAATGTAAATAAGATTGCATCCGAATATACATAATTTACCGTATATACCGATGCCAATTTGCATGCTATAAATAATAGCAGTTTGAACAGAAAAATCAAATCCAATAACGGGAGGTTATCCAAATTCTATGGCATTCAATAACTTAGACGGTCGCCTATTATTGCTGTTGGCAAAAAAATGGAAGGAGAAGAGAACCAGCGGACCTTACCGGACTTCTACGATATACCAAGGCTACTCAGAGTTGCCCAGTGGCTATATCACCAGGGAACTAGACAAGATGAGCACTAAGGGGCTGATCACTTTTACGTCTGACAAGGACCGGTTTCACCTTGCGGACAAAGGCCTCTCTCAACTTCGATCTTTTATCTCGATAGATCAATGGAATTCCCTCGGGATCTAAATCGGGTGCTATTGGTTAGACTTGGCTTCGAGATTATTAATGATTGGGCGTTGTTTTCAATTATTCACTCTTTAACCCGCTTTTTCATGGTGTGTCTATCCCCAAATCATGCGTCCTTCCTGATGCGATAGTCGATCGTTTCCGTGTGCCCCCTTCTTTTTATTTCACCTAGCTGCTATCCCTAATTCCTCGCGGCAATACTGTGTGCTTCGTTGCAGTGCCTGGCGTTCAATTTGAAGGGTTTCTGTCATATTATCCAGGGGGCATTGCAGATCCAGCTCGATGTTGATTCGATTCGCTGCCGGGTTTCTTTTGATTAACTCGTAGGCCCGCCGCATGTCAAGATCACCTTCTCCCACTGCGGCACCGGTCAACTTAAAACCGTAAGGCTTTATGACGATTTTGTTATCCCTGAAATGATTCGTGAAAGCCCGCGGTGCCAGATTTTCGACGGCCCTTATGGGGTTTTCGGTGACATGCAGAGCGTTGACGGTGTCAATGCAGGCACCGACATACGGTTGATCGACCTGATCCAGCACCCAGAGAACTTCCTCAGAAAATGCGTCCGTATGGTTTTCAACCGCCAGTTTAACACCCGATTTCTCGGCCAGAGGGGCAGCCTTTTTCAACCTATCTACAACTACTTCAAGCTGCTTCCTGACTTCAGGATGAAATTTGCTTGCCGCTACCGGGCGGGGACGGGTTAAATTCATACCGATTTTGGCAACATCGGCGCCAATCGCCCGCGCAATTCCGATGCCGTCCTCCATGTCATGCTGGACGCTGGCGTCATATTTTTGGCTGGGCAGGGCAAAATTATATTCAAGATATAAATTGTGCGCCCGGGCATATTCTCCCACTTTTTTGAAATGCGCATCATCCATTGAGTCAAATGCCTTATCATCAAGGTGCAATCCTTCCAGGCCGAGTTCAACCATATAATCCATTAGCTGCCAGATGTCCATTTGCCTGGGCCAGGGCAATTTGAAACTGGCCCAGTCCTCGGCAACACCATGATGATATAAACTGTAAGTATGCATTCCCAGGCGCATGGCCAACCTCCTAGTGACAAGGTATTATTTTTAACAGAGTGCTCTAATTAGTGGCTGAACGGAAAGTCCGGCTTTTGGTAGGTTGGGTTGAGCCCGGACTGAAATGTTGGGTTTCGTACCTCAACCCAACCTACGAAAAGCAAGCATTTATAGCAATTTGATTTCAAGGGGCGAAACCCAACAAATCGATATGTTTTTGAGGATATATTACCTGAATTTTGCACGCAAATACAGTCAGCCGCTTTAATGAATATATTCCCTCCAGGCCTTTAATTGGTTTCGGCTTTTTTTCGTGTTTTGATTGGAAGAGATTCTTAAACTTCTGGTAATTGACAGATGCAAACTCCTTTGATCCGATGATGCCCGAATCCGTAGAATAGTCAAGTGACTCAAAATATTCATTTACAGCCTCTCGGTTCTGCATTAGAATGAAAGAAAAGGAAAATCTGCATGTCAGGAAAAAATCTTATGTTTACAAAAACTATTGATGTCAAAAAGAAGCTGCCGGATTTGAAGGGTCTATTGTCCCTTGTGGCGGACGGAACGGAAGTGGTCCTCACAGAAGACAATACTCCAATAGCACGCCTGGTGCCAATTTCAAAGAGAATAGCGGGCCTGCATTCTGGATCAATTTGGATGAGTGAGGATTTCGATGAGCCTCTGCCAGATGAATTTTGGACAAGAAACGCATGAAGTTGCTTCTGGATACTCACACTTTCATTTGGTGGGATAGCGAACCTCAAAGACTTAGCCAACAAGTCCTGAATATGTGCCAAGATCCTGAGAATGTGCTACTGGTCAGTGTGGCAAGTCTTTGGGAGATGCAGATCAAGCTCCAATTGGGCAAACTAAAGCTCAACAAACCCTTAACAGAATTGGTGTCGGGACAGCAGGCGATCAACAATATCGATATCCTTGACGTCAAGCTTGAACACGTACTGGCATTGGCAAAACTGCCATCTCATCATAAAGATCCCTTCGATCGATTGCTTATCGCCCAAGCGGATATTGAAGAAGCCATTCTGGTCAGCAAAGATCAAATCTTTACAGAATATGAGGTCAAAGTAGTCTGGTAAAAGACCATTCAATTTTTTCATCCAATCGGCTGGGGTCGGACCTAATGCTACTAGCTTAACAGATATACCCCGTTCTTTCTGTTTTTTAGGATTTCCGGTTTCCAAAGAAAATTGAGAACTATGGGGTCAGGGCTTGATCTGTGATTTAATGGCTTCTACCTGCCTTAGAAAATTTTGCTCTAACGCCATTTTCTTTCTGATGATTGTCACCCTCCGGCTCACTGATGAGTGAGTTAATCCAAATAAATCCCCAATCGCAGGTGCTCTATCTTGCTCCGACCCCAGTTTACCGTTTGAGTTGCAGTCAACTCGATTCGTTACTATTGGCGTAACGCTTTTAATTACTTGCAACTGGTTGCAGAACATGCTATGAGCAACCGAAACTGAAACGTTTTGCCAAATTTGCAACCAAGGAGGCCGCGCGAGGCATCATGGAACGAACCCTATCCAAGACCGAGACCAAGGTTGTCCTCGATCTCGAGTGGCGAAACCAGAAAACCGTCACATTGGCCGAGCTGCGCGATGCGCTGGGGGCGTCGGAGAACTACGCGCGTCTGTTCGCCCATCGCCTGGTGAAGAAAGGCTGGCTCGAGCGCCTTCGGCCGGGACTCTTCCAGCTCATCCCGGCCGACCGGGGCCCCGAGGGCGTGGCCGACACGAACCCGCTCGCGGCAGGTGCCGTGCTTGTCACGCGCTACTTCTACTCTTTTGGCACGGCTTGCACGCACCACGGCCTCACCGAGCAGGTGTTCTCCGAAGTGTACCTGGCGTGCCGAGAGCAGCGCCGGCCCGAGACCATTCGCGAGCGGCGCTACGTCTTCGTTCACGTTCCCAAGCGACGCTTCTTCGGCTTCGGACAGGTCGCTGTCCTCGGCGAGCCGGTCCAGATGGCCACGGTAGAGAGGGCAATGCTGGACGCCGTCGATCGGCCCCGGTACGCCGGTGGCATCGGTGAGGTGTCGCGCATCGCAGCGCGCGCCGCCACCAGGGTTTCCTGGGATGCGATACTCGATCTCGTCCGCCGCTGGGGCTCCTCGGCGCTCGTCCAGCGCCTGGGCTACTTTCTCGATCTCCACCAGGCACACGTGCCGAACAACGTGAAGGCTGCCCTGCTCGATCTCGTCAGACCCAAGAGCAAGATCCTGCTGGCCTCGCGCCGCAGGTGGGGAACGACCGGCAAGCTCGTGCGGACCTGGAATGTGGTGGAGAATGTCCCGCGCGACGTCCTCATGCCCAAAGAGGAGAAGCCTCGGCGGCGAGTGGTCTTCTCCAGCAAGGAGAGCCGATGATCGCCGATAAGTTCGTCGACCTCTACGCGCTCAACAGCGGACTGCGCGATAAGCTCGTGGCCGAACGAGACGTGGTTCTCACTTACGCCTTGCGCGCGATGGTGGATGCTCAGGTGATGGAGCACCTGGCCTTCAAGGGGGGTACCTGCCTTCGCAAGCTGATCTTCGGCTCTGCGGGGCGTTTCTCCGAAGACCTCGACTTCACCCTGGACACCGGACGCCCCGAAGACGATGTGCTCGTTGAGCTCGTCGAGGTCTTGAACCGCGAGCATTACGGTATCGCGTTCACCTTCGACAAGTACTACAAGACCGAGGGCGACACCTCCTTTGGTGGCGACGTCTTCTACCGGCATGCGTGGAACGGCTCCGGCCACTTCCGGCTACAGGTGAGCCTTCGCGAGCGCCCGACCCTGCCCGTCGTTTCGAGGGCGATGCAGCACCAGGCTTACTTAGATCACCTGGAGTTCGACCTCTTCGAGGTGCGGTCGCTGCAGGCCATCGAGATGATCGCCGAGAAAGTACGCGCCGCCTTCCAGCGTGTTAAGATCCGGGATCTCTACGACTTGCATCGCTTTGCCACCACGCCTTTCAACGGCGAGCTCCTCCGACGCCTCGTGGTGCTGAAGCTCTGGCAGGCGCGTGATCCCTTCGATCCGGAAGCCTTCTTCGTCAAGCTTCGCAGCGGTACTTACGACTGGGACGACGTTCGACGCCTGGTCCGCACGACGGAGCGAATCGAGCCCTTCGAGATCATCGAGACCGTGGAGAAGCGATTCGCCATGCTTCACCAGCTCACCGAGCTCGAGCAGCAAGTGATTGCCGACGCCAGGAGCGGCTGGAACGAGCCCCTTGCAGAGCGTCTGCGCGTCGAGATTTACGATCTCGCGAATAGCCAGACGCACAGGTAACCGCCCAGTTGCGTTGAGAGGCGGGGGCAACTTTGGCGCATGATGTAATATTCCGAATGTTTACTGTCGGACCAAATCAACTATTTGAAAATTAATGAAATAGATGCTAAACGAGGGGTTGTTTTGGGTCTTAGAACTAACTTTTTGATAGCAAAAAGGTGGTTCTAAGGGAAATCAGAATTGAGACAATCGGGATATCCAAAAACAGGGATAAGGTATAAGGTGTGAGGTGTAGGGCATAAGGTGTAAGGTTGAAAGGTAGACTTGACCCCAAATTTTTGGCTTGACAATATGGGTTTTTACGGCTAATAGTTAGTCATAAAACACCATATTTAGACTAATAATTAGTGCCTGAACGAAAAGTGGCCGTTTTTCCAGTTAGCCCGGCCGCTAATTATCACTCATTAAATTACTGCCGTTCAAAACGATGGCGAACAATAGCAAATCAATATTTAGCA